>Ga0055533_1000038_pt1 | contig 251370 bp, 212 predicted proteins | sample AraplaCvi_mMS_r2_FD_54991 | JGI IMG/M metagenome (GOLD analysis project Ga0055533, IMG submission 54991) | Arabidopsis root microbial communities from North Carolina, USA - plate scrape CL_Cvi_mMS_r2 | ecosystem: Host-associated > Plants > Roots > Endosphere | place: USA: North Carolina...
TCGGCGTGCTGGCCCGCGCCCGGAACAGCCTTAGTTTGCACACCAGTAGACATCGAGTCTCACTCCCTTGTCGTTTGCCAACTGCGAGATGGCATTTTTTTGTAGCGAAGATGCGGCGGCGTTCAGCACGTCCATCTTGCGCGGTCCGGCAATCAGCAAAAACAGGTGCTTCACTTCCTTGAGCGCGGAGAGCGACCAGCTCACGCGTGCATGCGGCGCGCTGCCGGGATGCACGGCGACGAAGCGCTCAGTCGTGCTGGTGGCGTGATCCCATTCAGGCGCATCGGCGAAGATAGACGCGGTGTGGCCGTCTTCGCCCATGCCGAGTATCGCGACGTCGGGCGGCCTGGCGAAACGCGCGTCGGCGTTCAGCGCGGCGACATGCGCGTGCAGATCCTGCGAGGTGTCGACGAGCGGCCAGAACGTCGCGTTCTTCGCGGCGTTCTGCAGCAACGTGGCATGCACCAGTTGCGAGTTGCTTGCGCTGTCCGTCTCGGGCACCCAGCGGTCGTCCACGAGTGTCACCGCAATGTGCGGCCAGTCGAAGCTTTGGGTGGACAACGTCTGCAGGAAAGGGCGCGGACTGCTGCCGCCGGACACGGCGAGCAGGGCCGGGCGCACGCCGGCTGTGGACGTACCGGCTGTGGACGCGCCGGATATACCGGCGTCTGACGTTGCCGTCTGTGCGGCCAGCGATGCATGCAACGCGTCGCCTACGGCCTTCGCCAACGCGTCGGATTGGGCGCGTTGATCGTCGAAAGCGTGAAGCTCGATCACTTCTCCTCCGTGCTGCTTTTTTGTTAGAGCTGCGAAAATCCGCCGCGAATCAGTTCTCTTCTTCGAGCCAGCAGGTGCCGTGCTGCGCAAGCATCGCGCTCGCGGCGGCAGGACCCCATGTGCCCGCAGCATAAGGCTTCGGCGGTTTGTTCGAAGCCTTCCATTCGTTCAGAATCGGTTCGACCCAGCGCCACGCGGCTTCCTGTTCGTCGCGCCGCACGAAGAGTGCGAGACGGCCGTTGATCACGTCGAGCAGGAGGCGTTGGTACGCTTCCATCTGCCCTTCGCGGAAGAACTGGTCGAACGCGAGATCCAGGTGGACGCTTGCGAGATTCATGCCTTCGCCGGGCTGCTTCGCGAGACAGTACAGACGAATCGTTTCGTTCGGCTGCAAGCGGATCACCAGACGATTAGCGCCTGCGCGCAACGCCGAAGCACCCAACGCCGAATGCGGCACCGCGCGGAAATTCACGACGATTTCCGCGACGCGGTCCGCAAGCCTTTTGCCCGTGCGCAGGAAAAAGGGCACGCCGGCCCAACGCCAGTTTTCTATCTCGACCTTCAACGCGACGAAGGTTTCGGTCGTGCTGTTCGGCTTCACGCCCGGTTCCGTCGCATAGGCGGGGACCGCGGTGCCGCGAATCACGCCGGAATGGTACTGACCGCGCACCGCGACCTTGCCGATGTCGAGCGGATTGATTGGCTTCAACGCGCGCAGCACGCGCAGCTTTTCGTCGCGCACCGAGTCGGAGTCCATCGAATGCGGCGGTTCCATTGCGACGATCGAAAGCAGTTGCAGCAAATGGTTCTGCACCATGTCGCGCAGTGCGCCGGTATTGTCGTAGAAATCGCCGCGCGCCTCGACACCGAGTTCTTCCGCGATCGTGATCTGAATGCTTTCCACCCACTCGCGGCGCCACAGCGGCTCGAATAGCGCATTGCCGAAGCGCAGCGCCAGCAGGTTCTGCACGGGCTCTTTGCCGAGGTAGTGGTCGATACGGTAGATCTGTTCTTCAGCGAAGATTTCGCCGACCGCATCGTTGATTGCATTCGACGACTTGAGGTCGTAGCCAAGCGGCTTCTCCAGCACGATGCGCGCGTTTTCGTTAAGGCCCACCGACGCGAGCGCGCGGCAGATCGGTACGAACAGCGACGGACCCGTAGCCAGATAAAACACGCGAATGCCGGGCAGGTCTTTCACCGCATCGCGCAGCAGCGCGAAGTCTTCCGGATTGCCCAGGTCGATCTTCACGAACTCGATGCGTTCGAGAAAGCTGGACCATGCCGTTTCGTCGACACCCTTCTTCGACACATGCGGCTTGACGTGCTCGTTGACCCATTGGATGTACTCGCCGCGATCCGCAGCATGGCGCGCCACCGCGACGATCTTGCCGCTGTCGGCCAGCATGCCACCTGCACGGTGCGCTTCATACAGTGCGGGGAGAATCTTGCGCATCGACAGATCGCCAGTTCCGCCGAAGAGAACGAAGGTGAAGCTTGAATCGGTTTGCATGAGTCTCCGTCGATGTCCTGGGGCCGCCGCGCTGACCGTTCACTGCCGTGAAAAAGGCGACCGTAGTCCGATAAAATATTTTTTGACACTGAATTGTAGTTTAACTACAATCCAAATCAAGAGGTAGCGCTAATTCGATGAAAAAAGCGTGCGCTGTCAGGTCAGTTGCGCGTTTTCGCGAATCGGCAGGCGTCCCCTGCATGTTAACGGACATTGCGTGCCGGCATAGGCCAGCCTGTCCCGGCAGCCGTTACGGAAAGCCGGGCAGTGCAGGGCCGGCAAGCAGATTCCTCGGTTGACGTGCAAGGCACCTCGAGTCTGCCGCGCGAAGCGGGCAGGCAAAAATCAAAAGAGGAGACAGTCAGTTGCATCCCGAACCACTCATCTCTTGAGCTTCCAGCGGCCGGACATCGGTCCGCCGGCACATGCCTCGCGCATGCGCCCGACCGTGCTCGATCGCCCAGTGTTTTGCCTGTTTGAACCAACCACAGCACCCTGGCGACATCAGGGGCCATTTGTTTTTTGTTCAGGTGTCTGGAGGAGATAAGCAATGAAATTTCGCGCGATCATGGGCGCTTTGTGCGCCGCAGGTCTGATGTGTGGCGTCTCGGCCGTGCAAGCTGCCGAGTCGGTCGAAGTGTTGCACTGGTGGACTTCGGGCGGTGAATCGAAAGCCGTCGGCGTCCTCAAGGACGACATGACGAAGCAGGGTTACACGTGGAAGGACTTTGCGGTTGCAGGTGGCGCGGGCGCGGCTGCCATGACGGCACTCAAGACGCAGGTGATCTCGGGCAACGCACCGAGCGCTGCGCAGATCAAGGGCCCGCTGATTCAGGATTGGGCTTCGCAAGGCGTGCTGGTGCCGATCGACTCCGTCGCCGGCGACTGGAAGAAGAATCTGCCGCCGGAAATCGACAAGATCATGCACGCGGACGGTCACTACGTCGCTGCGCCGTTCTCGGTGCATCGCGTGAACTGGCTGTACATCAACAAGGCAGCGCTCGACAAGGCAGGCGGCAAGGTGCCGACCACGTGGCCTGAGTTCTTCGCCGTGGCCGACAAGATGAAGGCGGCAGGCATCCAGCCGATCGCGATGGGCGGCCAGCCGTGGCAAGACTTGACGCTGTGGGAAGACGTGGTTCTGTCGCAAGGCGCGGACTTCTACAAGAAGGCGCTGGTCGACCTCGACGAAAAGACGCTGACTTCGGACAAGATGGTCGGCGTGTTCGACACGGTCCGCAAGATCCAGGGCTACTTCGACGCAGGCCGCACGGGCCGTGACTGGAACCTGGCTACGGCAATGGTCATCAACGGCAAGGCCGGCATGCAGTTCATGGGTGACTGGGCGAAGGGCGAATTCGCCAACGCCGGCAAGAAGTCGGGCTCGGACTACGTGTGCGCAGCAGTGCCGGGCACGGAAAAGGCTTACACGTTCAACGTCGACTCGTTCGTGTTCTTCCAGCAGAAAGGCCAGAAGGCAGCAACGCCGGGCCAACTGGCGCTCGCGAAGACCATCATGTCGCCGGAGTTCCAGGAACAGTTCAGCCTGAACAAGGGTTCGATTCCGGTTCGTCTGGGCGTGTCGATGGCGAAGTTCGACGACTGCGCGAAGAAGTCGTACGCGGATGAACAGGTCGCGATCAAGTCGGGCGGCTATGTGCCGTCGCTTGCACACGGCATGGCTCAACCCGATGCAGCAGCCGGTGCGATCTCCGACGTGGTCACGAAGTTCATGAACTCGCAGCAGGATTCGAAGAGCGCAGTTGCAGCGCTCGCGAAGGCAGCGAAGACCAAGTAAGTGAAGTAGCGAAGCGGCGCGTCCGGGACCGGACGCGCCGCTTCGCGCCGCTGAGGGTGTCGGTTCGCGTCGCGCGATGTGCGCTTTAGCCGATGCAGCCCGATGCAAGCGGCTTCACCCTGGGTTTCATAGAGTCACACCTATGCCGTTGCGGCTTCGCGTTTGTCACGTTCTCACGTTGCCGGTTGGCCGTGTGCGTCGATGCGAGTGGCCANNCGGTACAGTTTCAGCAGGAGTCGAGTAGTGACTGCTTCTATCAGCGGAAACGGGAAAACGGCCAGCGCCGCCCGCCGCGTGTCGCCCATGGCGGCCCTTGCCGATCGCTGGATTCCGAAGCTGGTGCTCGCACCCAGCGTCGTGATCAGTCTGGTATTCGTCTATGGTTTTATCGCCATCACAGGCTATCTGTCGCTGTCCAATTCGCGGCTGATGCCTCGCTATGAATTTGTCGGTCTCGACCGTTATCGCGAACTGTTCGATAACGACGTGTTCTGGACGTCGGCGGCCAATCTCGGCTGGTTCGGCATTCCGTTCATCGGCATCTGTATCGGCCTCGGTCTCTTCCTTGCGATCCTGCTCGATCAGCAGATCCGCAATGAAGGCGCGCTGCGCGCCGTGTTTCTTTATCCGATGGCGTTGTCGTTCATCGTGACCGGCACGGCGTGGCAATGGATCATGACGCCGAGCATCGGCCTCGAAAAGGTTTTCCACGACTGGGGCTGGACGAGCTTTTCGTTCAGTTGGCTCGGCGACCCCGACAAGGCGATTTTCTGCGTCGTTATCGCGGCGGTGTGGCAGTCCACCGGCTTCGTGATGGCGCTGTTCCTTGCCGGCTTGCGCGGTGTCGACGGTGAGATCTTCAAGGCCGCGCAGATGGACGGCGCGAATCTGCCCACCATCTACCGCAAGATTGTGATTCCGAGCATGCGTCCGGTGTTCTTCTCGGTGCTGCTGATTCTCTGCCATATCACGATCAAGACATTCGACCTGGTCGTCGCCTTGACGGCGGGCGGTCCTGGCACCTCGTCGTCGCTGCCGGCCATTTTCATGTACACGTTTTCGTTCAATCGCGGGCAGCTCGGCGTCGGCGCGGCATCGTCGATGATGATGCTCGCAACCGTCGTGGCCGTGCTCGTGCCGCTCATGTATCTGGAATCGAGGAGCACCCGCAATGCAGCCTAAGATGACGATCAGCCGTGCCGTCATTTACGCGGCCTTGGTCCTGTTTGCCCTGTACTTCCTGTTTCCGCTGTACGTGATGCTGTCGACGTCGTTTAAGGACATCGACCAGTTGCGCACCGGCAACCTGCTTACGCCGCCTTCGCACTGGACCGTGGAGCCCTGGATCAAGGCATGGAGCGGTGCGTGTACCGGCGTGCGCTGCGACGGCATGCAGCCGTTCTTCATGAACTCGGTGCGCATGGTGATTCCGGCGGTTCTGCTCTCGTCGATCATCGGCGCGTTCAACGGTTATGTGCTCACGCACTGGCGCTTTCGCGGCGCCGATCCGATCTTCACGATGCTGCTGGTCGGCTGCTTCATTCCGTTTCAGGCGATCCTTTTGCCGATGGCGCGTTTCGAAGGCTTTCTCGGCCTGTCGAACACCACGACCGGTCTGGTGGTCGTGCACGTGATTTACGGTATCGCGTTCACTACCATGTTCTTCCGCAACTTTTACGTCAGCATTCCGGCTGAACTCGTGAAGGCGGCGCGCATCGACGGCGCGGGTTTCTTCACGATCTTCACGAAGATCCTGCTGCCGGTCTCGCTGCCGATTTTCATGGTGTGCCTGATCTGGCAATTCACGCAGATCTGGAATGACTTCCTGTTCGGGATCGTGTTCTCCGGCGTCGATTCCATGCCGATCACGGTGGCGCTGAACAACCTCGTGAACACCTCGACCGGCGTGAAGGAATACAACGTGGACATGGCCGGCGCGATCATCGCCGCGTTGCCGACCTTGCTGGTCTACATCGTCGCCGGGCGCTATTTCGTGCGCGGCCTGACGGCAGGCGCGGTGAAGGGTTGAACCCAGGCTAGACCATCCGAGCGCGGCGGCTGCTTCGTGCATGAAGGGCACCTAGCACCGCCGTCACCGACAAGACGTTTTCAAGCAGTACCAGAGACAAGAGGATTCACAGCATGGCAAGCCTTTCCATCCGTGACGTGTACAAGACTTACCCGAACGGGGTGCCGGTTCTGAAGGGTGTCAACATCGACATCGAAGACGGCCAGTTCCTGATTCTCGTCGGCGGCTCGGGCTGCGGTAAGTCGACGCTGCTCAACATGATCGCCGGTCTCGAAACCGTGACCAAAGGCGAGATTCAGATCGACGGCAAGACCGTGAACAACCTGTCGCCGAAAGATCGCGACATCGCGATGGTGTTCCAGTCGTACGCGCTGTATCCGTCCATGACGGTGCGCGAGAACATCTCGTTCGGCCTGAACATTCGCAAGGTGCCGAAGCAGGAGCAGGCGCAGATCGTCGACCGTGTGTCGAACACGCTGCAGATCACACACCTGCTGGATCGCAAGCCCGGCCAGCTGTCCGGCGGCCAGCGTCAGCGCGTGGCCATGGGCCGTGCCCTCGCGCGTGACCCGGTGATGTTCCTGTTCGACGAACCGCTGTCGAACCTCGACGCCAAGCTGCGTATCGAGATGCGTTCGGAGATCAAGCTGCTGCATCAGCGTCTCGGCACGACGATCGTCTACGTGACGCACGATCAGATCGAAGCAATGACGCTCGGCGATCGCATCGCGGTGATGAAGGACGGCATCGTGCAGCAGTTCGGCGCCCCGCAGGAAATTTACGACTCGCCTTCGAACCTGTTCGTGGCGGGCTTTATCGGCGCGCCGCCGATGAACTTCATCCAGGGCAAGCTCGTCGAGCAGGGCGCGGGCGTCGGCATCGAACTGGATACGGGCGTCACTCGCACGGCGCTGAACCTGCCGTTCGACTCGGCGAAGGTCAAGTCGCACGTCGGACGTGAAGTGATTCTCGGCTTGCGCCCGGAGCGCATCACCGATGCGCGCGGCGCGCACGGCGACCACGCACGGCTGCAACAGATCGAAGTGAAGGTCGACGTGATCGAGCCGACCGGTCCGGACACGCTCGTCTTCGCGCAAGTCAACGGCAAGCGCGTGGTGAGCCGCGTGCACCCGGCTTCGAACCCGCAGCCGTTGACGAACACGACGCTGCTGTTCGATACGTCGAAGGCGGTGTTGTTCGATCCCTCGAATGAAGAGCGGATCGCCTGAGCCGGGTCCGACGGCTGCTACTGGTCTGAATGAAAAAAGCCCCTTGTGTCGCGAGACACAAGGGGCTTTTCGCTGAAGGGCGTCAAGCGTCGGGGATGCGCAGATCCGGGTTGTTGCGCACGAGCTCCGTCACCCATTCGGTGAATGCGCGCAGCCGCGAACTCAGATTACGGCGATGCGCGTAAAGGATCGACAGCGGTGTGCTGGGGCTCGTGTAGTTCGTGAGGATTTCCTTGAGCACGCCACGCTCGATGAGATGCGCGACCATGAAGCGCGACGGCTGGATAATGCCGTGGCCGAGCGCACCCGCGCGAATATAGACCGAGCCGTCGTTCACCGCGAGCACGCTTTTCATCGCGACCTTGACGATCTCACCGTTCACTTCGTATTCGAAGGGAAACGTCTTGCCTGTTCGCGCGGAAACATAGTTGACTGCGTGGTGTCCACTCAACTCATCGAGCGTGGTCGGCGTGCCGTGTTTCTCCAGATACGCCGGCGACGCGCACGTCACGATGCGCGCCTGGCCGATACGCCGGGCGACGAGACTGGACTCTTCCGGCGTGCCCATGCGAATGACGCAATCTACGGCGTCCTGTATCAGGTCGATGTTGCGGTCGGCGAGACCGAGCCGCACGTCGATTTCAGGGTAGCGCTGGTAGAAATCGTCGAGCGCGGGCAAAAGCAGCGCACGGGCGAGCGTGCCGGACGTATCGACCCGAATCGTGCCCACCGGATTCTCGCGCTTGTTCGACAGCGACGACTCCGCGTCGGCGACTTCGGCCAGAATGCGCACGCAGCGGTCGTAGAAGAGCGCGCCGTCTTCGGTAACGCTGACCTGGCGGGTCGAGCGATTCAACAGCCGTACGCCGACGTGTTCTTCCAGCGCCTGAATCGTCCGGCTGACTTTGGCGCGCGGCAGGTCGAGCGATTCGGATACTTTGGTGAAGCTGTTCGCTTCCACCACACGCGTAAATATCTCCATCGCTTCGAAACGGTCCATGTTTGGCCTTGTGAGTGATTGGCGGAAATAGGTTCGACGTGAAGTGTATAGGCTCGAATTAATGTTGTCCGCATCGGGTGTGGCGGGCGGCAGCTAGAGCTAATGCGGCAATCGCACGTTGAACCGGAAGGTGGCGAGCCGCGACAGCAGAATAAACGCGGTGGCGATCAGCACGCTGTACACGGTGTCGAAATTCACGTAGTCGAGCAGCACATACAGCCAGCAGCCGACAAAAGCGCATGTCGCGTACGGCCGCGAGTCGCGCAGGATCAACGGCACTTCGTTGCACAGCACGTCGCGGATCACGCCGCCGAACACGCCCGTCGCCACGCCCATCAGCACCGACGTAAACCACGGCATCTGGGCGTCGTGCGCGATCGAGGTCCCGGCAATGCTGAAAAGCCCGAGGCCGATCGCGTCGGCCACCAGCAGCACGCGCTCGGACAGCAGGCGCGAGGTGGCTTTCAACAGCGTGGGGGCGAACAGCGACATGGCGAAAATCGCGATCAGATATTCCTGATGCTCGACCCAATAGAACGGACGGCGCTCGAGCAGGACGTCGCGCAGTGTGCCGCCTCCAAACGCGGTGGCGATGGCGACGAGAAAGGTGCCCACGGCGTCGAGCCGACGGGTCTTGGCCTCGATAAAACCGGAGATGGCGTACGCGAAAATCGCCAGCGCCTCCATGAAGGTCAGCGCGAGCGTCAGCTTGGGATGGATCACCGTGGCTCCGCCAAAGCTCTTGCGTGAGCCGGCGTAGCGCCCGGCTGCAGCAGCACGACCACAGCGCCTGCGCCGCCGTCATGCGGACGTGCCTGGCAAAACGCGATCACTTCGCTCTTCTGCACGAGCCACGCGCGCACTTTGCCCTTAAGCACGGGTTCCTTGCCGATCGATCCCAAGCCCTTGCCGTGAATCACGCGCAGGCAGCGCAAGCCGCGCTTTACCGATTCGCGGATGAACTCAGCCAGAGCCTCGCGCGCTTCCTCGCGCCGCATACCGTGCAGATCGATCTGTGCCTGCACGATCCAGTCGCCGCGCCGCAGTTTTCGCACGACTTCCTGGCTCACGCCCGGGCGGCAATAGGAGAGCGTTTCGTCGGTGTCGAGCAACACCTCGGGGTCGAACTCGTCGGAAATCGCTTCGTGCAGCACGGCTTCTTCGTCGAGCCGGGTTTGCACCGGCAGCGGCGGCGGAGGATTGCGCGGCAACGATGCGCGCGGCGGCACCGCGAGCGGCGCGACTTCGCCGATTTCGCGGCGAAACAGATTGGCGTCCGCAGCCGCTTCGCGCTGTGCAGCCGCCGCCGCTGCGCGTTCACGCTCGCGCCGCTCGCTGTCGACCTTCAACGCATCGCGCAGCGCGCCTAGGCCCGCCAGACCCGCAGCCGGCTCGATTGCCGGCCTGGCGGCGGGGGCCGCCGGTGCCGGCGCGGGTCGCGAGGCGGCACTGGCACGCTTGGGCTCGTTCGGATGGGGCTGGTTCTTGGGCATAGCGGCAATACACGCGGAAAATGAGTCGATCGAGAATCGATCGAAGGTAGATCAAGCGGCGTCTTGCATGGCCGTGGCGCAGCTCTGAATGCAAAAGGCCGCGGGCTTGGAGCCGCGGCCTTTGATCGAGCGAGCGGCCGGGCACGGCCCAGCCGCCATTTTACCGTTGCGTTCGCGAAGAGACGCAGCCGATCAACGCTCCGCTTCCTGGCTCATTGCGTGCTCGCCGGCCATCTCGTTGATGGTTTCCAGATAGCGTTGCGCGTCGAGCGCTGCCATACAGCCGGTGCCTGCGCTCGTGATGGCCTGACGATACACGTGGTCCTGCACGTCGCCGGCGGCGAACACGCCCGGCACGCTGGTAGCGGTTGCGAAGCCGTTCAGGCCGCCCTTCGTGATGATGTAGCCGTTCTTCATCTCCAGTTGGCCTTCGAAGATGTCCGTGTTCGGCTTGTGGCCGATCGCGACGAACAGGCCCTGCAACGCGATGTCAGTCGTCTCGCCGGTTTGCGTGTGCTTGATGCGCAAGCCGGTTACGCCGGACTGGTCGCCCGTGACTTCGTCGAGGGTATGGTTCCACTTGATCTCGACGACGCCTTCCTTCTCTTTGGCAAGCAGGCGGTCGATCAGGATCGGCTCGGCGCGGAACTTGTCGCGACGGTGGATCACCGTGACCTTCTTCGCGATGCCCGACAGATACAGCGCTTCTTCAACGGCGGTATTGCCGCCGCCGATCACGGCCACATGTTGTTGCTTGTAGAAGAAGCCGTCGCAGGTGGCGCAGGCCGACACGCCCTTGCCCATGAACGCTTCTTCTGACGGCAGGCCGAGATATTGCGCCGACGCGCCCGTCGAGATGATCAGCGAGTCGCACGTGTATTCGCCCGAATCGCCGATCAGGCGGATCGGCTTTTCGTTCAGCTTGGCCGTGTGAATGTGGTCGAAGATGATTTCGGTGTTGAAGCGCTCAGCGTGCTCCAGAAAGCGTGCCATCAGTTCCGGGCCTTGCACGCCGTTGGCGTCGGCGGGCCAGTTCTCCACGTCGGTCGTGGTCATCAGCTGGCCGCCTTGCGCGAGACCCGTGACGAGCACCGGCGCGAGGTTCGCGCGCGCCGCGTAGACCGCTGCCGTGTAGCCGGCGGGACCGGAACCGAGAATCAGAACCTTGGCGTGTTTCGTGGAAGTTGCGGGCATGATCGAATCCTTTTACGGCGCGCTGCTCGCCCATGCGAGGCTGCGCGACTTGGCTGAAACTGTAGATGGGTATCAGTCGGGCATTATAAAGGGCGGGGCGGCGGGCTGCTCCATGAAGCTTTCTGATCGCGGCGATAGCCCACGGCGCGTGCTTTCGAGCCGGTCGCGCGTTGATTGGGACGCCTGCGTGTGGCCAATCGGCCAGGTTACCGTCATTTACAGCCTCGCGCGGGGCACTGCGTTTACAATAGGCCGGATCGAAGTTTCGGGTCGCCGGTGTCGCGCCCGCAGCCGCGCCCAGCGCGGCTCGGCTGCGCCCCGGCACACCGGATCGGCCACACAAGCAACAGGATCAATGGCAAAAGCTCCTTATACCGCGAGCGCGCAGGCATTGCCGCACCGCATGTCGCGTCTCTTCACCGAAATCCGCTGGATTCTGCAGGTCGCGCTCGGCGTTTTCCTGCTGATGGCGCTCGTCAGCTACAGCCGGCGTGATCCGAGCTGGACGCACGCCGCGCAGGTGGATCACATCGCCAACTGGGCAGGCCGCGTAGGCGCGTGGACCTCGGACATTCTGCTGCTGCTGTTCGGCCTCTCCGCTTACTGGTGGATCGTGCTGCTCGGCCGCCATATCTCCGCGAACTACAAGCGCATCACCCGTCACGAAGACTTGCCGGAAGACGCGCCGCGCGATGCCAGTTGGCTCGCGGACGCCTTTGCGTTCATGCTCGTGCTGCTTGCCTGCGACGGCATCGAGGCGCTGCGCATGTGGTCGCTCAAGGTGCAATTGCCGCGCGCGCCCGGTGGCGTGATCGGCGAAGCGGTCGCGCGCGGCGTGTCGCATGCGCTCGGTTTCACGGGCGGCACCCTCGCGCTGCTGATCGTGCTCGGCATTGGCCTGTCGTTGTATTTCCGGTTTTCATGGCTGTCGGTGTCGGAGAAGCTCGGGGAGTCGATCATTTCGGCTGTGACCTTCGCGAAGCTGCGCCGCGAGGCGGGCCGCGACCGCAAACTGGGCGAGGCCGCGGCGGTGAAGCGCGAAGGTAAGGTCGAGAAAGGCCGCGTGCGTATCGAGGAGCACGAGCCCGTCGTGATCGTGCCGCCGGTCGTCACGCCCGCCAAGTCGGAGCGGGTCGAGAAAGAACGGCAAGTGCCGCTTTTCACCGATCTGCCCGGCGATTCCACGCTGCCGCCTATCTCGCTGCTCGATCCGGCGCCCGCCGCGCAGGAAACCATCTCGGCGGATACGCTCGAATTCACCTCGCGTCTGATCGAGAAAAAGCTCAAGGACTTTGGCGTCGAGGTGAGCGTCGTCGCCGCGTATCCGGGTCCGGTCGTCACGCGCTACGAGATCGAACCGGCCACTGGCGTGAAGGGCAGCCAGATCGTGAATCTCGCAAAAGACCTCGCGCGTTCGCTGTCGCTGGTATCGATCCGCGTCGTCGAGACGATTCCGGGCAAGAATTTCATGGCGCTCGAACTGCCGAATCAGCGCCGCCAGACCGTGAGCCTGTCCGAAATTCTCGGCTCGGCGGTGTATGCGGACGCCGCATCGCCGCTCACCATGGGGCTCGGCAAGGATATCGGCGGCAAGCCCGTATGCGCGGACCTCGCGAAGATGCCTCACCTGCTCGTCGCGGGTACGACCGGTTCGGGCAAGTCGGTCGGTATCAACGCAATGATCCTGTCGCTGCTCTACAAGGCGAGCGCCGACCAGGTCCGCATGATCCTGATCGATCCGAAGATGCTCGAAATGAGCGTCTACGAAGGCATTCCGCATCTGCTCTGTCCGGTGGTGACCGACATGCGCCAGGCGGGTCACGCGCTGAACTGGGCGGTCGCCGAAATGGAGCGCCGCTACAAGCTGATGAGCAAGCTCGGCGTGCGTAACCTCGCCGGCTACAACAACAAGATCGACGAAGCCGCCAAGCGCGAAGAAAAGCTGCCGAACCCTTTCAGCCTCACGCCGGACGAACCGGAGCCGCTCACGCGCCTGCCCAACATCGTCATCGTGATCGACGAACTTGCAGACCTGATGATGGTGGTCGGCAAGAAGGTCGAGGAACTGATCGCGCGAATTGCACAAAAGGCGCGCGCCGCCGGCATTCACTTGATTCTCGCCACGCAGCGTCCGTCGGTCGACGTGATTACCGGGCTCATCAAGGCTAACGTGCCGACGCGGATGGCGTTCCAGGTGTCGTCAAAAATCGACTCGCGCACGATTCTCGACCAGCAGGGCGCGGAATCGCTGCTCGGTATGGGCGACATGCTCTACCTGCCGCCGGGCAGCGGCTTGCCGGTCCGCGTGCACGGCGCGTTCGTGTCGGACGAAGAAGTGCACCGCGTCGTCGACAAGCTCAAGGAGCAGGGCGAGCCGAACTATATCGAAGGCATTCTCGAAGGCGGCGTGACCGGTGAGGGCGACGAGGGCTCGGCGGGTGCCGGAGCGGGCGGATCAGGCGACGGCGAATCAGATCCGCTCTACGATCAGGCAGTGGACGTGGTGCTGAAAAACAAGCGCGCGTCGATTTCACTGGTGCAGCGGCATTTGCGCATCGGCTATAACCGCGCGGCGCGCCTGCTGGAGCAAATGGAAAATTCAGGCGTGGTGTCGGCGATGTCGTCGAACGGCAATCGCGAAATTCTGGCACCGGCGCGAGAGGCAGAGTAGGCGTTATGGCGGGAAGTTTTTTGCCGCTTGCCGGGCCTGCTTCGCGGATGGGCTTCTGAGGCGTGGTCCCAATGGCTGCAGCGGCCTGCTTCATGGTCGGCTTTGAACGTCCGCTTTCAATGTGGACATCAAGGACGCGGTCCAAAAATCCGCCGCGAAGAACCAGGTTCAGGGTCCTCTTCGACGCCGACTTCTAAGGCTCGTTTAAGCCTGCCTGCCTAAGCTCGGTTTGAGGCTCAGCGCAACAGACCGCAGGGACCGAAGTCTCATGCGTTCGCCCCGAGCCTCGCACAGCAAGCGTCACGCTGTGCTCACGGCCACCGGCAAACACTGCTCATGTCGATGCGCCGCAATCAGAGCCAATCAGAGTCAATCAAGGCCAGACAAAGCAGTCGCTCAACGAATTCAAATCAAGGGAGAAAAATCATATGCAGCTATTTGTGCAGCAGCATGCATCCAGCAGCGTCGGCCGGTTCGCCCGGGCAATCGCACGCGGCGTCGGTACAGCCGCGATCGGCGCGACGATGCTCGTCGCTTCGCAGGCGTTCGCGAGCGGCACCGAGCAATTGAAGGCGTTCGTCGCGCAGGTTCACTCGGCGCGCGGCACCTTCGTGCAGCAGGAAGTACGCGCGCCCAGCAAGGCGCAAGCAGCGAGCGGCGCAAGCGGCGTGCTGTCCACCACAGGCGGCGGCAAGAACGGTACGTCGAGTGGAACTTTCACGTTCGCGCGTCCCGGCAAGTTCATCTGGCAATACGAAAAACCCTACTCGCAATTGCTGCAGGCGGACGGCGACAAGCTTTACGTGTACGACAAGGATCTGAACCAGGTGACGGTGCGAAGCCTCGGCGGCGCGCTCGGCGCGAGCCCGGCGGCAATCCTGTTCGGCAGCAACGATCTGGATAAGAACTTCACGTTGCGCGATGCGGGTGTCAAGGCCGGCATCGACTGGCTCGAACTCACGCCGAAAGCGAAAGACACGCAATTTCAGCGCGTGGGCATCGGCTTCAAGGACGGCAATCTGCAAGCAATGGAATTGCACGACGTATTCGGCAACGTGACGTTGCTCACCTTCTCGAACATCCAGAAGAATCCGCCGCTGCCTGCGGATGCATTCAAATTTACCGTGCCGAAAGGCGCCGACGTGATCAACGGCTAACCGCTCGCCGTGCATTGATGTTTGCGAGAGAAGCCGCGCCGAACGCGCGGCTTTTTTATCGCCAGTACAACGCAGCGAGCGCGCTACGGTTTCGCTTCGACTGCATGGGCTGCCTTCATATCGTCGATGAACGCTTCGACAATGTCCGTTCTATGCTGCCGCGTCCGCGTGACCATATGAAACGCGACGCGATAACGCATTAGCTCCGGGTTCAGCGCGGCGAGGAGCCCTTGCTCGACGAACGGCGCCGCGAAGTGCCCGGGCAGGTAGCCGAGGTGATGCCCGGAAAGCACGAGCATCGCGACCGCTTCCATGTTGTCCGCGACCGCGGTGACGTTNNGCGGCGTGGTCGAACTTTCGGCTTCGGGCAACGGATAGCTGCGCCACGCCCATTCGTGCGTTGCAGCTTGCTCGGGCGACACGCCGCCGGCTGAAGCAAACAGCGGATGTCCTTTCGCGCAATACGCGAACTGGTCTTCGGCGAACACCTCGGTGTATTCGAGCGACGGCACGCGATGCCAGAAATACCCGATGCCCACCTGAATCCGCCCATTGAGCAGTAACTCTTCGAGCTCGCCCGGCGAGCGCACCAGAATCGAAAATCGCACCGACTGATCGCGCGAGCGGAACCGGCCGATTGCGCTGCTGATGCGCGCACTTGCCGATACGGGCGTGTGCCCGATCATGCCGATGTCGAGCGTGCCCACGAGCTTGCGGCCGACATTGCGCGCCTGCATGCCGAAGCTGTCGACGGCACCGAGTAGCGCGCGAGCGGCGTCGGCGAACTGTTCGCCGCGCGCGCTCAGCCGAAATCCGCCGCGGCCGCGTTCGCACAGCCGATACCCAAGCCGCGTTTCGAGCGTGGCCAGTTGTGTGCTGATGGTCGACTGGCCGACGTTGAGCGTGGCTTGGGCCGACGAGACGCCGCCCGCGTCGACGATCGCAAGGAACACGCGGATGAGTCGTAAATCGAGGTCGGTGAGTTGGGAGAACATGCGTCAGGATACATCGCCGCGGATCGATGTAAAGGTTACTGCGCGGCTATTTTAAGTTCGAAGGAAGTGCTCAAAAATGGAGATTCACCCGGCTTGCAGGCGTTCGGAGTGCCTCCGGAATGCATGAGCGCCCGCAATGTAGCCGGTTCGCAGACTCTGAAAAAAGCTGCGTCTTCTTTTCATTGCCGAGCCACGATGAATACTTCTTCTTTCATTTCTCCTGAAGCCGGTGAACGGCCGCAGCCGCTGTCCGGCAATGCAATGCCGCGCTGCGGCGGCATTGCCACGATGATGCGCCTGCCGAACGTNGGCTCGGCGGAGGGATTCGACGCATGTTTCGTCGGCGTGCCGTTCGACCTGGGCACGTCCAACCGCACCGGCGCNCGNTTNGGACCGCGCCAGATTCGCAGCGAATCGGTGCTGCTGCGCCCTTACAACATGGCAACGCGCGCGGCGCCATTCGATTCTCTGCGCGTGGCCGATCTGGGTGACGTCGCGATCAATCCGTACAACCTGCACGATTCGATCGCCCGGATCGAAACCGCTTACGACGAGATACTTCAGCACGATTGCAAACCGGTCACCCTCGGCGGCGATCACACCATCGCGTTGCCTATTTTGCGGGCGATTCATCGCAAGCACGGCAAGGTCGGCCTGATTCACGTCGACGCCCACGCCGACGTCAACGACACGATGATGGGCGAGAAAATTGCCCACGGCACGCCGTTTCGTCGCGCGGTCGAAGAGGGGCTGCTCGACTGCGAGCGCGTCGTGCAAATCGGTCTGCGCGGCACGGGCTACGCGGCAGAAGATTTCGACTGGTGCCGCGATCAGGGCTTCGACGTCGTGCAGGCCGAGGCATGCTGGAACCAGTCGCTTGCGCCGCTAATGGCGCGCGTGCGCGAGCGCATGGGCGACGGCCCGGTCTATATCACGTTCGACATCGACGGTATCGACCCGGCCTTTGCGCCCGGCACCGGCACGCCTGAGATTGCCGGGCTGACCGTGCCGCAGGCGCTCGAAATCATTCGCGGCGCGCGCGGCTTGAATATCGTCGGATGCGATCTGGTGGAGGTGGCGCCGCCGTACGATCCCTTCGGCACGACGGCGCTGCTCGCCGCGAACCTCGCGTTCGAGTTGTTGTGCGTGCTGCCAGGCGTCGAGTACCGGACTGCTGCTCGCTGAGCTGGGTCGCCATCCGCTGCGATGCGCGCGGATGCAACGAAAAAGGCCTGCAAATGCAGGCCTTTTCTTTAATTACGGCGCATTGAGCCGCTCACGCGTACGCGGTTTTACGCGTCGACACGAACGCGAGATAACACACCGCGCCGATCACCAGCGCGGGCAGCGTCGCGCCGAGATTCGGCAGCCATTGGTTGATCGCCTGATAAGCGGCAATGCCGATCGCCCACGCAATGAACGCGCTCAGATGCCAGCCGCCCGAGAAGCCGTAACGGCCGCGTACGTCGGCGAGCATGGCGGCTTCTATACGGCGCTTGCGCACGATGAAGTGATCGACCAGCACCACGCCGAAAAGCGGCGCGAACACCGAGCCGATCAACAGAAGGAAGTTCTGATACTTCGCCATCGGTATAAGCAGCGCGATCAATGTGCACAGCGCGCCGAACGCCGCCGACAGCATCGGCACACTGCCGCGCGCCCAGAAGGTGCCCGTCGACACCGCTGCTGAATGAATGTCGGCAAATGCGTTGTCCACTTCGTCGATTAGGATGAGCAGCAACGCAAGCCCGCCGCCGGCTTGCGCAAGCGCGCTTGTCAGCAGCGCGTCGCCGCCACCGGCGGCCAGACCGTAGATCGTGCCCAATGCATAGAACCAGATGTTCGCGATGCCATAGCCGAGCAGCGTGCCGCGGAACGTGTCGCCGGCGCGGCGGCCGAAGCGCGTGTAGTCCGCGATCAACGGTAGCCATGAAAGCGGCATCGCCACCACGAGGTCGATAGCGCCGCCGAACGACATCTCGCCAGTGCCGGGGCGGCGCATCATCGCGCTCAGGTCGTGCTGCGCGAGCAGGCTCCACGTGAGCCATGCCGCGCCGGCGAGCAGGAGCCAGATGCCCCACGTGCGCAGAAAGCGCCGCACGAACGAGAGCGGGCCGCTGACCGCGAGCAGCGTCGCGAGCAAGCCGAAGATGATGGTCCAGACGAGCGGCATGGAAAGACCGAATGCCTGCTTGGCAAGAGCGTCGGCGGAATCGCGCATGACGATGACTTCGAACGAACCCCAGCCGACCAGTTGCACCGCGTTCAGCACAGCCGGCACCGACGCGCCGCGCACGCCGAGCGTCGGACGCAGCGAGGACATCGCCGCGAGCCCGGTGTCCGTGCCGATCACGCCCGCAAGCGCGAGCAGAACCACACCGATCGCGCTGCCGATCACGATGGCCAGCAGCGCGTGCGGCAGCGACAGCCCCGGCACTAGCAGCGCGCCGGCTTGCGCGACCAGCAGGCCGATGCCGAGCGAGAACCAGAGCGCGAACGCGTCGCCGGTACGGAAGGCGCGGCGCGCGTCGGGGACCGGCGTGAGCGGCGCGTAGGTGGAACCGGCGTCGCCGGCGAGTGGATCTTGTGCCATCGGGTCTTGTCCCTGAGTCGTGTTGCTGTTGCTGTTCCGGTTGCTCTCGTATGCGAGTCGGCGTGCATGTTCAGAATGCGCGCCGCTCGTCCTCGCGCGGTCACTGTCATAATGCAGGACGTTTCCCGCGCCTCGCGCCTTGCTCGTGCGGGTTTTGCGCTCTCGTCCGGCAGCATGCCGCCTTCAGGCCGATCATCACACGGACCATCGTGCGGGCCGCGTCCGGAAAAGCCGAGATTATCCCCAAAACGTCATGTTCGAAGAAACCCGTGCCAATGTTCCGCTCGCCGAACGCCTGCGGCCCCGCAATATCGACGAAGTAATCGGTCAGAAGCATCTGCTCGGCCCGAACAAGCCGCTGCGGGTCGCATTCGAATCCGGTGAAGCGCATTCGATGATCCTCTGGGGCCCGCCGGGCGTCGGCAAGACCACGCTCGCGCGGCTCATGGCCGACGCGTTTCACGCGGAATTCATCGCGTTGTCGGCGGTGCTGTCCGGCGTGAAGGACATTCGCGAGGCGGTCGAGACCGCGCAGATTCATCGCGCGAACGGGCATCAGACGCTAGTGTTCGTCGACGAAGTGCATCGCTTCAACAAGAGTCAGCAAGACGCGTTCTTGCCGCATGTCGAGTCGGGGCTCTTCGTGTTCATCGGCGCGACTACGGAGAATCCGTCGTTCGAAGTGAATAGCGCGTTGCTGTCGCGCGCCGCCGTCTACGTGCTCAAAAGCCTCACCGAGGGAGAGTTGGCCGAACTGCTCGAGCGCGCGCAACAGGAACTCGGCGGCTTGACGTTTACCGACGAAGCGCGCGACGCGCTGATCGGTTCCGCCGACGGCGACGGCCGCAAGCTCCTGAACAACCTTGAGATCGTCGCGCGCGCGGCTTCGCAGCAGAAGACCACGGAGATCGACGGCGCATTGCTCGGCAGCGCGCTCGCCGAGAATCTGCGCCGCTTCGACAAGGGCGGCGACGCTTTCTACGACCAGATCAGCGCGTTGCATAAGTCGGTGCGCGGCAGCAGCCCGGACGGCGCGCTCTACTGGTTCTGCCGCATGCTCGACGGCGGCGCGGACCCGCGCTATCTGGCGCGCCGCATCGTCCGGATGGCGTGGGAGGACATCGGTCTGGCCGACCCGCGTGCCGCGCGCATTGCGCTCGACGCCGCCGAGACTTACGAGCGACTCGGCACGCCCGAGGGCGAACTGGCGCTCGCGCAGGCAATCATCTACCTCGCCGTCGCGCCGAAGTCCAATGCCGGCTACAACGCGTACAACGAGGCCCGCCGCTTCGTGAGCAAGGACAAGTCGCGCGGCGTGCCGGTGCATCTGCGAAACGCGCCGACCAAGCTCATGAAGGAACTCGGCTACGGCCACGAATATCGCTACGCACACGACGAACCGGATGCATACGCGGCCGGCGAGACGTATTTGCCCGAGAACATGCGCGATCCGCATTGGTACACGCCGACGCCGCGCGGCCTCGAAGGCAAGATAGGCGACAAGATGGCGCGTCTTGCCGAACTCGACGCGCAGTGGCGCAACGAGAACAAGCCCAAGAAGAGTTGAGCCTGTCCGGCGCCGCCGGTGCGCTAAAATCCCATCTTCATACAACGAATACCGCCCCATCCCATGCTCGACATCCAGTTGCTGCGCAAAGACCTCGACGGCGTCGCGAAGCGCCTCGCCGACCGCGGCTATACCCTCGACGTAGCGGCCTTTACCGCGCTCGAAGCGGAACGCCGCGACACCCAGACTCGCACCGAAGAACTGCAGGCGCGCCGCAACAGCCTGTCGAAGCAGATCGGCGCGATGAAAGGGCGGGGCGAGGACACTTCGGCCGTGATGGCGGAAGTCGGCGGCATCGGCGACGAGATGAAGGCGTCGGCGGCAAAGCTCGACGACATTCAAAAACGTCTGTCGGATCTTCTGCTCGGCGTGCCGAATCTTCCGCATGAGAGCGTGCCGACAGGACGCGACGAAGCGGACAACGTCGAGGTGCGCCGTTGGGGCACGCCGCGTCAGTTCGATTTCGAAGTCAAGGATCACGTGGATGTCGGCGCGCCGCTCGGCCTCGATTTCGAGACCGGCGCCAAGCTGTCGGGCGCGCGCTTCACGATGCTGCGTGGGCAGATTGCACGGCTGCATCGTGCGCTCGCACAGTTCATGATCGACACGCACACGCAGCAGCATGGCTATACGGAGATTTACACGCCGTACATCGTGAATCCGGAAATTCTGTACGGCACCGGCCAGTTGCCCAAGTTCGCCGACGACATGTTCCGCGTCGAGAAGGGCGGCGGCGAAAACACGGTCACGCAGTATCTGATCTCCACGTCGGAAATTTCGCTGACGAACACGGTGCGCGACAGCATCGTCGAAGCGGGCGCGTTGCCGATCAAGCTGACCGCCCATTCGCCGTGCTTCCGTTCGGAAGCGGGCTCGTATGGACGCGACACGCGCGGCATGATCCGTCAGCATCAGTTCGACAAGGTTGAAATGGTGCAGATCGTGGCGCCGGAAACGTCGTATGACGCATTGGAGCAGATGGTCGGCCACGCCGAGACGATTCTGCAAAAGCTGGAATTGCCGTACCGCGTGATCACGCTGTGCACGGGCGACATGGGCTTCTCGGCGACCAAGACTTACGACCTCGAAGTCTGGTTGCCGGCGCAGAACACCTATCGCGAAATTTCGAGCTGTTCGAACACGGAGTCGTTCCAGGCTCGCCGGATGCAGGCGCGCTACCGGAACGCGCAAGGCAAGCCGGAACTCGTTCATACGCTGAACGGTTCGGGTCTCGCGGTGGGACGCACGCTCGTGGCCGTGCTCGAGAACTTCCAGAACGCCGACGGCTCCGTGACGGTGCCGGCGGCGCTGCGGCCATACCTTGGCGGCGTCGAGCGGCTGGAAGTGCCGGCGGCCTGATTCGCGTCGGGTGGACGCCAACCGCGTGATTTGATCGCTGCGATTCGTCGAAATTTTTTCGGCGAGGTACTTGGAAATCCAGATCAGCTGTTCTATAATCTTTCTCTCCCAAGCAGCGACCCGCTTGGATCTGACAAAACCGCCTCGTTGTGGCAAGTCGGAAAACACGGAAAGGTGGCAGAGTGGTCGAATGCGCCGGACTCGAAATCCGGTGTACCTTTAGGGGTACCGTGAGTTCGAATCTCACCCTTTCCGCCAGATTCAGAAAACAGGCCCTTCGGGGCCTGTTTTCGTTTCGGCGTGTCAAATGACCTGTCGTTCTGACGTCTGATATCAAGTCTGGCATTCATAAGCGATGCTAACTTATCGCTGCGCGTGGGGAATTCCACCTTCCGCTGAGTCATCAACCCGCTGACTCACCATCCTCTTCCCCGCTTTGCCCGGCCCCCGCGCCGATCCTCTGTACAATTGGCCGTTCGATTGAATATCGACCTACCTGCGAACCCATCGACCGAATACATGGCCATTACCTACAAGACTCCTGACGACATTGCCAAGCTGCGTATCTCTGGCCGCCTTGCGGCCGACGTGCTGGCCATGATCGCCGAGCACGTGAAGGCCGGTGTCTCCACCGACGAGCTGGACGCACTGTGCAATGACTACATCGTCAACACGCAAAAGTCGATTCCGGCGAACGTCGGTTATCTGGGTTTTCCAAAGACGGTGTGCACATCGGTCAATCAGGTGGTTTGCCACGGCATTCCGAACCGCAGCGAAGTTCTGAAAGACGGCGACATCATCAATATCGACGTGGCGATCATCAAAGACGGCTACTTCGGCGACACGAGCCGCATGTATTGCGTCGGCCAGCCGAGCACGGTGGCTCGTCAACTGGTCGACACGACCTATGAGGCAATGCTTGCGGGCATTCGCGAAGTGAAGCCGGGAGCGACACTTGGCGATGTCGGCCACGCGATCCAGAAGGTCGCGCAACGCGATGGTTTTTCGATCGTGCGCGACTACTGTGGCCACGGCATCGGCAAGGTTTATCACGAGGACCCGCAGGTTTTGCATTACGGCCAGCCGGGGCAAGGCATACGTCTGAAGCCCGGCATGGTCTTCACGATCGAGCCGATGATCAACGCGGGCCGCGCCGGTACCACGGTATTGCGCGACGGCTGGACGGTGGTCACGAAAGACCGCTCGCTGTCAGCGCAGTGGGAACACATGATCGCGGTCACCGACGACGGCTACGAACTCCTCACGCCCTGGCCGGACGGCACCGGCAGCTACGCAGCACCGTGAGGCAAACACGCTGCGCATGACGTCGACGGGTATGGCGCCAGGCGCCGGGCGCGCGAAATGCTCGGGGTTGCCTGCGCGCTTTGCGTGAACCGGCTTGCGCGATAAGATCGCCCGTCAAAGAATGAATTGACTCTCGCGCCGGTTCGGTTAAAGCTACGGCTTAAGGTTTCAAGGGGTTTTCGTCTGCATGAGTCCGTCACTGACCGTTCGCCGTATCGCCGCTGATCAGGGCGCCGTTTTTCGCGAACTTCGTACAGCGTCCCTGCGTGAGGCGCCCTATGCGTTCGGCGCAACGCTAGAAGACGCATTGTCCGCGGACGCCGCGAGCTTTGACGCCGTCGCCGCGGAACACGCGGTTTCTGCCGCCATCAGCACGTTCATTCTCTACACCGAGGGTCATCCGGCCGGACTGGTCGAAGCGCACTTCGAAGAAGCCGATGAGCGCCGCGCGTTCGTGTGCGAACTGTGGGTGGCGCCTGCGGTCCGGCATCTTCGCGGCGGAGAGTTGCTGGTCGATACGGCTAGCGGCTGGCTTGCCAACGAGGGCGCGGCGGAAATCTACGCATGGGTCGCCGACTCCAATCGCAACGCGATGCGCTTTTACGAAGCGCTCGGTTTCGGGCCGACCGGCGAACATCGGCGCGTCGCGCGTGCGCCAGAGCAGGTCGAAAGTCTGCTGGTTCGCCACGTGCCGTCCACGTCGACAGCAGTCGACCAGTGAACTGCCGAGTAGCGCAACCGTCCGCCGCCTGTTTCGAATTCCCGTCCGCGTCTCTGTCCGCATCACCATCCGCATTTTCGTCCGCACTTCCCTCTGCATTCCAGCAGCGTTCCCGCCTCGCCCGTTCATGTGCCGCGCGGTTCGATCGTTTCCGCGCGAGCACGTGTGAACATCCAGACGCTCGTTGTCCGGCAAAAAATCTCGCCGCGCGCGCGGACGCCTGTAAAATACGCAAAATTTTTGCCGAACGTTATGTCGCCCAAGAAATCGCCCTTTTTCGAACTCCGCAGCGGTTCCGTCGACACGCTCCTGTTTGTGGTCAAGACAACCGACCTCGATGCCATGCGTGCCGAGCTGACCCGGCGCTTCGAGGCGACCCCCGAATTTTTCGCTAACGACGTCGTCGCGATAGACGTGCGCCGGCTCGCCGGCAACGAACGCGTGCCGCTCGCCGAGATCGCACAGTTGCTCGAGAGCGTGCGCATGCGTCCCGTTGGTGTGGTCGCCGACACGCAGCAGTCGTGGGCGGCGGCGTCGGCGCTGCCGTTGCTCGAAGCGCGCGACCGCCGCGGCGCGTCCGCAAAATCGGCTGACGAAGAAGCCGCGGGTGCATCGGCGGCGGACTTGGCCGACGCAGCAAACTCAGGTGCAAGCACGGCGCCTGCGAATCAGACGGCCGCAACCGCATCGGTTGAGCCCGCGCCTGCGCCGGCCGCCGAGCCCGTGCGTCTTGCCACGTCTTCGCAAACCATGGTGGTGGAGAAGCCGCTGCGCTCGGGTCAGCGCATCTACGCAAAGGGCGATCTCGTCGTGCTTGGGCTCGTGAGCTACGGCGCGGAAGTTATCGCTGAAGGCAACATCCATATCTATGCGCCGTTGCGCGGGCGTGCGCTCGCTGGCGTGCAAGGCAATCACGACGCGCGCATTTTCTGCACGTGTCTCGAACCGGAACTCATCTCGATCGCGGGCATCTATCGGACGACCGAGAACCCGCTGCCGGCCGACGTGCTCGGCAAGCCGGTGCAGATCTGGCTCGAAGACGAAAAGTTGATGATCGAACCATTGCGGCTCACTTAAGCGCTGTCGGATCCGCTGCGCCGAACGTTGACGGCGCGCGGCGTCGGGGGCGAAATATGGCCGCACATAATTGACGAATTTGACGAACACAAGGTAAGGGTAATGGCAAAAATCATTGTGGTGACATCGGGCAAAGGTGGCGTGGGCAAGACGACCACGAGCGCGAGTTTTGCATCGGCCCTCGCGTTGCGTGGCAGCAAGACCGCCGTGATCGACTTCGACGTCGGTCTGCGCAATCTCGATCTCATCATGGGCTGTGAGCGCCGCGTCGTGTACGACCTGATCAACGTCATTCAGGGCGAAGCCAATCTGAACCAGGCGCTGATCAAGGACAAGAAGTGCGAGAACCTCTTCATTCTGCCGGCCTCGCAAACGCGTGACAAAGACGCGCTGACCATGGAAGGCGTCGAGAAGGTCATCAACGACCTGATCGCGATGGACTTCGAGTACATCGTGTGCGACTCGCCGGCCGGTATCGAATCCGGCGCGCTCCTCGCCATGCATTTTGCAGACGAAGCGCTGATCGTGACGAACCCGGAAGTGTCGTCGGTGCGCGACTCGGACCGCATTCTCGGCATCCTGTCGTCGAAAACCAAGCGCGCGATTGAAGGCAAGGAGCCGATCAAGGAGCACCTGCTGATCACGCGCTACAACCCGAAGCGCGTGAGCGAAGGCGAGATGCTGTCGCTGACCGACATCCAGGAAATCCTGCGCATCGACCTGATCGGCGTGATCCCGGAATCCGAAGCGGTGCTGCACGCGTCGAATCAGGGTCTGCCTGCAGTGCATCTCGACGGCACCGACGTGGCCGAAGCTTATAAAGACGTCGTATCGCGTTTTCTCGGCGAGCAGAAATCGCTTCGCTTTACCGATTACCAGAAGCCCGGGCTGCTGCAGCGCCTCTTCGGCACCAAGTAAGGGGAGCGCACGTTATGTCGATTCTTTCGTTTTTGCTGGGCGAGAAGAAGAAATCCGCGTCGGTAGCGAAGGAACGCCTGCAGTTGATCATCGCGCACGAGCGCGCCGGCGGTCATGCTCCCGCCGATTATCTGCCTGCGTTGCAACGCGAACTGGTCGCCGTGATTTCAAAGTATGTGCGGATTTCCGACGACGACATCCGCGTGAGTCTCGAGCGCCAGGACGACCTCGAGGTGCTCGAGGTCAAGATAGAGATTCCGCAGACCTTATAAGTCTGCTGGTCGCGGTCGCGGTCGCGGTCGCGGTCGCGTTCGGCGCGTGTCGATGCGCGCCCGGGCGCGCCCGGGCGCGAACGTCGGCGAACGTCGGCGAGCGCGGCTTACGGACGAGGTGCGGGCGAACCGCCTTCAGTCGGTCTATCAGCGGGTCGATCGGTTGGGTTGTCGGCGGAAGCGCGAGCGGAGGCATCAGCTGAACTGTCAGCAGACGTCTCGTTGGAACTATCTGCGGCAATGACTTCCGCCACCGGCTCCGATGCGTCGACTTCTGGCGCATCCACCGCGGGCACTTCCGGCACCGGAGCAGGCGCCGGGCGCGGCAGCGGCGCCATGTAGCGCTCGGAAAGCGCCTCGTAAAGCGGCGGCGCGAAAAAGCGCGACACGCGGCTCGCAATTAGCGCGGTGGCCATCAGAGAAATCACGAGCGCGTGACCGTTGATCATCTCCATCACGATCACGAAAGACGTGATCGGCGACTGCGTGACGGCGGCCAGATAGCCGACCATGGCGAGCGCGATCAGCATCGGCAGTTGCATGGAGCCGAACACCATGTGCAGCAGATTGCCGAAGCCTGCGCCGATCGACAGCGATGGAGCAAAGATGCCGCCTGGAATGCCGGGCAGGTACGAGCCGACCATCGAAATCATTTTGAGGAACGGATAGAACACCGACAGCTGTTCGTGTCCGTCGAGCAAACCGCGCGCTTCCGCGTAGCCGCTGCCGAACGTGGTGCCGCCGGAAACCAGGCCGACTCCCGCGATCACGAAGCCGCACAGCGCGGCGAACGCGACGGGCCGCTCGCCGTGCAATTGACGCAGCGGCGCGGGAATCCAGCGCGCGGTGTTCAGCAGCAGCCAGCAGAACACGCCGCCCGCAATACCCGTGATGATGGCCGTGAGCAGCACCGCGAGCGCGAGCAGATCGGGAAAGTGCGCGCCGATCTGAATGGTGCCGAAGTACGTATAGTTGCCGTTCAGTCCCAGCGCGATCACACCGGCGATGATGATGGCGGTGATCAGCACGCCGCTCGCGCGGGCTTCGAAACTGCGCGTCAGTTCCTCGATGGCGAACACGATGCCCGCGAGCGGAGTATTGAACGCCGCCGATAGACCCGCTGCCGCGCCGGCCAGCACCAGTTGCCGCTCGATCAGTGCGTTCGAACGCGGATACAGCCTGCGCAGATTGAACATGAGGGCCGCGCCCACTTGCACGGTCGGCCCTTCGCGGCCGATCGTAAATCCGCCGAGTATCGCCAGAAACGACACCACGATCTTGCCGAACAGAATGCGAAATGACAGGAGCCGCGCGCCATATTCGCCGGGTTTCGAATGAAGCGTGGCGATTACCTGAGGAATGCCGCTGCCTTCGGCGCCGCGAAAGAACTTGCGCGTGAGCCATACGGCGAGCGCCGCCACCGCGGGGGTGATGATGAGCGGCGCCCACACGTGCTCGCGCTGCACCGTGCGGAATTCCTCGTAGCCCCAGTCGATCAGCCGCGCGTAGAGCACCGCCACGAGCCCGACCGCGATCGCCCCGAGCCAGAAAATGCCGTACTGGCGCCAAAGACGTCTCGCGCGACGCACGATCCCGGAAGAAAGAAGAGGTTGCGCTCGCGACATGAGATCTGGATGTGCAAAGGATGAAGTATAAAGCGCGCGGAAAACGTAAAACCGTATGAAAGCTTTGTGAAATGAAGTAAAAAGGTAAGCTGTAAGGCGCGCGATGTAAGACGCCGTATTGTTTTCCGGCGGCCGCATTGCCCGTTTCAGCAAAGACTATTCCATTCGTCGGCTAAAATATTTTGACGTTGAACAACCGAAGGCCCTCAATGAAGCGAGTCCTTATCGTCAAGGTCACCTCCCTCGGCGATATCGTGCAAGCGCTGCCCGTCGTAGCGGATATCAAACGCGCATTTCCTGGCGTTCAAGTGGATTGGGCCGCAGACGAAGCATTCGCCGAAGCGGCGCAATGGTGCAAGGGCATCGACCGTGTACTGTTCGCGCCGCTGCGGCGTTTCAAGAAAGCGCGCCGGTGGGCCGACTTCAAGGCGATCGCGGCGTCCATCGCGGAGCTGCGTGCGTATCGCTACGATTACATCATCGACATTCACGGCGTGTACAAAAGCGCGATCATCGCGTTTCTGGCCCGCTCGTCGCGTTGCATCGGCTACCAGTCTCAGGATCTGGGCGAGCGGGGCGCTGCGTTCGCGTACACGGGGCGCTTTGGTCCGCGTCCGCAATGCAATGCGTGGCATGGCATGCGTATCAGCGCGGGCGAGGCTCTCGGCTACGAAGTTGAAGGCCCGCCNGTCTACGACCTGAAGTTGCCGGAGCCGGCGAGNCCGCCGTTCGANGGTGAGCGCGCGCCCGTCGCCGCGCTTTTTCATGCGACGTCGAAAGACGACAAGAAGTGGCCGATCTCGCATTGGGCGGTGGTCGGCACTGAGCTTTCGCAACGCGGCTTTCGCGTGGTCTTGCCGTGGGGTTCGGAAGGCGAGCGCATCGAGGCCGAGCAGATCGCCGCGCAAGTGCCAGGCTCGAAGGTCCTGCCGAAGATGACCGTGACGGAAATCGCGCAAATGATCGACGCGTGCTCGTTGGTGGTCGGTGCGGACACCGGTTTTGTCCACCTCGCACATGCGCTGCTGAAGCGCACGGTCATGGTTTTCGTATCGACATCGCCTGAACATTGCGGCGTGGAAGCACCGTTCCGCTCGATCTCGGTTGGCGACGGCCTTTCGGTGCCGCCCATCAGCGCCGTGCTCGATGCCATCGACTACGTACACAGCAAGCCGCCGGCCGTCGCCGGGCAAGGTTCTGCTGCGGCTTGAGCGCAGCCTCGACCGCAATCGTTTGCTCAAAGAAAAGGGCGTCGCGCGCAGAGTGCCTATGTCACCGGCACTATGACGTGACGCCCCTATAAACGCCCGCGTCGGGGAACGCTGGGCGAAAACGATTCGGCTTGCTGCGCAACCGTGCGAGACGCAAAGCGCTCATTACACGGTTGTTAAATCTGTCGCTTTTCGTTGGTCGGCGGAGCGCTCGCGCCCGTTGCGCGTGTTGGTGAACATAGGCTGAATGGTGCTCGCAATCCGCGCCTGGCAGACGCCAATACCGCCTTCAGGAAGGCCGCGAGGCAATACACTCAAGGCTCATTACCGACCGACATCTTCAAGTCAGTATAGGCGGTGTTTTCATCGGATGTGAGCGTGCATTGCCACGTGTCCGGACGAGTCGCGCGGATCGGCGAACGTGTAACACGCGCGTGATCTTCCCTTACAACTGGCAACGTTCTGGCAGCCGCACGTCGTGTTCAATCGAGTCATTCGAGATTTCTCGAACGAACCTGACTCGATGGAGAACAACATGAAACGCCTGCTCCTGACCATGATCGCCGGCACCGTACTCGCAACCCTGCTTGGCGGCTGCGTTGTCGCGCCGGCGCCGGGCTACTACTACGGCGGTGGAGGCTACTACCACCATCACGGCTATTACTACCGTTAAGCTCGCGGCCGGCGCAAAGCCGGCCCGCAACTGACGGTGCGGGCGTCAGGCCACTAGCATCTCGAACGCGATCACAGCGGTAATGGCTGCCGCGTTCGCCGCCAGCGCCTCGACGACAATGCCTTTCCAGGTGGCGGGACGAAAACGCAGCGCCAGCAGCAGCGAACACAACAACGCGAGCGCGATGATCGTCACGACGTCGGCATTATGTAAGTGAAGGTTCATCCGGGCCTCCCTGCTTGCCATAGGGTCATTCAGGTCGAGTATAGGCAAGTCAAAAAGGCGCGCAAGGCAGGGGATTCACTCAGCGAAACCGCCGCCAGGCGGGGACTTCAGCGATCAACCCGCCGAGGTCCCCTCCCTGTCTATCGCCGCGTCACATCAAGCGCGAGTCGCGCGTCTCGCGCATGCACAGCACGCCGATCATGCTGACGGCCGCGGCGATCGACACATACGCGCCCACCCACGGCAGCCCGCCGCGCGCGGCCAGCATTTGCGCGATGTACGGCGCAACCGATGCGCCGAGAATCCCGCCCAGGTTGTACGACACACCTGCGCCGGTATAGCGGACGTTGGTCGGAAACAGTTCGGGCAGCAGCGCGCCCATCGGCGCAAAGGTCACGCCCATCAGGAACAGTTCGATGACGAGGAACAGCAGCACCAGCGGCGTTTGTCCGCTGCCGAGGAGCGGCGCCATGGTGAAGCCCGACAGGACCGCTGCGACGATGCCCACGATCAGCACCGGCTTGCGGCCATAGCGGTCGCTTGCCCACGCGGACAGCGGCGTGGCAAGCGCCATGAACACCACGGCGATGCACAGCAGCCCGAGGAAGGTTTGCCGCGGAATGTGCAGCACCGACACGCCATACGACAGCGAGAACGTGGTCGCGTTATAGAACAGCGTGTAGCAGACCACCATCGCGAGCGCGCCCAGCAGCGTGGGCACCCAATGCCGCGACAGCAGCGTCGCGATGGGCACCTTCACGCGCTCCTGACGCTCAATGGCGGCCTGGAAGGCGGGCGTCTCCGCGATCTTGAGCCGCACGTAAAGCCCCAGCGCGACCAGCACCGCGCTTACGAGGAACGGCACGCGCCAGCCCCAGCTCCGGAACTGCGCGTCGCTCAACGACATCGCAAGCGCGAAGAAGAGGCCGTTGGACGCGAGAAAGCCGATCGACGGTCCGAGTTGCGGGAACATGCCGAACCAGCCGCGCTTGCCGGCAGGCGCGTTTTCGGTGGCGAGCAACGCCGCACCGCCCCATTCACCGCCGAGGCCAATGCCCTGGCCGAAACGCAAGATGCACAGAAGGATCGGTGCAAGACTGCCAATGGAGTCGTAGCCCGGCACGAAGCCGATCAGCGTGGTCGAGACGCCCATCACGAGCAAAGACGCGACGAGCGTCGATTTACGGCCGATGCGGTCGCCGAAATGGCCGAACAGGAACGAGCCGATCGGCCGCGCGACGAACGCAATGCCGAACGTGACGAAGGCTGACAGGGCCTGAGCCGTTGCCGAGCCATGCGGAAAAAACACCGGGCCGATGACGAGCGCCGCGGCGGTCGCGTAGACGTAGAAATCGTAGAACTCGATCGCGGTGCCGATGAAGCTCGCGAAGATGATCCGCGCACTGTTGGTGTTTCCGGCCGCATTGGGCTCGGCCGCGGAAATCGGCGATGTGGACATGCAGGGTCTCCATGTATCGTGATGCCGCGTTGCCTCGCTCGATCGGGGCGCAGTGTGGCTGCGCAGCGGCGCGGTCAATCGGCATCTTTGTTCAGGTTCGTGCGCTTGAGTCGAACTCGCGTCGGCCATCACGCTGACGGGCGACGAACCCGCAGCATACAGCGTTGGCCCTGAGGACTCGCGCGCGAATGCGGCCTTGTGCGCGTGCATGGCGATCACGCGCCACGCAGCGAAGGCGTTTGCGTGGCGCGCGTGGATGACGCGGCGCCGCGACAGGTGGCTGCAAGCCGCGCCGGCGGATGAGCGGGCGGCCTGCACCGTGCCGGAGGCTCCGGCGAGGGAATCGGAAAATTATAGCGAGCGCGGCGCGCGCGCAGCAAGGCGGCTGGCCGATCGGTTAGGCCGCGTTCAGTCGATGGTCAGCGATTGCGGCGAAGCCAGTTCGCGCAACTGGAACTTGCCGTCGTCGTTGAAAAGCCAATCTTCGAACAGTTCGAGCTGGCCGCGGCCGTTCAGCAATTTGCCTGGCGGCAATGGCAGCGGTGATGCACGTCGCAACGTGGCGAGCGCGGTGCTTTCCGCTTCGTCGTCGCCGTTCGTGCGATACACCGACGACGCCACCACGTGTCCGTTGCGGTCCACGGTGAACGACACCACGACGAGCGAGCGCAGCATCGCTTGCGGCTTGCCGCGCAGTACATACGAAGGATTGCGCTCAACGATGCGCTGCGCGACCGCCTCGCGATACTGATCGAGTGTCGCGCTGTTGACTGCGGCGGGCGGCGTCGGGACGGCCGCGCGTGGCGGCGGCGGGGTGAACGTGCAACCGGCGACGGCAAGTGCGAGCAACGCGGTGTAGGCGGTGCCGCGTAGAGACAGTGGCCATGCGCAGCCGCGGCGAGCGCGGCATTCAGTCATGGGGCGAAGGAGGCGCGTGCGGGTAAGCATGATGAACCACTAAAAAGGGCAGAACCTGTTTAGATCGTAGTCAAAAACCGCCGCGTTTCAATCCGCGTTCGCCCCGGTATCTCGACTTAGGCGCCAGCAAAAAAGGCGAACTCGCCAACGAGTTCGCCTTCGCAATTCGCCGTGCATGAACGCGCCCATGCCGGCGCGTCGCACAACTCGACGCGTGTCAGTTCAACGCTTGCCGTGCCGCTTTGACCGCGGCCAGCACCTGCTCGGGCGCGGTGCCGCCGGGATGGTTGCGGCTTGCAACCGAGCCTTCGAGCGTCAGGTACGAGAACACGTCGTCGCCGATCAGATGCGCGACGTTCGGCAATTCCGCGCGCATTTCATCGAGCGTGAGGTCCGCGAGATCGCAGCCGCGATCCGCGCAGATGCGCACGGCCAGCGCAACGGCTTCGTGCGCGTCGCGAAACGCGAGGCCGCGCTTGACGAGGTAGTCGGCGAGATCGGTTGCCGTCGAGAATCCTTGCAATGCGGCGTCGCGCATGGCTTGCGGCTTCACCGAAATGCCCGCGACCATTTCAGCGAAGATACGCAGCGTATCGGCGACGGTGTCCACCGTGTCGAACAGCGGTTCCTTGTCTTCCTGATTGTCCTTGTTGTACGCGAGCGGCTGGCCTTTCATCAGCGTGAGCAGCGCCATCAGATGACCGTTCACACGGCCGGTCTTGCCGCGTGCGAGTTCGGGCACGTCGGGGTTCTTTTTCTGCGGCATGATCGACGAACCCGTGCAGAAGCGGTCGGCCAGGTCGATAAAGCCGACGCGCGGGCTCATCCACAGTACGAGTTCTTCGGAGAAGCGCGAGATGTGCGTCATGACGAGCGCCGACGTCGCCGTGAATTCGATTGCGAAGTCGCGGTCGGACACAGCGTCGAGCGAGTTTGCGCAGATGCCGTCGAAACCGAGCGTCTTTGCCACCGCGTGACGGTCGATCGGATAGCTCGTGCCGGCGAGTGCCGCCGCGCCCAGCGGCAGACGGTTCACGCGCTTGCGGCAATCGAGCATGCGCTCGGCGTCGCGAGAAAACATTTCGACGTAGGCGAGCAGGTGATGACCGAACGTGACCGGCTGCGCGACCTGCAAGTGCGTGAAGCCGGGCATGATGGTCGACGCATTCTTCTCCGCCATGTCGAGCAGCGCCGTGCGCAGTTCCTTCAGCAACCCGCCGATGCGGTCGATCTCGCCGCGCAGCCACAGGCGGATGTCGGTCGCGACCTGGTCGTTACGCGAGCGGCCCGTATGCAGACGCTTGCCGGCGTCGCCTATCAGCGCGGTGAGGCGTGCTTCGATGTTCAGGTGAACGTCTTCCAGGTCGAGTTGCCACTCGAACTCGCCTCGCTCGATTTCGCCCTTGATCTGCGCCATGCCGCGTTGGATCGCGGCGAGGTCTTCGGCGGCGATGATCTTTTGCGCGCCCAGCATCGAGGCGTGCGCAAGCGACCCTTCAATGTCGACGAGCGCGAGACGCTTGTCGAAGAAAACCGACGACGTATAGCGTTTGACGAGCTCCGACATCGGCTCCGAGAAGCGAGCCGACCAGGCTTCGCCTTTTTTGTGCAGTTGGGACGTCATGGTTTTGGGCAGTTAAGCGGCAGTTATGCAGCAGTTAAATGGCGATCGGGCGAGCGGTAAAAAGCTGACGACGCGGATGCGCCTGGCATGTCTGCAAGCGCACCGTCGAAGCATGGAAAGACAGGGATTTTAACACTGGCGCAACGCCGCGCCGACGACGGACCCGCGCCCTGCAATGGCGGCTCGCGCCATGGCCTATTCGCGCACCAGCACCACCAGCTTGAGATCTTCGCGATGCGCGGGCTTGAACGTAATCTGATCGTAGACGAGCCGCCCGTCTCGCGGATGATTGAATTCGCGCCGTCCGCCTTCGCGGCCTCCGACGTCTTGCGAAGCCCAGAAGCGCGCAAACGCGTCGCTCGCCGCGGTGAGCGAATCGATCAGCGCACGCGTTGGCGCGTCGTTCAGATGGCGGATCGAATCCGCCCGAAACTCGGCGGCGAGACGCCGCGCGCGCGTGTCCCAGTCGACGATCAACTCGCGCGCCGCCGGTTCCGTGAACGTATAGCGCAGCAGATTGCGGTCATGCGAACCGTCGAGCCAGCCGACGAAAAGATCGGCCGCGCGTTCGTTCCAGGCGAGCGCATTCCATTGACGGTCCAGCACATAGGCGGGCGCGTCTACGAGTTGCACGGTTTCGAGCAGTGTCGCGGGCGCGTCGGCGGCGGCCGGGTCGGGCTCGGCCGGATCGCGCTGGGCGGCCAGCTCGAACAGATACGCCCGCTCGGCCCGCGACAGTTGCAGCGCGACGGCGATACGTGCGAGCGCGTCCGCGGAAGCAGAAACCGGACGCCCCTGCTCGATCCATGTGTACCAGGTCGGACTCACGCCGCACAGCTGCGCGACTTCCTCGCGCCGCAAGCCGGGCGTGCGGCGGCGTGGGCCGGGCGGCAGGCCGACTGCTTGCGGCGACAGCCGCTCGCGGTGCGCGCGGATGAAGTCGCCCAGCGCGCGGGCGGGCGTGGCATCGAGCGGCGGCGGGTTGTCGGCGGAAGAGGGCGTGCTCGTTCGCGTGGTCATTCGTTTGGTACGGCGTGAGGAGGGTGGTATAGATACCAGAATAATTGCTTAACTTGTACTGGTACACGGCGGGCTCTATTGTAGCGGCGTAGCGGCTCGAACGGCAGGCCGCGCTGCCAGCACCAGAAACGCGGACCCACACGACACAGTCCCACGCAGACAACCGGAGCTATTCATGAAGCATCACGATCAGGTCGCCGACGCCTTCGGGTCGACCGCCGCCGCCTATTTGACGAGTCCGACCCACGCAACCGGCGCGGATCTGCGGACGCTTGCCGAGTCGATCGCGGCGACGCCGGATGCGACGGTGCTCGACATGGGCTGCGGCGCGGGCCACGCGAGTTTCGCGGTCGCGCCGCATGCCAAAGAAGTGGTCGCCTACGACATCGCTGCGCCGATGCTCGCCACGGTGGAAGGCGCCGCGAAGGATCGCGGCCTCGCGAACATTCGCACGCAGCAGGGCGCGGCCGAGAAATTACCGTTCGCCGATCACACGTTCGACTGGGTCATCAGCCGGATGAGCGCGCATCATTGGCACGACGTGGCGCCGGCGCTTGCCGAAGTGCGGCGCGTGCTGAAGCCGGGCGGCCGGGTGCTGTTCATCGACATCGCCGGTATCGACCATCCGTTGCTGGACACGCATATCCAGGCAATCGAACTCCTGCGCGACGGCTCACATATTCGCGATTACCGCGCCGACGAATGGATCGCGCTCTTCGAAGCCGCAGGTTTCAAGGCCTCGATTCGCGAGCGCTGGCGTATCGACATCGAATTCAGTTCGTGGGTGGCGCGCATGCGCACGCCTGAGGATCGCGTGGCGGCGATCCAGTCGCTGTGGCGCAATTCGCCGGATGAAGTGCGGCAGTATTTCGACGTGAAGGAAGACGGCTCTTTCAAGCTGGACGCGTTGATGGTCGAAGCGGCTTGAGAAAGCATGCGGACATGGCAGCGGCGCTCGCAAGCGCCGCTGCCATTCCGAATCGTCAACCCGTATTGCGCAACCCCGCCGCGATACCGTTGATGCTCAGATGAATCCCGCGCCGCACGCGCGCGTTGGTGTCGCCCGCGCGGTAACGCTTGAGCAATTCGACCTGCAGGTGATTAAGCGGATCGAGGTACGGAAAGCGGTTCTTGATCGAGCGCGCGAGCAGCGGATTTTCCGCGAGCCGTTCGCTCTTGCCGGTGATTTCCGACAACACTTTGGACGTACGCTCCCATTCCGCGACGATCCGCTCGAACACATGCTTGCGCAGCTTCTTGTCGGTGACGAGCGCCGCGTAGCGCGAGGCCACCGCGAGGTCGGTCTTCGCCAGCACCATGTCCATGTTCGAGAGCAGCGTCGAGAAGAACGGCCAGGTCTTGTGCATTTTCTTCAGCTGCGCGAGACGGCGTCCGCGCTCGGCATCGCTCGGTGCGTCGTCGAGATACGCGGCCACTGCAGTGCCGAAACCGTACCAGCCCGTCAGCAACAGCCGGCATTGGCCCCACGAAAAACCCCACGGGATTGCGCGCAGATCTTCGATCTTGCGTTGCTTCGGATCCTGCAACTTGCGTGACGCGGGACGGCTGCCGATGTTCAGTTCGGCGATCTCCGAGATCGGTGTGGACTCGAAGAAATACTCCTTGAAGCCGGGCGTTTCATACACGAGCGCGCGATACGAGGCCATGGCCGCGTCGGACAATTGCTGCATCGTGGATTCGAANACCGGCAGTTCCGCGGGCGCCGTGCCATGNGGCAGCAACGANGCTTCGAGNGTCGCAGCCACCACCGTTTCAAGATTGCGACGGCCGATCTCCGGATTGCCGAACTTGCTCGCGATCACTTCGCCTTGTTCCGTCAAGCGAATCTGACCGTCGACGGTGCCGGGCGGCTGCGACAGAATCGCCTGATAAGTCGGGCCGCCGCCACGGCCAACGGTGCCGCCGCGTCCGTGGAAAAGACGCAGCGTGATGCCGCGTTCGTTGAAGAGCGACACGAGCGCGAGTTCCGCGCGATACAACTCCCAGTTCGACGTGAGGAAGCCGCCGTCCTTGTTGCTGTCCGAATAGCCGAGCATGACTTCCTGCTCGTTGCCCTGATGTTCGATTATCGAGTCGACGCCCGGCAGCGCAACCAGATCGCGCATGATGTGCGGCGCGTTGCGCAAGTCGGGGATCGTCTCGAAGAGCGGGATGACCATCAGCGCGGCTCTCGCCGGATCGTTCGCGTCGCCGAGCCGGCCTTGCAGAAGACCGGTCTCTTTTTGCAGCAGCATGACTTCGACCAGGTCGCTGACTGTCTCGGTATGCGAAATGATGTAGTTGCGAACCGCGCGCGCGCCAAATTTCTCACGCGTGACACGCGCTTGTTCCAGCACCCCGAGTTCGCTCTTCACGAGATCCGAGTACTCGGCATACGGCAGGCGCAACGGGCGCGGCTGAGCAAGCTCGGCGAGCAGCACTTCGAGCCTCTCGCTTTCGGAGAGCGCGGCGTAGTCGTCATGAACGCCCGCGCGCTTCAGCAGTTCGGCGATCACCGCTTCGTGGATGTCCGAGCTCTGGCGCAAGTCGATGCTCGCGAGATGGAAGCCGAATACTTCGGCCGCGCGAGCGAGCGGTGCGAGACGCGGCGCGGCTAGCGGCGCGCCATGATGCGCGGCGAGCGAATCGATCAGCACGTGCAGATCGCGCACGAATTCGGACGCGTCGTCGTACGGCGTCGCACGAATCGGCGCTGCGCCGCGGCCCGCGCTGCGCAGCGGCACGCTGCCTTCACCGAGACGCACGCGCGCACTTGCCGCGAGCCGCGTGTACATGCCGATCAGCGCACGGCGATAAGGTTCGTCTGTACGGTGCGGCGAACGGTCAGGCGAGATTTCCGCGAGCGCTTTGAGTTCGTCGCTCGCGCCGGCGAGCAGATTCGACACCGACAATTCCGCGCCGAGCTTGTGCACCTGCTCGAGGTAGTGTTCAAAGATCACCTCGGCCTGGCGCGCGATCGCATGTTCGAGCGTTTCAGCCGTGACGTTCGGATTGCCGTCGCGGTCGCCGCCGATCCAGCTGCCCATCTGGAAGAACGGCGGCAGACGCGCTTCGAGGCCGTGTTCCTTGAGCGCCTCTTCGATATCGGTGTACAGCGCGGGGATTTCTTCGAGGAAGGTCGCGCGGTAGTACGACAGCGCGTTTTCGATTTCATCGGCGACCGTGAGCCGCGAGTCGCGCAGCATCCGCGTTTGCCACAGCGACGTGACGCGCGCGCGCAGCATTGCTTCGTTATGCGCGCGTTCGCGGTCGGTCAGCTGCTGATCGCGTTCGGCGAGCAGGCGCGCGACGTCGTGCTCTGCGTCGAGAATGCTCTTGCGCTGCACTTCCGTTGGGTGCGCCGTCAGAACGGGAACGATCAGCGCGTCGTTGAAAAATTGCTGCAACACGGGCGTGGCGGCGGCGCCCGCTTCGACGAGCCGCTCCAGCGCATAGGCAATGGTGCCCGGCTGCGCGGCGGAGCCTGCCAGCGCGTGAATACGGTGACGGCGATTGCGGTGGCGGTCTTCGGCGATATTCGCGAGATGCGAGAAGTAGCTGAACGCGCGCACCACGCTGACCGTCTGTTCGGGACTCAGCGAGCGCAGTTTCTTGTCGAGCGTCTGCACGGCGGCGTTGTCGTCTTCACGGCGAAAACGGACGGCCGTCTGGCGGATTGTTTCGACGACGTCGAACACGGCGTCGCCTTCCTGTTCACGCAGCACGTCGCCGAGCAGCCGCCCCAGATAGCGGATGTCCTGGAAGAGCGGATGGTCCTTGTCGGCGCGCGTGCGGCCGTTGGTTTTCGGCGCGGCGACGACGGTGTCCCCGGAGACGGCTTGCAGGTTCGGCGCTTTGTTTTCAGCCTTGTCTTCCGCTTTGTTTTTGGCTTGCGCTTTCGAGTTCGTCTTCACCAGGGCCTTGTTCGTGGCGGACGCAGTTTTCGCCGGCTTGTCCGCTTTCGAAGCCTTGACAGCCCTTTCCGGCTTGGCCGGCGCGGTGGTCTTGTCTGCCTTGATGGCTTTCGCGGCGTTCGCAGCCTTCGCGCTGGAGGACGCCCGTTTGGCTTTGCCGGGCTGAGCGGCGCTCGCGTCAGACGATGCGGAGGCTGTGGACGCGTCGGCGTCGACAGTGGAAGCGTTGGGCGATGCAGTGTTGCGGCGGGCAGGGCGCGCCGATCCGGAAGACGTCACGATGGGTTTCCTCAGGGAAGCCAGGGTCTGTTAAGTGATGAACTGCTACTGCGGAACTCAAAACTGCACTGGAACTGCAACGTGAACTGCTTTGAAGCGGTATGCACCGATGGCAATACGCCGGGGAGGAAGGCCGCGCGACCGCACAAGCTCTGCACGCGGCGCATGTTGCGCCGCATTGGATCATCGCGCATACGGCGGCGCGGTGCGCGAACGAGCGTGCGTGAACAGGNCGCNGCCAGACAGCGGCGCATGGCGCGAAGCCCGTCTCCTCCATTGATACCGCGTTGGCACGGCGCCNCNGCGCGCCTCGATTCGAGCCTTGTTCCGTAAGGGCCACAGGCGGGCGAACCGGGGGGTGAGCGCGAGGGCGCGTGCTAACATTGTTTGTTATTCCATCCCGTCATTCAATCGACAAGCTAATGAACACCGAGACGTTTGCCGCGCCACCCCACACGCTTGTGATTGCGTCGCGAGAAAGCCGCCTCGCCATGTGGCAGGCGGAGCATGTGCGATGTGCGCTGCACAAATTATATCCATCTTGTGACGTAAAAATCCTCGGAATGACGACACGCGGCGATCAAATTCTCGATCGCACTTTGTCGAAGGTGGGTGGTAAGGGACTGTTCGTCAAAGAACTCGAAGCGGCGCTCGCCGATGGCCGCGCCGATCTCGCGGTGCATTCGCTGAAAGACGTGCCGATGGAATTGCCCGCGGGCTTCGCGCTCTCCACGATCATGGAGCGCGAAGATCCGCGCGACGCACTCGTGTCGAACGATTACGACTCGCTTGCCGCGCTGCCGGCCGGCGCGGTGGTGGGCACATCGAGCCTGCGCCGGGAAGCGATGCTGCGCATGCGCTATGCGCATCTCCAGGTGCGGCCGCTGCGCGGCAATCTGGATACGCGCCTAGCCAAGCTCGATCGCGGCGATTACGCGGCGATCATTCTCGCTGCGGCAGGCCTCAAGCGCCTCGGTCTGGCTGAGCGTATCCGTGCGCTGCTCGATCCGGACGACAGCTTGCCTGCTGCAGGTCAGGGCGCGCTCGGCATCGAGATTCGCGCCGATCGCGCCGACCTCGCGGCATGGCTCGCGCCGCTGCATCACGAACATACGGCGGCAGCCGTCGAAGCGGAGCGCATGGTGTCACGTTCGCTCGGCGGCAGTTGCGAAGTGCCGCTCGCCGCGTACGCAACATGGCATGACGGCGCGCTGCATCTGCGCGGCATCGTGGCGACGCCCGATGGCCAGCGCGTGCTGAGCGCGCAGGCGTCGGCACCCGCGCCGACCGTCGAACGCGCAATCGCCTTGGGCAGCGAAGTGGCGAGCGCACTCGAACAGCAAGGCGCAATGGACATCGTGCGCGCGCTCAGCACGGCGAGCGGTCCCGCGGCGCCGGCAGACGGTGCACACTCCGGCACGGCAGGCACCCCGGTGTCCGGCGACTGATGGCGGCCGACATTCCCGGCAACGCATCGTCATCCGCCGGCAAGGCGGTGTTCACGGTCGTGATTACGCGACCGTCCGGTCAGTCGAGCGAACTGATAGAACGCCTCACCGCGGCCGGCATGGCGACGCTCGATTTCCCGCTGATCGACATTGCGCCAGTCGCCGACGACGCACCGTTGCGCGCCGCGCTCGCCTCTCTCGAACGCTATGCGCTCGTCATCTTCGTGTCGCCGAACGCGATCGATCACGCGTTCGCGAAGAGCGGCGCGATCTGGCCGCACGCATTGCCGGTCGGCGTGGTCGGGCCGGGCAGCGTGCAGGCGCTCGCGCGTCACGGCGTCAGCGCGCCGGCTCACCGGGTCATCAGTCCCGCATCCGGCACCGATGACGATAACGGGCGCTTCGACTCCGAAGGCCTCTTCGCCGCGATCGACACGGCGCTCGGCGAGGCGAATCTCGAAGGCAAGCGTGTTCTGATCGTGCGTGGCGACGGTGGCCGCGAGTGGCTGGCTGACCGTTTGCGCGAGGCCGGCGCCGAGGTGGAGACGGTCGCCGCGTACCGGCGGCTCGTGCCGGAACCGTCGATTGGCGCGTGGGCTCGTGTGCACCGACTGCTTGCGGGCGAACCGCATGCCTGGCTTCTCACCAGCTCCGAAGGCGTGCGCAATCTGCACGAACTCGCGCAAGAGCATCTCACCGCCGACGAACTCGCGCAGCTCAAGCGCGCCGCGCTCGTCACGCCTCATCCCCGTATTGCTGAGACCGCGCGGGCATTGGGTTTTGATAGGATTACGGTGTCAGGCGCGGGCGACGAGCGCATTGCCCGCACCTTGCTCGCCGATCTGCCGACCGTAGTTCAACCGGTACCGTCCAATCCGGCTCATTCACCGGCTAAATCACGCATGACTGAAACGAACGCATCCACGAACGCTTCACCCCAGCCGGCCGCGACCGCCGCGTTGCCGCCGAACCAACCCTTCACGCCCTACGAAGCGCAAAAGCGNCGCAGCGCGAGCGGACCGCTGCTGTGGTTTGTCGTCGTGGTTCTTGCTTGCGCCGCNGGCGTGGGCGGCTATGCGCTCAATCGCAAGGTGGAGCGCACCGAGCAGAACATCGCGCAACGTCAGCAGGCGAACGACACGCAAACCAACGAACTGCGTATCAAAACCGAGCAGGCGCTCGCTACGGTGCGTCAGTCCGACTCGCAGGTTGCGCAACTGGAAGGCAAGCTTGCCGATGCGCAGGCCGCACAGCAGGCGCTGCAGCAACAGTACGCGGATCTCGCGCGCAATCGCGACGACTGGACGCTCGCGGAAGTCGGTCAGATGCTGTCTGCCGCAAGCCAGCAATTGCAATTGACCGGCAACACGCAGCTTGCGCTCTTCGCGCTGCAAAGCGCCGACACGCGGCTCGCGGCGTCCGATAGCACGCAGGCCGTTGCGGTCCGCAAAGCCATCGCGCAGGACATCGACAAGCTGAAGGCCGCGCCTTCCACCGACCTGACGGGTCTTGCGATCAAGCTGGACAATGCGGTCGATCAGATCGACAGCCTGCCGCTCTCCGGCGAAGCGCCGATTGCCCATGCCACGCCGCGTGCGGCGACATGGGCAGATACGGCCAAGGTGTCCGCGGCCACCGGCGAGCCGCGCTGGAAAGTGTGGTGGAACCAGTTGACGAGCGGCATCGGCCAGCAGTTGACGAGCCTCGTGCAGGTGCGCCGCATCGACAACGCAGACGCGATGATGGTNGCGCCGGANCAGGGCTACTTCGTGCGTGAGAANGTGAAGCTGCGTTTGCTGTCGGCGCGTCTTGCGCTGCTCTCGCGTAACCAGACCACGCTGAAGTCCGACCTGCAGGGCGCGCAGACGGCGCTGACGCGTTACTTCGACATGTCGTCGAAGAAAACTCAGAACGTTGTCGATCTCGTCAAGCAGGTCGAGGCCGGATCGGCCGCGGTCGAATTGCCGAACCTGAATACGAGCCTGCAAGCCGTCAATCAATACCGGGGCCGAGGTTAATCATGGCGATCCGGGGACTTCTATGGCTCGCGCTGCTCTTCACCGTCGCGGTCGCGCTCGCGGTGGTCGGACGCTTCGACATGGGCCAGGTGATGCTGGTGTATCCGCCGTACCGCGTCGACATGTCGCTCAATCTGTTCGTGGTCGGGCTCGTGGTGCTGTTTATTCTGCTGTATGCGCTGCTGCGCATCGTGCGCAATATCTGGCGCATGCCGCAGCGTGTGGCCGCGTACCGTGCGCGCTCGCGCGTCGCGAAGGCGCATGCCGCGCTGCGTGACGCGATCGGCAACCTGTACGCCGGACGCTTTTCGCGCGCGGAAAAGGCCGCGAAAGACGCGCTCGCGAACGGCGACAACAAGGGCGCGGCCGGCCTGATCGCGGCTACTGCGGCGCATCGCATGCATGAATATGCGCGGCGCGACGAATGGCTCGCTCAGATCGACGAAACCGACTGGCAGGACGCCCGTCTGATGGCCACCGCCGACATGCGCGCCGACGGCCGCGATGCGGACGGCGCGCTGACCGCGCTCACCGAAATGCAATCGCAGGGCGCGCGGCGCATTCACGCTCAGCAGATCATGTTGCGCGCGCAGCAGCAATTGAAGAACTGGGGCGAGGTGCTCAAGCTCGTCAAGACGCTGGAAAAGCGCGAGGCGATTCACCCAGCGGTGGCGGTGCGCTTGCGGCAACTGGCGGCGGAGAATCTGCTGCGCGATCGTCGGCATAACGCCGATGCGTTACTCGAACTGTGGAATTCGCTGACGCCGACGGAGCGTCATTCGCCGCGTCTCGCCGATCTAGCTGCCGAACTGCTGGTGGCGCTGAATCGTCCGCACGAGGCGCGCAAGATCGTCGAAGAAGCGCTCGCGCAGAATTGGGACGCGCGCTTGCTGCGTCGTTATCCGGATACTGCGGGCGGCGATGCGTTGCCGCTCATCCAGAAGGCCGAAGCGTGGCAAAAGGATCGTCCGGACGACGCGGACTTGCTGTTCGCGTTGGGCCGGTTGTGTCTGCATCAGCAGTTGTGGGGGAAGGCGCAGTCGTTCCTGGAGCGTGCGCTGAAGCTTGCTGACAATGAGACGCTGAAGATTCGCTCGCACCGTGCGTTGGCTCGGCTTCACGAGCAGTTGGGGGACACGGAGAAGGCGAGCCAGCATTATCGCGAGAGTGCGTTGGCGATGAACATTGTGTGAGATCGCTCTTTGCGCTGGGCAGCAATGCGACGAGCGTCTGACGATGTCGTCGCTCGTCGCGTGTTGCTCGACGGGAAGTCTTCAACTCCCCAACTTTCGCACCGCATTACCGTGCAGCCCGAAACTTCGGGACTTGAGCGCCGTGCACGAATGCACATTCGAGCGGCGCTCTGTCTAGCTGGCCAGTCTCTCCGGGAGACTAGTGGAGTACCGTTCCTTCAGGTGCGGCGAGCGTACTGGAACCGTCCTCTGCCGCCGCCAGTTCCAGTTTCAGCCGAGCCGCGGCCAGCACGCGCAGAACGTCGGCGTTGATCATTAGTTCGTCCACCGCCGTCAGCATCAGGTCGGGATAATCGCGGAACTGTGCGAGCCTCGTCAGTTGCCCTTGCATGTCGGCGCACAGCTGCGTCACTTCGTCTGCAATGCTCGCGGACGAGACTGGCGCCCCCGGGGACATGCAATCCTCGAATCCCTCACTAGCCAAAATTTCCAGAAGGACCGTCTGATATCTGCTCATTGTTGATCTGCCTCGCTACAAGTGCATCAACTGTAGCTTGGATCTGCGCGAGCAATTCCCGGAACAGGAGCGCTGAACCCTCCCAATTCACGATTGCGAACGGAAAAGAATTTTCGCACCCGCCACAATATTCGCGCGCCTGAAACGTCTTCAGACGCATGGAACCGCCACCCACCTCGCACACGATGACCGAACGCGACGACGACATCACCGCGACCGTGGTGCGTGAGCGCACGAGGCTCGTCAATTTTATCCGGCGACGAATACGCGATCCCGACGATGCGCGATCCCGACGATGCCGAGGACATATTGCAGGACGTGTTCCATGAATTCGTGCAGGCGTACCGGCTGCCCGCGCCGATCGAACAGGCGAGCGCGTGGCTCTTCCGGGCCGCGCGCAACCGGATCATCGATCGATTTCGTAAGAAAAGAGAGCAGCCTTTGACAGATTTGTCCGAGGGCGACGACGACACCGACAGTGAGTATCGCCTCGACCTCGCGCTGCCGTCGCCCGACGCGGGTCCCGAAGCGCTCTACGCTCGCGCGCTATTGCTCAAAGCATTGCAGGACGCGATTGACGAGTTGCCGCCAAACCAGCGCGAGGTATTCATCGGCCACGAGCTGGAAGGAAGGTCCTTCAAAGACATGGTGGCGGAAAGCGGCGTCACGCTGAATACGCTGCTCGCGCGCAAACGCTACGCGGTCTTGCATCTGCGCGCCCGGCTGCAAGCCATTTATGACGAACTGGGTATTTAGAGGAGTCGACGGATGAAATTTCGAATCAGATGCGTGGGTAAGGTACTGCTTGTGGTGGTCGCCATCGGCGTGCTCGGGTGGGTGGTCATGAGTCTATGGAACTGGGTGATTCCGGCATTGTTCGTCGGCGCCCGCACGATCGACTTCGCGCATGCGCTGGGCTTGCTGGTCTTGAGCCGCATCCTGTTTGGCGGGTTCCGCGGACACGGCGGCTGGCGCGAACGGCGTCATTGGCGCAAATGGCAAGCCATGACGCCGGAGGAACGGGAGCATTTTCAGACTGCATGGCGATCAGGCCGCGCCCGGCGCGAGGGAGAATGAACATGCGCGAGATATCAACGGCGGACTGCAAACAGAAGCCGGGCGTGATTGCGCCAGTCGTCGACCTGAAACGTTGCGAAGGTAAGGGCGATTGTCTGGATGTCTGCCCCGAGAATGTGTTTGAAATTCGGCGCATCGACGACGTCGATTATCTGAGTCTCGGTCTCATGCATCGTTTCAAGCTGCGTGTGCATGGAATGAAGGTCGCCTACACGCCAAACGCGGACGCGTGCCGGTCGTGCGGTCTCTGCGTGAGCGCATGTCCTGAACGCGCAATCAAGCTCGCCAGAACGGCATAACGTCCAACGTCTTTACTGATGGCGTAACGACATCCCCCTGCCCGATGAACCGGGCAGCGCTGGGTGCCTCATCAACACTATCGATCTCGTCAAGGAGCGCACATGACGTCGTCAAGCGCAGTTCTTTTGCGGCGGCTTCACGAACAGAGTCAGACAGAAGTGATAGCCCGCGCACAGGCGCAGTTCGATGGATCGAGCGACGAATTCCTGACTCTCGCGGAGGAATACGACACGCTCGCACCTCGACTGCGCGGGCGGTTTCTCGAAACGCTCGGACTGTCCAGCGAAGATTTCGAGTCGTCGCAAGGCACTCCCTTATCGTTAGCCGTGTCAGCGAAAACGGGTAAGTTTTTGCACAACATGGTGCTTGCGCATAAACCGGCTCGAATCCTCGAACTCGGCAGTTCTTGCGGCGTGTCCACGCTATATCTCGCCGAAGCCCTTCGCACGTTGGGCAGTGGAGTGATGACAGCGACCGAAGCCGACGCACTCAAGTGTGCGCAACTTCGGGCCAACGTCAAAGCGGCGGGCGTAGAGGCTTATGTTGACCTGTGGGAGGGCGACGCCTTTCAGACCGTTGCCCAACTGGAAGGCACTTTCGATATGGTGTTCATCGACGTATGGGCCAACACCTATCTGAATCTGTTCAAGCAGATTGAGCGGCTGCTGCGCCCTGGCTCTATCGTTCTCGCCGACAACATGTACACGGCCGAGGACGCCGTTCAGCCGTACAAGCGCTACCTTGACGACGATCCGCGNTTTTCGTCAACGACGCTCGACTTCGAATCAGGGCTCGAATTTACAGTCGTCGTTTCTTAAGCTGGCAAAGANCGGGCTTCCGGGATGCCGCGAGCAGACATGTTCGGTGAGCGAAGCGCGTCACTTGCGCGGCTCGATGGTGGCGAAGGCGAGCGCCGCTCCTGCAAACGCGCATGCTGCGGACACCAGCGCGACGGCGCGCAGCGCGTCGATAATGGCGTCGGCTTCCGCCTGCGCGGCGAGTGTCTGCGAATGCGTAGGAAGGGCATCGGTGGCTGCGGCACGGGGTTGCGCGTCCAATTGCATTAACGCGGTCTGGCGTGCATCGTGAGGAACCTGCAGTTCGTCCAGGCGCGCCGACAGCGCTGCGTTATGCGACCACACGAACACAATGCCGAGTACCGCAACCGCCAGCAGGCTCGCCACGCGTGCGACCGCGTTGTTGATGCCGGAGGCGACGCCTGCGCGGTGGCCCGGCACTGAGGCCATTACGGTCGTCGTGAGTGGTGCGACCGTAATGGTCATGCCGAGCCCGAGCACGACGAGCGCGGGGAAGAATCCGGTCCAGAAACTGCCGCGCACGAACGGCAGCGCAAGCATCGCAAAACCGATTCCGGCGATGCACGGGCCAGCGCTCAATAGGGCCCGCGAACCGAAGCGAGTCGTCAGACCGCCCGTCAAGCGCGACAACGAGCCGATGATCACGGGCACCGGCAGCAACGCTGCGCCCGCCTCGGTGGCGGTGTAGCCGTGTGCGCGGATCAGCGTGAACGGCAGGAAGAAAAATGCGCCGCCCAGACCGAAGTAAAGCAGCAGCGTGACCAAGTTCGCGCCGGTGAAATCGCGCGAGCGGAACACTTCGAGCGGCATCATCGGGTCACGGCTCTTCGCTTCGATCATCACGAATGCAGCTAGCACGAGCATCCCAACGCCGATGGCGCAAAGTACGATGGGATGCGCGAAACCACGCGCCGACGCCTCGGTTAGACCATAGGTGAGTGCGGCGAGCCCCGCTGCCGCGCTCAGCGCGCCAGGCCAGTCCAGCTGTTGAGGCGCATCTGGCTTGTGGCTGTTCGGCACCGACAAAACGGCGAGCGCAATGGTTGCCGCTGCGAGCGGGACGTTGAGAAAGAAGATCGCGCGCCACGACAACGCGTCGACGAGCAAGCCGCCGGCCACTGGACCCAGCGCCGACGTGATCGCGCCGACACCTGCCCACGTACCGATTGCCCGTCCGCGCTCTTCGCCATCGAACACGGCGCCAATGATCGCGAGGCTGCTGGGCACGAAGAGCGCCGCGCCAATGCCCTGCACCGCACGCCCGGCGATCAGTGAGCCCGCGTTCGGCGCGAGCCCGCAAGCGGCCGACGCCAGCGTGAAGACCGCGACGCCCGCAATGAACACCGTGCGGCGGCCGAGTTTGTCGCCCATCGATCCGCCCACCAGTACGAGCGATCCCAGAAAGAGAAGGTAGGCGTTGACGATCCACTGCATCGACGCGACGCTCGCGTGCAGCTCGCTCTGAATGGCGGGTAATGCGACATTGACGACAGAGCCGTCGATAAACGCCATGCTCGAGCCGAGGATCGTCGCGGCGAGCGCAAGACGTTTGCGCCGGCACGGACTGTCTAGCGCAGTAGGCTGCGCGCGGATGATGAGCTCGTCGCACGGGCTCGCTTGAGCAGCGACGCCGTGCGTCGGGTGAGGATCGTTATCGAGAACGTGCGGGTCGGCCATGCTCGCTCCAGTGCTGGTCGATGGTGACTAGCATAGCAACTGGAGCGAAGTGGCGTGAAAACGTAGACCGTCGCCAGAACGTTCTCGCCGGCGAGCGCCAGTCCGCCGTACTAACGCCAGCCGAGCGCCGGGGCAACATGCGTCAGGATCGATTCGATGACGTGCGCGCAGTATTCCACGCCAAGCTGGTTCGGGACGGTCAGCAGTAGCGTGTCGGCTTCCGCGATCGCCTCGTCCGCTGCAAGCTGCTTCACGAGCGTATCGGGCGGTGCTGCGTAGCTGCGCCCAAAAATCGTTCGGATGTTGTCGTCGAGCAGACCGACCGTGTCGTCGCTATTCGCATCGCGTCCGAAATACATCCGGTCGTGATCGTTCATCAGCGCGAAAATGCTGCGGCTGACCGACACGCGCGGTTCTCGCGTGTGTCCGGCTTCTTTCCACGCCTGCCGATACGCCCGGATCTGCTCGGCTTGCTGGACGTGAAGAGGGCGGCCCGACTCATCGTTCTTCAGTGTCGAGCACTGGAGGTTCATGCCCATTCCGGCCGCCCAGACCGCCGTCGCATCTGAGCCCGAACCCCACCAGATCCGGTCGCGNANCCCCTCGGAGTGAGGCTCGACCCGAAGCAGTCCCGGCGGGTTTGCAAACATCGGTCGCGGATTCGGTTCCGCAAANCCCTCGCCGCGCAGCACCTCATAAAATACCTCGGTGTGGTGCCGCGCGAGATCGGCATGCGTCTCGCCCTCGCNGGGCGCATAACCGAAGTAACGCCACCCGTCGATCACCTGTTCGCCGGANCCTCGGCTGATGCCAAGTTGCAGGCGCCCGCCCGCGATCAGATCGGCCGCCCCGGCGTCTTCCGCCATGTAGAGCGGGTTTTCATAACGCATGTCGATGACAGCGGTGCCGATCTCAATGCGGCTCGTTTTCGCACCGACCGCAGCCAGAAGCGGGAACGGCGACGCTAGCTGGCGCGCGAAATGATGCACGCGAAAAAACGCGCCGTCGGCCCCGAGTTCCTCGGCAGCGACAGCGAGCTCGATGGATTGCAGCAGGGCATCGGAGGCTGAACGTGTGAGTGAATGTCGCGATGGACTCCAATGGCCAAACGAGAGAAAACCGATCTTTTTCATAACAGTCCTGCCAGCATGCGTAGGTGGGCGATAACGGCATCTTGCCCGAGTCGGGCAGATGGCGCTCGCTGCGCGAGCCGTGCGCCGACGATTGCGCGCTCGGGTATTGCGTTGCTGATCGAGGTGCAAAATCGGTGGACGCCGATGATGCCGATTACGAGCGAGTCAGACGCTTGCCCTTGTCGAATCGCCTATTTGCCTGCACCGATGGAAGGGACGCAAGTCAGCACGAGAATTCCTCCGTTATTCGCGGCAGAGCTGACTGTTGCCTGATGAGATTCTCGCGGCCCGCACGACCATTCGGCAACGAAATCGGCTTTGCAGGCCCTTCGAATACGAGAGGTCGTCGGCGAGAAAACCGGGTAGCGGCAGGTATCGACAGCGTTACAGTGCAGAGCCAACGCACGAGTCGAATTGCCATGATGAGCGCCACAATTGGCGCCATAGGTGCCAGATTCGATCCGGATGGTGCCAGCGAACGTGGTCACGCTCGCTCCGAAAAGACTCGCAAGCGAAAGAAGCGTGCAGATTGCTCGGATCATGATTGCCTCCAGGCGTCACTATTGCTCCGCGAATACGGGCCGCCAGGTGAGCGATCGCCGGCGACGGCCTGCGTCCTGCAGGAAACACGTCGCCGAGTGCGCTATTCAAGTGTAGGTTGAAATTGGGTTTTCGCACTGGCAGGTACTGGCTGCCTGAGGCCGGCTATTCGCGACCGCAGCGGAGTTTGTTACGGGGGAAATCTTGCACGTCGATGGTGGTCGGCATGCGGGGCATTAGGCGGTGTTAGGCGAGGCGTTGTAAGTCGCGCCGCGCAGTGCAGAGTGGTGATCGATATTCCTGGGGAAGGGCGGGCGTCGCGTTCGCGAAGTTCTGCCGGCGAGCGTCTACTTCGCCCTACCGACCGACCTTCGAAACGTGGCTGACCGACGCCGTCAACCTGGTTTGCGCTGTGTTTGCGTGGATTCGCGAGGTAGTGCCTGGTCTCGCCGATGCAAACGCCTCGGCGAGACTCGTCGCAAGTGCGAACGCCGCTTAGTCCGTGCCGTACTTTGGCGAGCGCGGACCGTAGAGCAGGCCCGTCGGCGCCCCCGCGTGCAGCAGACGATAGCTCGTGATACCGGCAATATCGTGGCTCTTGTCCGTGAGCGAGTTCGCGATCTGCTTGACCGCAGCCATCACGAGCATGCCTATCAGGCCACCGCCACCGTTGTTGTTGCCTTCTTCGCTGTTGGCCGTCGCGGCGCCTTGCCAGAGCACATCGCCGCTCTTCAGATCGACGAGTTTCGCCGACGCCGTCACCACCGTCGCGCTGACCAGCACGCGGTACTGCGTGCCGTATTGCGAGATCGTCGAGTACAGGACCGCATCCGCGCCGAAGATCTCTCGCAGCTTCGCCGGCGATGTCTGCTGGATATCACCCGCCGTCGTGACGCCGTTCTGCTTGAACGTTTCCTCCATCACGGCGACTGGGATCACGTAGTAGCCCGCCTCGGCGAGTGGCATCGTCATCTGCGAGAGCACGCTGTTCGACGCATTCACATCCGTCGTCGTGTTATCGGGCGGCAGCACGAGGATCGAGCGCGGATGCGCATGCTTGAACGCCGTGTAATCCAAGTGCTTCGCGGGCTGCGCGCAAGCGGCGAGCAGCGCGAGCGCGGACAGCGCCAGCGAGAGCTTGAGGGAAGAGATTCTGGACATATCGGTACGCTCGCTTATTGTTGTTTCGGTTTCTTCATCAGGAAGTCCATGTAGGTCGCCGCCTCCGGGAAGAGCTGCTTCTCGGCGTCGAATTCCTGCATGGCGTTCGTGTCGTTACCGACGTTCGCGTACAGCATGCCCAGTTGCGCATGGAAGCCGGGCGGCGGCGTGTTGCCCTTCGCGTTAATTTGCTGCCGCGCCTTTTCGAGCGCGTCGATCTGTTCCTGCGGGCCCTTTTCACCCTTCAGGTAGTCGTAGACGCTGGGCTGGTAGCCGGTCCACTGATAGAGCGGTGGCGTAGTGTTCGCGCAGCCCGCGAGCAGCAGCATTGCTGTCGTGACGGGCAGGCGAAGGCCTCGAAGCATGCCGGTGTATTTCATGGGAACCCCGTAGTATTCGTTGTTTTATCGAGCAATAAATGTGGACGACGCGCGCTCAGCGAGCGGTGCGCAATGCGCCCACGTCGACCTGTTCGGCCAGATGGTTGACGGCTTCCTGGATCGCGAGGTCGAGGACTTTGCCGTTGAGCGTCGAGTCGTAGCTCGCGGTGCCGCCAAATCCGATGATCTGGCGATTGGAGAGGCTGTATTCGCCCGCGCCCTGCGCCGAGGCGACGACTTCCGAAGTCGTGGTATCGACGACGTTGATGCTGACCTTCGCATATGCAATCTGGTTCTTACCGCTGCCAAGAATGCCGAATAGTTGGTGATCGCCGACTTCCTTGCGGCCGAATTCGGTGACGTCGCCGGTGATGACGAAATTCGCGCCTTTGATCGCCTGCGCCTTCTTGGTGAAGCCGGCTTCCTGGCGGATTTCGTCGAGGTTGTCGCGGTCAAGCACGTTGAAACGGCCGCTCTGTTGCAGCGAAGTGATCAGAATGGTCTTGGCCTGACTACCGAGACGATCGACGCCGTCGGAGAAAATGCCACGCATATAGCTCGAGCGGTTGTCGAACTTCCCGACCGAGATTTGCACGGCCTTGCCGACGGGCGGGCGCTGCGCGCTGGCCACCGGCGCAACCGGGAGTGAACGCGACGACTCTGTCGCACAGCCGCCTAGTGCCGCAATCGCGGCGGCGGCGAGGACGACGCCACAAGTTTTTGACACTTCCATCGATTCTCCTTGGTGTTGGAACGGGAACATCAGTCAGCGTGCGCGCGGGGCGCACGAGCGAAAGCGGCAAGAGAATGGGGAGCAGCGAGATGTGTCGCTGCGCGGCGGCGGTGCGCTCGCGCAAGGCGCGAGGTGTCCGAGCCGCGCGTATGTGGATACGGCGAACGTGGAAGGTGCAGTGCGTCGCCGCACGCGTGGTTATTCCATCGGCGTTGCAAGTTTCTCGCTTCCGGCACGCGAGCGTGCGCGCCGAAGCTCCCCGGTTCTTATTGGTGTAGCGTGTTTTTTAAACTAGTACTCAAGTTTCCACACGAATCTATCGGCGGGTTTACCGGAAACTTTAGGAAAGTTGCGATTTAATGCGCGACGCATTTTATCGACGCGCTTTTCAGTTTTATTTGGATGCGATGGAAAGGGTCGTGAGCGTGAGTTCGATGATCCAGGAAACTGCCGTTCCTCTATTAGATGCCGACAACGTCGGCAATCCGCCACATTGCTGACGAAGAACCAATCCGCTCCAATGTCGCTCCTCCTGCGACGCCACCCCAGTATCCCCAAAAAACAAAAAGCCCCGGCAGCACACAGCCACCGGGGCCCCACCACAAACAACGCTTCAACTCACCGATTAACCATCTTCGCCGGCACGCTAATCGCCAGCAACCCGCCAACGACCATAAACGCCGCAAGCATATACATCCCCGAATCATTAGCGGCAGTGGCCTGCTTCAACCAGCCGACAGCATACGGACTCAAAAAACCCGCGAGATTACCAATCGAATTGATCATCGCGATGCCGGCAGCCGCACCCGTGCCAGCGAGAATCGCCGTAGGCAAACTCCAGAACAAAGGCAACGTAGTGAGAATGCCCATAGTCGCGAGCGTGAGAGAAGCCATTGCAAGCAGCGTGTTCTGCGCCCACACAACCGACAGCACCAAACCAATCGCGCCGGCGAAAGCGGGCAACGCGATATGCCAGCGCCGTTCGCGCGTACGGTCCGCGCTGCGCGCAACGAACACCATCGCGACGACCGCCGCCGCGAAGGGAACCGCCGAAAGCAGACCGATCGCGAACGCATCGGTCACACCGGTCGCCTTGATGATAGTCGGCAGCCAGAAGCTCACGCCGTACAGACCCATCACGAACGAGAAGTAGGTGAAGCTCAGCATCAGCACGCGGCCGCTCGTCAGCACCTGACGGATCGGCATGTCGTGCTTGGTGGCTTCCTCGGCAGAAACGTGGCGCTCGAGCAGTTCCTTTTCCTCTTTCGTGAGCCACTTTGCTTTGGCAATGCGGTCGTCGAGCGCAACGAACACCAGGATGCCGACGAGTACCGACGGTATCCCTTCCAACAGGAAAAGCCATTGCCAGCCGTGCCAGCCGTTCATGCCATTGAACGTCTTGAGGATATAGCCCGACACCGGCCCGCCGATCACACCCGACAGCGCGATAGCCGTCATGAACCACGTCGTCATCCGCCCGCGCCGGTGCGACGGATACCAGTAGGTGAGATACAGAATGATGCCGGGAAAAAAGCCGGCTTCCGCGACGCCGAGCAGAAAGCGCATCACGTAGAACATGGTCGGCGTGGTGACGAACATGGTCAGCATGGAGATCACGCCCCACGAGACCATGATCCGCGCGATCCACACTCGCGCGCCCACCTTGTGAAGGATCACATTGCTCGGAATCTCAAAGAAGAAATAGCCGACGAAGAAAATGCCCGCGCCAAAGCCATAAACCGCATCGCTCAAGCCGAGGTCGCTCGTCATTTGCAGCTTCGCAAAGCCGACGTTCACGCGGTCCAGATACGCGACCACGTAGCAGAGCATCAGGAGCGGCGCGAGCCGCCAGTTGACCTTGCGATAGGTCGCCTCTTCGAAAGTGGAAGGCGGCGCGCCCGCGCCGGGATGGTGGAGCGGATTTGCGGGACTAGCCATGGTGTCTCCTCTTTTCTTGTCGAATTGAAGTGCCGCGTCGATTGATTCTAGCCGTGCGGCGCGGCTCGCACGGCAATTAGATACCGGGGGAAAACACTGAGCCCGTCAAGCGCCGCGCGTGAACGCGGCTTGCTCAGGGCGTGGCTATGAGCGCCGTGAGCGGCGCTGCGACGACAAAGCCGAAGCCGAACGCAGCGCCAACGTCAACGTAGAACGCAAGCTCTACACGCAGCGGCCGCCATCCACTTCAAGACACACGCCGGTGATGAACTCCGCTTCGTCCGAAGCCAGATAGAGCGCGGCGTTGGCAATATCTTGCGGCGTCGAGAAGCGCCCGAGCGGAATGCCGGCGAGAAAGCGCTGACGGTTCTCAGGCGTATCTTCAACGCCCATGAATTCCGACAGCAGCGCCGTTTCGCCGATCACCGGATTCACGCAGTTCACGCGAATCCTGTCCGGGCCCAACTCCACGGCGAGCGACTTGCTCGCGATGATCACCGCGCCCTTGCTGCCGTTGTACCAGACGAGTCCGGGGCGCGGCCGCACGCCCGCCGTCGACGCAATATTGATGAAGCTGCCGCCGCCTTGTTCGCGGAAATACGGCACGAACTCCTGCACGCTCCAGTAGATGCTTTTGACGTTCACCGCGTACACGCGGTCGAACTCGGCTTCGGTGACTTCGAGCACAGGTTTGTTGCGATGCGTGGTGCCCGCGTTATTGACGACTATCTGCACGCTGCCGAAGTCTTCGAGTGCCGCTTCACGCAGCTTCTGCCAGTCCTCGCGTTGCGCGACGTTGCCCGCGACGGCGATGGCCTTGCCACCGGCCAGCGCAATCTCGCTCGCGACGCGCTCGGCGGCGGGGCCGTTCAGATCGTTGACCACGACGTTCGCGCCTTCGCGCGCGTAGGTCTTCGCGATGCCTTCGCCGAAACCCGAGCCGCCACCCGTGACGATGGCCGTTTTACCTGTCAACCGCATAGTGTCTCCGCTGTTTGTTGTGAGTGGTGATGGATAAGTCCAGCTTGCGAACTAGCCGTGCCGGATCGCAATTGTCTTTAGCGCCGTGAAGCCATACAGCGCCTCGAAACCCTTTTCGCGCCCGTGGCCCGAATGCTTGACGCCGCCGAACGGCAGTTCGACGCCGCCGCCCGCGCCATAGTTGTTGATGAACACCTGGCCCGAACGCAGACGCCGCGCGAGGCGCATTTGCCGCGCGCCGTCGCGTGTCCAGATGCCCGCGACGAGGCCGTATTGCGTGCCGTTCGCGAGCGCGAGCGCTTCGTCTTCGTCGCTAAAGGACATCGCGGCGAGCACGGGGCCGAACACTTCGTCGCGTGCGAGACGGTGGCTCGCGGGCACATCGCGCAATAGCGTGGGCGCCTGATAGAAGCCGCTTTCCGGCGCTTCGGGAATCACCTCGCCATGCGCGGCCATTGCTATGCCGTCGTGTTGCGCGTCGGAGAGAAAGTCCCACACGCGCCGTTGCTGCTTCGCGTTAATAAGCGGCCCGCAGTCGAGATCCGCGTGCGAGGGGCCCACGCGCAGCGCGTTGAACGCGCCGCTCAGCCGGTCGAGCAAGGGCTCGTAAATCGCGCGGTCGATCAGCACGCGGCTGCCCGCCGAACACGTCTGCCCGGCGTTCTGCACGATCGCCGACACGAGTACGGGCAACGCGGCGTCGAGGTCTGCATCGGCAAAGACGAGTTGCGGCGACTTGCCGCCGAGTTCGAGCGTGACCGGCACGTGGTTTTCGGCGGCCATTTGTGTGACGAGCTTGCCGGTCTCGGGCGAGCCTGTGAACGAAATGTGATCGATGCCCGAGTGACGTGCGAGCGCCGCTCCCGCTTCATGTCCGTAACCGGTGACGATGTTCAGTGCGCCTGCGGGCAGGCCCGCTTCGGCCGCCAGTTCGGCGACGCGCAGCACCGAGAGACACGCGTCTTCAGCCGGCTTGACGACGCATGCGTTGCCCACGGCAAGTGCCGCGCCCACGCTGCGGCCGAAAATCTGCATTGGATAATTCCACGGCACGATGTGGCCGGTCACGCCGTGCGGCTCGCGGATCGTCATCACCGTATAGCCGGCCTGATAGGGCAGTGTTTCGCCATGCAGTTTGTCGGCCGCCCCNGCATAAAACTCGAAGTAGCGCACGAGCGCGGCGGAATCGGCGCGNGCCTGTTTGAGCGGCTTGCCGGTGTCGCGGGCTTCGAGTTGCGCCAGTTCTTCCTGGCGCGCAGCGACGAGCATCGACAGCCGATACAGCACACGTCCGCGTTCCGCCGCGCTTGCCGCCCCCCATGCGCCTTCGAACGCGCGGCGCGCGGCGTGGACGGCGGCGTCGATATCCGCCGCGGTGCCCCGCGCAAGCTGCGTGAACGGCTGGCCGTCCGAAGGATCGAGCACGGCGATCGTCTCGCCGCCTGAAGCAGCGGACCATTCGCCGCCAATGAAGTGTCGGGCTTCTTCCATGCAGACTCCTTGAGATGTCGCGCAGCCGGCGTACGTTCAGCCAGACGCCGAAGCGGATGCCGTTACGCGGTGTTCACAAACCAGAGGCACAATCGAGAGACGCCAGACGATTATCGCGCCGATCCGGCGGCGGATGCCATCGGCCGATTGGCTATAATGGCGCATTCCGCACTGTCCGGCCGCTGCGCTCCTGCTCGAGGCAAGTTTTACGATGCATGCCCTCGAGCCCACGCGCCGCATGCCGTGCTCCAAATTCCATCCTGACCAGAGAGCGCTCATGAGCTTCAATCACGTCCCCGCAGGCAAAGATCTTCCGCACGATTTCAACGTCATCATCGAAATCCCGGCGCAGAGCGACCCGGTGAAATACGAAGCCGACAAGGATCTGGGCCTTCTCGTCGTCGACCGTTTCATCGGCACCGGCATGCGCTATCCCGCCAACTACGGCTTCATTCCCCAAACGCTGTCGGGCGACGGCGACCCGGTCGACGTGCTGGTGATCACGCCGTTCCCGCTGCTGGCAGGCTCGGTGGTCCGCGCACGCGCGCTCGGCATGCTGCAAATGACCGACGAATCCGGCGTGGACGCAAAGCTGATCGCCGTCCCGCACGACAAGATCTGCCCGATGACTGCCGACCTGAAGTCGATCGACGACGTCCCGGCNTACCTGAAAGACCAGATCAAGCACTTCTTCGAGCAATACAAGGCGCTCGANAAGGGCAAGTGGGTGAAGGTCGAAGGCTGGGCGGGTATCGAAGCCGCGCACAAGGAAATCAGCGAAGGCGTGGCGAACCACAAGAAGTAAGCGGCTCGACGCGCCGATCGGAAGAATCACTGCTTCGCCGATCCAGTCGCCTCATGCAAAAAACCGCGCGAGCCCGAAGGGGCCGCGCGGTTTTTTATTCGATGTGAGGATTGTGACGTCGAGCGTCGAAATGCCGGTATAGCCGCAGTGCATCCCGAAGATGAACCGAAGCCATTTTCATATCTCCGTGTAAACCCTTATTATTTGTGGCCCGCGGTGGATTCGGCTCACTTCCGGGACGTCTGCGAAAGCGCAGCAGCGAGCCCGCAACAAGCCCGCGCCAAACCAGCAACACGCCCGCTTTGGGAGCACACCGTCCGGATGATGAACCGCAAGTCCAACCTGGCATCTTCTTCGCCCCGATGGTCGAATCGGCTGTATGCGATCGCGACGGCGATCTATCGCAAGCGGCCGGTATGGATGGTGTCGTTTTCCGCCAGCGAGGCGAGTCTCTCCGAAGGCTTGCGCGCCGCATGCGCGTCCACGGCGATGCTTGCGCTCGGCAATCTGCTGCACGATCCCACCTTCGCGTGGGCCGCGATCGGCGCGTTCTGGACCTGTCTCGCAGACGCCGCCGGTTCGAACCGCGCCCGCTTTGCCTCGATGATGGGCTTCGCGCTTCTCTCCACGCTGTGCGGCGGACTGACCGCCTTCGCGTCGGCCGAAGGAACGGCGTTCGCCGCGCTTGCGTTGCTTATTTTCACGAGCCTCGGCGCGTTCGGACGCATCTGGGGCGCTGCGACGTCGCAAGTGACGATTCTCGCCGCGACCGCTTGTGTCGTGATGGTCGATCGGCCCATGCGCGATGTGCGCGAAGGTCTTGAATTTCTCGGCGTCTATCTGATCGGCTGTCTGTTCGCGGTCGCGTTGAGCCTGACCGTCTGGCGCATCCATCCATTCGGCGCGAGCCGTGCTTCACTGCGGACGGTGTATGTGCGGCTCGCGGACATCGCGCTCGACAGCGCGCGTCTGCTTCAGCAGCGCAGCACCCCGCGCGAGTGGGCGACGCACGCCGCAAAATTCCGCGCGGATGCGCGCGCGGCGCTCGAACGCTCGCGCAAGGCACTGGCCAGCGTGCCGGCGACGCGAACCGGCGCACGTGAGGCCTACGACACGCTGCTCGCGTTGCTGACCGAAGGCGAGGCGTTGTTCGCCTATCTGATCGCCGTCTCCGGTGCGTGCGAAAAAATGCCCGGCGATGAACGGCGCGCGACGCGCGCGGCGCGTTTGCTCACAGGCATGGGCGAGACGCTGCGCAGCATCGGTGCACAGGCGAACGAAGGGCGCTGGGAGCTTCTCGCCGAGTTGCAACTCCGTGTGCGGCGGCTCGCGGGGCGCCTTGAAAACGCGCTGATGGAGCCGGTGAAACTCAAGTCAGATTTCGAACTGGTCGATTTCACGCCGGTGCAAGCGCCGCCGCCGCGCTTCGCGGACAGCGTCGCTGCAACGCTTGCGCGCGTCTGGGCGACGCTGAAGGCGAACCTGTCGCTCAAGTCCGTCGGTTTGCGTCACGCGGCGCGCGTGGGCGTGACGACGACCGCGGGCTTTCTCGTGATCCGCGCGCTCGGCTTGCCGTTCGGCTATTGGGCGACGATGGCGACGCTGCTGATCCTGCAGCCTTCGATCGCGGCGACCTGGCCGCGCAGTATCGAGCGCGCGGCGGGCAGCATCGTCGGCGGCGTGCTGGCCGCGGGCATCGGCTATGCGATTCATTCGCCGCTCGGTATTTCGCTCGCGGTCTTTCCGCTCGTCATGGCGACGATGGCATTGCGCCCCGTCAGCTACAGCCTGTTCGTGCTGTTCCTCACGCCGACCTTCGTGCTCGTGGCCGACTTCGCGACACCGGGCGCAAGTGAATTCGCATACGCGCTTACACGGCTCGGCAACAATGTGCTCGGCTGCGTGCTGGCGCTTTTCGCGACGTTTTATTTGTGGCCGACGCGGGAGAAGGGCGACTACCGCACGTATCTCAGCGACGCGGTCCGCGCGAATCTCGCGTATCTGATCGCGGCGCTCGAATCGCCGCGTCGAAGCGAAAAGGACATGGAGCGTTTGCGCCGCGCGGCCGGTCTCGGCAGCAACAACGCCGAGGAAGCCATCGCACGGATTCGCCTCGAAAAGCTGGAGGACTCGCTAGTCGATACGGTAACGCTGACGGTATTGAGTCTGCTGCGAAAGATGGCGGGCACGGCGACGCAGCTTCGGCTGAGTGCGAACCGGCGCGAGATGCAGGATAGCCACGATGAACTTCGCATGTGGCTCGCGGCTGTGAACGCCGATATCGAGGCCGCGCTGAATCGAACGATTTTGCCGCTGCGGCACGACCTTCCGGCGCGCGAGCGGCTGACATCGCTCGAAGCCGATGCGGTGGGTGAGCTTGCGCTGATGCAGCGCTTACTCACCGAGCGCATGCGCGAGGCGCGGGGCTAAGCAACCGCGCCGTCAGGCAGCGCCGTTTTCCTCGGTCGCCTCTTCGGTGCTGGTCGAATCGGGTTCCGTGACCGGCACCACCGACTCGAGCGTGCGTCCGCCCGCTGCGAGCACGCGCTTTTCCGAGGGCGCAAGGCGCTTCACCCAATACTCGGCACGCGAAGCACTGGAGCGGTCTGCCAGTTCGAACGATGCCAGCACGCGCACCGGCTTGCGCGAACGGGTATAGCGCGCGCCTGCGCCGCTCAGGTGTTTGTCGAAGCGCGCCTGCACGTCGGTTGCGATGCCGGTATAGACGCTGCCGTCCGAGCATTCGAGCAAATAAAGAAACCACGCCATGGATGCGCGTCAGCCTTTGAACGGATTGTGTTCGCGCAGCTCGTCCACATACGCGTGGATGCTGTTCTTTTCATTGTCGAGGAAGTGGCCGACGGCATCGGCGAAAGCGGGATGCGCGAGCCAGTGCGCCGAGCGCGTGACCGTGGGCAAAAAGCCTCGGGCCATCTTGTGTTCGCCCTGCGCGCCGCCTTCGAATGCGCCGAGCTTTTCTTCGATGCAAAATTCGAGCGGCTGGTAGTACGCGGTTTCGAAGTGCAGGCACGGCACGTGTTCGAGCGCGCCCCAGTAACGGCCGTATAGCGTGCCGCCTGTTCTCGCGTCGCGCTGATAAACGACGAGCGAGCTCGCGATCGGCTTGCCTTCATATTCGGCGATCACGAGCAGCAGATTCTCCGGCATCGACGCGCCGATCATGCGGAAAAAATCGAGGTTCAGATACGGAGTTGAAAAGTGCTCGCGGTAAGTTTGCCGATAACACTTGCTGAAGAAGCGCCAGTCGGCGTCCTGAATGTCCTCGCCGCGAATCCTGCGCATCGTGACGCCTGCCTCGTGTACTTTGCGGCGTTCCGCGCGGATGTTCTTGCGCTTCTTCTGTTCGAGCGTCGAGAGGAAATCGTCGAAGTCGCGGTAGCCGTCGTTGAGCCAGTGAAACTGCACGCCTTCGCGTTGCATCATGCCCATGTCGGCGAGCGCACCCGCTTCGGCTTCGGTCGGAAACAGCACGTGCAGCGAGGACACATCGGCCTGCTCGGCGAACGCCATCAATGTGGCAGCGAGATGCCGCAGCGCGTGCGCGTCGGCGGACAACAGCCGGTTGCCCTGCACGGGCGTGAACGGCACGGCGCACAGGAGCTTCGGGTAGTAGGGCAAGCCGTTGCGCTTGTAGGCGTCGGCCCAGGCCCAGTCGAACACGTACTCGCCATACGAGTGACCCTTCAGATAAACCGGCGCGGCCGCCGCGAGCTTGCCGGTCAGCGGGTCGGTCAGCGTGACGAATTGCGGCGCCCAGCCCGTGTCCGCAACCGCGCAACGGGTTGCGTGCAGCGCGCTTAGAAACTCATGCCGCAGAAAAGGCGTGGGCTGTGGCTGCTGAGCGAGAAGGGCGTTCCATTCGGCCGCGTCCACCTCGGAGGGCGACGCCAGAATGCCCGTGCGATAATCAAAGCGTTCCTGATTCAACTTGTGTGACTGTCCCAATGAGCGACGCGGCGCGCGTTATATCACGTCAAGCACTGCGTCGTTCGTTTATCCGAGTTGGCCGTTCCGTCGAGCCCAAAACAAGCCGCTTTATTTGCAAGCCCTCCGCAAGCTCTTCGCTTGCCCGTCGATCCTGCCATGAAGACACGAATCGCTCTCGCTCAAATCAATGTCACCGTCGGCGATTTCGCCGGCAACGTCGCGAAAATCGTCGCTGCCGCGCGTGACGCGCACAACGCCGGTGCGAAGCTGCTGGTCGCGCCGGAACTCGCGTTATCCGGCTATCCGCCCGAAGATCTGCTGCTGCGCCCCGCGTTCTATACCGCGAGCGCTGCTGCATTGGCCGATCTCGCCGCGCAACTGAAGCCGTTCGCCGGCCTGCATGTGATTGTCGGCCATCCGTTGCGCGAGGTGGGCGACAGCGCGGCCCAGGGTCATGGTAATGCAAACGCGCCGATCCAGCGCGGCGTGCCGCCGGTCGATACGTTCAACGCGGCTTCGCTGCTTGTCGACGGCAAGGTAGCGGGCACCTATCGCAAGCAGGATCTGCCCAACACCGAGGTGTTCGACGAAAAGCGCTATTTCGCATCAGACGCGCAGCCGTTCGTGTTCGAGCTCGACGGCGTCAGGTACGGCGTGGTGATCTGTGAAGACGCGTGGCATGCGTCGTCCGCGCAAATGGCGAAGGCTGCGGGCGCGCAGGTGCTGCTGATTCCGAACGGCTCGCCGTTCCACCTGAACAAGGAAGCGGTGCGCTTCGACATTCTGCGAGCGCGGATTCGCGAGACCGGGCTGCCGATGGTCTACGTCAACATGGTCGGCGCGCAGGACGAACTCGTGTTCGACGGCGGGTCGTTCGTGCTCGACGCGCAAGGTGAGCTGGTCGCGAAGATGCCGCAGTTCGAGGAGGCGACCGCAATCGTCGAGTTCGAAGCGGCTCGCCCGGTGCGCGGCGAAACCGAGGGCAGCAACGGCGGCATCGCGCCGGAGCTTTCGCTCGAAGCGCAGGTTTATGCGGCGCTCGTGATGGGTGTGCGCGATTACGTCAACAAGAACGGCTTTCCGGGCGCGCTCATCGGTCTGTCGGGCGGCGTGGATTCGGCGCTGGTGCTGGCGGTCGCGTGCGACGCACTCGGCGCCGAGCGCGTGCGCGCGGTGATGATGCCGTCGCGCTACACAGCTGACATTTCGACCACTGACGCCGCGGAAATGGCACGCCGCGTTGGCGTACGCTACGACGAAATTGCGATCGCGCCGATGTTCGACGCGTTCCGCAGCTCGCTCGCGCAAGAATTCGAGGGCCGCCCGGAAGATGCCACCGAGGAAAACATTCAGGCGCGTATTCGCGGCACCTTGTTGATGGCGCTGTCGAACAAGTTCGGCTCGATCGTGCTGACCACCGGCAACAAGAGCGAAATGGCGGTGGGTTACTGCACGCTTTACGGCGACATGGCCGGGGGCTTCGCGGTGATCAAGGACATCGCGAAGACGCTCGTCTATCGCCTGTGCCATTACCGCAATGAAGCCACGGCGTTCGGCAAGCAGAATGTGATACCCGAGCGGATTTTGACGCGCGCGCCGTCCGCGGAATTGCGCGAGAACCAGACCGACCAGGACAGCCTGCCGCCCTATGACGTGCTCGACGCGATCATGCGCATGTATATGGAAGAGGACCGCTCGCTCGCGGAAATCATCGCCGCGGGTTACGCGGCCGAAGACGTGAAGCGCGTTACGCGGCTCATCAAGATCAACGAATATAAACGCCGACAGGCGCCGATTGGCATTCGCGTTACGCATCGCGCGTTCGGTCGCGACTGGCGTTATCCGATCACGTCGCGCTACACCGAACCGGTGGAGTGAAGAGGCGCGCCGCTTGCGCCGGACTGCCCTAAAGGGCGGCGGGTCGCGGCGGCGCGCGTCGCTGGACTGCCGCAACGCATCCGGTGCGGCGTAGAATAAAAATCATCCATTTCCTTTTCACTCTTCCAGTCACGAGACGAGGTTCGCCATGAAGCGCATCACCGCAGTCATCAAACCGTTCAAACTCGACGAAGTGCGCGAGGCGCTCGCTGAAGTCGGCCTCACAGGCCTGACCGTCACCGAGGTCAAAGGATTCGGCCGCCAGAAAGGCCATACCGAGCTCTATCGTGGTGCAGAGTATGTGGTCGACTTCCTGCCGAAAGTGAAGATCGAGGTGGTCGTGGCCGACAATCAGTGCGATCAGGTGATCGACGCGATCATCGGCGCAGCCCGCACGGGCAAGATTGGCGACGGCAAGATTTTCGTCGCGGACGTCGAGCGCGTGATCCGAATCCGTACCGGCGAAGAAAACGAAGCGGCAGTGTAAAGCCGCTCGCGCACCGAAGCGGTGCGCCGGCGCCGAAACAAGGTCCGCGCAAGCACCACGCAACCTTCGCGCAACCTTCGCGCGACATCGCAAAACGCCGTGCGCCAATAAAAAACGGTGCGATACCCTTTCGGACATCGCACCGATACGCGCCTCTCGCAGCAGCGTGAAAAAGATTCTCTTGAAGAACTTCTAAGCCCCGAAGGCAGTGCCTTCGGGGAACACCGTTCGATTAGAACGAGTGTTGAATACCTGCGTACACACCGGTCTGGCTGTGGCCAGGCAGCGGGTTCTCGTTGTACGTAGTCGTGCCGCCCGAAGTGATGTTGCCGCCAGGGCCTGCAGCGTTCGCGTCGAGACCGAAGTTAGCGGTCTTGCTGTTACGCGCGGTCGCAACCTGGATGTCCAGCAGCGTGCGCTTGGACAGGTTGTACGAACCGCCGATCGTGTAGATCGTTGCGTTGCCGCCGTTCTTGTTGGCGTTGACGTGATACACCGCCGCGATCAGGGCTGCGGCCGGCGTGGCTTGCCACGTCACACCACCCCATTCGTGATCGAGCGACGTCGGCGATGTGCCTGCAGCGCTAGCAGCGGCGGACGTACGGACTGCCTGGTATGCGCCCTGGATCTTGAACTGACCGAGGAACACGTTGAAGGCTGCCGTGTATTCGCGCGATGCGGTGAACGGGTCGGTGAAGTTACCGTTTGCGGCGTTGCGGATTTCGTCATAGATACCGCGAACCTGGAACAGCGACGACGTGTACGTCAGCTGCAGACCTGCTTCACGGCCTTGCGGCGTCGTGCCGTTACCGTTCCAGTTCGTTGCGTTCGACAGTGCGTACTGACCGTACATGTCAAAGCCGTAGAACTTCGGCGACTGGTAAGCGAGGTTGTTGCTCGATTGCGGCCAGTTGCGGCCACGCACCAGCGATGCCGACGACCAGTTCGACTGACCGAACGGGTCGAAGTCCCACACGCCGTTCGAGATGAAGAGCATGCGACCCATCGTGAACGTACCGTACGTATTGTTCGACAGACCGACCGTTGCCCAACGATTGAAGAGACCGCCGCCGCCAGGACCTGCGCCCGTCATGGTGTTGAACGAGCCTTCCAACTGGAACAGGACCTTGTTGCCGCCGCCGATGTCTTCGACGCCCTTCATGCCCCAGAGGCTCGTGCCCCAGTCACCGCTTTCCGCGCGCCAGCGCGACGTGGAGCCGGTGTAGTTGGCGTTCGGCAGACCGCTTATGTATTCGATACCCGCGTCCAGGCGACCATACAGTGTCACGCTGCTTTGGGCATGCGCAACAACGCCGGCCGACATCAGCGCAGCGGCGAGCAAAGCTTTCTTCATCTTCTCCTCCATACCCTGTCAAAAAGTGAAACCCAGTACTGCGAATGGTGTTCGGACGCAAGCGCTCCGAACAGAAATCGGTACCAGGGAGATTAGCGGGCGGATTAGGTCTCCTGTCCTGACGTGCAGCCTTGGGACTGTCTCGTCGTCACGCCGATCCCTCGCCGACCGGTTCTCCTCTGTGCTTTGAAGTAAAACTACTTTTAATGAACTTTGTTTTGCTACTTTGGTTACTAATTTATCAAAAATACACTTGTGTGGGAGAAGAAATTAGTACCGGCGCTGACCTGTGTCTCCAAATTGCAATACGGATGTGTGCAAAGGCGCTTTCAAGCGCCCTGAAAAATAGCTGAATCCCTTGCGTGACAAGGGAATCACGGATCGGCGGGAGCAAGATTAAGGATTGCCACTATTGACGCTTCCAAAACGGCAAGGTAGTGCGAAAACGAGGGGCTCGAAGGGCGGTACGGCGGGGTTTTCGCGGTCGAAATGCATGGATTACGCAGGTGACCGAAACAAAAAAGGCGCTCGTAAGCGCCTTGTAAAACTACTTTCACTACAAGCGGTAAATGAGACACATGAGTTTGTCTCAAATACCAGGTTCTCCGATATGTCCGCTATTTGAGACTTCCGGAAAGAAACTGCTTGAGGCGCTCGCTGCGCGTGTTGCGGAAGACTTCGTCGGGATGGCCTTCTTCTTCTACGCGGCCCTGATGCAGGAACATCACGTGGTTCGACACATTGCGCGCAAATGCCATCTCATGCGTGACAACGATCATCGTGCGGCCTTCCTCGGCGAGCGTCTGCATGACCTTGAGGACTTCGCCGACCAGTTCGGGATCGAGCGCGGAGGTCGGTTCGTCGAACAGCATCACGTCGGGATGCATCGCCAGAGCGCGCGCGATTGCGACGCGCTGCTGCTGGCCGCCGGACAGATGCGACGGATACTGTTTCTCCAGGCGCGGCGCGAGACCGACCTTCTCCAGATACTCGCGAGCGCGATCTTCGGCTTCCTTGCGCTTGAGGCCAAGCACGTTCACGGGCGCTTCGACAATGTTCTCGAGCACGTTCATGTGCGACCACAGGTTGAAGTGCTGGAACACCATGGACAGCTTGGTGCGCACGCGCTGCAACTGCTTCGGGTCGGACACGCGCAACGCGCCGTTTTTGGCAATCTGCGTGCGTACTTCTTCGCCGTCCACGAAAATGCGCCCGGCGTTCGGCTGTTCGAGAAAGTTGATGCAGCGGAGCATCGTGCTCTTGCCGGAACCGGACGATCCGATCACGCTGATCACGTCGCCGGCGTTGGCCTTCAGCGTGACGCCCTTGAGAACTTCGTTATCGCCGTACTGTTTGTGAAGCTCGTCGACGAAGAGCTTTTGCTTCGTTGTGTTCATCAGAATCCTTGGGCGTGCTTACGTGCTGGCGCAATGCGCCGGTTACTTGCCTTGCGGCCGCAGGTAAGCGAGCCAGCGGCGCTCGGCGCGGCGGAACAGCCACACCAGCGCGAAAGAAATGCACAAATAGAGCAGGGCGGCGATACCGAACGCATTGAACGACTGATACGTTGCCGAGTTGACGTCGCGCGCGATCTTGAGAATGTCCGGCACGGTCGCGGTGAATGCGACAGTCGTGGCGTGCAGCATCAGGATGACTTCGTTGCTGTAATAAGGCAGCGCGCGGCGCAGCGCCGAAGGCAGAATCACGCGCCGGTACAGGGTGAACGACGACATGCCGTAAGCGCGTGCCGCTTCGATTTCGCCATACGGCGTAGCCTTGATGGCGCCGGCGAAAATCTCGGTGGTATAGGCGCAGGTGTTCAGCGTGAACGCGAGCAGCGTGCAGTTCATACCTTCGCGGAAAAACGCGTTGGTCAGCTCGTGATTGCGGACGATCTCGAGGCTATACAAGCCCGTGTAGCAAAGCAGTAGCTGCACGTAGAGCGGCGTGCCGCGAAAGATGTACGTGTAGAGCCACACGAGAGTGGAAAGCCATTTCTTCTTCGACACGCGCGCCACGGCGAGCGGAATCGACAGGCAGAAACCGAGGCCGATCGACACCACGAGCAGCCACAGCGTGATCGCGAGGCCGGTGAAGCGGTAGCCGTCGGTATAAAGATAGTTGCGCCAGTATTCCTGAATGATCTCGATCATAGATCCGCCTTTCGCACGCCGGTCGAGTAACGCTTTTCGAGGTACATCAGCACGAAGTTGGACACTGTGGTGATGACGAGGTAGATCGCCCCCGCGAACAGGGTGAAGAAGAAAAACCGCAAGGTGCCTTTGCCCGCGTCCTGCGAAGCCTTGACCACATCCGCGAGGCCGATGATCGACACGAGCGCGGTGGCTTTGACCATCACCTGCCAGTTGTTGCCGATGCCGGGCAGCGCGAAGCGCATCATTTGCGGGAACATGATGCGCGAGAACACCTGCCAGCTCGTCATGCCGTAGGCCGCGCCCGCTTCGAGCTGGCCGCGCGGCACGGCGAGGAAGGCACCGCGGAACGTCTCGGTGAAGTACGCGCCGTAAATGAAGCCGAGCACCGCGACGCCGGCCACGAACGGGTCGATGTCGATCTGATCCCAGCCGAGCAGGTCGGTCAGATTGTTTAGCCAGATCTGGATGCTGTAGAAGAGCAGCAGCATCAGCACGAGGTCGGGCACGCCGCGCACGAGCGTGGTGTAGACCGTGCCGGCACCGTGCGAGAAGCGGTTCTTCGACAGTTTCGCCGCCGCGCCGACGAGGCCCAGCAAGAAAGCAAGCGCCAGAGACAACACCGCCAGTTTAACGGTCTGCCAGGTGCCGTTGAGAAGCAGCGGGCCGTAGCCTTGAAGGAACATATCGGGTCCTTGACGATGCGTTTGCGACACACCGCGAAAGACGCGGCCGGCTCTGCACCGCATGTACCGCGAGCTTCGCTCGCTGTGATCCGCGGCGCACAGCGTACCGCTGTGCAAATCATGACTGCATGACCGTTGGCGGTCTTGCAGCGCGCTTTTCGACTCTCTTTGAAACTAGACCGACTGTATTACGAAGCCCGGGGGAAGCCCATGCGGGCGAGCCCCGAGTTCCATGGTGCCCGCGCCTCGCGCGAGCAGGCGAAGTGCCTGAAGCGGTGGCCCGCCTGTGAACCGTGCTTAGTGTCCGATCAGTGCCCAGGATAGATGTCGAAGTCGAAGTACTGCTTTTCGAGCTTCGTGAACGTGCCGTCCTGATGAACCTGTGCAAGAGCCCGATTGAACATGGTCCGNAGATCGGCGTCTTCCTTNCGCAGACCGATGGCCGTGCCTTCGCCGATGGTTTTCGGGTCCTTCACTTCCGGACCGGCCCACGCNAAGCCTTTACCGCGCGGCGTCTTCAGGAANCCGGCGTCGGCCTGGATCTCGTCCTGCAGCGCGGCGTCGAGCCGGCCGGAGGTGAGATCGGCATAGACCTGNTCCTGATTCTGATACGGCACGACGGTCACGCCTTTCGGCTCCCAATAAGCCTTGGCGTAGGCTTCCTGGGTCGTGCCCTGTTCGACGCCGATGCGCTTGCCCTTCAGCGATTCAGCGGTGGGCAGGAGCGGCGAGCCGGCTTTGGCGATCATGCGAGCGGGCGCGTCGAACAGTTTGTCGGAGAAATCAATCTGCTCGCGACGCTTGTCCGTGACGGTCAGCGACGACACGATCGCGTCGAACTTCTTGCCCTTCAGTGCCGGGATGATGCCGTCGAAATCCTGCTCGACCCACACGCACTTCACGTTCATTCTTGCGCACAGCGCTTTGGTCAGATCGACGTCGAATCCGACGACCTGGCCGCTGGCCGCCTTCGATTCGAACGGCGGATAGCTGGCGTCGACCCCGATGCGTACGGTTTTCCATTCTTTTGCCATGGCGCCGGTGGCCATGACGGCGAGCGCTACGCACAGTGCGAGCTTCTTCATGTTTCTCCTGGGTCAAACTGATCGTCGTGGTGTCCGATCCCGACGAACGCCGGCTTGTGGCCGGCGCCGCTATTCTAGGCGGCCAAAATTGTCGCGCCGCTATGGGTCCCCTGCGCGGCGTTTCGGCGTTCAGGCGCTTTTGCGGCCACCATGTACGATGAAAAGCGCGGTATTTTACCCGAACAGGGGCGCGGCGCCAGTGCGCAATGCCGGTCGGACGGGCGCGGCGGCGCACGCGTTGCGTATGCGCGACGCGTAGTCGGGTTCAGCCAGTGCGAGATCGGCCGCGGCCTCGTGCGATTACGCGGATCTGCGAAACGATCCGGTGCATTCGCGCCGATTGTGCGGCGGGCGCGCAGCCCATACATTCTGGCCATCGCCAGATTTGACAGGGAGTACCTCATGATCGAAATTCGCCGTTCCGACGAACGTGGCCACGCCAACCACGGCTGGCTCGACTCGTATCACAGCTTCTCGTTTGCCGACTATCGGGACCCGGAGCATGTCCATTTCGGTCCGCTGCGGGTGATCAACGAAGACCGCATAGCGGGTGGCCAGGGCTTCGGCACGCACGGACATCGCGATATGGAGATCGTGACCTATGTGCTCGAAGGGGCGCTTGCGCATCGCGACAGCATGGGCAACGGCTCCACGATCCGTCCGGGCGACGTGCAGCGCATGAGCGCCGGCACCGGCGTGATGCACAGCGAGTTCAACGCATCGCAGGACGAAGAGGCGCATCTGCTCCAGATCTGGGTGATTCCGCAACGCGCGGGCGATCAGCCGGGTTACGAAGAGAAGCACTTCGAGGCCGCCGACAAGCGCGGCCGGCTCCGCGTGGTCGCCTCGCCCGACGGCCGCGACGGCTCGGTGACGATCCACGCGGACGCGTCGATCTACGCCGCGCTGATCGACGGCACCGAGCAGGCCACGTTCACGCTGCCACAAGGACGACTCGCCTATGTGCACGTGGCACGCGGCTCGCTCACGGTGAACGGCGAGGCGCTTGAGGCGGGCGACGCGGCCAAGCTCAGCGAAACAGATACGGTGACGCTGGAAAAAGGCCATAACGCTGAAGTGCTGCTGTTCGATCTCGGCCGGCTCGAAGGCTAAAGAGCGTTGGCTGCAGGCGGTCCTGGCCTAACTGGTTGAGCGCGCAACGACCTCGCAAGCGCGAGCGCTCGCCGGATCGCTTGCCGATCACTCGCCGGGACCGCTCTAATAGAAGCTGAGCAGACACGAAAAAACGCCACGGAGAAGCTCCGTGGCGTTTTTTTTTAAGGCGACCACGCGAGTGGCCTTCGTTTATCGAGTCGCGCATTTGGCTGCGCGGTCGCGCGTGGCTTACTGGGGTGGCTTACTGATTTGCAGCCGGCGCCGATGCCGCACCCTGCTGGTGATGCTGCCAGCGCTCGCGCATCTTCTCGTGACGCGATTCCATCTTCGCAAAGCGCTGCTTCAGCGCGGTGCTGACGGTGGTCTTCTGCTGGTCGTTCAAGCCGTTATAGAACTTGAGCCAGGCGTCGGTGGTTTGCTGGCGCAACTGAGCGTCTTTCTGCTCGATCTGCTGATGCGCGGCGGCCATTGCGTTCAGATCGAGAATCGGCTGCTGCTGCGCGGACTTGAACTGATCCTTCATCTGCTCGTGGTTCGCGCGCATCGCCTCGTGGCTCTGCTTCATGGTGTCGAGCGCGGCTTGCCACTGCTTTTCCTGATCCGCGTTCAGCTTCAACTGGTCATGAAGTTGCGTGAGTTCCTTCATGAAGTGCCCATGCCATCCGCCGGGGCCGCCGTGGGCCTCGTGAGCGGGTTGAGCCGCATAGGCTGCGCCCGCGCCGATGGCGAGAGCGGTGGCGGCAACGGCGAGGGCGCGCGAGATTTTTCTGGTGGACATGTCATGCTCCTTGTAATGGAATAGCCGACGATGCATCCGATCACTTTTGACGGCCTGCATTCGGTAAGACACAGCGTAGAGAACTGCATCGACCGCTGTGTTACGCGCCCTGGTGCCGCTGTTACGGGCCATTACGTGCAGCTTTCACGGTAACACCCGGTAACCCTTGAGGCCTGCTTGAAATCGAAAACCGTTCCTGTCGCGCGTTAAACTTCATTCCATGGCTACTCAAATACTTGTTGTCGACGACGACGTCGAATTGCGCGATCTTCTGCGCGACTATCTGGCCCGCCAGGGTATCGAAGTGTCGGTGCTGCACGACGCGGGCTCGCTCGAACGCAGGCTCGAGCGCGAGCGTCCCGATCTGATCGTGCTCGACCTGATGATGCCGGGTGTCGACGGGCTCACGGCGTTGCGCAAGCTGCGCGCATCGGGCGACGACATTCCCGTCATCATGCTGACCGCGCGCGCTGACGACGTCGACCGGATCGTCGGGTTGGAACTCGGTGCTGACGACTACCTCGGCAAGCCGTTCAATCCGCGCGAACTGCTTGCGCGCGTGCAGGCAGTCTTACGCCGTCGCCGCACGCTGCCGTCGGCGGCTGCTCCCGAGCAGCGCGAGCCGTTCAGCTTCGGCCGTTTCACGCTGGACTTCCAGTCGCGCACGCTGCATCTGGAGGACAAGCCGCTTACGCTGTCCGGCAGCGAGTTCGCGCTGCTGAAAATCTTCGTGAACCACCCCATGCGCACCCTGACGCGCGAGCGTCTGCTGGAGTTGCTGCACGGTCCCGAGTACGACGGCACCGACCGCGGCATCGACGTGCAGGTGTGGCGTCTGCGGCGCATCCTCGAAACGGATCCGTCCACGCCGCGCTTCATCCAGACAGTGCGCGGGCGGGGCTACGTGTTCGTGCCCGACGGCGAACAGCATGCGCCGGCCCATTGATTCGCTGTTCGGGCGGCTGGCATTGCTGGTCGTCGCGGTGTTGCTGCTGTCGCATTTCGCGTGGTACGCGCTCATGCGCCTCGAGCGCAACCAGTTGCAAGCGCGTTACGCCGTCGAAGAAGCCACTTTCCTCGTCGACGCGGTGCGTCAGCACGTCGTCCGTAACCCCGACCAGCCGTTGCCCTCGCGTGTGAAACTGGTCGATCCGACGAGCCCCGAGGTGCCGCCGGAATCCCCGAACATGCCGCCGCCGCTGGAACGTTTTATCGAAGACGTTCGCGACCGCATGCCGTCCGGCACGCAGGTGCGCGCCGGCTTGCCGGGCGGCCCACCCACGTTGTGGGTGCGCGGAACCGCCGACCACAGCTGGATCGTCGTGCCGGTTCAGCCGCTGCGACCGCCGCGTTCGCTCGACCGCACCGTGCTGTGGCTCGTCATGATCTTCTCGTTCGCGGTCATGGCGGCGCTCTTCGCCGCATGGGCGCTGCAGCAGCCTCTGCGCTCGCTAGCCCAGGCGGTTGCGCGATTCGGCCGTGGCCTGCCGGTGCCGCCCGTGCCCGAGCGCGGACCGCGCGAGTTGAGGCAATTGACGCACGGCTTCAATCAGATGGTTCAGGAAGTCGCGCGTACCGAGAACGACCGCGCGGTGATGCTCGCGGGCGTCGCACACGATCTGAAGACGCCGCTTGCGCGCTTGCGGCTGCGTGCCGAAATGATGGATGAAGCCAAGATGCGCGACGGCGTCGTGCGCGATGTCGATTCCATGACGCACATCGTCGAGCAGTTCCTGGTGTTCGCGCACGACGGCGCCGACCGCAGCGAACCGGTCGAAGTCGACGCGCAATGCGAGCGGGTCGTGCGCAGTTATCGCGCAGTGGCCTCGGGCGCGCCGACCGTGGAAACCGACCTGCGGGCGGGTCCCGGTTTCCGCCTTCCCGCCGCGACGCTCGACAGAATTCTGTCGAACCTGCTCGACAACGCGCACGCCTATGGCGCGCCGCCAGTCGTGGTGGCCACTGCACGCACCGCAGAAGGCTTCACGCTGTCGGTGAGCGACAACGGCAAGGGCATTGCCGCGCAGGATCTCGTCAATGCAAGCCGGCCTTTCGTGCGGCTCGACCCGGCGCGCGGCGGCAACGGTCACAGCGGTTTGGGGCTCGCCATCGTCGAGCGGCTGGTCCGGCGCGCGGGCGGAGAGTGGGAGATCGGCAACCACGGCGGCCGTGGCTTGCGGGTCTTGATGAGCTTTCCGTTTTCCGCCGTGCCTCAGGTGAAGACGGCCTCGGAAAGCGTCTGGTGATGTGGTCAGAGGCGCGGCCGTGCGCCGCGTCTTTCGCTGCTCTTCTGTTGTCCGCGCCCTTGGCACGATGGCCGCTGCTCGAGCCTCTTTTCAAGCCGTCTTGATGAACGTGGGTGCGGAACCAGAACGCGGCATCGAGCTGGGCAAAGCGCCGCGCTAGTCGGAGAAGAGCGTGTTCAGCGCATTCGCTGCTTCGCTATCCACCGTATTCCAGGTCACGGTTTCGGCTTCGAAAATATAGTGCGTCGTGTACTTGCCGAGGCGCGCGAGGATTTCTTCCTGAATGACCTCCGGCGCGACATCCAGCTTCAGATACCAGGCCGTGGACGACAGGCGCGTCTGAAACGCGCCGTATTCGGCCAGCAGATGGTCGAACGCGTCAGCATCCTGATCGCGGCAAACGATGACCAGATTTCCCTTCATGCGAATCTCCCGTTAAAGCGGTAGCGACAACCAAGGTCAGTGTCGATCATACCTGCTTGCTTGCGGGAAGCCCGGCGCTTCGGCTTGCGTTGCGTCAGACAGCGGACACGCGGTTACCAGATGTTGGCCACCGTGCGCGCGGACGGCGCGGTGTCGTCAGGCGGCAGTGCTTCGGTGCGGTCGCGGCCGCCGGTCTTCGCGGCGTAGAGCGCCGTGTCGGCGCGGCTCATGATCCGTTCGGGGAGGTCGTCCACGGAAAGTTCGGTGATGCCGATGCTCACGCTGAGCGTGACCGAGGCGGGCAGCTTCGCCGACGGCACGGCCTTGAGGCGCAGGCGCAAGCGTTCGACCACTTCGCGGCCGCCGGCAAGATCGGTGGCCGGCAGCAGCAACCCGAACTCTTCCCCGCCGAGCCGGCCGATCGCATCGGCACCGCGCAGTTCCGCACGGCACGTGTCGACGAAATGTTCGAGCGCGCGGTCGCCCGCGGCATGGCCGAAGCGGTCGTTGATCTGCTTGAAGTGATCGAGGTCCGCAATAGCCATGCACAGTGGCTGATTGCCCAGATGCGCACGGTCGATTTCATGGCGCAGCAAGTCGAGGAAATAGCGGCGCGACAGCGCGCCGGTCAATGCGTCATGACGCGCCTCCGCCGACAGCAGCGTATTGGCCGATTGCAACTGTTCGGCAAGGTCGCGCGTGGCCCGATGGTGACGCCGCTCGCGCACGTACGAGACGGTGATCACCCATGCAAGCGCGACGGTGCCGGCCAGCGTCAGGAACACCAGCAGATGATCGCGCTTATGGTTGCGCAGCAGTTCGGGCCAGGCGGGTAACGGCTCGACGAGGTGCGCCGACAGCCCCGAATTCAGACCGCCGCGAGTCTGATACAGCGACGGTCCCGGCTGCCCCGCCGAAGCGAACAGCTGCTCCGCGACAGCGGCCGACACCCACGGCGCTGCCTCGCGCACCTGCGCGTCCACGTGTATCTGGATGTCCGGGAACGTGTCGCGGCGATACGTCAGCTTGCGCTCCGCTGCGCGCATCTTCGTCACTGGGGAGTCCGGCAGTGCGTGGCCTTCGAGCTTGCTGTCGTGCGCCATGATGATGACGCCGTTACCGTCGGCGACGAAGGTCCCCGCATGGGCCACCCAGTGGCGCAGCCGCGCTATCCCCACCTTGGCGACGACTGCACCTGTGAGTTCCCCGTCCGCATAGACCGGCACGGCGATGAAGATGCCGGGCTCGCCACTCGTGCGGCCTACGCCATAGGCTTCCGAGAACGCGCCGAGCAGGGCGCTCGTGAGATAAGCCCGCACGCGCATGTCGACGCCGACAAAGGAACTGCGCGGCATATCGGTGAGGACATCGCTCGCGGCCACGCAGATGCCATTGGCATTCACGAGCCACACCTGATCGAGACCGGAGAAGCCCTGCGCGCGGTGCAGGAATGTGCTCACGGCGGTCATTCGCGGGTCTTTTAGCAACGCGGCGCGCAGGGCGGGTTCCGTCGTCTCGCCGTTCGCGGCATAATTCCGGGATTGCACCAATGCGTTCTGAACCACGTCCATTTCGGCCATGGTCGCAGGAATGGCCCGCGACATCGCGAGGTCGCTTGCTATCACCTCCGCCATGTTGTCGACGATAGAGGCCGACATCTGGCGCTGGGCGTGCAAGGTCGCGGCAAGTTCTTGCTGTACCATCCGGTCCGCGACCATGCCGGCCACGAACCAGCAAGCCAGTAAGATCAGCACGAAGACGATCGGGCCGGTTGCCTGGCGCAAGGTTGTCCTGTTCATCGACCCTCTGATCCGTCTGGCTTAGACATGCAACTTGCTATTCGTGGCAGCGCCGCGGCGCTGTTTCGCCCCGCGTTTCGCGATTGTGGGAACGGCCGTTCGTGCGCCGTCGCTGGTGCTCGGGATAAGCCACCAACGCAGTGCATCTTTGTGGATTCTAACCGGCATGGGGCCAGACGCCACCGTTATTGAGGCGTGAGATCTCATGGGCTTCACCCATCAGGCTCTTAACGGCAGCCCGGCCGGTTTCTTGATGCCCCGCGTGACAGAGCGAAGCGTAATTCCGCAATCGCGGCATCAATGAGCTTGACCGGCTTTTCGATCAATGGTCGTGAGGCTGCCCAAAAAATAGGCTCGTGGCACGGCTGCTTGCTGCCGGCGGAAGGCCGCTGTCAGGTCATTGCCGGGCTGTTGTCAGGCGGCCGCTATAAGTTGTCGCGATTTGCCTTCAAAGGTTGTGCCTGAAACATAGGATGGTGTAGTGTCGTGCCGTCCAAAACAAAGGAAAGCTCGCCAGCCTACGGGCGGCGCCTGCGGCGACAGGATTCTGGCTTGACGGTTGGGGGTTGCGGGGCGGCTTACCCGTGGGCACTTCCGTCGCTGGTCCACGTGTCACCAACGCTAACGATTTACCGCGCACACGCGTTTTGCCATGCCTGATTTCCGCTTTCCGGACCGATCGTCAGACCGCCGCGCCGAAGTCGCGGCCTCGTTCGCGCATTTGTTCGCCTGTATGAATGAGGAGTGGGTCTGATGGATTTCAGCTTCAATCTGAAGCGCACCGCCAATGCGTCGGCATGGCGGGTGCTGCCCAATCGCTGGGACTTCGTCGCCTTTCCGCTGATCATCTGCATCATCGCAATGGCGGCGATCGGCTTTCACGAGACGCTCGCGCCGATGTCCACGCTAAAGACCCAGGCGATCTCGCTCGACCCCGCGAACCTGCCCGAGTATGCAATGCGCACCACATTGCGCATGCTCGCGGCGATGGTCGCGTCGCTGATATTCACGCTGGTCTACGGCACGCTTGCCGCGAAAAGCCGCCGGGCGGGTCTCGTGCTGGTGCCGATTCTCGACATCCTGCAGTCGGTGCCGGTGCTCGGCTACATATCGTTTACGGTCACGTTCTTTCTCGCGCTGTTTCCGGGCCGCGTGCTGGGCGCCGAACTCGCGGCGATCTTCGCGATCTTCACGAGCCAGGCGTGGAACATGACGTTCAGCTTCTATCAGTCGCTGCGCACGGTGCCACGCGATCTCGACGAAGTTTCGCGCGGCTTTCACCTCACTTCGTGGCAGCGCTTCTGGAAACTCGAAGTGCCGTTCTCGATGCCCGGTCTCATCTGGAACATGATGATGTCAATGTCCGGCGGCTGGTTCTTCGTGGTCGCCTCCGAGGCCATCACCGTCGGCAACAACACGATCACGCTGCCAGGCATCGGCGCCTATCTCGCGCAGGCGATCGTCGTCAAGAATCTGCACGCGATCGGCTGGGTGATTCTCGCGATGACCGTCGTGATTCTCGCGTACGACCAGTTGCTGTTCCGTCCGCTCGTCGCGTGGGCTGACAAATTCCGTATGGAGACCACGAGTTCGGGCGACGCTCCGGAATCGTGGCTGCTCGATCTGATCCGCCGCACACGCCTGATTCACCGCTTGCTCGTGCCGCTCGGCTGGATGTTCGCGAAGGCCGCGCGCGTGCCGTTCCGGCTACCCGCGTTGCAAAGGCCGCGCTTCCAGATCCCGCAGATGCAGAAGAGCTCGCGCCTTGGCGACATCGTGTGGGCGGCGCTGGTCCTGATCGGCACCGTCTATGTCGTGTATCGCGTCTTCATTTACGTGCGCACGGGCGTTTCGCTCGACGAAGTCGGCCACGTTTTCATGCTCGGCCTCATCACACTGTTGCGGGTGGTGGTGCTGATCGCCATCGCGTCCGTGATCTGGGTGCCGGTGGGCGTGCTGATCGGCTTGCGGCCGGCGCTGGCCGAGAAGATTCAGCCGCTCGCGCAGTTTCTTGCCGCGTTTCCGGCCAATCTGCTGTTTCCGGTATTCGTGATCGTGATCGTTCGCTTCCACCTGAACCCGGACATCTGGCTGTCGCCGCTGATCGTGCTCGGCACCCAGTGGTATATCCTGTTCAACGTGATTGCCGGCGCGACCTCGTATCCGAACGACTATCGGGAAGCGGCGAAGAATTTCCACATTCGTGGCTGGCAATGGTGGCGTCAGGCCATGTTGCCGGGCATTTTCCCGTACTACGTGACGGGCGCGATCACCGCGTCGGGCGGCGCGTGGAACGCGAGCATCGTCGCGGAATTCGTGCAGTGGGGCGACACGAAGGTTGCGGCGCACGGGCTCGGCGCTTATATCGCGCAGTCCACGGCAGCGGGCGACTATCCGAAGATCATCGTGGGTATTGCGGTGATGTCCCTGTTCGTGACGCTCTTCAACCGCCTGCTGTGGCGTCCGATGTACGCGTACGCCGAAGCCAAGCTTCGGCTGGACTAAGCGCGCCCCACTTTGCCGCTCGCGCCGGNCCCNCAACGGGGCCGTGCAANGCTCGGGCGGCCCGGCGTTTCTTGAGAATTGAAGGCATAACGCGATGCAAAATCCTAAAGCTGCTATGACCGCCGCGCCGATCCAGACGCCGCCGAAGCCGCCGCGCCTCGGCGAAGAGATCCTGCGTGTCAAGGACGTGTGCCGCGGTTTCAACAAGTCGCAGGGCGAACTACTCGTTCTCGACGACGCGAACCTGTCGCTGCGTGAAGGCGAGATCGTCGGTCTTCTCGGGCGTTCGGGCTCGGGCAAGTCGACGTTGCTGCGCATCATCGCCGGTCTGATCGAGCCGACCGACGGCGAAGTCACCTATATGGGCAAGCCGCTCGACGGTCCCGCGAAGGGCGTCGCCATGGTATTTCAGACCTTCGCGCTGTTCCCGTGGCTGACCGTGCTGCAAAACGTGGAAGCCGGGCTGGAGGCGCAAGGCGTGGCCGCGCGCGAGCGGCGAGAACGCGCGCTCGCGGCGATCGACCTGATCGGTCTCGACGGTTTCGAGAACGCGTATCCACGCGAGTTGTCGGGCGGCATGCGTCAGCGCGTCGGCTTCGCGCGGGCGCTGGTGGTCGATCCCACGCTGCTGCTGATGGACGAACCGTTCTCCGCGCTCGACGTGCTGACCGCCGAAACGCTGCGTACCGACCTGCTCGATTTGTGGACGCAGGGCCGCATGCCGATCAAGGCAGTGCTGATCGTTACTCACAACATCGAGGAAGCCGTGTTCATGTGCGACCGGATTCTGGTGTTGTCGTCGAATCCGGGCCGCGTGATTGCCGAGATCAAGGTGCCGTTCAAGCATCCGCGCAATCGTCTCGACCCTGCGTTCCGCCGTCTGGTCGACGAAATCTACGCCAAGATGACCGCGCGTCAGACGGACGAGAAAACCCGGAAGGGGCTGGAGTTGCACAGCTGGTTGCCCCATGTGTCGACCAACCTGATGGCTGGTCTGATCGAGACGCTGGCCGCGGCGCCGTATCACGGCCGCGCGGACATGCCGGAAATCGCACGCTCGCTGCATCTGGAGGTGGACGATCTGTTCCCCGTGGCCGAAGTGCTTCAACACCTCGGTTTCGCGGACGTGCGCGAAGGCGATATTTTCCTGACGCCGCCCGCACGCGTGTTCGCGGAGTTCGGTACGCAGGAACGGAAGATGATGTTCGCCGAGCACCTGTTGCGGCATGTGCCGCTCGCCGCGCGAATCAAGAAGGTGTTGAACGAACGGCCGGGGCACCGCGCGCCACGCGTGCGCTTCGAACAGGAACTCGAGGATTTTCTGTCCGACAGCGCCGCAGAGGAAACGCTCGACGCGGTCATCAACTGGGGCCGTTACGGCGAGATTTTCTCGTACAACGATCAGACCGAAATCTTCAGTCTGGAAGACGTGGAGTCGTGAGCGCGACGGCGCTTCTGCGCGTCGCTCATTGAAAACGGCAGGGGAGACCCTGCCGTTTTTTCGTTGTGCCGTGTGATCAGAACAATGTTTGCTGGCGCGTCCGCGCTACTGCAAATTGCCCCAACGTTCGACGGCCGGTTCCGCAGAAGCCCATTTCCAACCCTTGTCCTGCTGGCACGCGCTGGCGGTGTACCAGTCTTCGTGAGCGCCCGGACCGTCGCCGTCCCGCACCGAGAACACGAATTCCTTGCAAAGCGCGAGCGCTGAGCCGAACGCGCGCGTGACGCGCACTTCGCCGTGACCGTTTTCAATGGGCAGCGTGTGTTTGACCGACCAGGGCCGCGTTTCGCCGACGGGCATGGCGCCCGCCAATGCCGCGATCAGATTCTGCTGGTCGGTGTGCATGCTGCGCATGTAGCGGCCCACGGCTTCGTCCGTTGCGGCCTGAACCGCGATACCGACACCGATGCCGACCGCCGGGTTCGACGTGACGAGACCCGACGCGACACCGGCGGCGGCGCCGCTTGCCGCGCCGATCGACGCGCAACCGCTCGTGAGCAGAGTCGCGCTGACATATAGCGAGGCTGCAACCGCTGTCAGGCTCAGGCGACGCAGCGGCTTTCCGGTCGCAAGCGCATGCGCCGTCATTGCAGTGCACCCCAGCGTTCGGTGGCGGGCTCGGCCGAAGCCCATTTCCAGTTTTCGCCGTCGCGGCAGATCGATGCGACGTAGAACGCGCTGCTTGCAGGCACGTTCTTAGTGGCGATGTGGTCGACCGAAAAGACGATTTCCTTGCAGTCCAGCGTGCCCGCGCTAATCGTTCGGCTGACGGTGACGCGGCCGTGCTCGTCGTCTTCGATCGGAACGGAGTGCGTGACGCTCCACGGTGCGACGGCGCCGACTTCGAGCGGTCCGGCGATCTTCGCGATGCCGTCCTGCGTGTTCCGGTGGACCACCCGTTCCGAGTACTGCACGCCGGCTCTCGCTGCGGCCACTGCGCCAAGACCGATACCGGTGGCAACAGCGGCGTTATTGGTAACCTGCGCCGCAATCGCGGCGCCGGCGATACCCGCGCCGGCCGTGGCGCCTTCGGTATAGAGCGAACTGCAGCCGCTCAACGCCGACGAGACCGCCACCGCCAAGACGGCCAACTTGACGGCATCAGGCCGTCGGCGCGCGACCGATCGTTCCAGGCGGGTTTTCAAGCGCGGTCTCAACCACTCGGCCCACACCATTTTCTTTCGCATTCCCTGTCTCTACTTTTCTTACGTGTTCGCGTGCAGAGGCCGCCCAGAACAAGCAGCGCCTCTTCCCATCGACGAAAAATGGGCTGCTGCATTTTGCAGGATGCGTTTTGTAAATGGCAGCGGAAAAGTGCAAGAAATTGCAAAAGATGGTGCGGGTCAAACCGGATTCTGTTCAATGACAGGCCGGTTTGATTGGTGGTGCGAACTGATTGCGGGAGGAAGTTCTGCGCAGACGCGGTTAATGTTCGGTATCTTCTTCCGCGCCTTCGTCTCCGTACGCGCTCAGGCGGTTATAAAGCGTCTTCAGGCTTACTCCAAGCGCTTTTGCCGCGCGCCGCTTGTCGCCGCCGCAGTATTTCAGCGTGCCGAGAATGATCTGCTTCTGAGCGTCGGCGAGCGGCGTGCCGATCCATACGCTCATCGCGTCGCCTTGCGTGACTGGCCGCTTGACCTTCGACGCAAGATGCGGATGCGGCAACTCGACCGTTTTCTCAGCGAGGATAAACGCACGGTACACCGCGTTCTTCAATTCGCGCACGTTGCCCGGCCACGACCATGTGCGCAGCGTTTCGATTGAGCGCTTGCTGAAGCTCTTGCTGGTGCCTTCCTGCTGATTGAGTTGTGCGAGAAAGTGCTGGGCGAGCAGTTCGCGGTCGTTCTCGCGCTCGCGCAGCGGCGGCGCGCGCAACGGGAAAACCGCCAGACGGTACATCAGGTCTTCACGCAGGCCGTTTTCCTTGACGGCCACGGCCGGGTCGCGATTGGTGGCCGCGATCACGCGCACGTTGCCGCTGATCAGCTCATTGCCGCCCACCCGATAAAACGTGCCGGTCTCGAGCGCGCGCAAAAGTTTCACCTGACGCACGGGCGCCATTTCGGTGACTTCGTCAAGGAACAGCGTGCCGCCGTTCGCATGCTCGAAGTAGCCGATGCGCCCTTGAACGGCGCCGGTGAAGCTGCCTTTTTCATGGCCGAAAAGTTCGGCCTCGATCAGTTCGTCGGGAATCGCACCGCAGTTGACGGCGACGAAGGGCGCGTCCTTGCGGCTGCTTTGATCGTGAATCGTGCGGGCGATCAGTTCCTTGCCGGTGCCCGATTCGCCGATGATCAGCGCGGTTGCGTCGGTGCTCGCGACGCGCTCGATCTGCTCATACAAGTCGAGCATCACCGGCGACGAGCCGTAAAGCAGGCCGTACGATTTCAGTCCCGCGATGCCGTCCGTGACGCGCTGCTTCGCCTGAGCGGAAGCGCTGCCGCCAGCGGACACAGGGGGCGAGTCCACATCGATTGACGCCATAAACGGGGAAGTCCTGTGCAAATGAGTTCGTTGTTGCGGCGCGCAGGCCTGGGAACGAGACAGCTCTTGAAGTCGTATCTCACAAAAGTCGATTTAACCACTTGGACGGCGCTTCCTGCAATCTATGTGTCAGCTATCGATGAACTGTGGCCGCAAGTCGGTCGAAAGTGCCAAGGGTGAATGCCGCGTGACAGCGTGTTCGCTAAAGTTACCGGGCACAGGGTTTGCGCCTTCCTCCCGACACGCGTGCGCTTTCGCCGCTAACAACGCGGCGCGCGAACGCTGACCCTAGACGAGGAGTGAAACGATGACTGACACGACGCAACAGCTTGCACTCGGCGGCCAGAAGATCGTCGAGGATCTGCGGGTGCTGCTCAAGGACTCGGAAGAAATGCTGCGACTCGCCGCCAATGTGCCGGGCGAGGGCGTAGGCGCATTGCGCCAGAAACTGGGCACCCATGTGGAAACGCTGCAATCCGCACTCGGCGATGCGCAGGATAATGCTCAGCGACGCTATCGCTCGGCGACCGTCAACACGGAACGTTACGTGCGGCAGAACCCGTGGAGCTCGGTCGCCATTGCGGCGGGCGTGGGCTTTGTACTGGGTGTCCTGACTGCACGGTGACGGTCGGCTATCAGCTGACGATTGACTGAATTTCAGCTCAATACCGCTGGTCATGGCCAGGTCCCCGCTGCGCGCTCGCTGGGACCTGCGCAGAGCGAAACTGCCACGCCTTGATCCCGGCCAACGCCTCGCGATTTATCGACGGTGAACGGCGGCACGATCGCCGCCGCCACCTTTCTCCATTCAACGACCACAAGGAGTTCACGATGGCTCGACCCAAAATTGGTATCTTCGGCGCGCTGATGGCGCTCGGCGGCTTCCTCGCGGTCCGCTACGTCCAGCGAAACCGTGCCGCCCAAGGAGCAACAGGCCGTGAGTTGCACCGTTGGGAAGGCGAGGGCGGCGCCGTTACCGCGCCGTCGTCGTCCGCGCCCGGCGCGGCTCTGGCGGCGAGCACGGGCCCCGGTGCCCATGGAGCAAACGGCTCCGCACATCCCGACGCGTGGCCGTTCCCGCACAGCAGTTAAGCTTGCTTTTCGCCAGGGCGCCGCATGAAATCCCTGGGATGCGGCGCCGTGGCGGTACTGTTAATTTGTCTCAGTAAAGCCGTATAATAGGTAAATACAGAACAATAGTGCCGATCACGTCCTGCTTTCTGCGTGTATTGTTGCAGTATTGAATGAAATCGGCGGTCCCTTGCTTGATGCAGGTTGGCGTGCGCTCACATCGAGTCGCGTTCGCCGCCGCCCGCGCGAGGGTCGTCGCCCTTTTTAGCATGCCCCGCCGCATGCTCTTCTCCCACGCTTGCAGGCTTTCGAGACGCGATGCCACATGTACTGATTGTCGATGACGACGCAGGTACCCGCGAGGCGCTTTCCGCCATCATCGGGGAAGACGGATTGACCACCGCCACCGCGGGCGATTTGCGCGAAGCGCGCATTCAACTCGTCCGGCAAATGCCGGACGTTGTCTTTACCGACCTGAAGCTGCCGGACGGCAGCGGGGTCGACTTGTTCGAAGATCTCGATCCGCGCTCCGGCGTGGAAGTGATCGTGATCACCGGCCACGCCACGGTGGAGTCGGCGGTGAACGCGCTGAAAATGGGCGCCACCGACTACCTGGTCAAACCGATCAACATGCAGCGCGTGAAGGCGATTCTTTCGCGCCTGCCGCGTGCCGGCGACCTGAAGGCGGAAATCGGCACTCTGCGCGGCGAATTGCGCCGCATGGGCCGCTTTGGTTTGATGCTCGGCAATTCGCCGGCGATGCAGGAGGTCTACGACCAGATCGGCCGCGTTGCGCCTACGGCAGCTTCGGTCATGCTGGTCGGCGAATCAGGCACCGGCAAGGAAGTGGCCGCGCAGACGCTGCACGAACTGAGCTTGCGTCGCAAGCATGCGTTTCTCGCCGTGAACTGCGGCGCGATCTCGCCGAATCTGATCGAATCGGAAATGTTCGGTCACGAGCGCGGCTCGTTCACCGGCGCCGACCGTCAGCACAAGGGCTATTTTGAGCGCGCGAACGGCGGCACGCTGTTCCTCGACGAAATCACGGAAATGCCGATCGAGCTGCAGGTCAAGCTTTTGCGCGTGCTCGAAACGGGCATGTTCATGCGCGTGGGCACGACAAAGGAAATCGAAACGGACGTGCGCCTGATCGCCGCGACCAACCGCGATCCGGAGCAGGCGGTGCTGGAAGGCAAGCTGCGGCTGGACCTTTACCACCGGCTGAACGTATTCCCGATCAGCTTGCCGCCGCTGCGCGACCGGGGCAAGGACGTGGAGTTGCTGGCCCAGGCGTTTCTCGACGAACTCAACGAACGTCACGGCACGCGCAAACATTTCCCGCCCGCGGTGAAAGAGATGTTGTTGTCTTACCCGTGGCCGGGCAACGTGCGCGAACTGAAGAACTACGTGCAGCGCGCGCACATCATGTCGGGCACGGATTCGGACAGCACGGCCACCGTGCCGCTGCAGATCACGCTGTCGAAGCCGGCGGCCGGTACGGCGATCACCATCCCGTTCGGCACGTCGCTCGCAGAAGCGGATCGTCAGCTGATTCTGGCCACGCTCGAGCAGTGCGGCGGCGTGAAGACGCGCGCGGCCGAGATTCTCGGCATCAGCCTGAAGACGCTGTACAACCGCCTCGTGGAATACGGCAACGACGCGCGTGAAGAAGGCGATTCCGCCGACGAATCGCGCGCGCTGGGTGGCGCGGACGCTTAGCGTTCAGTCGCCCCCGCTTTAGCCGGGAGCGCTTCGCTAACGGCACAACCCTTGCTGCGTTTGGGTAGAACGCATAACGAGGATCACTGACATGCCGGAACACGTTGCCGCTCCCGCGTCGCCGCTTCAAAAGCATGCACATCGTCCGGAGCCGATCGAGCCGCCGACGCCGGGCGAACCCGACACTGTGCCCGACCCGAGTCCTCAGCCGATCGAACCGGTCGAGCCGCCGATCGGCGATCCGCCGCCGCAGCCCACGCAAACTCCCCAAGCCAGTCAGCGCCCGCCAATCTCTCTGCAACTCTGACATGGCGAGCGGGTTGCGCCCTAGCCATGCGCCGCAAACTTGTGTACATGTTACAAATGCGGCGCACGTTTTACCGGCAGTTACGGCGTCGTTCCGAGACTTGTAGATGCCGCCACTGCCTGGGCGGCGCGGCTTTGCCCGGAGGCATCGACCATGAGACATCCAGCACTGCGGCGTTCGGCGCGTCACTCCAAGCGCGACGGCCGTCCCCCGGCGACCAGGAATGGTCCGCCGCTTTCTACCGAGTCGCCCCCCGCGCCCGCGCCTGATTCAGCGGCCGCACCCGCCCCTCAGGCGCCTCACCACGATCCGTCCGCGCAGAATCGCGTCGCTCCGCACGCACCACCCGACGGGGAGTACAACCAGGGCGGCGTCCGCCCGGAAGGCCTCGACTACCAGCGCGACCTGGGCTCCGAGCAGGACGCGTGAGGCTCTCCGCCCAGCAAATAATCACGCGAGAACGGCGTTCGCCGGTTCGTCGTAGGAAACGGAAGGAAGTTCTTCGCGGCGTTCCCGTGCTGCGGGTTTTTGCTCGCCCGTCACATTTGCATACATTTTTTGTCCTCCGCTTCCGCAAAAACGGCACGCGACTTGCATGCACCTTTTTGGCACATGTCCGTATGCAACGAAACAACTGAACTAGGTGGAGCACCAATGAGCAGACTGATCGTGGTATCGAATCGTGTTGCGCCGACCCAGGAAGGGCGGCCCGCAGCGGGCGGCCTGGCGATCGGCGTGCTGGATGCGTTGAAGGAAACCGGCGGAGTCTGGTTTGGCTGGAGCGGTGAGACGGTGAGCGAGCCGTCCCCGCCGCTAATCGAGAAACAAGGCAACGTGACCTATGCGACCGTTGGCCTGACCAAGCGTGACTACGACCAGTATTACCGCGGCTTTTCGAATGCGACGCTGTGGCCGACGTTTCACTATCGCAATGACCTGTCGCGGTACGATCGNCAGGAATANGCGGGNTATCAGCGCGTCAATGCGACGCTNGCCAAGCAGCTCAAGGAGCTTCTGAGGCCCGACGACATTATCTGGGTTCACGACTACCACTTGCTGCCGTTTGCGCGCTGCCTGCGCGACCTCGGCGTGAAGAACCCGATTGGCTTCTTCCTGCACATTCCGTTTCCGGTCCCCGAGGTGTTACGCACGATCCCGCCGCATGAAGAACTCGTGAAGGCGATGTGCAGCTACGACGTGATCGGCTTTCAGACTGAGGCGGATCGCCAGTCGTTCGTCGATTTCATCGAGCGTGGCCATCATGGCACGTCGAGTGAAGACGGCATGGTTCACGCCTACAACCGTTTCCTCAAGGTGGGTGCGTATCCGATCGGTATCTATCCGGACGCGATCGCCAAGGCCGCCGAGCAGTTCACCGACCGCAAGCCGGTGCGCAGCCTGCGCGATGGCATGCGCGGCCGCAAGCTGATCATGAGCGTCGATCGCCTCGATTATTCGAAGGGTCTGGTCGAACGCTTCCAGGCGTTCGAGCGCCTGCTGCTGAATGCGCCGGGATGGCACGGGCGTGTGTCGCTCGTGCAGATCGCACCGCCGACGCGCGCGGACGTTCAGACCTATCAGCGGATTCGTCAGACGCTGGAAGGCGAGGCCGGGCGTATCAATGGCCGCTTTGCGCAGCTCGACTGGACGCCGATCCAGTACCTGAACCGCAAGTACGAACGCAATCTGCTGATGGCGCTTTTCCGTCAATCGCAGGTCGGCTACGTGACGCCGCTGCGCGACGGCATGAACCTGGTCGCCAAGGAATATGTCGCGTCGCAAGATCCGGCCGACCCGGGCGTGCTGGTGCTCTCGCAATTCGCCGGCGCCGCCGAGCAACTGCCGGGTGCGCTGGTTGTCAATCCGTTCGATCTCTCGCAGATGGCCGAAGCGCTGGAACGTGCGCTTTCGATGCCGCTCGCCGAACGTCAGGCCCGCCATGCGGACATGATGGCGCCGATGCGCGAGAACAACCTCTCCGTGTGGCGCGATACCTTCCTCGGCGATTTGCGCAACGTCGCTACGGCGTCTTCCGTGACGGCCAAAGCGGTAAAGCTCGCTGACGTGACGGCGTCGTCATAGGAATTTTGCGGCAGCGCGGCTCTCGCGGAGCCGCGCGCGTTCGTCACGTCTGAGCGAGGTTGTCGAAGACAAGAAAGAGAAGGGCGCGGATCGTTTGCAGCGATCCGCGCCCTTTTGTCGTTGAGTTCGCAAAAAACGTAGATCAGGCCGGCCGCGCCTTCGCCTGTTGCGTTACGCGCAGGGTGCTGACCACCGCTGCCACTGCNGAAAACCCTGCGGCCACATACAGCGCGAGGACTGGCCCGTTGTGCGGCGCCACTCCGAANATCAANGCGACAAGCGCNGCGCCGAGCGTCTGNCCGGTCAGGCGCGCGGTGCCCAGCATGCCGCTTGCGCCGCCGCTGCGATCACGCGGCGCCGACGACAGCATCGTGCGGTTGTTAGGCGACTGGAAGATACCGAAACCCGCGCCGCACAACGCCATGCGCCACGCGATCTGCACGGGCTCGGGATGCGCTCCGAGCGTGGCGAGCAGCAGCAGTCCGACGGTCATGGTGGCCAATCCGACGCCGCCCAGCCAGCCTGACGACACTTTGTCCGACAGCACCCCGGCAATCGGCGCAGCGATGATGATGACCGCGGGCCATGGCGTCATCAGNAGACCGGTATCGACCTGCGAGAAACCNAGCGTGTCCTGCAACATGAAAGGCAGCGACACGAAAGCGAGCATCTGCGCGCAAAACGAACAGACNGAGGTGCCGATCGACAGCGCGAAGATCGGAATCCTCAGCAAATCGATCGGCAGCAGCGGCGCCGGNCGGCTCAATTGACGACGCACGAAGAAGTAGCCGATCACCACCGCGCCGATGAATTCCACGGCGACNTAGCCGAGCCNTTCACCGTGCCCGAGACCGTCGACTGCGAAAATCAGCAGGCCGAATACGAACGCGTTCATGACCGCGCTCAACAGGTCGTATGGCGAATCGTGGCCGCGGTTCATCGGCAAAGCCTTGAAGCCGCCCACAATCGCCGCGATGCCGATCGGCACATTGATCGCGAAGAGCCACGGCCACGAGGCTACGGCGAGCACCCCCGAGGCCACGGTGGGTCCTACAGCGGAGGACACGGCGACCACCATCGCATTGATTGCGACGCCGCGCCCGAGTTGCGTCGGCGGATAGATCATGCGGACGAGCGCCGTGTTCACGCTCATGACACCCGCCGCACCAAAGCCCTGCACGACGCGAGCAATCGCGAGCGTCGACAGCGACGTGGAGAGCGCGCAGCCGAAAGACGCGACCGTGAACAGAATCAGGCCGCCAAGATAAATGCGCCGATAGCCGATGCGGTCGCCAAGCGACGCCAGCGGCAGCAGCGAAATGGTGATGGCAAGCTGATACGCGTTGACGACCCAGATGGAGCCGGCCGCACTCGCCCGGACGTTTCGCGCGATAGTGGGCAACGCGACATTGGCAATGGCGCTGTCCAGTACTGCCAGCGTGAGAGCGAGCGCAATGACCAGCATCGCCCAATAGCGTTGCGGCGTCGGCAGGCCGTGTTCGGGATTGGACGCCGCGGCGCTGTCGGCCGCACCTGTCTGCTCTGCGTCGGGCGGTACTGCGCCACTATTGCGCGATGGTTGTGCGTGCATCGGTTGTTGAATGTGCCTTGGACAAACCGCCGGTCGGACAGCGAGCCGTGGGTATCGCGCGCCGTTGCAAAACGGTTCGCGGGACGCGGCGATGCCGGCGCGCAACGGATGAGCGCGCCGGCATCGCCCATGTCACGTGCGCGCCGCGCTTGGGCGGCGCGGCATCGCAAGCTTGCCGTTATTTGAGTTCGTAGAGGCCGGTGTGGGTCGTCGAGTCGATCTCGTTCATATGCGTCATGAAACGCGCGACCGCATTGGTGGTTTCGGCATTGATCGGCAGATGCGGCACGCTCAGCGCATGCAGGCGGAAGATGTAGCGATGTGTCTTGTCGCCGCGCGGAGGCGCAGCACCGCCGAAGCCGACCGTGCCGTAGTCGTTGCGCACCTGCAGCGCGCCTTGCGGCAGCAGCGAGCCGTCGGCCTTGCCGGCGTTGCGCGGCAGCGAACGCACGTCGGCGGGAATGTTCACCACCACCCAGTGCCAGAACCCGCTGCCGGTCGGCGCGTCGGGATCGTGCACGGTGAGCGCGAAGCTCTGCGTGTCAGCCGGCGCGCCTTCCCACTGCAGCGCGGGCGAAATGTTTTCTCCATCGACGCCAAAGGCTTTGTCGCTGTATTCGTGTGCCTTCGGCATGAAGCCGTTGTTGGAGAAATCGTCGGACCAGAGACGGAAATCAGCCATTATGTGCCTCCCTTCTTGACGGGTTTTCGATGGCCGAAGCGAACGGTTTCAGCGCCGCGCCGACGTCATGCCGGGCGGCCGGGCGTCGCTTCGGGTAAGCCGATTGAGTGTATCACCGCGTGCTTTCGGTTCGCTCGCCGCAACGCCCGGTGTAAGGTGCTACGCGCGCTCCTCGAAGCTCGGCGCGTCGCTTCTCAGCCATTCGACGAGCCGCGTCAGCACGCCTTCTATGTCGCGATTGGCGCCACGCAAAGCGCATTCCCATACGACCGCGACGCGCCAGCCGCCAGCGAGCAATGCGGCGCGCACCTTGTCGTCGTTGCTGCGATTACGGCCAATCTTCTCGCGCCAGAACTCGGGGCGCGTCTGCGGCCATTTGAAAAGATGACAGTCGTGGCCATGCCAGAAGCAGCCGTGCACGAGCACGACGGCGCGATAGCGGGGCAGCACGATGTCGGGACGTCCCGGCAGATCGCGCGCATCGAGACGAAAGCGAAAGCCCTGCCGATGCAGCAGGCTGCGGATCAGAACTTCGGGCTTGGTGTTGCGCCCGCGAATGCCGGACATCATGCGGCTGCGGGTCGCGCTGTCGACGATATCGACCATTGCTAGCTTTCGATGCCGCACCGCGCGCGGCCGCAGTGCGTCGGCGCGTGAGGAAGGGACTTCTGTCGACTCATTCGATGGCTCCTCGGTAAGCAGCGATTGCATACGCGGGAGCACGATGCGCGCCACATCGGCGTCGCCGGCAGTTTAATTCGATGCGCGCAAGCAAGCCGGCGGATGCCGGCATTTGCCAGTTTACGCAAAAACGGCTGTCGTCACGATCACGATCTGCGCACGAGCATGCAGAGACTTTGTATCCGACGCAACTCGGAGTCGTAACCTTCGAGCATATGGCCAAGCGGCCTTCTGCGCTCACGGCGCCCTTGCTCGAACTCGCGCTTCTCTTCCTTGGTGGGAACCCAGTATCTGCCGATGCGGTCTTCCTGCACGTGGCGAATCGTGCCGGCGCTGACTAACTGGCTCAGCGAAGCCTTCACTTGCCGCGTACTGCTGTTCAACTGGTTCGCGAGCGCGACGCAGGTGTATCGGACTCCCGGCGTCATGATGGCGTCGAGGTTCGACGCACTCAGCCTCTTGCGCTTTGCCGCCTCCTTGTTCTTCTCCGCTTCGTTATCCGTAGCGACGACGGTGCACGCGTCCGGCTCTTGATAGTTGTCGCGCAACGACGCTCGCGCGGTATGGTCTCTTTTCATGTTCGACGCCTCTCTTCTTCCTGTTTTACCAGTGCTGGATCGTCTTCACATCGCGAGCCGGAACATGTGTTTTCCGGCCGCTTCAATGCAACCGCTTACTGCGTTCCAGATGAGGGAACACCGTCGCGCGCCGCGGCGATGGACGCGTCGCGCTCTTTGCCTGCGGCTGCTTTCTGCCGCAGATAGACGCGTTTCGCTGCTGCCACCTTTGCGTCATAGGTGCGATTGGCCGCGGAGATCTGCTGATGCATCTGGACGATCTGGTCGTTTGTGCCCGCTGACGGTTTTTCCGTTTCGGTCTGTGCCCAGCATGTAGATGCGGCGCTGAACAGGCAGAACAACACAGTGGAAACGAGTTTCTTCATAGACGCTCCTGCGAAAAAAACGGCCGCGTTAAGCGGCCGCGAAAGTCCACCACTCAGACCTTGAAAGTGGAGGCTCGGGGTTCGTTACTCGCTGCAACGTGATGAGAAGTTAATGCAAGCGACAGTGAGCGGAAAGAACGGAAATGACGTACATGTATAGGAAAACCGAACACGAACCATTAAGCGCGATGCAAACACATCGCGTTCCGCCGGTGCTATGTATCCGTCGTGCACCCGTGTCCCCTGAAATTTTTACGCCATTTGCGCATGCTGTTCGCAGGCGATTAACGCGTTCACGATCGCGCTTCTTCACAGTCCCTATCGGCTCGCGATACGTTCGCTACTGACACCGATCGAATGACCGAATCGTTCAGACGCTGCGAGTTGTCACGAGACTTTGGCCACACTTAATAACCAGGAACAGGAGCAAGACATGCGTGCACTCTCACTACGATCGCCGGGTATGCTGAACCTCGCCTTTGCTACGGCCATATTGCTGAGTCACCCACTAGCGGCCCACGCACAAGTGACGCGTGCGCCTGCGTCAGCCACTGCGGCCAGTGCAGTGGGTGCAGATGCGATGGCCCGGCTTACAAGCCGTATCATCAACGTCGATGTGCAGACGAGTCGCATCACGGTCCAGGGAGCGCGCGGAGAAACGGTGATCGTGGAGGTCGATCCCGAGGTTGCGGACGTGCGACTTCTCAAAGTAGGCGACGAAGTTCATGTCGAGTACTCAGGCGCATTGCTGCTGTCGGCGGAAAAGGTAGAGACGAAGGGCGTCCGTTCGCGCGTCGAGGAAGAGACGGCGACGCCGATATCTCACGGTATGTCCGTCAAGCTTCGCAACGTCGACATTGTCGCAACCGTGCAGCGTTTGGATCGTCAGAATCGGCAGATCGTATTGCGTGGACCCACGCGCAGCATGCTGTTGCAGATAGCGCCTGACGTACCTCTCGATAAGATTGCCGTTGGTGACAGCGTGCACGCGAAATATCATGCGGAGACAGCGATTCTGATCACGCGCGACGGTAAACCAATTCGTTGATCCTATGAACAGCCGGCGTCCGGGTACTGCGTTCGCAGCAGTACCTGGACGCCGGCACGACTTAACTGTCAGCGTGCTAGAAAAGCAGCTCCGTCGATTGCAGAACCCGCTTCGCTTCTGCTGTTCCTGCCTTGTCGCTGTCGCGGATCGTTTCTAGCAGTATGTCGACGAGGCAATTCGCCGCCGCGCTGAGAGGATGTCCGTTGCGCGAGACGATGCCGACCGACGTGTCGGCAAGTTCTTCTCTCAGCGGAAAAGCGCAGAACTTATAGCGCGTCACGCAAATCTCTGCTAGTGGCCACGGAAAGATGGAAACTGCATCGGTTCTTTGCAGTACTGACGCGGCCACTGTCAATGAATGGGTGAAGTGGACGTTACGTGGTTCCGGCAAGCCATTGCGATAGAACATCTTCTTCGAGAGACGGCACTCCATGTCAGAGTCGAGCGAGACGAGCCAGTCAGCATCCATGAGGTCGGCAAGAGAGCGCGACTGCGCAAGCGGGTGCCCCTGCCGCGCGACAACCGCCAGGCCGCAAGAAAAGAGCGGGCGGAAATTGAACTCCGTATTGGCGATGTCCGGCGCCTGCCGTCCCACGAATAGCTCGACGCTCCCGTCGCGCAGGCGGGGATTCGCAATCGACATGAGACCTTCGAACATCTCCAGTTGGACATTCGGCATTCTCTTGCGGAACTGGATAAATATTTCCGGAAGAAAACAGAGTGCTATCCATGGCGTAATGGAAACGGCAAGCTTGCCGGACGGCTCAGCCCGCATCTCTTTCATCGCGCCATGAGCGCGCTCCACTTGCGCCACGATCAGTCTCGCGTGAGTGAGAAGTGTATTGCCGCATTCGGTCAACGTCGCGCCCGACGAGGTGCGTTGAATCAATGGCGCATTCACGTCGTCTTCGAGATCTTTAAGCGCCTGGGTGATCGCCGACGGCGACAGTTCCAATGCCCGGGCTGCGCCGCGAACGCTGCCCGCGTCCGCAATGGCGACGAGCGCGCGAAGTTGATGGTTCTTCATCGTGTCCTCACCGTTTGCAGGTATGCGTTGCACTTCAGGAAGCCGCTCGACCATGCAAGCGTGTATGCAGACATGCTCTTACGTTGTCTACCGGGCTTCGGGAGATGCTGAAACTGCGCGTGAGTTGTGTGCAACGCGATGCAATTATGAGCGTCGCCCGAGGAGGGCGCCACGATCCCACAAATAACTCTGGATTAACGTAGCGTTATTGTTCGGCCGCGAGTGTTCGCGTGGCGATCCCGATTGCCGTATCCAGTACGACAGATCTCCTGTTTTGCACTCGCCAGAAGGCGACGAGCCGGCGCGGTGGAATATCCTCGAGAATGATGCGTTTCAGTTCGCAGCTTGCAATTAAATCGTTTGGTACGTGCTCGGGCAGCAGTGCAATGGCATCGCCGATAGACGCCATACGCAATGAGAGTTCGAGCGAGTCGCATTCTATTGATGGCTGTATCGCACAACCCAGCACGCGCTCCACGTAGCGTCGCACGCCGAAGTGCCGGGGCGGCAGTATCAGNTTCANCTCCGACAAGCGCGACATGGTTTCGCGGCTCAGATCGGCGCGTGCGCTGTGATANAGAGCGAGGCGTTCGTGNTGAAGATCGACGCTNTCGAGGTCCGTAGCGCTGACCTCCGTCGAATAGGTGAGCCCCAGGTCGGCCATGCCGCGTATAACCATCTCGACGATGTGGCTCGAACTGTCGCATTGCAGCGAGAGGCGCGTCTGCGGATAAAGTTGCAGTAGCTCCTTGGTGAGGCTCGGCACGAAATGTCCGATCAACGTCTGTACAGTGGCAATGCGCAGTGACAGTCCCCAGCCAGGACCTTGCGCGGCGTGCGAAATAGATTCGTCCAAAGCGTCGAAGAGAGGTTCGACCGTGCGGAATAGTGCTTCGCCATCTGACGTGAGCTGCATTCCGCGTCCATGCCGCCTGAACAGGAGGCGGCCCAGTTTCGATTCGAGCGCCTGGATATGGCGGCTCAAGGCCGGCTGTGTAATACCCACAGTTTCCGCCGCCGCGCGCAGCGAATGGTGCTTCGCAACTGCGACGAACATGCGCAGTTGCGTGTCGTGACTCGTGGCCGTGGTCATGTGCCGCGCATGGAGACAGGTCGATGATTCAACGCGGGATGCCGGCGAGTGCGAAAGACTTCTCTCAGTGCAATCATTTCGCCAGCCTCGTCCGAACGCCGTTGGTGATCGCGATGAGGAGCGTGGTAACCGACCAGTAGGCCACACCAGCAACGATCAGCATGGGGACAAGCGTTCCGTCGCGTTCGCCGATCGCAGTCACTCGCCGAAAGAAGTCTCCAAGAGCAATCACGTAGACGAGCGACGTGTCCTGAAAAATCACGATGCATTGGGTGAGCGCAAGCGGCACCATTGCACGAAAAGCCTGCGGAAAGATCACATAGCGCAGCGTCTGGAACGGTGTCATGCCGAGTGCGTACCCGGCCTGTAGCTGTCCGCGCGGCAGGCTCGCGATCCCCGCACGAATGATTTCGCAGAAGAACGCGGCTTCGAGCAACGAATAGGCGGTCAGGGCGGAAACGAGCCGGAGGTCTACCGTCGAGGGTAGATTGAACAAAGCCTTGAGGAATTGCGGCACGATCAGAAAAAACCACAGCAGCAGCATGACAAGCGGAATGGATCGGAACAACGACACATAAGCTTGCGTGAAAACGCGTAGCACATAGTGCGACGACAAACTGAACGCGGCTAGTACCGTACCCCAGGCGAGACCGAACAGAATCGCTACCACGGTAATCTGCAAAGTGACTCGCATGCCTGAAAGCAGCACGGCTCTCGAATCGATGAGCGTTTGCCAGTCCATCTCGAACATGTCAGCCCCCAATCAGCCCAGGCAATGCAGTCCGGCGACGAATCCAGCGCATGCAGCTCAGAATCGCGAAGTTCAGCCCCATATAGACGAGCGTTACGCTAATGAACGACTCATACGGCTGTGCCGTGTAGTCAACGAGTTGCCGCGCCTGGCCGGACAGTTCAAGCAGGCCGATAGTGGAGGCTACCGCCGAGTTCTTGGAGATGATGAGGAACTCCGACGTCAGCGGGCCCCATATCGTGCGAAACGTGACGGGCAGAAGCACATACCGGTATGCCTGTGCTCGCGTGAGACCGAGGGCGAATGCGGCATGGATCTGTCCAACGGGACGCGCCAGGATCCCGGCGCGCACTTGCTCGCAGATTCGCGAACCCGTGTACACCCCGAGCGATACCACCGATGCAATCAGAAACTGTGGATGAGAAGGCAGACTCTTAAGCCAGTCTCCGATAGCGGCGGGCAGTAGTTCCGGCACGACGAAGAACCAGATAAAGAACTGCACGATCAACGGTACGCCGCGGAAGATCGAGACGTACGCGGCACTCACCGCCTTTGCGGTGCGGCTAGGCAATGTGCGCATTACGCCGAATACGGTGCCCGTCACAAGTGCGAGTGAAAACGCGAGCAATGACAATTCAACGGTGTTCACGAGACCGGACACCAACCAGCCGAGATATGTGGCCGGTTCGCCGGTAGCAACGGGCTGCAGCAGCACGCCCCAGTGCCATCTGTAATCCATGAAATTCCTCTCGCCTGCGCATGTCGGCGCGCGGTTAACGTGTCGTCATATCGGGTCGATGCGGCTCAGGACGTCGGCTTGTCGTCGGGATTCGCAAAGAGTGCCTGCATGCGCGGAGACAGCGGGAAATCCAGGTTGATTCTTTTCGGAGGAATGGGCTGCTGGAACCAGCGCTGATACATCTTCGCGGCAACACCGGACTTTTGGGCCTCGATAATTGCGGCGTCCATGACGGCTTTCATCGGTGCATCGTTCTTGCGCAACATGCAGCCGTAGGCCTCATAGGTTCGAGGCGTGCCCACGATTTCATAATCGCTGGGATTGCGCGCTTTCGCTCGTTCGCCGGCCAGCAACGCGTCGTCCATCATCATGGCTTTAGCGCGGCCAGTGGAGAGCATGAGAAACGATTCGGTGTGATCTTTTGCGCTGATGACGTCCATGCTCATCGATTTCTCTACATTCATCTTGCGCAGGATCTTCTCCGAGGTAGTGCCCGCGCCGACCACGACGGTTTTTTCTTTCAGATCGTCGAAGTCCTTGATGCCCGACTTCCTGTTGACCAGGAGGCGCGTGCCGATTACGAAAAAGCTGTTCGAAAACGACACCTGTTGCGCGCGCTCCACGTTGTTCGTNGTACTCGTGCATTCGAAATCNATCGTGCCGTTCTGAAGCAGCGAGATGCGGTTCTGCGAGGTGATCGGAATGGTGCGGACTTTGAGGTCCGGNGACTTCACGACCATCTTGATGCGCTCGATGATCAGATTCGCGACGTCGATCGAGTAGCCGATCGGCTTCTGGTCAGCGTCGTAGTACGAAAACGGAACCGACGCATCGCGGTAGCCGATGGTCACCACATGTTCTTTGCTTATTTTCAGGAGCGTTCCCGTGAGTTCGGGTTCTGCCGCTCTCGCGTCATCGAGTGCGCTGAAGGTCAAAAGGGCGACGGCGGCGATCGCGCCGCAGCGGCCGTTCGCGGCTCGGGCAGAAAACGGTTGTTTCATCGTGGTCTCCAGAACTTGCATTTCTCGTGGACTCCCCGGGCCGCGCCGGAATCACGCGACAATGGATGTCAGTGTGGTTTCAGCGCGTGCCGGTGATCTGCGCGACATCGATCACATACATTCGACGCGCATCCTCGTGTACAGAATCGATGCAAACGGCACGGCCATTGCGATTCCAGCGCGGGTGCAGATCGCAACGGTTCTCCTTTTTAAGGTCCGGCGATGCATAGAATTCCCCGATGTCGTAGCGCACATCTTCATGCATGTCGTAGAGAAACAGAATGCGTGTGTTCGTACGCGAGTCAGGGTATGTGTCGGATAACAGCCAGCGCGTGTCGACTGGCGAAAAGCTCATATGGCCGTTCTCAGTGAGCAGGTCGCGACCGATTACTTCCACGCTGCCGTTATCGCTGTCTTCATACAGGTGATAGTGGATGCTGCCGGCGTGCGGGCCCCATACGATGACGTGTGAATCGTCTTGCCAAAGCGGGTGCGATATCTGGTATTCAGACTTCTCGTAGTCGAAGGTGCCGACTGTGGACGAATCGAAATGCTCTGCCAGTTGCGGTAGCGGATGGTCCGAACAATCGAGCAGCCGCATGCCCGAGCCGTCTGGATTCATCGTGATCAGCCTATGGAGGAAGCAGGTTTCGTCGGCGGTGCGTTCCGTCCAGCGGTGCAAAAAGAGCACGCGCGAGGACGCCGCATTGATCTCGATGTGGCTTACCCAGTGAATGGCGTTCTGCATCGACGGAACGTTGTGGAAACTGCGCAGATCGTCATAGCTGACGATCAATGCGGTTTCACCCGTTGCAAGATCGAGGCGATGGATGCCGTCGTCGGCCGGCGCGAGTTGCATGGGAAATGGACCGCCGCGTTCGCTGTAGCCTATCGTTTCATGCGTGACGTAGAGACGCCGGTAGTCGACGCAAAGCGCATAGCGGCTATTGGGTGCGCACACATAAACCGGCATGGGAAGCGTTGTTTTCGTGGCAGTGTCGATGTCGAAAATGGCTGCGCCAAAACCCGGATAGCGCGCCGACAGATCCCCCGTACGAGTGTTATAAATCACCTTGCGCCCGGCCTCGCCGTCGAGCCATTGCAACTGGCAGCCCATTTGCCAGTTCCAGGCGGTTGTCGTATCGATCGCGTGAAAAGTTTCGCGATCCTCAATGTCGAAGTAGCCGACTTTCGCCATGAGTTGTGGCGTGAGAGGCGCATCCATCATGGCGACCTGGTTGCCCAGCACGTAGCGGCCCGTTCGGTCCCATGCGCTCTTGTTGTAGTAGCCAAAGAAATGATGACGCTCGCCACTGCCAAGCCGCCGGACAGGACACTTGAGGTTTACGATTCGCCCGCTTTTGGGCAAGCGGTTGACGATGCAAGTGGAGGACGCAATCATGAGCGGACGAATCGGTTAGTGAAGGTAGCACAGGCATGAAGTGCCGATGCATGAGGTGACTGAAGCATATCGCCGCACATCAATAGGGGGTAATTCATTTTTCGCGCATGGGTATTCGCCGTTGATATACTCGCGCGGCAGTCTTCATTCGAATACTGCGCTCCTATGCTCATATCGAAGGGACGTCCCCTTGACCCGGCCACTGAACTTCCAGCAGATCCAGGCATTTCGCGCGGTAATGCAAATGGGCACGACAACGGGCGCTGCCGCGATACTCAATACCACGCAGCCTTCAATTAGTCGCCGGCTTGCGGAATTGCAGAGCTCTTCCGGTCTGAAGCTCTTCGAGATGCACCATGGAAGACTGCGGCCGACAGGCGAAGGGCAGTTGCTATACAAAGCCGTGCAACTGCATTTCAACGGTCTGGAGAACATCGAGTCGGTGGTCGCCATTCTGCGCAAGTCCGGCACGGGAGCGCTGCGAATCGGGTGTACTCCGACGCTCGGTATCGGTCTGTTACCGCAGGTCATTCGTGAGCTTCGAGCCCGCTTCCCGCAGACGTATCTGAACGTGCAGACGGCTAATACACCGCAGCTCACGGATCTACTGCGTCAGGATCTGGTTGACCTGATATTGACGACGGGCAAGCTCGACGAGCTCGACTTCCAGACAGAGATCGCGAAGACGGTGCCTGCTGTGTGCGTATTGCCGCTCGGCCATCGTTTGCAAGCGGAGTCGACTATTCATGTGCAGGCTTTACGCGACGAGAGCCTGCTCGCGCTCGGCGAAATGGACGATCTGACAGTCGCAATTAAGGCAGTACTGAATGCGAATGACATGGCCACTGAATTTGCCATTCAGACTACGTCGTCCATTACGATCTGTGCTCTCGTGAGTGCGGGCAATGGCGTCGGAATCGTCAATCCTTATGTGGCGAGTACATTCGCAGGTCAATTGCTGGTCAAGCCGCTGACGCCGGCAATCGATGTAGCCGTGAGCATGGCAATGCCTGCGCACACCGCGCCTTCGTTGCTCGCGCGGCATTTCATCGAGATCCTGAAAGCGCATTTGGACACGATTGCGCTATCCGCGGTATGCGGGTAACCACCACATAAACTTTTTGGGTGTTGTGATTTCCTGGACCTATGATCCAATCGATCGCGCTCTTTCCGCGGCGATCGGAGCACGGTCACGAGTGTCGAAGCGTCGATCGGACCTGCCGTGGCCGGCGAAAAATCAAATCACTCGAATGGAGTCACGCAAATGAGCAATCAGCCTGCGATCTTGCTGGTGCATGGTTTTTGGGGCGGCGCTGCGCATTGGAGCAAGGTCATCATCGAATTGGCGCGCAAGGGTCACCAGTCGATCCGCGCTGTGGAATTGGCACTGACGTCGCTGGCCGATGACGTCGAGCGTACCCGCAAGATGATCGCTCAGCAGAACGGACCGGTTCTGCTGGTGGGACATTCGTATGGAGGCGCCGTCATCACACAGGCAGGAAATCACCCGGACGTTGTTGGCCTTGTGTATATCGCAGCGTTTGCGCCGGACGAGGGGGAGAGCCCCGGTGGCATTACGGAACAGCATGTTCCCGAGGCTGCGCCGCATCTCGAACCTGACAGCGATGGCTATCTATGGCTTAAAGCCGGGAAGTTCCATGAGAGCTTTTGTCAGGACCTTACTTCCGACGAGGGGCTCGTCATGGCCGTGACGCAGAAAGCACCGCTCGGCGGAACGTTCGGAGACCGAATCAGTTCGCCTGCGTGGGCCAACAAACCCTCGTGGTACCAGATATCGAGTGAAGACAGAATGATCCACCCCGACAACCAGAGAATGATGTCCGCCCGGATGAATGCAAGAAAGGTAGTCACGCTGCCCGCAAGTCATGCGTCGCTTGCCTCGCGACCAGTGGAGGTCGCCGCATTGATTCATGAGGCGGCCACAGAACTGGCCAGGTGATCGCAACGTCGATGCGAGGGCCTGCCGAATCTGTTGCGTATTGGATTGACAGGCCCGCTTTACTGGTCGTGATTACACGACGCAACTAGCAACGCAACTAAGCAAACGCAGTCAACGTTTCCCGCGAACGTTCGCGCTCGCGCGCGAGAAGCTCTTTCAAATGCGGGCTCATGATGCGCGCCACTTCCTGCATGACCGGAACTACGACGCTGTTGCCGAACTGGCGATATGCCTGCGTATCGCTCACGGGAATCACGAAGTCGTCGGGAAAGCCCATCAAACGTGCGCATTCGCGCGGCGTCAAACGGCGTGGCCGCTCCCCGTTGCCTTGCGCGAGAAGAATCTCAGAGCTACGCACAAGTACAGGCCTTTTTTCAAACATTCGCATGTTCTGAAAAGTGGACAACGTAACCGGCTATTTCGTCATTGCGCGGCGATTCCGGCATGAGCAACGAATTCGGTCGTCCCGAGAGTTGGATACGCTCAATTCAATTCCAAGAATTTTGGCGTACGCGGCGCGTGATATTCCGCTACCAGCGGGCCCTCTCGGGCATACCGTCAATCGCAAGTGCGATCCGGTCTTCGCACATCAGATCGAAGTGCTCGCGCGGCGTCGCGATCGTGGAGAACCGGATATTGCACTCGCCGTCGATTTCTTTGAACAAGGTGCTGAAAGCACAAAAAATATTAAAAAATCAAATTTTTTTGGGAAATGAACTAGGGAAGGGAGAAAAACAAATTTGTTTTTGGCGCGGAATTGAAGATATAAGTCGTCAGCTATCAAATATAGAAAAAAGCTGATGGATAGTCAGTCTATGGATTAACTTGTGTTTACTTTTTTTGCGTTTATAGTAGGAACTCCATGAGTGACAACGGACGTGCTTGATCACGCTTCGGCTCTCTCGCGATGAACGAAACATCATTGATATTTTAGTTCTTTTGGGAAGAGCATAGAGTGCGCAATAAAAAATCAGCACGACGGATTTTACTTCCGAAATTCACTATGACGGAAATGTGCGACGAGACGGATGTGGGCGCCTTGCGCGTTACGGTGTCTCGGACGACATATTACCGTCGAGCAAAACATACTCCGAATGAAGCTAAGCGATGGGACGGCAAACCTAACTGGGTGAAACACGAGTTCAATCTCTTCCCAATCGTGCTCGACTCCTTTGGGATTCCTTGGGCTGAGGCAGCCATTTACATAATGTCCCGGATCGAAAACAAACATTTTCCGTCAATGTCGACCTTTGCTAGTGTCGCAGACGACCTGGCTGCGTATCGTCGGTATCTGGATGAGAGGCGGGTTGATTGGATGGAATTTCCGATCAATAAGCTGACGCGGCCAACTTATCGTTTCAATGCGTATCTTAAAATTTCAGTTAGCGCAGGCGAAATGTCGTCCCTAACGGCGAAGCGAAGGATGGGATCGGTCATCGCCTTCTACCGTTGGTTCTTGGATGAGAAGATATTTGAAGCAGCGAACATTCCGTGGATCGAAAGAGATCACTTGGTTCGATTTTCGGATCGACAAGGCTTTGCGCATACAAAAGTGATAAAGACCACAGATCTCGTCATCGCTGCTCCTAAACAGGATGATCCATACGCCGGAACTATTGAGGACGGTGCAAAGTTACGTCCATTGTCTCCACAAGAGCAAGCGTACCTCCTCGATGCGCTAAGTTCGATTGGAAACACGGAGATGTCGCTTGTCCACGTGTTCGCGCTTCTGACTGGGGCACGCATCCAGACAATCCTCACAATACGAATCAAAGATCTTGATCTTCCCATTCCGCAGAATCCAGACGTTGATTGTCGTCTGCCGGTCGGACATGGAACCGGAATAGACACAAAGTTTGACAAACAAATGGTGCTCCATATACCTCAGTGGTTCTGGAGACAATTGCAGGTATATGCCGATAGTCCGCGGGGCAGAAACCGTCGCTTACGTGCTAACGGTGGAGATATTTCGAGTCAGTATCTCTTCCTGAGCAGGAGAGGGGCGCCGTTCTATCAGAGCAAGGAGGATTCGTTGCGGTTCGATCCAGAAGCCCATTTGCGCCACATGAAATCTGGACAAGCCGTGCGGCAGTTTATCGGCGAGCGTGTCGTTCCTTATGTTCGCAACGTGCTTGGAATCTCGGGATTCTACTACCGCTTTCACGATCTTCGGGCAACCGCTGGTATGAATTGGACAGATCATCAACTTGAACTTGTAGAGCGTGGTCGAATTACGCTGAACGACGCGCGCGAGTATGTGCGAGTTCGGCTTGGCCATGAGTCGGCCGAAACTACCGACAGATATCTCCGTTTCCGAAAAGACCTCGAGCAGGTGAGGCGGATCGAGGAGAGTCACGAAATATATTTGAGGGAACTTTGTGATGCAGCGATCAAGGATAAGAAATGATCTTGTCAGAGCGAGAAATAGAAATAGTCCAGATGCCCCTATCTACGCAGAACGAACTTCCATTTCCTGAGCGCATCGTTATGCAATTTGGTGAAGCTGAATCTTTCGATATCGGAGCGTTTTGCTACACGACCAGAGCACCGATGCGGCGATCCAGAAAGCATGGCAACCGTCCGCGGTGCGAATTGCTTGTAATCTTGGACACACTTGATCCATCGCGTAGGGAGCCGGTACGGGGTGTAATAAGATACTTTTCAGAGTTGAGTCACTCGGGATCTAGGCGGCCGACAACGGTAGGCAGCCTCGCGAATTGCTATCGGCTTTTTCTTATCTATGCCGAGTCGAATGGGTATCCGGCAGCGCTCACAGATCGATCGAGCATTAAAAAGGCCTTCCATTCTTACGTTCAGAATCTGAAAGAGCGCGTGAGTGCAGGAAGTCTTTCTCAAAGAACGGCCGCACATTACCAGACAGGCACATTCACGGTGCTGTCTGAGATGCTCGACATAGATAATTTGAAGGACGGGATCAGGTTCATCCCAGATTCAAAAGCGGCTCAGCGATCAACTCAGCCTCCCACCGAGGTAGAGATGGAAAGGGTGCTTTCGCTTTGTTACGCCTTGTTCGCCGGACTGTCGTTGCTCTGCATCGAACAGCATAGCTACCCTTATGGGATACCAGTTCCTCAGCAGATCAATTCGCACGATAACAAAATGTGGATCTTTCCCGCACGCCAATGGTGTATGCCGCCATATCAACTGGCAATGCGCGAGACGTTGGGTACGCCTATGTGGGCCTTCGATTATCAGAGGGGCTCTGTGTTCACAGCGCATGAGTTGCAGCATCGGTACACACAAGCGAGTGATCGTGAACGCGCAGTAGCCGTGGCAACTTCGACCATCCGTAGCGCAAACGAAACAACGCGTAATGTATTTCGGATCAATGCTGCGTTTACTGCCCACAACGCTTTTGTGATTTTGTTTCTTGCGCACACAGGGATGAACTGGTCAGGTGTGGCTTCGTTGTACTGGAGTGATAGCTTTGAAATAGCCGTGGAGCGACAAGGCTTTCGCACCGTTAAGTTCAGGGCCGGAGGGAAGATTGTTTCATTTGAAATACAGGCGATATTTATGCCTCTTTTCAAGCAATTTATTAAACTTAGGAAATATCTCCTTGGCAATAGGGACTTTGAATATTTATTCATTTCAAGGCCGATCGACGCCAGAAAAATATCGTGCGAATTTCGACTGCAAAAACTACCTACTATGGGAACATGGGTTTGGAGTTTTTTTAAGGTTTTGATAAATGTCGATCCAGACTTGAAAACACTTGGTGCACGAAAATTTCGAGCAGCAAAGAGCGATTGGTTACTTCGTAGTTTCGGTCCAGAAATGGCGGCGAAAGCTCTGCAAACCTCGATGCGGACTGTTTTGAAATCATATTCAGAGGGTCTAGAGAGCGATCAAGAGGTTGAGATGGACGCTTACTTCGATCGTCTTAGTGAGACAGTGATAAATCGTAATCGGAGCATAAAAAATGGTATTGAGATCCAACTTGGCGTGTGTTCACAACATGGGACGCCGAAGCAAATCGGAAATGCGCCTGTCGATTCTGATTGTCATTCTCTTGAAGGGTGCTTATTCTGCGACAAGTATAGGGTGCATGCCGATGAACACGATGTTAGAAAATTGATTAGTTACCAGTATTGTGTGCGGCAAACTGCACATCTTTCCGACAGTCAGGAACAGTTCGACAGATTGTTTGGCCCGATTCTGCAGCGTATCGAAGATCTGTTCTGTGAAATCGTCGCTATATCGCCAGGCTTGATCTCGAGAGTAGCCGCAGAAGTCGAGGCGGGAGAGTTGGATCCTTTTTGGGCAAGTAAATTCGAAATCCTAGTTAACTTGGAGATGATCGTATGAGCGCTAGGGCTAGGGTTACGGACCGGGACCCCATTATAGTCAATGTGGGACATCCGCGCTCGGCTCCGTCTATTCCCCCAGATGATTATGTTGTCGGTTGGCGAGCAGACGGAATGGTTGCCAGTAGGTATGGCGATCTCAAATGGGACTGGACTTCGTCTAGTGCATTAGGAACGAGTCAAGTTCTCAATTTTACATTTTGGAAGAATACGTCTGAGGTGACAGGGCAGCGCATGGATCTAGTGAATGAAATGCACTGGATCATTTATGTGCTGACTTTTCAGTCTGGGGAAAAACGGTATGCCTTTAGGCGGATAAGTAGATTTCTTCAGCTGCTTCGGAGCATGGCCAGTTACTGCGATGAAGTCGGTGTGACGATTAAAAAGCTATTAATTAGTGAGGCACTACTTTCGAATTTTGTCAGCATAGTCGTGGAGGATTCAGTTGGTGTCTTGGTTAGCCTCTGCGTCAAGTTAAATGAAATTGGCAGTGAGATCACTGGATATGCAACTCCGAAAACAAAATTCTTAAACTCAATTATGTTGATTTGGAAGGGTTACAAAAAATCGCTTAAACAGCATCCACCGCTTCCAACAAGGATCTACGCACATGTGCTTCGCACACTATGTGCGGAATTGTCGGAATTTCAAAAAATCGCGGATCGTTACTTAGCGCTGACGCGCGTGTGTTCCCTGCATGCCGAACATAGACGGTCTCACTCAGTTGGGGTTAGTGAGAAATTGACGGGCTCAGAACACTATCCGAAGGAACCGAGGATGGAAGCGCTATTGAATGACGCAGGTTTGACTGACTATTTTCAGAAAGTCGGTCTGGATGTCTCTCTGATAGGTTTGTCAGGCGGGATTCGACGGATTTTTATGATAATTCGCTTGACAATCGTGGCATTCACAGGCATGCGAGACGGAGAAGTCTCATATCTGAAATATAACTGTCTGGAAGAGCGATCGAGATTCGGCAAGGTGGGTTATATCGTGAAAGGATACACGACGAAAATTAATGGTGGAAAGCCGAAGAGCGCAAGTTGGGTCACAAACAGCGATGGTGCGACGGCAATCAAGCTGGCGCAGAAAGTATCGGCACTATGTCATGAGATTTTTGCGAGGACTACAGGTAAGACAGGTTATCCACTAGAAGATGTTCCGCTTTTAGCGTCGACCGTTCATCTAGGTATTTCGGGGGCGCCGTGGCGAGACAAGTTTCGCGAAAATGACATGCGGGCAAGTGGAATTAAGATACGTGGAGATAGCGCCGTTCGAAGGTCCTTGCAGCCAGTGATCGAAGAAGAGGATATTCGAGAACTCGAACAAATCGACTGGCATCGCGCATGGCGATCTGAAGCGAAGTTTCGGATCGGTTCGCCGTGGACTCTTACGGCCCATCAACTACGCCGTTCTTTGGCTCTCTATGCTCAACGGTCAGGACTGGTTTCGCTTCCCTCGTTACGCAGACAGCTTCAGCATCTCACCGAAGAAATGGCACGCTATTATGCACGGGGGTCTGTTTTTGCGAAGAACTTCGTCGGTGAAAACAAGGAACACTTTGCATCCGAGTGGCAGGCTACGCAAGCGCTTTCTTCCGCCTTAAGTTATTTCAAGCACGTGGAAGATAGTGACAATGTTTTGTTCGGCGGTCACGGAAATTGGATCGAGCATCGCCTTCGTGGGCAGGACGGGGAGGTGCTAAGCGATAGAGGAATGACGCTCAAACGGTTTGAGAAAGGAGAGTTGGCCTATAGGGAAACGAGTCTTGGTGGGTGCATTAACCCGGAGCCGTGCGATAAGCGACCGATTCGATGGATAAATGTCGACTGCGTCGCTGGATGTCAACACCTTGTGGGGCAACTGCCGAGTTTAGAGCGTGTTATAGGTGCCCAGACTGCGTTGGTTGCATCGTTGGATCCTACGTCTTTTGCGTATCAAAGTGAGAAGGCGGATCTAGATACATTGACTAACGTACGGGATAAGGTCTTGGCTCAGGCATCGAGGAAGAAGCGGAAATGAGCGAATCCGGAAGGAATTTGGACGTCTACTATATGGCGCTGGAACGTATCGTCGAGGGGCGGCCACAAATCGTTCCCGTGGGAACCAAGATCTCGAATGACGCGGTATCGGTTGAGGCTGGCCGCGGAAAAGGTAGCATAAAGCGGTCGAGGGCGATATTCACAGCGTTGATCCGGGATATTGAACAAGCGGCATCCGCTGCGAAAAATCCGGTTGGCGACCAAAAGGTGAAACTCCGACGTAGTAGGCAAACGGCGACGGAATATCGCCAAGCTTACGAGGCAGCCTTGGCTCGCGAACTATGCCTGTTGAACGAACTGTTTGAAACAAAGAAGAAACTCGCGGCGTTGACCGGGGAAAGAATCATTCCGTTGCGCACACCTCCGACTGAGTCATCTGACTAAGTTGCGGAACACTTCTACGGACGATTCGATCACCGATCAGTCTCGACGTCGGCGCCGCTCCGCGTGATGGTATGAAACGAGATGGGTTTGTCGCTTGATGTTATTGCCAGAGTCCGCGGGTATGTGTTTCCGGTAAGTCAAGCGGATCCCGATAGCGATCGTAAGAAATTGCTCGAATTCTGTTGTTTTTGAGTCACAACCTTGCCATCATTGTCCTTTTCAAAAGACAGTCATCGGTGACTCGATCGATAGGGCGAGACTGCGAAGTGCTGATTGACTGCAAAGAAAGATGCCGTCAACACATCGAAATTTCGCTCGCAATCGGTAATTGTGACTTAACGACTACTGACGTGGAGCGCGGATGCTCGCAGTATTCTGCGAATGTCGCGCACTGCACAAAAACATCCAAGACCGACAGCCAGGTCATTGCTTGCTGAGAACCTCCGGCGGCTTCGGGCTGCCTGTGAATTGTCGCAATATGATTTGTCGAAGCTTAGCGGTGTAGATCGTTCGTTCATTGCGCACGTCGAGCGCGAAGCGCGAAACGTGTCGATTGACATCGTTGATCGACTTGCTGAGGCACTCAACGTCCCGGTTTCCGAGCTTTTCGCGGATTCTCCAGAATTCTGATCCGACACAACGTTGGACGCGAAGCGCGGTTGCGCGCGTCGCCTTTAGCATCGCCGAAATCGGCGCGGCTGCGCGAATCAAGCGCTTGTGGCCCTGAAAATCCCTTTATGTATCAAGCCTTCGGCTGCTTAACTTCCAGCCAAGCGTGTAGACGTTGCTGCCGTCCCCGAGGTATGTTGCGGCAGCATCCTTGGGAAAGCTTTACGGCTTCACTCTGGCAAGTCAGAAGCTTGGACATCATTTGACGGTTCCCATTGCTGCAGAGCTTTGGGAAAACAGTGCGGCTCAGGCGAGTGTCTGCATTGTTTCCGACCGACGCTCATTTCTGTAAGGCGCACCTCTGTGCAGAGATGCTGACGTGCTCCAATTCTATGAACATGATCCTCGGGACTTGACAAGAAAGTCCGTGCGTCGACAGGGCTCGCAGTAACTAGTACACCGGAAAGCCGGCAGAGGTACGGAGATCCTGCAGAATTGCACGCTTTTCCTTTGGTAGCTTTTGAGTCACAATATCTCAACATCGTGCTGTGTTTTCACGGTCGCGCGTCGAGGGGATAAGCATGGGCAAAGAGCGAAAGAGCAAGGCTAATCGGTACTCGGTCCGCATGGCCTTGGGCCATGGAGCAGAGGTTGAGTTGGACAGCGTAACGGATTCGCTCAGTATCCGATGCAACGACTCGGGGCTAACTGCGCGGATGCAAACCAAAGAGAAAATCGAAGCGGAATACTTCCGACACGATGGCACGCTCATCGTCGGCGCATGGATGGCGATACAGATTCAATGTTCTGCTGAAGAGGCGGCTGAATTTGCCAAGGCTATCGGCAGGCCTGGCGGCTCTTCGCTTGAATTTCTCGGATGAACACTCCTGAAACCGCCGCCTGCCGTGCAGTAGTCATTTCGCGTTGCACCTCCCGCTTGGCAGTATCGGACGAAGAGGTGGCTCGCCCTCGCGACGGCACGTTGCACCTACTCACTGTTTGATGCGCCAAACTTGGCTGCAAACTCCGGGCGCTCGCGGTACTTTGGCAGTGGTCAATGCGGAGGCGCCCGCCAGTTGTAGCAGCATGGGATTGGAACTGTGTGATTGACTGGACCGGACGACATGAACACTATGCCTACGGCACGCCAATGGGCACAGGTCCGTCTATGGATCAAGATCGTGATTGGAGGCCCCAACGTTTGCATCGACCGTTTCATCGAGGACGTGGCGCGATATGGCCGGCTCTCGCCCGAGCTGCTAGCTGCGTTTCCAGTGCTCACGCAAAACAGGCGGTCCAGCGCGTCGAAGCAGCGGTGCGCGCGGCGCTCTTAATCAACATCAAGGAGGACATCCCTTGAGCCCGGAATTAGCCGATCGGCTGTACACCGGTTATCCATTGATCTTCGCGCGCCGGCCGATACTCGCTGTGGCCGCTGGCTGGTTCGATCTGCTCGACGCGCTGTGCCGGAGCCTGCAAGCGGAAACGTCAAATGGTGGTCCGCAGGTTGTCGCGCAACAGGTCAAAGAAAAATTCGGCGGCCTGCGCTTCTATACAGGGCTACGGAGCGATACGCACTGGCCGGATGCGGTGTCTGCCCTGCGCACGCGACGCTCCAGCAGGCTGCGCGAAATCGTGTTGTGCGACCGCGACCGCTGGCAGGGTCAGCATGTCACGGCGGAAATGGGGGGCGTGTGCGCCGTGGTGGTCGGGCACACCCCGCTTCGTGAGGTCCGCGTGCGGGGCAACGTGATCAACATCGATACAGGTGCGGTTTTCCGCTGGTTCGGCAATCTCACGGTGCTCGATCTCGCCGCGATTCCGGTGATGCTGGCAAAGGAGGATCGATGATCTGCGCACGCGTTGTGTACGACTACGAGCGTGACCTGCTGGTGGGAACCGTACTCGCAACGGGTGCCACGCTGGAAGAGCCGGACCCGCGCAGGCTGGCTGACTGGCTGTTTGCGGCGGGTGTGCGGCACGGCGAGGTGGCGATGCCCTGCCACTGGCAGGAGGGTGTGGGCGACAGTGCCCCGCCCACGGGCGACAAGATCGCACTGAATTTCCGCCTCAACCGGCTGGAACGGGCCAATACGCCGCTCGTGTTTCTCGATTTCGACGGCGTGCTGCATCCGTTTCGCGACCGTCACACGCGCGCCTTTTGCGACCTGCCGCGCCTTGAGGCCGTCATGCGCGGCGCCCCTCGCGCGTCGATCGTCATCACCAGCTCGCAGCGCGAGCATCAGACGCTGGCCCAGCTGCGCGCGCGGTTCTCGCCCGATCTGGCGGAGCGGGTGCTAGACGTGACGCCCGTACTGCCCCTGCACAGCGCGGTGGATCTCGCCGGCAGCCGGCATCGCGAAATTCTGGGCTATCTGCAGACGCGTCCGGGCAGTGGCCCATGGCTCGCCGTCGACGACGACGCCACGCTGTACCCGGCGGGCCTGCCAAACCTCCTGTTGTGTGAGGATGGTTTCGGCGCGCGCGAGGCCGCGCAGCTGGCCAGCTGGCTATCGGATCACGACAGGATCACAACGGACGTGCCGGATGAGAGAGGCAACTGGTGACTGGCTGCCCCGCATTTGGGCTACCGGCTATCTGGTAGAGAGTCGTTCAGAATCAACGGACTGGAAAACCGCTGAGGACAATGGCCATTCAAGACAAACTCCACGCGCTCCTTTTCGGCATCATCGCCGGCATTCCCGCGATCGAGCAGGACGGCGAAAAGCTGCTTTCCTTCATGGATGCGCCGTATGAGTTCCGCGATCATCTGCTGCCCGAGTGGATCTCGGCGCGCGGCCGGATGCTTGTCGATGTGCCAGAGTGCGCCGTGCGCCTGCGGTCGGACGGGGAAGGGCTCGCGTACACCGGGGCGAGCTGGGCCGCGTTCGTCGACTGGACAGCGGCGACGCTCGGCACGGCGGCCATCGAGCTGCAGCGCGCACGGGGCGTCACGCGTGAGGCAGAGCTGGAATGGCGGCGCAGCCTGCGGTGTCTCGCGGATCTGCGCATGGGCGAACTCGCCTGCCGTCAGCCCGACATCGCACGCCAGTTGCCCGCCGGGTTGACGTTGCAGCGCTCGTTCAAGGGTGGACTGCAGCGGGGCGTGCCGATCGTGGCAGGGGCGTCGGCGTCGTTCCGCTATCAGCGCGACATTCCGCTGGAATGGTGCGGCCCGTTGATCGAGTGGCTGGCCGCGCAGCCCGAGCGGCTGGACGATCCGCTGTTCGCACCTGATGAAGCCGGTGAGCTGCGCATCGAAAACGACCTTTTAACAGGGTTTTTGCAGTGGTCCGGCCGCGTGCTGGAACAGGCGCTGTCCGACGTGCAGCCCTTGCCTGTGCCGCCTTCGGAGCTCGACAGCCTGCACTGAGACAACGCATGCGCGTGTTCGTCGACACGGAATTTACCGATTTCATCGACTGCGATCTGGTGAGCATCGCGCTCGTGGCGGACGACGGGCGCGAGTTCTACGGCGAGCGGTCGGACTACGATCGGGCCAGCTGCAGCGAGTTTACGCGCGCAGCTGTGCTGTCCCAGCTGGGCCAGCATCCGGAGCGCGTCTTTATACGCGACACGCTACGGGCCGCACTCATCGAATGGCTGGCCGGGTTCGACGGCGAGCCCGAGCGGCTGCTGTGCTTCGACTATGGCGGCGACTGGGAATTGCTGTGCGATCTGCTCGACGGGCCGCCTGAAGGGTGGCAGGCGCTCAACGTCGCGGGGCTGCTCGACCGGCACCGCTCAGAGGCGTATTACCGCGCGCATGGCGGCCGACATCATGCGCTGGTGGACGCCCGGGCGAACCGTTACGCGATGGACGAGGACGAACCGGCCCGATCCCTGCAAAGAGACCGGTCGTCGGCCTGTTGAATGGTGGTCGGCCACTGGATGCACTTTCGACGCAAAGTGGTTATGACCGGGTGCGCGATCTGCTCATGCGCCTTGGTCGCGGCATTGGCATTTGAAGCTGGATCCGTCCCTCGGCAGCGCTACAGGAGCAAACATATGGTCAAGGAACTGAAGGGCATCATCCACAAGCGGGAACAGGCCGTCTCGACGGACGGTATGCATGAAGCGGTCGGCCAGCACATCAAGGGGGAATGGATCGGCGGCTCGCCCGGCTTCATGGACGAAGGCCGCGGCGACCAGCAACAGGCGCCAAGGATGAGATGCTTTGGCGCGCTTGCGGGACAGGTCAGCGCATCGCCGGACTTCGACGTGCCGCTCGAGCTGGTTGCGGGTGCGAACTGGCCGCGTGCACGTGTTACCGGGGACCTCGGGCGCTGCATGCTGGTGGCCACGCTCGACGGTGGCCGGCAGTTCGAAGCGCACGATCCGTGCGAACTGGCCGAGCTCATGCATGAGGCAGGCGTTCGGGATGGCGAGGTGGCCATGCTGCGCCTGCATGACGATGAAGAGAACGGCGTGCCGACAGGCGATCAGATTGCGATTCGCCGTCGCATGCGCCAGCTGTCCGCCCGTGACGAGCGCACCGCGCAACTGCAGGCGGTGCCAGTGCAATTGCGCGATGGCAGGCCGTATTACATCCGGCTGCTCGAAGTGCCCCAGCCTTGGCAGGACGAGTTTCGGGCCGCGTTGCACGGCTCGGGTTGCCCCACCATCGACGGTGAGGGAGAGTGCGCCTATGCGTGGGACTGGTCGGACTGGCTGCAGGGGCGCTTTCCGCACTATTAAGGCATACGCGACGTGGCAATCGAGGACAGACATCACGCGTTCATCGTCGGCATCATTGCAGGCGTGCCGTCGCATGAGGTCGACAGCGAAAAGGTGCTTTACGCAAGCGATGCGCCCTACAAGTTTCGCGACCAGTTGCTGCCGCGCAGGCTACTCGCGCACCACGACTGGACCGATTGGAACTCACCGGCGCGCGTGGTGCGGCGCGATACAAGGGGCAAGCTCGCCTACAAATGGCAGAGCCGGGAGGCGTTCGCTGACTGGATGACGGCCACACTCGATGCGGCGCTCATGGACGAGCGTGGGCCAGAGGAGTGGAAGGCGACACCACCGCGCCACACCTCGCCGCGTTGCGCGCTAGCATGGCGGCAGCCGGAGCGCCGCTTACCGACGCCACCCGGCCGCATGCGCTCCAGGTCGGGCTGGAGGCGGGGTGCCGTTTGTTGAGCGCGAATGGGGCTATGTGGTGTACCTGCACGATGTGCCGCTCGAACTCTGCCGCGCGCAGCTAGGCTGGCTGTCGGTCCGATTTCCATCGCACGTGACCTTGCCAGCAACGGTCGTGCGGCTTTCCGACTTCAGTACTTGACTGGCGACTTTGTCGTCGAAGTCCAGAAGGTTTTTTGTCTTAATGCGGGGCCAGCGCTAGCGAGCCACGCCGCAGGCAAAGCATCATAAGGGGAGTACCGGGTCAGCGTAGGGCAACGAAGGGGAGTTGTTCTGGCCTAGCCATGGGGACGCGGGGAGTTCCACAAAGCCACGCGCATCAACGGTTGCAACTGTCGAATCCTGTAAATACTCACCTCTGATGCAAGTGCTGAACTCGGAAAACACATCCTCATTCCTCAACGTAGCCGGCAGGCGCTCGAAGCACCGCCGACAACTCGACGCTCGCGCCTCCGGTCCGGTCACCATCACGGCGCTTGCCCATCGCCCCGCTAATTACCTCCAACGGCGTCAGTCCATCCAGCGACAGCCGGGGGCTCGTAAAAAATATCCATTTGCTGCCACCTGACAACCTTTGAGTTCGCGGGCGATAGCGCGAACCGCAGCCTGGTCATACTTTGTGTCAGCGAAAAATGCGGGGTAATCGCCGATCCCCTTCGGACCATCCACAGTAAACAGGGCGCCGGATTCGAGTTGCTGGTGAATGGCCTGCCGACTCAAGCCCGATCCCGCACGAAACTCCGCGAACTCAAGCAACAGGCCCTCAACTGCAAGGATCAGCCTTCTGGCAATCGCCTCAGCACGCATGTCTGCAGCGACACCTCTATCAGGATCAGATCGCTTCAAGTGAAATACCCCTCGATCAGATCGCTTCAAGTGAAATACCCCTCGTCGAGTTGAACAAGCGCCTCTTCAACAATCTGCGCGCCATGTTCTGTCCTTGCTACTTCGAAGGCCGTGCGTCCCGCAAATCGCTGCTGGGGTTCACGCAACCATCGCTCGGCCTTAATAGTATGGCCGAAAATCGCGGTCGCGTACGCAACGAGTCCAGGAATACGACCCGCCTGCCTAGATTTCTCCGCATCGCTTTTGTCAGTCATCGAGATCACCTTTCGCCACGAACGCGCCAAAATCGTGTTGACCTACATTAGCAGAAAAGCGTGCCCGTCGAACGCTCGTAGACGAGGCTACGTTGGGGGTCATCAGCAGCAGACGATTCGGGTGTTCCGCTGAGAAAGCAGTCCATTGCGTCCCACCGCATCACTGTGTAGCAAAACTTGTACATTAGTTTGTATTGAAGGCACCGACGTTGAATCGCATTGCAGTTCGCGCCGAGTCTCGCATTTAGCGATACCCTAAAGTTCCCAAAGCTTTCTGCCGTATACCAACCGATGCGCCGTGGGAGTGAACGCACGCAAGAAGTTGTAAGATGTTCCGCCGGAACTCTTGGCCGCCCGCGCAGCGCCTTACGTCGCCGATCGGTGTTCAGAGTCCGATGTACGGGGTTAGGTGACAGCAAAAATCAAATAGAACGCCACGGGCGCAGTAGGCTGAAATCCATATCGAAAGTGCGATTGCCACCTGCAGCCAGTTGCGGATACCGCGAGCCGCTGCTCGCATCCGAGGGCCAAATGTTTAGCGAATTAGAAAATCTTCGTCGCGCGTTGAGCGATTACATTGAGGCGACGTACCACATCTCAAATCCGAGCCTTGTTGATTTTCGCCGCGCCATTCTCGACCATCAAGGCACGATTTGGCAGGAAGCTTATGTGGAGAGCACGCCGCTCTATCAAGGAAGAAGGAAGTTTGCAAACCTCGCGATACCGCAGCAGGCCCGCGACTTTCTGAGTTACCTCGGCACGGCGGAGGGGGGAAGACTGGTTTTTGACCCGCCCTATGATCACCAGGCGGACGCTCTTGAGATTATCGGGGACCCAATCGGTCGATGCCTATTGGCGACTACCGGGACGGGATCCGGCAAGACCGAAACATTTCTCTTGCCGATTCTGATGAAGTTGGCGAACGAAGCCGCGAGCAAACCCAGTCAATTTGCCGAGCGCGCGGTTCGTTCGATCATCCTGTATCCCATGAACGCGCTGGTAAATGATCAGTTGGGGCGCCTCCGAAAACTCTTCGGGGCACCGTCAGTACGCCAATGGTTCACCGAGCAGGCGGGAAGACCCGCGAAATTCGCCCGATACACCGGGCGCACTCTCTACCCTGGACAAAGAACGGAAGAGCGCAATAAGCAGCGCCTTAAGAGCCTCAACTTTTATCGAGATCTCGAACGAGGGGCGCAAACCGACGAGACCGTTGAGGCGCAAATACAAGCGCTGCGCTCGCTCGGCCGCTGGCCGGCTAAACCGAGTCACGACGGACTCGAGAATGGCATGACGGAATGGCTTGGTAGCGGCAAACGCTGGCTCGGTCCCGACCAACGGTTTCAACGCGCAATCGAGCGCCCTGAGGATCCAGAACTCTTGCTGCGGCATGAGGTACAGGATCAGCCGCCCGACCTGCTCATTACGAACTACTCGATGCTCGAGTACATGCTTTTGAGGCCAATCGAGCGTCCCATCTTCGAACGCACCAAGGCTTACTTCGATAGTCATCCCAACGAGCGACTGCTTTTCGTGCTTGACGAGGCACATCTCTACAGAGGAGCGAGCGGCACCGAAGTGGCGCTCCTAATTCGCCGCCTGCGCAATAGGCTCGGACTCGCCCCCGAACGTATGCAGGTGATTGCTACTAGCGCGTCCTTCGCCGACGGCGATGCTGCGCGGCATTTCATTAGTGACCTTGTCGGTCGCGAACCGGACAAAATCGAAGTCCTGCGAGGAAACAAGCACGCCCGAGGTCCGTCGGGGGCCGGGGATTTTGCTCTTGCTTCTGCACTCGCAGCGTGCCAAGTCACGAGACTCAAGGACGTCGATGCCACCCATCGAATAAATGCCCTTCGGCCGCTGCTAGCTTTCCGGCACCAGAGTCTGACTGACCAAAAGTTCACTCTCTCATCTACCGTTTCAAAAACTGCAACTGTAAATCTTAAAGGCTTCGACGCTAAGCTAGATCCGGTCGAGGAAAACGCTTCTGTACCTCCACATGGTCAGATCGAAACAAGATCCTCCTTCCTGTTGATTACTGAGATCACCGCCGAAGACGGGATCAGTGCTGGGCGCTCTGCCGACAAGCCCGATTTGACAGTCACGGATGGTCAACAAAAGGTTATCCGTGACGGTCTGCAGCGCGCGGTCCATGCGGCCCTGAAGGAACTCCCCGTGGTTGGAAGGCTCGTGAACCTTACAAGCGGTGCGGTTTCCGGGGAAGATGAAACTACTTCGAATCCTCGTGCACCGATCGCAATCGGTGAGATTGGCACGTTGCTCTTCCAGCATGACATTCCGGCGGATCTCCGCGGAACGGCGACGGATGTTCTGCTCGAACTTACGTCCTATGCGAAGACGGAACCGGATGGTCAGCCCTTGCTCGCTGCGCGAGTCCATGCGTTCTTTCGCGGCCTTCCCGGTCTGTGGGGCTGTGCCGACGATGCTTGCGCGAAGTTGCCAGCGGGTAGCCAGCCTGGTCCTACTGGCATGCTCTATCCGCAATCGACTCGGGAATGTGGATGTCGTGCGCGGGTATTTGAAGTACATACATGTCGCGATTGCGGAGTAGCGTATTTCCAGGCCTATGCACTGAACCCCAACCACCCTGATTTTCTATGGGCTGAAGATGTTGGCGACCTCGAAGATGTTGATGGCGTCGTCCGACCGGTACAGATCCTCTTGCAAGATCCGGGCATCGATGCCGATAGATATTGCACAACGGCTTTCCTGGATCCTCTAACCGGGCGTGTGGGTACGCAATCTCAAAGTGCTCGCCAAATCTGGCTCCCACGTCCGGCGAAAGATGTGGAACCAGGGCATTTCGAAAAATGCCCTCACTGCGAAGGAAATGGTTCGCAGATAATGAATCACCAGACCAAGGGCGATGAACCGTTTCAGGAACTGATTAGCGTGCAACTGCTAGACCAGCCCGCGCGTCCGGAAGCCACTTCGCCGCTTAAAGGGCGCAAATCGCTGATATTTTCTGATGGCCGTCAAGCAGCTTCCAGGCTATCGGGAAAACTCAAGGACTTCTCTCTTCAGGACAGCATACGCCCCCTTCTCCTCGCCGGACTGAAGATGCTGGAACAACGTTTCGGCGAACCCGTCGCTCTTGGGTATGCCTATCCGGCAATCCTGTATGCGTGCGCCCAGTTCGACGTGAACTTCCGTCTTCCTGGCTCGGAGCATGGCGAATTTGCTCGCGATCTGCGTAAGGTGCGCAATTTCGTAAAGGATGATGGAAATTATGCTGAATTTCGAGACTTGGCCGTGACTCTAAACAAGACTCACGTAAAGTCGGTGCGAGCCCCACTGGCGCGCGTGTTGTCGAACCGGCACACCGGATTGTTGTCGCTAGCACTTGCTGCTCCGCAGGCACTCCTGACCGACAATCAGCTTAAGCGTCTCAATGCTTTGGACGTTCCACCATGCGGCGAAGGAACCGACGAAGAGAAGCGCCTCGCGCTGCTTGATCTATGGACGACATTGTCGCTTGCCGACGGGTCAGTTATGCTGGAAGGCACGCCGAGCGAGTGGATTGATTCGCGTGAAGGTCCACAGCTCAAAAGGACCAACGGCCGTCAAACCGGCGTGTTCGAAAAGCTCTTCGGCGCAAAGTGGCATCGCGCGCAATTCGGCAAGAATGCAACACCTGATGCAAGTTGGATCGATTTTCTAACCAACACGTTCGCACAGAACCATAATGCTGAAGGCTTCTTTGTGAGCGCTGCCAAGGTTCGGCTGCGAACCGAGCAAGAGATCAAGTGGCGTCGCTGCAGTCATTGCACGCTGGCACAGCCGCAGAATCTGTTGATGGGCGTGACTTGCGTGCAATGCGGGAAAGACACCAATTCGCTCGATCCGCGTAAAGACACGGTATTCCGTACGCGAAAATACCTGTATCGCAAACTCGTTGAACGACTTGAGACGGAGAGCAATCGTGGCTATGTGCCTTATCCCTTCGTCGCCGAAGAACATACGGCACAGTTGAACGATGCGGGTCAAGATCAGGCCTTCTCAAGAGCCGAGTGGTACGAGTTGCGCTTTCAAGACCTCGACGTTCCAGGACCTCGCGGCGAGCGTGCTGGTGCGGTCGACGTGCTCAGTTGTACGACAACGATGGAAGTGGGCATCGACATCGGTAGCCTCACGGCCGTCGCGCTGCGAAACGTTCCCCCAGGGCGCGCCAACTATCAGCAGCGAGCTGGGCGTGCCGGGCGTCGAGGTTCGTCCCTTTCGACGGTAGTTACGTTTGCCGGCTCCGATAGCCACGACCAGCGCTTTTTCGCCTCCCCCCAGGCGATGGTCGGTGGGCCCGTCCCTGATCCAGTTCTAAATCTCGACAATCGAGAGATCGTACGGCGTCATGCATTCGCTCTTATGCTGTCGCTATTCCAGCAAGAGCGGATCGAAATGCCGGTCGCCGATCGTGACGTCCAAGCGTCAAACATCTTTGAATCGCTTGGCAAACTTGCAGAGTTCCGACGCCCGGACCCTGATGGCTTTACGTTCGCAGGCTTAAAGGCGTGGCTTGCGGCCAACGCCGAGTTCGTGGACGCTGCTCTCCGCGACGTTATCCCGTCGGAGGCAGCCGAAGATGACCCAGAATATTTTTTCTCGGACCTGCCGCAAGAACTTCTGCAAGCGCTCGAGACAGTAGGTGCGGGCGAGAAAGCGGTCGAAATCGTAACCGCGAACCCTGTCGTGGTTGATGAAGAAGGGCCGGTCATTGACTATGGGGACCAAGACTATGATGACGATGAGGACATGGCTGGAGTTCCTTCTGACAGCACCGTCGAAAAAGCACACCAGAACGCGGACGCGAATCCCGAAGCTCCGTTGCAACCACAGAACCTGTTAGACCAACTATTCACCAAGGCGGTACTGCCCCGCTATGCATTTCCTACCGATGTCGTTTCCTTCACAGTATTCGATCCATCCAGCACCCACTATCGAGCTGAGGTCAGTTATTCCCCGCAGTCCGGTTTAACCCAGGCGTTGAGCCAATATGCGCCCGGACGAGAAGTCTGGGTCGATGGCCGCAAATTCCGTTCGATGGCCATTTACTCACCATTTCAGAAGGACCGGATAAACGCTTTTCGTGCCCAGAAGCTCTACTATGAATGTAGCCGCTGTGGCTACGCAAAGCTCGAGGAACCCGACGCCACGCATCGCCGAGGTGATACTGAGGACTGTCCAGCGTGCAAGAAGAGAGCTGGCATGGGACCCGCAGAGAGTTGGGTCGTGCCGGTTGGATTCGCCCACCCTTATGATGAGCCGGCTGAGTTACCCGGTGCCGAAACACCACTTTCGACGCGTCCGACGCGCGCCAAACTCAGTGCGCCTCAATTCGAACAGGACCAAGAATTGGGGAAACTCGAGCGCGCTGACGGTAGCGGGTTCGCAGCCTGGGCATCCAAGCAGGCATTGATGGTGACGAACCTCGGTGTTCGCAAAGCCGGAAGTGTAGAGACCGGGTTCAACTACTGTCCGGCTTGCGGGAGGACGGAACCGACCGGCTGGGCCGAGGGACAACTAACGAAGCCGCAGCACCGACGCCCCTATCCTAACTATGGGAAGCAGCCAGAAATGTGTACTGGCTACAGAAGAGCCATCGTACTCGGTCACGATTTCCTAACTGACATCGCACTATTTTCATTCCGCCTGTCGCCGGAACTTCAGGTGCCCGCCGGTTCGACCGCGGGCCGAATCGTGCTAACGACGATTGCCGAAGCGCTAAGCATTGCGGCGGCTGACCTTCTGGACATTGACGCGGCAGATATCGGAGGCGGCCATCGCCCGGCACTCAACGAGGGCGGGGCCCGCGGTAGTGAGGTTGAGGTGTTTCTCTACGATACGGCACCGGGCGGCGCCGGGTTCGTCCGGTCGGCAGCACGTGATCCCGAGGCGTTACTGACTCGAGCATTAACACTTCTTGAAAGCTGCCAGTGCTCAGCCTCCTGCTATGCCTGTTTGCGATCGCACAAGAACCGCTGGGACCATGCCGATCTGGACCGACACCTTGGCGCGACATTCCTGCGGCACATTCTCTATGGTGAGAGACCTTGGGTTCCGGAGCATGTGGAGGACCGGCTCCTGGATATGCTAGAGACCGACCTCGTTGATGCTAGTAAGAATGTTGTGCGTGGGGCGGACGGCATACTGACTTTGCCGGAGTATGGAGGGCGCACGCTGGTCATCAGTCATCCTCTCATCCGGGAGCAACCAGGCTCGAAACGAGCGTTCGCACGGGGTGGCAAGGCCACCGACCGCTATCTCGACCAGTTGCTTGTGGACCGCGCGCTACCCGCGGCCGTCCTCCGAGCGCTTGATACTGGTGCGGCCGACGACGGTGGCAATGTACCTTTTAGTCTTGCAGACGCAGGCGTACCGGTTTATCGCGCGTTAGCCGATCTCGAGGGGGCAGGTCGTGACTTGCCAGTTGCCACCGAGTTTGCAGACATTCCGGATGCGCCAAATGGCAGTTTTATCGTCCGGTTGGACGTTGAAACCATGGAATTCGCGAAGTCGGCGGTTGGACATCCTTTCACCAAGGGGACATGGCATATGTTCACTCGTCTGGAAGAGGCACAAAGTAAAGCTCCCATGTTGATGCGAAGAACTGACGGCAAGGCGTTCCAATCATCCGGTAGTCAGGTTACCTTTGGTAGGGTGAACGCGAACGTCAAGGAGAATGGCATAGATCGTTATCGCATCGTGTACGCCTCTTTGCGACCAACTGCACGTGCCGAACTGGTCGACAAGGATGCAGTTGAGTTTCTCGGTGCGTTTTATCGGCCTATGGATAACTGACGATGGCGATCATGATCCCAGATGTGACACCGGACCAGATCCTTCACGGTTCGGAACGTGATGTCTATATCGCCCTGCGCGATCAACTTCCCGATACGTATCGCGTAGTTCATTCACTTCCTTGGCTGCGCCCGGACAGGGATTCGATAGATGCGCCGCTGCGAGAGGGGGAGGCGGATTTCGTCATATTCCATCCGGAATATGGCCTGCTCGTTCTCGAAGTCAAGGGCGGTGAGGAGATGTTCGCCCGCGGCCATCAGTGGTTCCGCAAGTTGATCAAAGGCGAACGCAGGATCACCAATCCATTCGATCAGGCAAGGCGCAATATGCATGCGCTAACAAAAGCCGTGGAGGAGCGCACCGGCGGCCGTATCCCGGCCAGCAAATATGTCTATTCTTACGCCGTCGTCTTTCCGCATGGACGGGCTAAAGGACTCTTACCACTCGACGTCGCCGAACAAATCCTCATCGACGTCGACCGTATGCCCGAATTTGAGCGGATGATCGAAAAAGCGTTCACTGCCTTTCCGGGGAAGGCTGGCAAGCTTGAGCGTGCCGATTTCATCGAGATGCTTGACGTTTTGCTGCCGCGCTTCCAGATCGTGCGTCCGCTATCGCCTCAGATCGAAACCGGTCGTGAGAAATTGCTCGAACTAACCGACAACCAGGCACTCGCGTTCCACGGCTTATTCGCGAATAGGCGACTGCTGGTCGAAGGAGTTGCCGGCTCAGGTAAGACACTACTGGCGATGGAGCGCGCTTTAGCATTCGCACGCCAAGGCATCAGGTGTCTGTTTGTCTGCTACAACAAGGAACTGGCTCAATGGTTGCGCGAGCAACTTGCCGCCGACCCGAGCCGTGCCGAAATGGCGAAACTCGTTGACGTGTATAGCTTCCATTCACTTGCTGCCGAACTGTCGAAGGAGGTGGGATTGCCATTCGACGTTCCTGCTGACATAGCCAAAGCCCGTCAATTCTGGGACGAGGATGCAGCCTCGATTCTCGAGCGCGCCGTTGCGAGCCTCTTTGCGATCGATGAACCGCGTTACGGTGCTCTTGTTGTCGACGAGGCCCAAGACTTTGCCGACCTTTGGTGGTACGCACTGTTCCCCCTCATTAAAGACGGTGAGGATGGTTTAATTTGCGTCTTCATGGATCTAGCGCAGAGCCTGCGAACGACTGCCAGTCCACCACCGTTTGAGTTTCCCGCCCGATATGCACTCAATGTCAATTGCCGCAATACCAAGCGGATCGCCCGGCTTAGCGCTAATCTCGTGCCCATCGAGACGCTGTCCCCGGCCGGCGCGCCTGTTGGCATCGATGTACGCATGCTCCGCGCGACCGCGCCGACTCAACAGGCAGGCCTTGTCTCGAATGAACTTCGTCGATTGCTCGAAGTCGAGAAACTGGCACCACATCAGATCGTTATCATCGGCCCCGCCGCTAAAGAGCGAGGAAGCCTCAAGGCGTTGAACGAGGTCGGTGGCACGAGCATTGTTACATCGGCGGCCGAGTGGCGAACCGGCAAGGGCGTGCTTTGCACGACCGCACGGTCGTTCAAGGGGCTCGAAGCCGACGTCGTCATTGTCTACGATCTGGCTGCGCTCGGCGCGGGCTTTACGTCTGCGGATCTGTATGTTGCATGTAGCAGAGCTCGCCATGTCCTCATTCTCGTCACCCATGACGAACGCATAAGATCAGTCCTCGAACGAGCTGATGCAGTGAGCCGAACCGATGCTTGAAAATCTCGATCCAAACACGCTACGCCAACGCCTTGGCTTTGAAACTGACTCTGCGGGCGCGCCAGCGGTGGGTTCGGTAGCCGCAGCGGCGCGCGCTTGCATTCAATCGTGGCGTTCTCCGGCGCGCGCTCGCGTTACTACGTATTTGCATCGGCAGTTTCTCGCCGCCGGCTTTGAAGAGGAACAACTGCGCGATTGCGTCAAGGACGTGATCGACGCGCTAATCGACATTGGCGACGTTACCCGTGCTCGCCTCGACTCAAAGGATAGTCTGCTTTTGTCAACCCCGTCAGTCGTCAGCCTTAGCGACGAAGCCTTTATAGTGCTGGGAAGGGTTGATGACCAATTGCTGACCCAGTCTAACAGTTCTCTCTATGCGCGATTCACGTCGCCGGTACCAGTTGCCATCAACGCGATGTCCTTTTCCGAGTGGATTGGACCTGCGGATTTCCACTCACATCTTGCGCGACGCGTGGGTAGCCACACAGGCAGCACAATCAGAGAATTCTGGCGCTGCTTGACCGATGCGCTTACCCAGGACGGGAATCCGCTCGACCCCATCACGTTGCGTGCAGTGGTCGGTTCACCCACCGCAACAGGGTTTTTCGGCCGGCACAACGCTCCAAGGGTCTCAGGCCGGTGGGCTTCGACAGTTCCAGACGGCACATGGTGTGGAGTTCGGCCCGGCCGCAATCCCAATGAATGGCACCCTGTCCTCGCCAAGGTGGAGGGGGCTACAACGAGAGCCTTGGATCTGTACAACTGGGACGAGTGGGCTTGGGCGCTGCTGGCGCGGGGCATCGTGACTGGAATGCCCGAGTATTCAAACTGGCGAAACGGTATCCTTACCTTCGAACATCCTGTTCCAATGCAATTCGTTCGCGCGATGCGTCTTCTCGGTGGACCGGGTCAAAGGCCCTGGACTTGGCAGGTGAGCGAAACAGCATACCTGCGCTTCGAGAAATGGCGTGGCTTGCAAAACTAAGCTGTTATACGATCGTCAGCATAACCAGTTTGTACTGGCTGAACTCGGGTTGTCTCAGTCCCTCAGTCAAACCGGCGAGGCGGGCAAGTCGCACCTCGCGCGCATGCGCTGCCATGTCGCGCGCGTTGCGTATCGTGCGGAAGCGGCTTCGTGCGAATCCTCGTTCGCTCGTCTCTAGATTTTGAGCGATGGCGTCATCAAGTTGAGCCTGTCTCCACGAAATCATATCTGTTGCCTCAGACTCGATCAGATAGCGTCGGCTTGCAATTCTTTCTTGGAGATCGATCCGTTCCCCAAGAGAGCGTCGATGCCGGTCAGAATGCTCTTGACGTAACAGCCCGACGCCAGCGCCCTTCGCTGCCCTAAGTTCGGCGGTCAACTCAGTAGTCGCCCCTTTGGCGAGAGCCCGGTCTTTGCCCTTCACCGTCAGACTCCATGGGGTCAAGAGAGCATCCGCGATACTTTGCTCTACCAGAGTCCAGCCGCCATCGGCGTATCGAGCAGCCATGACATCCAGGCGAGGCGTAAGCACGCTATTTAGCCAGAAGCGGTCTGCACGTAGATCTTCCTCCATAAGCTTGATCGCATCTAAGATGGGCTTCCGCTCTTGGCGTATTTTTGCTTCCTCCAAGCGCTGAAGCACAACTGACCGGTCGGGTTCGGGTAGGTGGAGATCTCCCGGAACCCAACTCAAAATCGCAACGAGATAGACCCCACGTTGTGCTTCATCTGTAAGCGGATGACCCTCAGGAAGAAGCACTTCCAAGTACGGTGAACCGGCTTTTCCTATTTTCGCCCACTCTGTCAGCAAAGTCTCGTGAACTGGATCTCCATGGTCGAGAAAGTTAAGAGGTGTCACTGGGTTATCGTCGACATGAACCGTCGCGACCGGCGGCGATTCAAGTGCCCGCCGACGGTCGAGATAGGCATGGCGCCGGCCGTCGCTTGGGTCGAGGCCGGGAAGTAGAAACCGTGGCTCTATTGGTGCCGTTGAGTAAGGCGAGCGATAGTAGTGAAGCAACCGAAAGCTACGCGACAACCTATTCTTATCCTTGCCATACCAGAGACGAAGGCCGTTTGCACACTCCATGAGGCGCATCCACTTTCGAAGTGCCGACTCACTCCGCACGATAGCCCGACGTGCCTCAGAAGGCTCGAGAACCGGCCCAAGTACTCCAACTTGATCGAAATACTCGGCGAACGCGCGGGTCTGCTTCGGCCGCCAAGGCAACTCGTCTGATAGTGGCGTGTGCAGTGCGTCGTTGTTGTCGCTCGCGACGGTGCGCACCTCTTCCGATAGAGAGTGCCAATCAACATTTTGCGAGGCAAGAGCGGCGTCAACGATGTGTTGACTTACAATATTGATTTCGTCGCCGTCCAGACGGATACTTCTCTCGAATATCCGAAAGTCATCGAGTATTGAGACGACACGTTCGTCTACTTGACCGCGTTGACAGATTGTATAAATGTCGATGTTGCGCTCGCCCGGCTGGTGCTCTAGCGCTGCACTTCCAAGTCGATCTAGGCGACCGATCCATTGCTCAACCGCAATGGGCGACCAAGGAATACTAAAAAAAATGAGCTTGCGAGCATGTTGGAGATTGAGTCCAACCTGCGCCAAGTCAGCTGCGACGAGCAACTGAGTCTCGCCGTTCACAAAGCCGCCAAGAGACTCGTCGTACTCGGCGAACAGGTCCACGATGTCTGAGGTAGCGGCGGCGTCGCGGTTTCGTTTGACAGCGATGGATAGTGGTCGTCGGTGCCCGCGAGGACCTACCTCCGGCAGGAATTGAGGAATGCTGGCCGCGAGATAGTCGACGGTTGGATTGTCCTCTGCGACGACGAGCACGGCCCCCTTGGGATCTACGTTCCAGATTTCAACAAGTAGGTCGATCAACGCTTCGAGGCGGCTGTCGCCGTTCCCAACGTCGAGATACCTTGTCGCTGCATAGAGAAATCCTTCGGGATCGCGTTGATCGCGTCGCCTAAGAATGTTGATACGTTCGCTGAGCGCGCGTGGAGAACGCAGCGCAACTTGGCCAAGGCGTGCGAGATCAGTCGTTGTATCCTTTTCGGCCGAATTGCTTATGAATCTCCAAACCTGTTCAAGGCGCGCATTCTCATCACTAGTCGCCTCAACTGCTATGCCGTGGTGCACGCGCTGAGGCAGTAGATCGGGAAAGTCCCGACGCCGTGTGCGAATCACTCGGCGAAGGGTGCAGTGGGTAAGGGCGAGTGTTGCTCGGCTCGTTCGTTCTGGTGGCAACTCGAGACCTATTTCCATCCATTGCTCTCGCGTACCGTTAGCAGCAAGAGCCGCAATCGCGGATTCCCGGTCGCGCAGCAGATCCTCTGGCGCGTCCGAAGAGCGCGCGGCAAACGCCATGCGGGCAGGCTCGAGAATCGTGAGGAGTTGCCGAAAGGCTTGAACATCTTCAAGCTTTGGCGTTGCAGACAGCAGCAACAGTTGTCGAAAGTCCCCCGCAACGTCTGTGATGCGGTGGCGGGCGTCACTCTGTAGCCGATGGATCTCATCGACGATCAGGAGGTCGTAGACGTTTGGATCAATCTCCGTGACTGACCGCAACTGTTCATAATAGGCAAGCCGCACGTGTGCACCAGTGTCATCATCTCGGGGCGCGTAATCAAGCGGAATAAAATGGCCGCGTGATTGGCACTCGAGTAGCCATTGCGGAGCCAGATTTTCAGGTACGAGGATCAGCGCGCGATGTTTCGGATTTTGAATCCTCAGCGCGTTCAGTATCATCAGAGCTTGGACCGTCTTACCGAGACCTACCTCATCTGCGATCAAATGACGGATACGACTATCGGTAAGCACCCTCTGGGCGTTAGCAATTTGGTGCGGATATGACATCGCAGCGACACCGGTCGCTCCGCCAAGTCCGGCGATCTGACGTTCGACTGTGCGGCGCAACGCCTGGACGCCAAGGCACAAATCGATGAAGGGATCGCTCATAAGGAATTCCGGTTCCAGATAGTCATTCTGAGTGCCACATAGCGTATTGCCCGCGCAGAAAAGGCATCGGCCAGCAATCGTTCGGTTGCTTCGCGCCACGAAAGTCGCGCAGCCACAGAAGGTTTGGCAAAAAGCCAGTAGGCTGACTCAACCAGTTCACGACTCCAGTTTCGAGCGTGATGTGGCGGCCCGTTTGTGGCGATCCACCTGTGAAGCAGGTCGATGACATCGTCGGGAAGCAACGTCTCGAAGTCCGAACGACTCAGTAGTTCGCCGGCCTCAAGCGGTCGCAGGAGATCGACCAACTCAATGATTGCGGTCTCTGATGAAGCACCGCATCGCGCTCGTTCCCAATCTTCGCTAATCTCACCGACGTCGATATCCTTGTCGGGATCGAATGGACAACCGTGTCCACGACGTGTCAATTCTTGATGCAAGGCGGCATATGCATCGTTGAACAGATCGTCAATTGCAGCCCCTACATCCTGGTCGACGTGTTCGCGATTCTCCTGAAGTAGGAGACTTAAACCACGGGTCTCCAGCAGCCGAAGAAGGATGCGGTCCAAAAGGGCACGTTGTGGCTGATCCAGCCCAACATCGGCATACCCAACTTGTAACCGAGCGCACGCACGAAGGAAGGCGTTTGCGAAGGATGTCTCGCGGTGCGGGGCCATCTTTGATTCCCGGTCCGCCCATTCTGCTCCGCACAGTTGTCGAACCAGCCAATGCTCGAGTAGTTGAACGACACATGCCCGGCGCATTTGTGTAATCGGATGATCGACCCCTGCGGAAGACCACGAAAGTAGAGCTTCAACTACGCTGCGTGCGTCAACTGCGTCGCCGCGTCGAGTTTCGAACTGGCGAAGAAGACGTAAAGGCATGAATGCGGTCTGGCCATCATTTGTGTTCCAGACTTTGGGGCTGACACAAAGCCCACCAGTTACGAGTGGACTTCTGTTTCCGGCGCGGTAGAGGGTAATATGCGGACCGCTAATTTGGCCGACCGAGGGTATGACCTCGAGTGGCTTTTGCGGCGATGTCGAAAAAAGGTTCAACTCACCCGTTTCGTTGAAGGCGGCTAGCTTTCCGGCCGTATCCTGGTGCCAGGCAAACGGCGCTACCGCTTGTTCGAATCGAAAGTTCGCATCGACCAAGCCCTTAATCAGGACGCGAAGTTCGACCGTTCTGGAGAGCAGGAGGCGCTCAAGCACCTCCTCAGTGAGGATTGAATTCCATACCGCGTCGTCGCCATTGAGGCGACAAGGCGTATCGCGCAAAGTGCGGGTTACTCGTGCGCATTCGCGACCATCACTCAGCAACCGCAGTTCAACCTCGGCTTCTTGCAATGAAACTCCACTTTCGAAGCGCAGAACGACTTGTCGTTCAACGAGGTCGGCAACCGTGCCAGATCCGGTTGCGATGTCAACACTGATCAGGCTTTCATCGTCGTCATCTGGAACGACCTCGAAGACAGTTGACTCTCCTGCACCGTAACGGATTTCGTAAATACCGGTTTGGTCCGCTTCAAATCCCGCAACAATGTGCCCATTGCCGTTGATATGCGATTCACTACCGTCAGGCTTTACCAAGTGCACATCGCACACGGAGCCAACCGCAGCCACCGCGAAAGCGATATAACTGTTTGCCCGGAATCGACGTTTTGGTCGATGCTGGCCTAACTCCGGAGCGCCGACAAAACTGAAGCGCGTAGATTGACGAATCGCGTAGCCGTAGTTTTCCAGCCATTCCATGCTGTCGGGCTGATGGACGTCTATCTTATAGGCACGCAATCCCGCAATACGGCCCAAGAGTTTCGCTGATCCAGGTGGATCTTCATCGTCGATCAGCGCGAAGCCATGCGAGTTGTCGGTGACTGTCTTCGATAATCGCTGAGAAGCGTCACCATTCGCATTGAAGTCCGAAAATAGAATCGGAGTGGTGGTATTGACGCGAAGGCTGCCAAGAAACTCTTTTGCCTCTTGGGACAACGGAAGTTCGTTGACACCCTCTATCAAACCAACATCCGTCGGCGGTAAAACCGCGACATTCAGCGGCAGAGGATAGTCTGAAAAAATGTTTCGACTGGGAACTGGCCGCCCCTGCCCCCAAAGGCATGCGCGCCATCTCATCGTGTCAAGAGCGGCTCGAGCAGTGTCGCGTGCAGGCGGGTCCAATTGCGGAATCTTGAGAGCGAGTGAGAGCCCGTGGTCGGTTGACCGTAGCAAGAGCGGGGCGAAGCGCGTCTCGGCGGTGGCAACTTTTGCCCCACTGCGCCTTACAGGTTGGACTAACAGAGCCTTCTGTAGCTTGCGGGCATCGCGCAAGGCGACTTTCGCGATCTCATCGTTTGCCAGATCGGTTGAGATTCGCATCAACGCTGAACTGGCGATTCCATGCTGATGGCTTGGATCCAAGAACTGGCGTACCACCGCCGCCGCTGTCCGTTGATCCTCAAGCCAAGCAACCAGGCGGCCGGCGCCTGCCAACTGAGCGCGATTACGTATAGGCGCTATCAGCGCCGCGTCACTGCCGGTGAGATCCAGTTGCGCCCGCACGTCCAGCAGGGCTCGCGCGAGAGGTCGATGGAGTTCAATGGGCAAGATCGCGTGGAGTACGGGCCAAGCAATATGGCAAAACGCCCGGTTCCAAAGATTATCTGCTGGCGTGGCTAGGCCGTAGCGACGCGCTGACTGGCAAAACAGGTTCGAGAGCGCTGAACGGTCCGCAAAGGAGATTTCTCCCAGACGTTCAGCGAAGATTGGCCAGAAATCCGTACCGGTGCCGCGATAAGCATAGCCGACCTCCGTCACCGCGATGAGCAATGGCAACGGATAAAGGCCCCACCAAGGTTCTTCAATGCGATGGCGACACAGGCAATATCGTGTCGCGCGGAGCACTACCAGCAATTCCGTGGCGGAAAGCCCGTGCTCCAGCAGATAAATGGGAGAATCGGTGCGCGCGTCGCGCAGTCCATCGAAGTGTGCCGCCAGTGATGCGTGCAACCACTCAATCTCTGTTTCGCCCCCGCTACTGCCCTCTAACGCTTTCATTATTTTTTGGCGCAATGATCGTCTATTTTGGTACCGCGACACATTTCGGCTCTCGGATAGTACATCTCTGCAGATTTGCAAACAAGGTAGTGCTAGTTGAGCGGTTGAACGCCCTCGGTAAAAATCTATGACCTCCGTCCGCGTCCCGATTCCAATCCATACGCAACCGACGAGGCATTCCACATCGGACACTTCTGACATAGGCACGGGAATCTGTACGTAGAAGATTTCGCGCTCCTTGGGCAGCGGACCTGCGCTGTGTCGACGTCGCTTGGAAAAGGTCGACGCGGGTACGTACTATTATCGCTGCATATTTTGACTTTGTATCGTCAATTCATATAAACTGCTTCTCGAACATTTAACGCGATGAAGCAGAAAGTGGGAACTGAGCACTTTGCCATGGAAACGATGGGCACCCCCAACCATGAACAAGGGACCGCGCTGTTGCAAGAGGCGCCTTTGCGGGAACTTATATCAGCTCGTGTGATCTCCCGCGTGATCGCGGTTGGATGCACTGGCGGCTTTGTGCTCGAGGTGCATTTCGGCGAGCGTAAGGCACTGCTTGCAAGTTCTCGCGGGGGCGCCCGAACGTTTGCATCGTTATCGACCGTTGCGCTACTTATGCAGAGACTCGGGCAAGCCTGCTTCGAAGTGGATGCATCCGCGTACGTACCCGGACGCGTGCGTGCATCACAACCAGACCGTTCCGCCGCTATGAGGGCTGGGAAGCTTCCCAGGGCGTTGCCCGGGTCCGCAAAATCATCCAAATAGATGGGAAATCATTGAAGTGGCACGAAAAGACGTGCCGTGAATTCGACCTCTCTGCCAAGACAAAGAAGTGCCGTGGAATTGACGCTTAATATAACTTCGAAGGAAGGGTTCGAGGAGGCCGGTGCATCGGCGCACGATCACGACTGGCGCCTGCTGCGGCCCGAGATTGGTGACGACGGAACGGCATACTCATCCCTGCGCCGCTTGGCACAACTGCCTCGCGATGACGCGATCGACAGCCTAACTAAGTTTGCTCAGTCCCAACCTTCCAAGACGGCCCAGGCGCTCAAGGCTCGAGTATCTGCAACGCTGTTGCGCGACTTGATGGAAATTGGCTGGGAAATCAGGGTTACGGCGCACCACATCTACGTTCGCCCGCAGCGCCACAAGGCCGTGGCGGAGCGAAAGAACCAGATCCGACAACATCTTCTCTATGGACGGAACGACCAACTTGGCGAGCCCTCGCACCGGAAGTTTCTTTTCACTATGGAGCGGCCGTCGAAATACTCGTCGTGTCGCCCCATTACGGACCTGATTGCGGATGGCCGCCGATTGGCCGAACAACTCGCCCCAGTGGCAGCGCTGCCTCGCGAGCAGCGACCCGCTGCGTTGCGAGAGATCTGCCGGCCGTACCTTCAACTCGTAAGCGATGAGCGAGACACGTTCACCAACATCCGACTGATCGACATCTGGCGGTACTTTCGGCACAGTTGGAGCACGCGCTATAGGTCTTCGCCGGGCCGCAATCTGTTCTACCTCGTGCGCGACGCTGCCCAGCCCAATCACCCGGTCATCGGCATTACGGCCCTAGGCAACACTGTTATGCAACTGACGCCACGAGACCAGCGACTTGGCTGGACCCTCGATGGGCTACTTGCGCTGTGTCGCGCCGGAGAAGTGAGCGAGCAGGAGATTCTGCGGGCATTTCGCGAACGGTTGGAAGAGGACTTCGAGCAAATCCACCGAGAAGATCTGCCCGTCGAACATCGAATCGATCATAGCGTCGACGACGAAACGCTTAGTCGGTTGGCCGTTATCGAACAGGACGCGAATCGCGACCGCGAGGATGCCTTGCGCGCGGACGACGACGCCGTCACACGCAAAGTCGAGGACCTCAGATCAGAGAAACTCCTCGAACTCACGAAGACGCCTCTCTACCGCGCCAAGCGCGCAAGGGTGATTCGCGAGATCCTGCGGGCATACCGCACCTTGGCCACTTGGCACTGCGGCATCGAAGAGTTGGCTTCGACAGACTATGGCGCCTGGGCATTAAACACCGCGATTAAACAACTGAAGAAGCGCTTTTCTGCGACCAGTATGATGGAACTCACCGTGTGCGGGGCCGTGGCGCCGTACAACCATCTGCTTGGAGGTAAACTGGTTTGCTTGATGATGACCAGCCCGCGCGTCGTGACGGACTATCGTGATCGATACACAGGAACAGTCAGCGTCATTGCCAGCCAGATGGCGGGGCGGCCCATCAGTAAGGAGCCGTCGCTCGCATTCCTCGGGACCACGAGCCTCTACACCGACCACTCCTCGCAGTACAACAGGGTCAAACTTCCTCCAGGGACGGTTGAAGGGCAAGGCGCCGGAATCGAGTATCAGTACTTTGGCCACACGGAGGGCTTCGGATCTCCCAACCTATCCGCCGAAACAGAACTCGGGCTCGCGATGATTGCGGAGGCAAGCAACGGATTTCGCAACGTGAACTTCGTGTTTGGCGAGGGGCAGAGTCCAAAGCTTCGGCAACTGCGCGAAGGATTTGCTGCGCTTGGCCTGAACCGGACGAATCTGTTGGAGCACGGCGCGCCACGCATCATCTACGGAATACCGCTGGCCCGCAACTTCAAACGACACCTACTCGGCATAGACGCTTCGCCGGACTACTGTATCGACCCATCGTCCGAACAGGCGGAAGCATCGATCGCTGACTATTGGATTAGCCGTTGGATGGCATCTCGGCTCGATCACGCCCCAGCATTGCAGGCCGTCTCGCGATCAACGCCGCTTACGGAGCGGGTTAGCCGGCTTATCCCTGAGCGTGAGAACACACAGTCTCCACAACAAACGCTCGCCTTCGAGGCGGCTACGGGAGAGAGGTACGACATGGAAGACAAGGTCAAGTCAGATGAGCGCTTGGAGTTCATCCGGTTGCTCTATCGAAACGAGAGCGCCTTTAGCGACCATGTTCCGCTCGCGAGGCTGAAAGAACTCAACATCAAGACGAACCTCGAGGACGTCGTGCGAAAGGTCGTGCGCGCCGGTGGCTCTGTCGTAATCACTGGCAACGCTGGCGATGGCAAGACCCACGCCATTTCCCTCATGAAGAAGGAGTTGAAGGGGGCCGAAGTGATCACCGACGCCAGCGAAATGTCGTCAGATCAGATCGCTGCTCAATGGCAATCTGCAAGGGACGCAGGCAAGCCATTCTGTATAGCTATTAACGAAGGGCCGCTTGTCGACTTGATCCGCGAGCACCATGCGCTGCATCCTTGGCTGGATGGGATTCGTGAACAACTCATGCGGTTGCTTGTTTACAAGCCATTGGAGTTGGCAACGGACGATCGAGGAGAAGGCTGGAAGCCGCAGGCCGGTCAGACCGTCGTGTTGGACTTAAGTCGACGGAGAGTCCTATCTGCGGATTTAACCGCGGCGATCATTGAGAAACTGACGGACGAGCAGTGGTACCAAGGCTGTTCTGGATGCAAGGCGCGCGAGAAATGTGCGGTCACTTATAACCGGACCATGTTGAGGTTAGAGCGGCCTAGGGAGCGGATGGTGCAGATGCTGTCTGGCGTCGGAAAGTCTGGCGCCAAGGTGACGTTCCGTGAGGCGCTTGGCTACGTCTCTTACGCGATCTTCGGAGGCAAGACATGCGCCGAACTTACCGAGATCGGCACCGGCGAAGAAGCCCGTTACTACTGGAATGCGTTCGAGGGTGAAGGTGCCATTTTCGACCTGCTTGACAAAGGCGTCGACCCCATGAAGCAGACCAACGCTCGCGTGGACGAGGATCTGTGGCGAGGTCGATTTCGGCCGCAAGACTTCAGCGGAAATGACGCACTTCCGGTCGAGCAGCGAAACCTCGACGAACTGGCAGAGCGGGAAAATCGCAATCTCGCTGACGAGTTCACCGCGTTGAAGCGGCGGTGGTACTTTGAACACGTGGCCGGCGAACTCCTTGAGTTCTCCGATGCGAGCAGGCTGTTTGCGGAACTGCAGAACACTTCGATCGCTATGGCGATCAGGCAAGGTCGTCTGATTAACTTGATCAACAGGTGGTGGAACAGGAGCGGTGAGACCAAGCAAGAGGCCTTGCGGCTTTGGACTCGCCTGTCGTACCAGCCAAGGGCACGCAGCCACGTCATGGTTTCGGGGCAGACGGTCAATCGTAACAAACTTCGGCTGTATCGGCCGGAACTCGCACCCGTTCTGAAGCGAGCCTTCGGTGAGCAGCCCGTGAGTCATCTTCTATTGGCGTCAAGTGAGGACCCGAGATTTGCCAGGTTGGTTATCGACACCACGCTGCTGCAAGGTCTGCTGCACAGTTCTTTCGCTGACGGTCAGAGCGAGATCAGCCGACGTCTTGGCCAGTTCAACGACGCGCTAGCACCCTATGGCGACAGCAACGCCGACGTCCGCACAATCGAAGTGTTGGATCCTCAGAGCGAACTGCGCACCAAGGTGGTTGTTGACGTTGTTAATCGCCGGTATGACTCGGCGGAGTGAGGTTTCATGAGCAAGCAACTGCGAAAACCGATTACGGAAGAACTGCACCGGCGCCATGGCTACAAGGTCATGGAGGTGAAGATAAAGCCGGTGCACATTGCCAACGCGCTCATGCGCACGGAACACCAATGCACCGGCCGCATGCCGGTCCTCGAACAACTCTTCGAAGCAACGCTGCAGAGGAACAGCATCGACAAACGGGTGGCCGCAGTTCAGTCGATGCTCGAATCTCAGCGTGACCGTTGGGGTGCGCTCGGCCAGGCGCAGGACATCAGGTCCTCGCCATTAATGACCAAGGTCCTTCCGCTGATCCGCACGCTCTTGGGCGCAGATGGCGCGGCGTTCGGATCGTCGCCTCAGTTCTCATCGTTCTCGTCGCCTACTGCGCTAACTGTGACCGGCGATCCGTCGGACGACGGCGCCGGTGCTTTCATCCACGCATTGTGGGGCGGCAGAGCAGGCGCGGACCGTCTGGCGATCCTCGACCTCATGGCGGAATTGACGTCCCCGGACAAGTCCCCGGAGAAGATGGATGACCTATCCGCACTGCTCGTACCACTCGTCGACTCGACGCGGCCACGGGCGGCCCATGCATTTTCCGCCCAGGACATGGCAGCCGGCTTCTCGCCGATTGAGCAGGAACTGAGAGCGGCAGCACAATCTCTCTGTGGATATGAGACCAAGCTAAGGCCAAATCCCATCTCAAGCCTACAGCGAATTGTCGTTCTTGCCGCACTGTCCGTCTTCAGGCACGGAGCGACTCGGGCACAGGAGCGCGCTGGTGGTCCGCGACGCTTACTACTGTTAGACGCCTCAAGCGATCACTATTCCGACATCGCTCGCGCCAGCACGGGATGCGTGGCCCGACTGATCGGCGATGCGTGCAGTTATATGGCCTCAGTTATCAACGATTTGCTGGAGCAACAACTGCCTGACTGGCCTCAGAGTCCATTGGCGGCGGTGAACGGGCTTCTTGAAAGCGCTCAACACGCGCCGCTTGACGATCACTCTCCACTTGCGCAGCGTATTCGAGAGATTACAGCGGATTTCGACAATCCGGAGGATATTCGCAGGGAGGTAGCAGACGAATTACTTAGTCAGGTCGAAGGAAATCAGCGGCAAGGGCTCGATGGCTATCTGCGCCTTCTAGGGATTCGGGCCGGCTTCCTTTACCCGACGCAGAAGAATCCCAATAAGCGCCTGAATCCGGCTGACAGGACCTTGGAAGTGCTCGTGGCTTCAACTGTAGACGCCACGAAGCCACCGGTCGAATACCGCGACTTCCTGGAAATGCTGAGAAAGCGTTGGGCCATCGTGGTCGGAGGTCGCGCTGAGGACGCGGCAGATCTTGACGCATACATGGGGGTGAAGGTGCCTGTGCGCGCTCTGCGCGATAACAGCGATCGCTTCCTTGATCGATTGGAGTCTTTGGGCCTGGCGAGCCGCCTTGCGGACAGCGTGGCGGTCGTTGGCCTTTTGGAGGCTACTCATGAATGACGCGCGGAGCGACGTGCAGAAGCGCATTGCCGATCTGATGTTGGCCGAGTTCGAAGCTCGCGTGGCCGAGGATGAATTCGGTGTGGTTATGCAGGACGCGACTTCCTTCGACCGTCAGCATCTGCTGACCGGCCTTCCGGACATCTTGAAACGTGCGAAGGGACGTCTTCGGTTGACGTTGGTGGGAAGGCACGACGACGTGGCCACCTTCAAAGCCATTTATTCGAAGTATGATGAGTTCGTCGCGTCCGACGAAGAGTCCGCGGTGCAGTGGCGCAATCAAAAGAAGAAGACGATCGTCATTGTCGCCGATGGCCCTCTGAGTAAACATGGGTCCCTCAAGGACTTCACCACGTTAGGCGAAAAAGAACTGATCAATCGCCTGTGCGATGAGGAGCGGGATAAGGCTCAGGTGACCTCGCTACGTACCGTTTGGGACGCGCTGAGGTCGTCACGCGGCCCAGCGTTGTCCCTGGATGCCATCGCCACGTTCGCAGCGACCCTCCAGCAGATTCCGGCGCTCCAGCGCTCGGTCCAGGCTCCGGCGCTCCTGTATGCCCTCGGATTGTTCCCCGACAAGTACCTCGCCGATGAGTCCACAGAGGCTCGGGTCCTCCGGCGGTTAAAGGCGAACGCCGAGAGCCTCAACATGGTGATCAATGCGACTCCCGAAGACTGGGACCGCATGAAGACCTTCTGCCGCCTGCTTCCCGCCAAAGAGAAGGCACGCTTCAACGCTATCAGGAAGCGATTGCAAGCGGTCAGCGAACGCACCTCGCAGGATCTTCAGCAGATCGAGTTGGCCGATGTTCAGACGCTCTGGAAAGGAAAGTTGGCGCCCACGCAGGACGACGGGGGCGGCGTCATCAAGGACGGTGGGAAGGTGCCCGTCGAGTCCGTTGTGGCGGAACTACTGCTTGATGGCGGGACCGACCAACTCGCAGATCTGGCCGAGCGCGTCGGGCAACTCGCGGACCAAGCCCAGAACGACCAGATGAGCGGCGACGACGAGCCTCTGATGACACCCGATGTTGCGGCCGGCGATGGAGCGACGTCTGCAGTTCAACCGGTGACGCAGATCAGTTCGGAGGTCATCGCGCTCGCCAAGTCCAGGTCCACTTCCACCGAGTGGGGGGGCGTTATCGACATCGAGTCGGACAGGATCGACGCGCTCACAGAGGTGTCTGCATTCAAGGCGTGGACGCCCTTCCTCTTTCACGAGTTCAAAGAACTTCTGGCGCGATTTGTCGAAGCGGACCTCTCGCCGGCGGTGTGCCTAGAGCACGCAGACCAACTCGCTGCGACCAGATCGGCGCTGCTGCGGCATATAGCGGAACTGACGGTATCTCCGGTGACGGTGTTGGCGGGGCGTCCGGAGGTGTTTGCAGCAGCTGAAGACTACCTGAAGGCGTACGACCAACTATTGCGGCAGTTGCAGGCTGCCTACCAGGAGATGTACGCGCAAGCCGGAGACGAGGCAGAAGCGCTCGTGCACTGGTTGCTGTCGATGGAACTGTACGTCTATCGCCGCGATGGCGTTACTGAGGTTCTCCTCTCACCCGTTCACCCGTTGAATCTGTGGCGCAGTGTGGCAATTGTCCGGGATTTGCAAACGCTGGGCGGCAAACTTTCTGCGACGGAACGTCAAGCCCTTGTGGCGGCTTCGGCAGAGGATCTTCAACTGCTGAACGTGCTGGTCCTGCCGCACATTCCTGGGCTCAATGGACAGGCTGTGTTGCTCGGGCATGCAGGCGCCATCGCTCACCTGCCATTGTTCAAGGAAGCTCCGCGCGGCGTACTCGAACCCGACGGCGTCAAGAGCATCTCGGTACTCGCGACTCTCGTGGCGCATTTGCGCCCTTTCGCCCGGCCTGGACTGCAGGTCATGCTGGTGAATGCGCCCCGTCCAGGCCGGTTTCTGGAGGCGGTGCTGGACGAACTAGACCTCGACAACACCAAGACCGAGGATCGCTTCTGGGGTGTGCACTTCCGGTTCCGATATACCTCTGACGACACCCGCGGTTGGACCACGGAGATGGAGGACTTGGACGACCAGGTTAAGGACCGTATCAGAGCGGGTCAGGAACGCGGGCTGATTAGCGTGTCCGTCGATCCCGAGATTAAGAAGTGGCCCGATCTAATTGATGAGGCGCGCACGCGACCTGCGCACCTGACCGTGGTGTTCGACCCATTCGAGGTCAGAACTGCCTTGGTGTCTCGCGCGGGTTTACATGCGCTCAGCCCTTGGATGCCAAGTTGCGAGTACCGTTACAACAAACTGAAGAAGCAGATCATGATCGTGCCAGTCGCCGAAGAGGAAGTCTTTGCGACGTACTTCTCCACGGCGACATTAGTCCACCGCGAACTGAAACAGAGCACCGCGACTCATCAACCGCAGGTGGCTTCGGTGAAAAACTGGCTCGACCAACTCGCGGACCTAAGTACGTGGACCGCTGTGGCCGACCCTCACCGCGTTCTTGTCCCTCGGCTTGGGGAAGCCGAAGTGATCGATCGACGCGTCGAGAATGCTCGCCAGATTACAACCTTCGGCCGAGATCTGAGTCCGTTCGTGCGGCGGCTCGACCAACAACTGCGCAAGACGCACTTCGTTGCCGATCCGGCTACCCTGGAGGAACTGATCCGCGATCTCGTCGCAATGGAGCCGAACGGCATTCTGGGATTGGTGGGCGGCGACAAGAGCAAGCACGTGAAGGGGGCGCTCGGAAAGCTCATCGCGATGCGCTGGTACCGGCGCATGGACCCCAGCGGACTTGCGGTCAGTCTCGACACACAGAACGCCCGCCGATGGCTGAGTTCTGGGGCCCTTTCAAACGAGAAGGCTGACCTGATAGGCCTGCGTGAAGAGTCCGGAGAACTGGTCATCGATGTGATTGAGGTGAAGACCCACGATGAGAACGTGCCGTACTCAATACAAGGGGACTTCGTAACGGGGCACGCGGTGGATCAGGTGCTTGCCACCATGCATGCGCTGGCCGAGGTCTTCGGAGGCACAAATCTCACTCCGTTAGCCAAGCCGCGCCGCGAGGTTGTGCGCGAGCACTTGTACACGGCGTTGCTGCGTGACCTCGATCCGCAGTACATCGAACGCTGGCATGCGCTGCTAGAGGACCTTTTCGCTGGAGCGATCAAGGTTCGTCTCAGCGGGCGTCTAATTCACGTGCAACTCGCCAGTGTAGCCACAACGCCATCGGTCGTTAAAAAGAGCCGTTCAGGTGTTCCGATTCAAATCAACACCCTGGCGGCGACAGATGTCGGCCTCGTTCTGACCGCAAGCAAGGTGATGAAGGAGGAGGTTCCATTTGCTGGGTCGGGAAGAAGCGTTGCGGGAGCGGACACGCTGGATCCTGGGCTCGTCTTCGAACTGCTTAACTCTGTCGAAAAATCAGGCGAGCCGCAGGCATCGCCCGAGGAAGTGCGAAAAGATGCTCCGGCGCGACCTACCGCCTCGCCGAGCGCAGACCCAAATGCCAGTTTACGGGGAAGCGCGACATCGGCAAGAGGAGAGGGCTCCCTCGCTTCACTTGGTGGGGATCAAGCAACCACGGGCCTCTTGGACGTCAGCATGGGCCACGAAACGAACACCAAGCAGCATGTCACGTGGGCACCTGGGAAGCAAAGTAACGGCTTCTTCCTTGTCCTTGGCGCGTCCGGGTCCGGTAAGACCGAAACGCTCAAGGTGCTGGGCAAAGGCATTGCGAACTATGGCGTGCCGGTGCTTGTCCTTGACTTTCACGGGGATGTTCAGTTTCCAGGCCTGCGGTCCGTCCTGCTGTCGTCTGGAACATCCAGCACTATTGGCGTGAACCCGATGGAACTCGACTCGCAGAGTGCTGAGGAAACGGGTCTGTACGATCAGCGCAAGGTGATTCGGGACATGATCCGCAATGCGGTGCCCGCTCTGGGCCACCGTCAAGGCGCGATCCTGCGGGATGCGATCGAGGAGGCCTACGTCAGAGCGGGCTTCAACGACTCAGACGCCTCGACCTGGAAGAACACACCGCCCACGTTCGCCGATGTGCAGGGCATCTTGGCGGATTGGGCTGGTGACGACTCGCGGAAGAGTCAGCGCACGTCCATCGAAGGTTGTCTGGCTGCTGTGCAGGAGATCTTCGAGCACCCGATTTTCCAGCGGCGTGAGCACGTCTCTGTCGAGGAGATTTTGAGCAGTAACGTAAGACTCGATCTGAGCAAACTTACGGAGGAGGTACGCTATATCACTGCTGAGACGCTGCTGCGCAAGATCTTCCGGGTGCTACGCCTCATGGGACCTATTCCCGTGCAGCCGGTCGACGATCACCAGCGCTTCAGGCTGTTCGTCGTTATCGACGAGGCAAAGATTCTGAGCACAGGTGGGGGCGACCCGGATTCTCCGGAGCGCATCCTAAATCAACTCTTCACCGAGTCTCGGAAGTTTGGTCTGGGCATGGTGCTGGCATCCCAAATGAGCGACCACTTCGGATCAGAGGTGAAGGCCAACGCGGCTAGTTGGCTTGTGCTGAAACCGATGGACGTCAAAGAGGCGAAAAAGAATGCTCCGAACGTGCATATGGAACCGGAAGCCCTCACGTCGTTGCGGGGGAAAGGCGACGGTTACCTCCGGGACCGTTCATCGCCGAAGGCGAGGCGCATACAGGTGCAAGCGCTATCCTTTGACGAGTAAAAAAGAAGCGACTGGTGCGTGGAGGCAACGCGCCAGTCACTATGCAGGTTCGTCACTGGAATAGATGGGTGACGGCCGCAGTAGCAGCAAGCCGCGCCACGTCTTGGATGAATGCGGACCATCGCCTGTTCCTTGCAGGTCGGGTACCCTAAAATTTCGCGTGCCCATGGGCTGCTTTTCACCCAACCGAGCCGAGAGGTTCGGTAGCATAGGTGGATATAGGATCGTCACGGGCAAAGTCCAACTCGCGCTTTTGTTCGACTTCGTTCCAACGTATCTGGATCCTCGTATGGTTCCGCGTGTATTGAGGTAGTATCGGCTAGGCACCTGAGTCGAACTGACGGACTGGGCCGACGTGCACGCAGCGCTCGCTGTTTGTACCGAACCAAGAGCGCCTGATTCAGGCGCAGCGAGCAGGCCGGTTCGCCGAGCAGACTGAATGCTTTCCCGACATCCGTGTAAACGCGGGGCGTCGATCACGACATAATCGCGTTCTTGACGCAACCCATTGCCACGCAAGTCCCACTCGAAGCCCTGGATACACCTGGTGCCCGTCATGCCTGATACGCAACGGTTCTTTATCTGTGACAACGCTTCTTTTTGCTTGAATGGCAACAATTACCGAACGCGGACCTTCTCAGTGGCGTGCCCAAGTGCGGCGGCGTGGCCATTCGGCGCAAAGCAAGACGTTCGAGACGAAAGCGGAAGCAGAAACTTGGGCCAAGGCGGTCGAGTCAGAAATGGATTGGAGCGGATGGGTGCGGCACGGCCGGGCGAACGCTGCTACCCTCATTGAGGCCCTGCGGCGATATGAGATGGAAATATCCCGCGGAAAGAAGGGCTCTGTCCAGGAGGCGTCTGTCCTGAAGGTCTGGATGGGAATGCCGCTGACCAGGCGACCGCTTGCGTCGATCCGCAGCGTCGATATAGCCAAGATTAGTGACGAATGGCTGAAAGATTACAAGCCTGCGACTGTGCTTCGGCGACTGGCGGTGCTGTCGCACGTGTTTAGCGTTGCGCGCAAAGATTGGGGGATCGAGAATCTCGCTAACCCGGTGGAACTGTTACGTAAGCCTGAGCCTGACGATGCCCGAACTCGGCGCTTGGTTGCAGATTCAGTCCACAACACGACCGAAGAGAATCGCAGTCCAGATAGAGGGGCGCACGAGGGCGAACTCGACCGGGTCACATCAGCCAGCGAATCCGCACTGCTGCCGTCCATTGTCTGGCTCGCTGTTGAAACTGCGATGCGTCGCGCAGAAATCGTTTCGTTACGCTGGGAGCACGTGGACCTGCAGCACAGAGTATTACACCTAGCAGAAACAAAAGGTGGCACGGCTCGCGATGTGCCGCTTTCCGCTCGCGCAGTTGCCGTCCTTCAATCGTTGAAAGACCGCCGTAGCTCTGCGAAGCTTGACGCCGGACCAGAACGGACAGGCTCGGTCTTTGACATCCGGGGCGATGCAGTAACCCGAGCGTTCGAGCGGGCCGTAAGGAGAGCGCGGAAACTCTACGAAGACGAATGTCTTAACGCAAAAGTGACACCCGACTCGAGGTTTTTGATCGATCTTCGTTTCCAAGACCTCCACCACGAGGCGGTCTCGAGGCTGGCGTCGATGTTCCCTCTGCATGAATTGACGCGGATTACGGGCCATAAGGACCCGCGTATGTTGATGCGCTACTACCAAGCAGGGGAAAGCCTTGCGGATAGACTTTTGTGACGCTCGGGACAAGGGATCTTGGTTGGTCGCCCCATCCCGTGGCGTGTCGAACGCTGAAGGTGGTCAGCCGTTTTGGCTCGCGGGCCAAGCAACCCGGCCACTGTATCGTGGAGGGCTGGAAAGACGAGCACGGCGACGACGGCAGATGCCATCGGATGATGGTTGGTGGAGAGGGCCGGTATCACTAAATTCACGTTCCATGACCTGAGACACGATGCTCTGACAAGACTGGCAAAGCAGGGGTTGTCCGTTCTGGAACTTCGGGCCATATCCGGTCACACAACGGCGAACATGCTTCAACGGTACGTATCGATTGACCCCGGCGAATTGGCCGTGAAGTTTGGATGACCCCCGCCGAAACCACACGTTATGGAGTCCGGCCCACGGCGGCCGGCCGATCAGAGAGGTGATATGCACAACCTTTAAGTCTCGTCGTCAGGCGGGCGGGTAGTGAAATCGATGCTGACGATCAAAGCAGACCGACGAAACGGCACCGTGAATGCGACGTGGCACCATGCCAAGCGGCCTGACGCGGCGAGAGTCAGCAACTCCTGAAAATGACCCTCCGTCATATCAACTACGCCCTGTAACTCGGGTTTGACCGAAATGAATGCGCCAACGTTAGGCACTTCAGCATTGCCAATACCCGGCTTGTCTGTCGGGGAGACTTGGATCAAGAACCGGATCACCTCGTGCACCGGTTCGGTGAACTCCCCTTCCAATTGAATCGACGCGCGACTTTCGCGCTCCGGAGGATAACCGCGAGGCCGGTCCACACGCTCCGTTAGACTCGCGTGCCAACTCGCAACACGCCCATACCGACTCAACAGTTCGCGCCGCCGATGAGGATGCTTTGTCTTAGCCATACACGCGTCCGAATCACCTGTTCAAATGTCGCGACCGCTGCACCGTTCAATATCGAATATTCTGCACAGTTGCCGCACAAGAAGGATCGATTGCGCGACATAGTGAGCTAGTTCTTGCATTGAGACCATGCGAGCTTCAACTTTTCTGTCTTGCTCCATAACGCATTCTATAGACAGCAGTAAGCGCGCAGAAATGGACGTCTGGAACTCTTTGATCTGAGCGTGCAGGCTATGTCCACTGTTTTCGAATCAGTGGACACCTTTCATGACAGAAGAACACTCAGAAACGACTGGGCTGAAGGTCGTCAGCGTCGGTCGGGACGGCAAGCGCAGATATGACCGGCAAACCAAACAGAAGTTGGTGGAAGCGTGTCTTGAACCGGGTGCTTCGGTCGCCGGGCTCGCACTCAAGCATGGGGTCAACGCCAACTTGCTGCGCAAGTGGATCAAGCTGCATCAGCAGCGACTGGCTGGCACGTCCCTACAGCCAGCGCCGACCGGCACAGCTTTCGTTCCGGTAGTCGAAGTCGATAGTCACGAAGCGGTGGTCGCACCCGCATCCGCGAAGGCACACCGCCACACGCCCGCAGCGAGGACGTCGTCGCCGGCGATGACTTCGGCGCGGTTGATGGTGCAGATGCCCAACGGCGTCACACTCCGGTTTGAATGCAGCGGCAATGACGCGCCGTTGCTATCGGCCATGATCGAGACGCTAGGACGGTGCGATGTTCCGCCTGGACGATGAACTGAAGGTCTATGTGCATCGTGACGCCGTTGACTTCCGCAAGAGCATCAACGGTCTCGCAGCCATCGTCGAGCAGTCAATGAAGCTCGATCCATTCGCGCGTGCGGTTTATGTGTTCAGCAATCAGCGGCGCGACCGCATCAAGATGCTGCTGTGGGACCGTAACGGCTTCTGGCTTCTCATGAACTATGTCGCTTCATACTACAACTCCTTCAGTTAGATCAGAGGGGTTTTGGAGCCCAATGCCGTTTGCGCCGCTGCTGCGCGGTCAGTGAGTGAATCCCATCGGCTGCTGTGCTTCACCGGCGGGTTCGAATCTGGGACCTCGTAGAGGAACGCATAGTCGTTGTAGGCGTGTCTGGTGACGAGCCCGTACTCAACCCACCTGATGAGCGTGGCTTCATGGATTCCGAGCCGGGAGGCGGCCTCTGATCTCGTCAACATGCCACGGTCTCTCAGTCTGTCGCGACGCGAGCGTAAGCCATTTCGCTGAGCGGCATATGAGACGCGCATCGCGGTGAATCGGATGTCGGCCTTGCCCGGCCTGATGCAGCCACCGGGGCGGATGCCCTGATTGTTGAGGATTTCTGCAATCTCAGAGCATGTATGGATATCGAGAAGCTTGTCGATAAGATCTAGGACCTCTGGCCGCGTCTTGACCTGTTGTGCAGAGGATTTGGGATTCTGCGCCGTGAGCGTTTCAGTCTTGCCGGCCTTGAAGCGAACGTGGATCCTGGTTGTTCCTTCGTCTGGAAGTTTGACCAGTGTGACGTCCTCGACGATATAGGCGAGCAGCCGCTTACGCTCCCGATTTGCCAAGGACGGGTCTCCCCAGAGCGTCTTGAAGTCAGCGGTCATGGCGACGAGCCGGTCGCGAATCGCATCGTCGAGCGCAAGACGCTCCTGCTCCTGGCTACGCTCCCTTTGCTCCCTAGCGTCGGCCAATGTGCGCAACTTATCGTTCCATTCGCGCTCGAGGGTGTCGGCAACCAGCCGGTTGTTCGGATCGACTAGCATGAACCGCCGTTGGGCAAGATCTGCGTCGAACTGGGCGCGTTCGATGGCGCGAAGGCGTAACTGGTCGGCTTCATCGTGACGAGCCTCAACCTCTCTGCGAATCTCCCACGCCAACTCAACTGCAGCTGGAGTCATCGACGCGACCACCAATGCACCAACTGCCTCGTCGATCGGTGCTCCGGCAATCGACTGGCAGCCAGGTTCTCCACGGGTGCCTTTCGCTCGATCGCAGATATACTGCGCATTTCGGCGAACGTGACAGTGGCGAGCAAAGTCCAGCACGGTGTCACCCGCGCGAGGTTCATAGCGGTCGGGATCGGCAATCATCGCGCGCGGGTTGTCCGGCACGATCAGCTGCGGCACACCCCCATAAAACGTCAACGCGCGTGCGATGCCGCCGAGCCAGTCCTCCATCGTTTCGGTCGGCGTTGCACACGCGAACGTGTAGCTCGAAGCGCCCATGGCTGCCACGAAGATGTGCGCGCGACGTCCGGTGGTCAGCGGCAACGTGCGGCCGGCGAAGTCGACGAACAGCTTCTCGCCGGCACGATGGATCTGCCGCATCGAGCGCTTCAGGCGTTTCGCAAATGTCCTGTAGTGCTCGCAGAACTGCGTATAGCGGTAGGTTCGCCGGTCCGCGAATTCAGTCTGGTACTCCTCCCAAAGCAGCGTCAGCGTCATGCCCTTGCGACGCAGTTCCTGATGGATTCGCCCGTAGTCCGGCTGGGCATAGGCCGCTGGCCCTGTGGGCTTGCCGAGTAGTCGCCGCTCGAGTTCACCTTCGTCCATATCGCAGGCACTTGACCAGTCGAGCCCGGCCGCACCGGCCAGTCCGAGGTACTTCGTGACCACGCCTTTGGAAATGCCCAGTGATGCGGCGATCCGGTCGTGCGAGAAGCCGCCGTCGAATTTAAGTCGTAAAACGTCCTTGATCATGCGCATGTTCATCCGGTGCGCGGGCATCGTCTCTCCGGCCAAAGCCGGCGAGCATAGCCCGCGTGGTTGATGTCATGCGCAACGCCAATCCTGCCTTCCGGTCCGATCGGTCACGTTCCCGAAATCGTCGGTCACGTTGCCGGAATCGCCGGTCACCATCCCGAAACGGCCGGTCACCTTCCTCCGAAATACGCAATACCACGCCTCCTGTCGTCCGCGTCGAGTAGCGTACCGGAGCCGGAGATGCCTGCCGCAACGTCCACAGACGGCGCGCCCCTGCAGTAAAGCGGCCCCCTCGCGAGGCGGCGACGATCGCGCAACTTCATATCCGCGACCATTCGTTTCCAGGACCTTGAGATTCTGCTGAAACTGCTCCCAGGTGATGTATCCCGGATGGGCGTCCGGGATACAGGCAAGCCAGTCATCGCGATTACGTCTTCGAGGCACCTTCCGACCGTCCGCAATTCGCCGATACTGCCGTCGGCCGTAGGCATAAGCACCTGCGTAGCGCGGATTGTTCAGCATCCGAAGTGCCGTCGACGCGGTCAGGTGCTGGAATATGACGAACTTCTCGTTGTGCGTGCGGGAGGGGAACAGAAGGCGTTCATTCTTGATAGACAGCGTCAAGCAGCACGCCGGCCAAGATAATTGTCGCCGCCCATTCTTGAAGACCTTGACCGTCTGACAGGCAGAGCCGACCCGCGAGAATGTCTCGAAGAAGTAAGCAATGGTTTCCCTGACCTGCGAATCTGGGTCAAGCACTACATTGCCGAGTTCGTCGTACACAAAGCCGGTCGGTAGCAGGCAGCGATACTCGCCACGGTTTACCTTGTTCAGGATTCCGCCGCGTAGTCGTGCCTTGAGAACATGCAGTTCGGCTTCACTCATTGTTCCCTTGAGCCCAAGCAGGAGCCGATCGTTGAAGCTTGCCGGATCGTAGATCCCGTCCTCGTCAAGAATCAGCGTGTCCGCAAGCGCGCAGATTTCCAGCAGCCGATGCCAGTCGGCATTGTTTCTTGCAAGGCGTGAAACCTCCAGGCCCATGACGATGCCCGCGCGGCCCATGCCAACATCAGTGACCAACCGTTGAAACCCCTCCCGCCATGACGCTGATGCTCCCGATTCGCCCTGATCGCTGTCGATCGTGACGATCTGCTCGTCGCGCCAGCCGAGCGCGGTCGCACGCCCGCGCAAGTCGTATTGCCGCTTCGTGCTCTCAACGTTCTCGACGACTTGCCGCATCGACGATTGCCGGATGTAAAGGTAAGCACTCCGTTCGAGGTGGTGAGGTTGAACTTTAAGCGATGCGTTCACGGTCTTCTCCGCTCATTGAGCGCCATAGCCATGCCTGCGAGTGCATAGATGACACTCTGGCGCTCGAAGGACCGTGTGTACGGAGAGGACCGGGTACCGATCGGATCCAGTGGAGCGCGCCCTGGAACCATCATGCGTGCCCATGCCCACATGCCTCGAGCAAGAAAGACGCTGAGTCCGCGGCGGGCCTCTGCGGGCAAGGCCTCGCCAAGCATTGCGGAGCGCAGCACCTCGTATTGCGCAGCGATTGCGGATGAAACTACCAACGGCCAAGCACCGGTTCGTGCTATTCCGCCGTTTTTTTTACACCGAAGGCGCGCTCGATCGTTCTAGGATGCACATCGAGACCAAATTCCTTGCGAACCAGCTTTGCCAGTTCGCGTGCCCGAATCGGTTCTCCGGGCGTGAACTGCGATTTGAGAAAGGCCAATACGTCGCCCTGGATCTTGTGTGGACCACGCGGTCCACGCTTCCTCGGGACCAAACCTGCGATCCCTCCTTCCTCGAAGTCTGCCCGCGCCTGATAGAAGGTCGGTCGCGAGACACCATATTCGTCGGAGATCTGCGTCACCGATGCCTTCTCTACCGAGACCCGGCGCAACATCTCGTACTTGACCTGCACGGCGTCGTGGGGATCGAAGAATCCGCCTTCCTGGAACTTGGGATCAAGAACGCTTTCTGGTGTCTGATTCAGCGTACCGTCTTCCGCGAGAACATCGGTCTTCGAGCGCTTGCGTTCGTTCGGTGGCACGGTCACTCCGAAAGGTTGCACTTTGTTGTAATTAAATTACGCCGCACAATGAAACTTGTAAAGCTCTATGACTCTGCATAAAAGCGGCACAAAATGCGGACATTTTAAACGCCATAAAACATCAAAAAGCCAAGATATGCGGCGTTAATTACCTTACATCGGCGACATAATTATCTTACATAGATGAGGCATCCTCTGCATGCCTGTGCGAAGAGAAGCGTCTCACGAGGAGCGCAAGCTCCATCCAATCCGCAACCGTGAACAGCGCGCGAGCTCGTCCGATCGTGACTTCAGGATCGGGTTCGCTCATATCGGTCCACTTCGGAGGAACGGAGCAATAGCTCTTGTCGTCGATGCGCAGCAAGAGACGTCTTCCAGACCGGTTATAGCGTTCACCAATACACAGAAGTCGCTGCCCACTGAATGGATGAAACGGATGAGTAATGCGGGCAAGGTGTTCTGAGGCAACAACAAGGTTCGCATTCCGAGGTATGTTACAAACGCCTCGAGCAGGACCGCTTCGTATGGCCGCGCAAGGAAGCGGTGCTCATGCTGCGAACAGAGCAACTTCACTGGCTACTGGAGGGCATCGACATCGAAGCGATGCGCGCGCATCCGAGGCGTTATTATCAGCGCGTGACCTGAAACGAGAACCGGCATCGCTGGTCTAATTCGGCGATGTCGCCATCATCCTCTTCCTCTACCGACGAACTGCAGGCGCTGCGCGCAGAACTCGCTGCCATGAAGGGCGAGTTGCGTGTGGTGACAGTCGAACGCGATTTGCTGCGTGAGAGACTTAAGGCCTATCAGCGGCAGTTGTTTGCTTCCAGGAGCGAAGTGCGCGGTGCTGAGCAACGCGACCTCTTCCTGAACGAAGCAGAAGCGCTCGCAACGGGATGCGAGCCGGCGCAAGAGACCGAAACTGAACAGAGCGTCGAAGTCGGCGCGCATGAACGCAAGAAGCGTGGGCGCAAACCGTTAAACCCGATGCTGCCTCGCGAGGTCGTGCGCCATGAGTTGCCCGAATCAGAACGCGTCTGCGCACACGACGGCCACGCACTGGTCGAGATCGGCGCCGAGATCAGCGAGCAACTCGATATCGTGCCGCAGCAGGTTCGCGTCATTCAGCACCAGCGAATCAAATACGCATGCCCTTGCTGCGACCTTGGCATCAAGGTGACGCCGGCACCTTCGCGCATCATCCCGAAGGGCTTACTCACTGAATCAGCGCTTGCATGGGTGGTTGTGAGTAAGTTCGCTGACGCGCTGCCGCTGTACCGGATCGCCGCGTTGCTGCACTGAACACGGTGTTGCCGCAAAGCGGGTTCGGCAAAGCGCTTCAATATCTGCGAGGCCAGTGGCCCAAGTTGGTTCGCTACGTCGGCAACGGAGCGTGGCCCATCTCGAACAACCCGTGTGAGAACGCGATCAGACCGTTCACGGTTGGACGCCGGAACTGGCTCTTCAGTGACACCGTCGCCGGCGCAAACGCCGCCGCCAACCTGTATTCGCTCGTGCAAACCTGCAAAGCCAACAGCATTGAGCCGTACCAATACCTCATCGCGTTGTTCAAAGGTCTGCCGCACGCGCACACCCCCGACGACTACGAGGCGTTGCTGCGTTGGCGACTGAATCGAAACGTGGCCTGACGCATGTCGCATGGCAATGCGCAAGGGACGCCGTCTAATGCGCGCTTACAGACAGCACGCCAGTTATACTGGGCGCAGGTTGCAACATCTAAAGCAGCAACCCAAATCATTTACGGGGTTTGAGCTTCCCCTGAAATTTCGCCTTCCAGCAGGTCGCGTATAAACTCGACCGAAAGGAAGGAAAGAAGAAATGTTCAAGGTACCGCACCAGGTGTACACGGCGGAGTTCAAGGAAGCCGCCGTGCAACGAGTCAAGGACGGGCAAGGCATAAGCGCCGTGGCCCGTGAGCTAGGCATGTCGATGCAGACTTTGCGCAACTGGCTCAAGGCTTGCGAAGCAGGCAAGCTGAACGGCCCCGGGGCGAAGGTCGTCACGGCAGAACAGATGGAACTCTCGCGCCTGCGAGCGGAAAACAAGCGCATGCAGATGGAGATGGAAATCGCAAAAAAAGCGGCGGTGGGTTCAACCGGTGAATGCAACACCCATGCTGGCGTTTAGTTGTGCGATTCACTGACATCATTTCACTTTCGTGGTGCCCGTTTTCTTACCGTGCCGGAACTCGCGGCTCCGGTAGGAGGCGTGAGTTCCGGCGGTACCGGCTACCGTGATGCTGTCTGCTGAGTGCGCCCGCTGTACTAGGGGGGATGATTTACAACTCTTGCGAGCGCGGCGGCAGAGGGCCTCGGGTCGCCTGTCGCTTGAAAAACTCTCGAGCGCGTCGTTCGTTCGCTCCGCGGCTTAAAGCCCGTTTTGGCTATCCACAAGGTGGCCATTCTAATTCCTCAAATCAACTCCGTCCGCTAGCTAACTGCCCTATGGAGTGCTTTATGTGCCGGCGGCTGCCGCATCGCAGCCTACGAACCCTAGAATCGCCGGCGGACTTGGCTATCGCGTGGTCGTTGAAACCATCCCCACCACTGTATCCTGCGCGTTCAACGCAGACGGACCGTTTCCTGGTCCGGTCACCTTGTCGACTCACGCACGGGCGCGGCTCGTCGAGTACAGAAGATAGTGGCAGCGGATGGTGTGATCAGCAAAAACCCTTTGTTGACTTTTGAAGGATTGCGAACTAGTTTCAATCTTGAATTTTTGGTCAAGCGATTTCATTAACTCAGTCATAAGTAACACGAAATCCTCATTGTGGGTTTCCGCTAGTGCGAGTGAGTCTCAGATTTTCCGAGCGAACATAGATGTCCGCTCGGGAGCATCTACGGTTTGAAAAACAACTTCATTTGCAGGTGGGATCCATGAATCTCCTCTGTTGGATCTGGTTCATCCCGTTGTTTTTGCTGCCCATTTACTTGCTTCTCGAAAGCATCCGATGGCGCAGATACCCACGACCACCGGACGGTGTTGGGCGCGACGACCGCATTGAGTTGCGTCGACTCATCGGCATGAATAGTGAGGCGGTCGTGGCGCTGCACAACTGCGGCGTCGATACGATAGGCGATGTCGCTAAGGCAAAGCGAGCAAGGCTTCGCGCCATCATTGAGCACGCCGGGGCAGGCGTGAGTCGGGAGTTGGTCGATTCGTGGCCCTATCAAGCCGATTTGCTTCTGCGGAACCGAATCGACGAGTGGGAGGCGTTCCGCCGCGACCGGGAAGAGGCGAAGGCCTCGGTCGCGGGCTTGCAAGAGGACGGCTTCAAATCGCATGTGCCGCGTCATCGCTGGCGAAGGCGCTTTGGACGAGGTGCGTTTCTGGTCGCGTTCATCCTGAGTCTATTGACGATTCTCTTGTATCTGCTTCGGCTGTATATGGGCTGCCAAGAATGCGTCGCACAGCCACAACCACCCTGCCAAGACCCCGTGAGCCAGGAGTGTCCCGCCAATTGCCAGACCGCCATGGAGCCGGATCGGATCTTGATTTACACCGATATGTTTGACTTCGATAAATCTGAGACCTTCAAAGAAACCGCCGGAATTGTCGTCGCGATGATGAAAGAGGCGCGAGAAGGATTCGATCCCAGCACCGTTGAGATTACGGAGATCATCGGTCACACCGATCCTATTGGGAAGCCGCCACATAACGAACAGTTAGGGCTTAAGCGGGCGAAAGCAATCGAGTTCGTTCTAAGGGAAAAGCTGACTAGCGATCAAATGAAAAACACGAAGGTTTCCTCCGTAGCAGATAGCAAGCCACTCACCGATGTGTTGTCAATTTGTCGAAGCCTTTACCCAGACGCCGAGCGTTCGACCAGTCCAAACTTCAAGAACATCGTGCGGTGCTTCCGGCCGCTTCGCAGAGTGGAAATTCGCGTCAAGCCACTCGTGCAGGGCGGAAAAGTAGGGCTCTCACAAAGAAAAAATGATCTGCCAGCGTCGGGCCAATATTCGACTGGGGAGAAGAGACAGTGAGCTACAAGGTCATCGAAGGAGCGCTCAATTTTTCGGATGAGCATGGCATGCAGTGTGCCGACGTCAAACCGGTGTTCGACAAACTGGTCAGCCAGATGTGCGAGCAATTCCATACGCCCATGCCGACAGTGCCTCCGGGGGGCGGTGCGCCGCAGGAGACGCGTCTGCCATTTGCCGTCGTGTTGACATTCCAAGAACGTATCGAACAACCGGTCATCGACGACATAGAGAATAAGCTCACCGACTTGTTTAAGCAGTTGCTGCCTTTCGCCGAACTCATACCTGGGCCGACGGGTACCACCGCGTGGGTCGTCGATGCGCTGACAAAGTTTTTGAGTAAAACCCCCAATTCGAAAGAAGCGCAGGCAGTCGAGGGCCTGAGGCTCGGGAAGCAAGCCGATAGTGCTTGGCCGATCGTTTCCGGGCTGCTGAACAAGTGGACGGGCGGGCAGTTCGGTGCGCTCAAACTGAACTCCCTAAACAAGACCGGATGGCTGGATTTCCTTACGACGCTCGGCACTAAGACAACCACTGTACCGCCTGCGCCCGCCACGGTAGCAGGGGCGAGTCCTGCGCTTGCTCCGACAGGTGGACCTGCTCCCACTCCGACGCCCGCCTCGACGGCGGGAGCGCCGTCGCCGGGTCCCGCGCCTGGAGCGGCGACAGTCACGCCATCACCAACGCCAGCACCATCCGCTCCGTTCCTGGTCAGCCGCCTCAATGGATGGCTTTACTCCAAGCAGCCGCCCAGTGGCGTAGCTGAATACAGCTTCCTGATCGAGGGCTCGACTCGCTACGTCAATGGCGCGGTGAGCTACGGCACCTGGGCGCGTCTTGATGTCATCGGACCGGATGGCCGGCAACTGCTGACACACTATGTCGACTTTGACACGCTCTCTAAGTGGTTGGACGGTGACGGTGCGCGAGATGTAGAGATCCCCGTCGCACCGACGGACGAATTGCGCGGCGCACTCGCAACACGGCCGGTGGTTCCCGAGGAGATGACAACCGTCAAGGGCCGCCTGTGGTTCTCCGACGGCAGAACCTTCGGCATCCGCAACGTGGCGGTGCTCGCTCCGCCGCGCGTGGCCCGTCTCGTCGACGACGCTTGCGCGCCCGACGACCTACTTATTGAGGACTGCTGCGACGACGGCCGTGCGCTCGACGCCTTGCTCACGCCGCAAGCACTCGCAGTTACGCAGACGGATCAGTCCGGCTACTTCGAATTCAATTATGCGGGAAAGACGAAGTTGCGTGCGCGCCATGCACTGTTGCAGGTGAGTGGCGTTGGCGTGTCGCTGGCGGTAAAGCTTGACAAACATTCGCAGGCTGACGAATTGGGGCAGTTTCCTTCGCCGGTTCTGCTGCAGATTGATAGCACACTGATCCTTGACGATGACGACGTGACCCGCGCAGCTAGTCGGTCGGAAGACTGTGGCTGCCGCGGCATTGACTTCGACGAACCGAATCGCGCGCTCGACGAGTTCAGAACGCAAATCATTGTGCGCACGACCGACCCGGAGATCATCCGCATTCGCCGCAGGTCACCGAAGGACTCAATCCGAGGAGACGACGATGCGAGCGCGGAAGCGCTCGACTTTAAAGACTGGGGCGATCCGGGCGATCGCAGTCAAGGTGAGGCCGGCAGCCCCATCAATCGCTACTTCCGCACTTCGTTGTCCCAGTCCGAGCAGATGCTTTGGGATGGCGATCCGATGGTTGCGCAAGCGGTGACCATCTCGCATGGACGCATCCTCACCATCAAGCAGGTCTGGCGCGCCGACGGGTATTCGCTCGGCGATCTGCGCTATTCGCTCCCGCTAGCACCGCTGCAGAAGAAAAACATCGCGATTATCGACTGGGATCGGCGCGACGTGCTGCAAATGGAATCGTCGCAGACCTACGGTGAGTCCTTCTATAACTACGTGGGCCGCGAGCGCGACATTTCCGAGATTGTCGCTTCCGCGCTGAGCGAGTCAATCAAAGCTCACTCGGATTCGTCCAGCGGTTCTGACACCAGCGGAAGTGGCTTCTCGCTCTTTGGGGTCGCATTCGGCGGCTCATCCGGAGGATCGTCCAATGCCAGCACGAACGCGAGCCAGGACTCAAGTCGCACCCTTGCGTCGAACTACATGAATCAGTTACGCGATCAGACAGTGCAGTCGGCCAATGCGCTGCGCGCACAACGCGTGACTATGGTGCAGCAAGTGAGTCAGGAAGAATCCGCGAGGGCGGTAACTGAAGTGGTTGCCAATCGCAACGCGTGCCACGCAATCACGGTCCAATACTTCGAGGTGCTCAGGCATTTTCGCGTCGATCATGAGCTCGACGCCGTGCGGGAGTGCCTCTACATTCCATTTCCGGTTTCGCCATTCGATGCGAAAAAGGTCGTGCGCTGGCGCAACGCCCTTGAACGATACTTGCCGTCACGGCTTATTGGCGCCGTCGATGCTTGCGAGCGCCTTACGGACAATCATGCGCCCACCACGACTTACGCTGACGAAATCCTCACTAACCTGAGCGCTGAAATCGAACTAATTCTCGATTTTCCGATGCCGTCTGCTCCGCTCGAAGCAGTTACGCCGTGGCAAAACTGGCTTGCGGTCTCGTTTAGTACGTCGTCGCCATTGCCGGGGCTGGTCGAGAAGCTCAAACAGGCCGACTCGACCGCGCGCTATGAGCTCTTCGAACGAGAGATCGGCCCAGCGCTGGCAAAGAAGTTCGTCGATGAGCTAACGGTCTCGGCGGTGCTCGACAACCTGGCCGTTGAGCCATTGCCGATAAAGGCGGTGCTGGCGTCGTCGTACCGAGCCGGCGACGCACATTCCGTTAGGTTGCAGGAATACGCAAGTATCGCAGACAGGGCAATCCCGCGCGGTCGTGTCGCCAGCATCAAAATAACGTCAGGCGCGACCATCGCATCATTCGACAGCGCCATCGTGCGGGGCGCATCCGTTCTCTTCTGCACAGAGAGTATCCGTAGCAACGTGGTCGTGAAGCCTGCTGCGAACGACCTTAAAGCCGGCCCAGTCAGCTTACTCACGCCGCCTCAGCCGCACGAACTGCGTGCGCGCACGGAAGACGACACTGAAGCGGCAATGCAGTTGCTCCGACACCTAAACGAGAACGTGGAGTTTTATCACAAAGCAATCTTCTGGACCATGGACCCTGATCGCCGGTATTCGCTGCTAGATGCGTACGTCGCGCCGAACGCCGGCGGTCGCAGTGTGGCGTCGGTGGTAGAAAATCGGCTGGTCGGGATCATCGGAAATAGCCTAGTGATGCCGGTCGCGCCGGGCATCCGCCTCGACAGTTTTGAAGAGAAGTCCGACACAGGCGGGAATACCGAGAATGAGGGCGAGGACTGGCTGCTCGCGTACTACCGTCCGATGATCGCAAGCCCATCGGCGCGCATCTCAGTCCCGACGCGTGGCGTATTTGCGGAATCGGTGATGGGCAGTTGTAACAGTTGCGAGAAGATCGACAACAGCCGCAACTGGCAGTACTGGGAGCATCCGTTGCCCGACGAGCCAACGGCAATCGATCCGCTGTCTCTCGCGAGCCGCGCGCGCGACACTGCCCTCGCAACGCCGCCACAGATGCCCGCCGCAATCATCAATCAGGTGGGTTTTCCGCCCGCGCCGGACGCAAGCGGCACAGCTCCCGCGATCGCGGCCATCACAAATCCAAATTCCTTCCCCAATGATACGGGCATCGCCGGCACGCAACACAATTCGTTAGACGCGCTCGCGCAGAGCTATGCGGTGACTAAGCGCTTTGGCGAACTCGGCGCGGAGCTGGCGATGAAGCAGCTCGAAGCAGGGCAGATGGCCGCCGCTGTTGCTACGGGCAATCCCGCAGCGCTCGCACCGATGGTGAAGGACAGTATTCGCCGCGACGTAGAGAGCGGCTTAGTCGACAGCGACACGGCTAGGGCGTCGGTCGGGTCCATTAACGACGCGTTGACCAAGGCCGTCATGCAAGATGTCGCGCCAGGTCTCATGGACAATCCAATCGTCTCCGCAGCTGTTCATACGGCTGTTAGTCAGGGCGCCTCGGTTCGGCTGTCACGCGGTGACGATCAGATCGATGTCGGGCAATCGCCGCTCGATGTGCGTTCGGCGGCCGAGTCGCGCTTGCGCTGGCCGCTGAGCCTATTTACTTCCGCGCCCGCGCGCACGACGCCCGGGCCGAGTCCGGCGGTGATTGCGGAGCAGCAGAAGGTCGCCTGGGGCCGCTGTGTGTCCATCGCGTTCAAAGCAAAGACGATCGAGATTGCCGAGTACATCGGCATTAACCCCAGCTATCTGATGTCCTGTATGGCGTTTGAAACCGGTGAGACGTTCAGCCCAAAAATTGAGAACGCGAAAGGTAGCCACGCAGTAGGTTTGATCCAGTTCACGGCAATCGATGCGAAGGACCTGAAGACGACATTAGCGGCGCTCAAGCAGATGAGCGATATTGAGCAACTCGACTATGTTCGCGCCCACTTCAAACGGTTCAGAGGCAAGCTCTCGAGTTTGGACGATGTCTATCTTGCAATTTTATATCCGAAGGCGATCGGCTGCGAACCCGACGATGTGGTATTCAGGAAGGGTACGATCCAGTATGTGCAGAACAGCGGACTCGATGCCGACAAAAACGGTGAAATTACTGTAAGAGAAATATCAGCGAAGGTCCACGCAGCCTACGATCGCGGCATGTCCAAGTTTCACTATGGCTGAAATCCGTCTATCTCATGTTGAATGAGGGCGGAGAAGGGATTACGGTCGCGTGCAGCCGATCGCAGTCAATCAGCGAACTGGACCGAAGGCGCAAGCGCGGCTCGCATGTTCCGGCGTTTAGTCCGATAACAGTCGAGACCGAAAGAGCCTCGCCGCTAGCCGTTTTAAGCAAAAACGTGAAATCAAATCGACCATTCGGAGAAGCAACGAATGACGTAGTCAACGGCACAAGCCGCTCACTTGCCGCCGTCTACTTCCGCTAGTTTGATGGTCACACCTAATGGCCGCCGCTGCGACAACGTAAGTCGCTGCGATGACGAATGTCTTCGGGGATGCGGGACCATACTTTGGCCTTGCAGTTTGATGTCGACTTTCAATGGAATGCGTCATCCAAGGGCCTTGCTCGCCAATTGTGTTGGGGCACAATAGCCAAGTTGCGATATACCCATAAGTGGCTCACTAACGCGCGTAACAGCGGTACTCGCCGCGTTACGGGAAGAGCAAAATTATCACACGTCGACATTGACCCAGCGTGTAGGGACTACAGTCGCGTTTAGCGAGAATCTGATAAGGTATGGCGTTTGGTAGACAGACGTGTAACACACGCCGTGAAGGCAATTACGTCGCTTGCTCCGGCTGCGGATCCGTCAATATGTACATTGGCATTCTGATTATGGAGCCTGACGCGGTGACGAATGCGACGCTTACCTTGCCTTGCGACGAAGTGCTTCCAGCAGGGAAATACACTTCGATGGACTTGTTTTGGTCGTACACTGCGAACTCCGCGAGTTGACCTATTGGTGGAAGATTCTCGTTTGAGGCGGCTGTTGGTCCCGTCTGAGGATCTGTTGCACAAAGCACGACGCTGCTGATTCCGTTGAGATCGGAGCCTGCCCATTCCACGGGGCCGCGAGATAGTCTGACTATGCGAGGGGGCTTGCGATTTTCGATTATTGGTGGTCGCGTGATCGGCGTGGTCTCTATCGGCATGGGAAGCAGGTAAGGGTCAGCCGTTCCAATCCTGACGATGATGTTTTGATATTTCCTTGCAATAGACGCATCTATTTCAAATCGATAATCGACCTCACTGGTTTTCGATAATTTGGGATCTCCCTCTGCGTATATTTTGTCGAGTTCAACGCTAATTGACGTTGCGAAACCCAGTGGGTGTGCGATTCGAAAAACAGACTTTTCCTCGTCTCCTCCAAGCCGAGAAATCGAAGGCTCGGTAAAACTGAGCGGGAACGACGCAATGAATTCGGGCCCACAAAACGGAGCGGTGAAGGTAACAGATGGATTTGCTGCCAGCGTTTTCGCACTGATCCATGCGCCGACCCGTATAAACTTGGCCGTGCCGATGGGTTGGTTCGGAGTGACTGTAGCAGCGTCCGGGGTAATATTTTCATAGTCGTAAGGCGGTAATACTATTTCGTCGCCGACTAGCAGCATAGGTTCAGGCATATTTTCGAAGTTCTTTGTTGTGAGGTCCAGTCCTACCCCCTCGCTGTTGGAGCTTTTCACGTCGATCGTGACGCGGAATTTCCTGGTGTATCTACTTGGTTTGATTGATGCCCTTGAAATATAGAAACCTTCCATCGGTCTGCTTCCTGGCGGCACTTCAAGTCTGAACGATGGTCCGAAACGCCCGTTCAGAACGGCATCCCCGATCGCAAGTGATGCAACGGTGGTTGTGAACTCCAAGGCTTGTTCTGACTTCAGAGTAAGGGAATTCTGTTCTTCACCGAATGTTGTTCCTCCAACGGTGACTTTGGTTCCCGAGAAGAAATTTGTGCCCTCCACAACGACCGTCGCCTGGTCTGGTCCTGAATGGACCCACCTAATTTTGTTGATCGAGGGAGTCAGGCTGGATTGCGTTTTGGCATTGTTGGGGACGGTAAGGGATTGCCCCTCACCAAGGACAAGCTTTGAGTTGTCGATTTTCCATGGTAGAAAGCGCCATCTCGCTCGAGACGCCAAGGTCCGTCGGTTATACCTGCGCCAATAGGTACGTGTCCGGATTTCCAAGGTAACGTCGCCGGCTTGAGGCGTGTCTTTTTTCGGGATAGCAACCACGGCTAGCATCTGCCGCGTCCCAGCTGTAACGCAGCTTTGCCCAAGGACAGGTCGGAATTCCCAGCCGAAGATTGACGCTGGCTGATGCTCGCCAAAGAGACGGGGTACCGTATCCTGTCCACGCTCAAACGATACAGTATCCGAGTCACGATGGACGTAGAGTTGCCGAAATCTGCGTTTGCTACCTATATTGAATTTCAACGGCTTCGCTACGCCCGAGCCACCAAGTGAATAGGCCATGGTGTTTAACAGCAGTGTGTTATAGGTCTTCTCCTGTGGGATTAGGGCGACTAGCGAGATTGGAGCAGTGGTTTCGGCCACCCGAACGCCAACTTCGACAATAGCGACGCAGTTCTCGTCCCCGAATTGAGGATTGATTGATACCTGAAAACCCAGGACCGTCTGAATCCTCGTGCCATTGTCGAACATGCGGTCCGTCAGTGAACGTTCGTAGAGCAGTTCGAGGTTCATGATCTGCGAGGCCAGGTTGAGCTGACTGCCCAACAGGTCGCTGGCTGCCAGGCCGACCTCAACCTTCTTGTCTTCGTTCTGGAACGTTGGGTGAGTTTCCTGCTTCGTATCTTGCTTGTCTTTGGATGTCTTTAAGGCGGCCGTGGCCGGTATTGCGGCTCGTTCGACCTTTTCGTGGGAGTTAGGTCCGATACTGAGAGTGTGCAGAGTGTCCGACGATGTATCGCCTTGCATCACGGACAGGCTTTCGGTGATATTTTGATTAACTGTCTTTAGCGCGGAAAGGCTGGCGCTCAATCGCTCGATCCGCAACTGGAGGGAGCGGTTGTCAAAGGCCTTTGCGTTTCCGACAATGATACCGTTGCCCGTCGCGTCTTTGGGCCCGTAGCGTCGATACGCGACAACCTGCGCGCAAGCATAAAGCACGCATGCAACAACGACGCCAGCGAAGGAGGGCCAATGTGCTGATATGAAGCAAATTACTCGCATACGTATTCGTATATTATGGTTCCATCTGCTTCAACACGTCCTCTCAACACGGGTGAAGTCGGGGGCGGACAGACGGGGCCGCCCCTTGTTGAAAGCTCGATCTTGATCGACCTGACCACACCGTCGGAGATTCCGAGGTCCGCGGCAGCCTGCTTGGCCGCGTCAAGTAATTCTTCGGCCGGGGAATGAGCTTGATTACTCGTGGACATGTGTGTCTCCAGCAAAGATTATCGTTGTCGAAAGCTATTCCTAGTCAGGCGCCTAGGCACTGGTAGGGAAGTTGGCATTGCCGTTACGGTTTTGACTGCACCTCAGCACTTACCAATAAGCCGCTCCATCGAACTGAATCTAGCGCACATTGTTCGTTTTAGATGCCGGCTGATCAGACGGGGCTATACAGAGGCGCAGAATTTGTTGAGCACAGGAGGAGCGCCTCTTGCATGATAGGACAGGCATGGCGGTGTGACGAGGCATTCTGCGAGGAATGTACGATCGGACACATTTCACGTTTGTCGGCGCATGCAGACATGACTTCGTGGCTTGCGATATGTCTCCCGGGGGTTCGAGTCTCCCCGAAGCTCGAAGTGGTTCAAAGCCGAGCACGAATCGGTCAGAGTCAAGCGGCCACCTTATGTTTGACATCCTCACGCTGCTCCGTCCGAACTTCCGATGCAGAATTTCGCGCTATGCAATGAAGCGACCATTGAAAGGCGTGCGGAACCTGCGTCCCTGCTGTCAGTTCAGTCAAAGAATTCCACGGTTCGGTAGGGAACTTTTCAGAGAGGTCGACCGACGCCGGACGCGGACCGGGACTGGCGAACAGAGGTGTAACGAGCAAGCGGTCGCGCGGATCCGGACTGTCGGGAATCCAACCACCAGGCAGCATTTGCGGCGTATCGGGAGTGTCGCCCCACACGCTCCGCGTTAAGCCGAGGCCCGCAGTGGCGGCTAGACCCGCAGCTAGGATCCTACGCCGATCAAGGGAACTCACCATATCCATCTCCTCGAAGATGTCTGCACGGCTCAAGGGCTTTTACGCTGTCACACCGTTATTTGAAAACAGCGGCCGCGCTTTCAGGCTGACCCTGTTCGTTGCGGAGGACGACGCGAAGGAGGACTTGCTTCGCTTCCTTCGAGTAAAGGCCGCGAGCTTTTGGATTTCGGGAAAGACAGCATGCGTGCGAAGCGAACGACGTATACGGGGTGAGTTCCGCTCAACGTCACCGGAATCAGGTCGTCGTCAGCAATGAGCAGCCCGGGCCCTAGCGGTACCCGGTAGCACAAGGCCGCATTGGTGTAGCCTGGACAGGGGCACGGCCCTGGAAAAGTTTTCGGGCAAGGTCTTTTGCTGACCGCCCGGCTCGCCAGGTCGACGATCGTGCCGTACTCCAAATCGCGCTCCCGCGGATCGACGTATCGATCGATGAGTTAGACTGCGAAAGCGTCGGCGCGTAATTCAACTTGGTATTGAATGTAGCGGAAAACTGGGAAGCCGTTTTCAGTGCCCTGATAGGCCGCATATTTATCACCATATGCTCCTATGAAACGGACAAGCTTCGAGCCGTCCTCGATGCGATCTACGCGGAAGCATGCCTGATCGCTGAACATACCCTTCTCGCTGACAAGTAGGTTCACTTTAGTGAAGTTGCTCCGAACGCTCGCCTTGCCGCTCTCCGAAAACATTCAACACTCCGTTCGCACGAGAGCTTTTGCATAGTGTTGTCGATGACGTCGCGACGTGAATAGATCGCCTCCGGCTGGCCATCGGCGGCCTGATGGCACGAGGCCAAGCCTATAGCTTGTGAGGAAAAGCAAGTGCGTTGCGCGGCGCGCTCTGGTTTCCAATATTTCCGATACTTTCAGGACGAAATTATGACTGTAGTTTGCTGCTGGCTCGATAGTTCATACAACCGCCGTCGAATTACGGCGATCTCCGACGCCAGAGCGTCGAGCAGTCCGTCGAAAACGCAGATCGATAGGCTCAATGACAACACCACAAAGCTGTTCAGGACAGTGGTCAACTGCTATGACCTCGACAACCTTGACCTCGAAACAGGCGCGTGGAAGAACCCTTATTTTTCAACGGAAATCGGCCTTGGCTTCGCCGGATCATGCTACGAAGCGATGTCAATCATCGCGCTCTATCAACGCTGTGTGTCTCAACTGGTAGCCGATAGCAAACCGGCAAGCCGCGCAACGCCTACGGGTCTTGTCAACATATTGCTAGCAATTGCGCAAAAGTGGTTTTGTACCCATGCCTGGGCCGAGGACGTCGCGGTGACATTTCTATTGTTCGGCTTCTCTCCGTTGGATGGCCTTCCATGGGCTGCGGAGATTCGGCACGCGAAGGGCACCGGTACGACGCTGACTAACGTCTCTTGGAATTTGCCGGAGCAGGAGACATACATCTTTGGAGATGTTTCAGCCGCGGTGAAAAAGGAGATGGACGACATCCGCTTGTCCATTCAGAAGCATGCGAAAAACCTGCCCAAGGGAACAGACTCCGATAGTCGTTTCGCATCCTCGCTTGAACTCGCCAAGCACCAAATCGGACAAAAGAAATTCGTTGAGAGCATCGTGCTTGAGAAATCACCAACACATTCAAGGAGACAATTGGCGGTGTGCTTCAAAAGATCGAGGTCTACCCGCTTGAGGACAACCGTGCGGTCGTTTCCTACTCCAAGCAGGACTCGACGGACATTCTCGATGCTCTACCTCCGGCGGGGGACGCCCTCTACTTCATTCCAATAGCCGGGGCAGTAGGGTTTGGCAGCCAGATAGGCGAGAACTCAAAATAACAGGCGTTACGGTTGGTTATGGCTAACTGCGCTGGCGGGAATCGCAAATTCGCAGTACGAGGAGGTTGACGGCGAGATATACGACGTTTTGACCGTACCACTTGTCACGCGTCGGCCGATCTCATAGCCGCCCGGCGAGAATGCCCATCCTTCCGACTGAAGGGCGCGGGCGGTGACCGCTAGCGTGGACGGGCTGCGACCGGTGACACAAAAAGGGCAGGAGACCTTCGTCGTAGGATCGACCATCACGCCCGCGGACGCCGATCTCGGGACCAGACCGACAGTCTGACTGGAACGCGTCGGGCGAGCCGTCGTTGCGCGCCAGCGTAACGGACCCGCCACAATCGGCACACGCTACGGTTTTAACTTCGCGCGAGTCGTCGGGAAGAATGGTATCGCCGGTAGTACCGCAGGTGGCACAGCGGTAGCCGAAACGGATCTGCGCTGCCATGTAGGTCAGTTTCAAATAGTTGAACTTAGGCCAGACTGACTGTCAGTCTGACCGACGAGGATGGCCGACCCAACCGGCCGGTTATTCAATCGCTGCGTTCTGTCGGATCGTAGTTGATTCGCGTCGACCGAATTCGGTTACACCACGGTTACACAGCGTCCAGAAACGAAAAAGGGTTACAGGCAAATCACCTGTAACCCTTTGATATTCCTGGTGGAGAGGAAGGGGATCGAACCCTCGACCTTCGCATTGCGAACGCGACGCTCTCCCAGCTGAGCTACCCCCCCACGTCTGAAAAATATTCTAGCACAGCAATTTCAATGGAGCGCCTTCTGGTATCAGGAGCCAAAAGGAACCTGATCGCGCCGCCATTTGTTCCATTCTTCGAGCGGCGCAGAGATTCAGTGGCTACATGTTGAGATCCGTGCCCTCCAACAATCTGAAATATCCAATTTCGAATCCGGCTCAGCCGCCATCAGCAAGCGATGCAGGCCCAAGGGGATCCAACTGGTCTGCCACAGTCAGCGCCCAGCGCGCCCACGCTTCGCGCTCACCGTGAAACGCGCGGCCCTCTACTGCATGTGCTGAGGCGGTTGTTGCCGCCACAGACGCGCGAATCTGTAGCGCCTGATTGTGCGATGTGACTTGGGCTAGCAGGTGGGAAATAGCGTCTTTTCTCTGCCTGCAGACGCCTTTCGCGATCTGTCTGCTCGGCCGCCTCCTGTGCCTTCCGGGTCTGCTCGATGTTTTCCTCGAAGCTGCGCCTGTCCCACTCGTAAGAGAACTGCCGCGCCTTGCGGTACTGCCGCTCGACACCGATCTCCAGCAGTCGGTCTTCCAGTTTGCCGTCTTCGTCGTCACTCCAGAAACCGTTCTTCCCGTTCACCATGCTCCCAGCGAGCGACCTCGACCTCGACCTCGATCGCCATCGGCTCACGCTTCTTATCATTACTTTGACGTTTGCGTGATCGCAGGCTTGCCAGCGTCTCTACCTTCATCTTGACGTGCTGATCACCAACGCGAGCCCCAAGTTCGCGGGCTTCGGGTCCCCGGGCAAATCCCCGGACATCCGTCCGAGCGAGCCGCACGAACAGGTTATTCAGGAACGTCAGCCGCCGTTGCTCGAAGTGGCTCTCAAAGCGCGGTTTGTCGAACGAGTATCGGCTTTTCACCATCGCCTCGCGGCGTTCCTCGTCTTCGCGAAGCAGCCGTGCGATTTGTGCGTGCGCATTATCGAGACCGCGTAAGAACCTGAATTTTGATGGCAACGCACGACGGATTCGCGCTTCGACAGCATCCAACGTCTCGTCGTAGACCGGCGGCTCGGGCGGCAGACTTTCCCGTTTCATACCGTCATCGTTGCCGTCGCTGCCACGTGTGTCGTCAACCCTGAACATCTGGGGCCGTCCGGATCCGACCTCCACGCGATTTGACGCGCCCGGGGCACGCGGCGGCAGCGGGGGGCGTGCGACGCGCTTGCCCGCACTCAGCTTCGCCCAGTAACCACGTGGCGGTAACGGTATGTCGCTATGCCGGCATGCCTTAGCGAGTCCCACGTCAGAAATGAGCAACGACTTCGCCAGTGTCGTGATCGGGCCGGTCCAGACTAAGTCATACAACTGTTTTCTCGTGGATATATGAGCCAAGACGGCCTCCTTAGGAAGGTAGCGATTTGACAGATTGCCGTATATCGAAAGCCACGATCGTGACAAACTGCCGCTCAACTCATGACGAGCGTTTAATGCGATACGACGTTGAAGTCGCGCTCGAGATGCTGTAGCAAGGCCAATTGGCGTAATCCCCGAGTGCGTTGTGGAAGATGCAACCGACGCGCCGTGCGGACCACCTGCCCTTTGTCGCGGGAACGTTGCGAGTATTCTGATCACCTTACACGATGGGCGCCTGCGCCTAGGCATGACTCGCCCGCCAGTTGGGATCGGTTCGCAGGTGCAAGTGCTGCCGGATGCGGCATGCTGGTAGGCTGACGATGAGGAGCAGCTTCGATTCGACGTATCCGAACGGAGCACCGCCTCGCTCACGGCGGCATCTCAAACAGTGGGTGTCAACTTATCCTCCGGTAGAAGCGAGGAATGTCCATGGAAACTGCATCGATGCTGCTGCAAATCGACAGGCATGAGCTTTATGACGAAGTGTGGACAACGCCGATCACCCAGTTGGGAGTCAAGTACGGCGTCACAGGCCCTGACATAAAGAAGCGTTGCGTTCAGCTTCAGATCCCGTGCCCACGAGCCGGATATTGGTCACGACTTCGTCACGGATACCCTTCCGAAAAGCCGCCCCTGCCTCCAACTTCAATCGCTGCTAAGCCGGTGGCGCCTACGTTGAAGATTGCTCGCCCCCGCAAGGGACGCCCACGCATCGACCGCATCAGCGCGTCGACGTCGCAGACCTCTAAAGAAACTATGAGTTCGCCGGCAGCCTCATTAAAGCGGGACTCTCAAAGAAAATGGCATCCCGTCGTTAAAAAGGTACGTGAAAACTTGCTCGCCTCAGTCGAGCAGGCCGCCCTGCAAAAAAAGCGCTACGATTGGGAGGCCGCGCATCCGGGAAGGCAATATCCCCATTCCGACAAGGTATATGGACGCTGGGAATACTTTTGTGATGGAGGGCAGATTCTTGCCGCGACCCACCGTAAATCACCAACAAGATTGTCGCTCAATAGCTATGAGCGTGGACTTGCTATCCTTAACCTTGTCTGCCACTCGGCGCAACAGCATGGATATTCTGTCAGCCTCACAGATCAGGATGCGCGAATTGCTTTGACTAAAGACGGAGCTCGAGTAGAAATTCGTATTTCCGAAAAATTGATTGCAGGATTTCGCCAGAGGACAAGAAACTGGGATAAAAAGATTGAGCAAGTCAAAACATTGACCGCCACTGGACACCTCATATTGTATTTCGATCCACAAGGCGGAACAGAGGCTTGCATTACCGAGAAACTCGGGAGTCCGCTGGAACAGCAAACAGACAAGATAAATCAAGTGATCGATGCGAAGCATGCAACCTCAATCGCGCACGTCGTCGAATGGGCAAAGAGAGACCGTGAGTATGCAGAGGCCGCTGAACGACGACGAGTAGCGGAAAAAATTCGCAAGGAAGCGGAATTTCGCCGAAAGCAAGAGCACGAACGTCGTGATGCTTTCGTAGCTGAGGCGAAAGATTGGGAGACTGCAGTGCTGTTGCGGAAATACTTGGCGATGTTAGACGGCAGAACCCGTGATTGCGACACCACGTCCAGCGACTACGTTACGTGGCGAACTTGGGCCGGGGGCGTTGCCGATGACCTTGATCCGACGAACAAACGGCTAATACAGGTCCAATGAGCGATAAACTCGGGACTTCAACCGGCAAATTTCACGGGTCATCTATCAAAGGCGCGTCGAGGGGCGGTTGAGCCTGTGAGAAGGGGGCGATCGTGTGAACCGGGTGCCCGGGCGAATTGCTATGCTGCGAGACACAGCAAGTCTTTAGACATCGGTTGCCTGAACGTGACGCAGACTGAATATCGACTCTTCATCGATGATCTTCGCGAGCCAGTTGCCCCGGATTGGACGGTCGTCCGCACATCCTTGGAAGCTATCGAGATCATCGAGGACCGCGGCTGTCCGTACGAGATTTCGTTCGACCACGACTTAGGTGGTGACGACACCGCGATGGTTGTGGCGAAACGGCTGGTGGAGATGGACCTAGACGCAGGTGGCGCGTTCATTCCGGCCGGTTTTGTGTACTCCGTGCACAGCGCGAACCCCATTGGCAAACGCAACATCGAGGGACTGCTTGATGCTTACCTGCGAAAGCGGCAAACGAACCGCTGAAACTACGGTCCAGCCAACTGCTACCCGGCTAAGTGACCGACTCGATGATCTTTGTTTGTCGTCCCACGCAGGTTCGCGTGGAAGTGCCGCACGGTTCAATGTTCTTCTCGAAAAATTGCGCTCGGGAACATATGCGACGATGAACCGCCAGCAGCGCCGAGATTTTTCCCGTATGGTGCATGCAAACGGAGGCCCGGATCTCGTCTCGCTCAAGTTTGTCGATGTCGAGCCGTTAATCGTGACGACAAGCGCCAATCGTTACTAAGTGAACGAGCCAAGAACCTAAGAGATAAGTGGGTTGAAAGAACGGATGACAGCACTCCACTCGACATTCGCGCCGATAGGCAGCGGTGAATCGTACGCACTGAAACACAAGACGGTAGGCGAAATACGCGGGCACTTCCTGGTGCCGAGCTATCAGCGAGGCTACCGATGGGAACGATCCGACGTCTTGCGCCTGCTGGACGACATCTGGGGTAGCGAGGGAAAAGCCTACAGTTTGCAGCCAATCGTCGTGAAGTTGCACCGCGATGCCGAGTATCCCGAGCAGCAGGAATGGGAATTGATTGACGGCCAGCAGCGACTGACCACGCTCTACCTGATATTTCGTTTTATGGAGCGAGATGGGAGACAAGGCCTTCGCGCGCCTTACTCGATTTTCTATCAAACCCGCTTGGGTAGTGAGCAATATCTTAAAACGCTTGATGAATCGGTACACCTCACGAACATAGACTACTTTCACCTCTACCAAGCGTATCAGGCCATTGACGAATGGTTCAACCGTCGTGGCGACATCCACGCGCGCAACCATGCGGCAGGAAGTATTCACCGCTACCTGTTTGATTCGGTGCGCGTGATTTGGTATGAGGCGTCATTCGAAGTTGAGGCTATTCCTCTGTTCACTCGGCTCAACGTAGGTCGTATCCCGTTGAACGATGCGGAACTCGTAAAAGCCGCGCTTCTCTCCAAGGCGCGTAGCGTGTCGCACGATCGCGCACACGAAATCGCGGCACAGTGGGACGGCATTGAGCGCGACCTGCACCAACCTGATGTCTGGTCGTTCATTGCCGGTCTGCAATCGGGCACGGACGACGAACGGTACCCGACTCGCATCAGCCTGCTGCTTGACTCGCTCGCAGACCATCAGCCTCGCGACACCGACGCGGGTCAACGGCATCGAACCTTCGACGCATTGCGGGAACTCATCGAAATAGACTTCCTCGGGTTCTGGGCGGAGGTCGTCGCGCTCCACGCACAGATACTCGGGTGGCACGACGTCCCGGGCACATACAACCGGATTGGCTACCTCGTCGCCACGGGCGTGAAAATCGGCGACGTGGTCGCCGCCGCGAAAGACAAGCGAAAGAGCGAATTCGAGCAGTACCTGACGCGCAGCATCAGAGACCACTTGCGCGTCGAACGTGACGATATCGAAGACCTCGACTATGAGGAGAAAAGAAGCGGTTACCCAAAACTCCTCAATCTGCTTCTCCTCATGAATGTTGAAACGTGTAGCCGGGCCGGACTGCGGTTTCCGTTCGTCCACCATCTTGGAAAGCGTTGGTCGCTCGAACATATCCATGCACAGAATGCCGACGCCCTCAACAAGGCTGAGCAGTGGCGGATTTGGCTCAGTACTCACGCACGCGCGATCGATGCACTTGGCGCGTACGACGAAAGTCAAACGCAATTGAAAGCCGACATTCAGGCCGCCATGGAAGAATTAGACAGCGGCAGATCCGGTGGATTTACCGGCGAACGCTTCAATGCGTTGAGCATGCGGATACTGCAACTGCTGAACACCGACGGACTGGTGGATCATTCCATTCGCAACCTGGCGCTGCTGTCGAGCAACGACAATAGCCGCTTGAATAGCTCGGTTTTTGAAGTTAAGCGTCAAATGATTCTTGAACTGGATCGAGCGGGAAAATACGTGCCGCCGTGCACGCGTAATGTGTTTCTGAAGTACTACGCGGACGCCGACGCGCAGCAACCCCATTTCTGGAGCGAGCAGGACAAGACGAGTTATCTCGACGCGATTCGCGATCTGCTCAAACCCTACCTTACCTGATTGCATCGGAATTGCTCTTTTCTTCATGAATGCTCCCGTGTCTCGGTCTTTGGCGCCGGCGACGCCACCGTCGCTCGTCAGTTTCGCCACTCTTTTCGGGCGAGAAATCTGCAATCTCGTGATAACCGGAATCGAAATTCCGCTCATTCAACGCGATTATGCACAAGGCCGGAACACGGCAACCGTCAAACATATTCGTGAAAAGTTTGTGGCTACGCTATGCGATGCGTTGATGTGCGGCGGCAAGCCCGTGGACCTCGACTTCGTATTCGGTGACGTGGAAGAGTCGGGGAATTTCGTGCCTCTCGACGGGCAGCAGCGATTGACCACGCTATTTCTGTTGCATTGCTATCTAGCGTGGCGAACAGGAGTGGACAGCATGCAGCAGCCTTGGTCCCGCTTCAGTTATGGAACGAGACCCGGCGCGCGCGACTTCTGCGCGTTCCTCACTCGGTGCAGTCCGGAATTCAAAGGATCCCCGTCCGTCTGGATCACCGATCAGCCCGGCTATTTGCCCACGTGGCGGCACGACCCGACCATTCAGTCCATGTTGGTGGTGCTGGATACGTTCCATGCCATCTTCGCGAAGACCAGCCTCGTTGACGTTCAAGCCGCATGGCAGAGGCTCACCGATACGGAAGACCCGGCAATCCGCTTCCACGTGCTGCCGGTTAAGGCGAATGGCCTTACCGACACCCTCTACATCAAGATGAATTCGCGAGGCAAACCGCTCACCGATTTCGAAAAGTTCAAGGCCCATTTCGAAGCGTTATTTAGGAAGGCGGGGAATGCGGAAAAGGCCGATTATTTCGCCAAGAAGATCGATACCGAGTGGTCCGACTTGCTGTGGCCATACCGTGACGCCGACAATCTGATCGATAACGAGTTTTTGAATTATTTCCGCTTCATTGCGGAAGTCAACGCTTGGCGATCCAACATTGAGTTCGACTCGCTGACGAGCGACGAAGAACTGGCGGAACGGGTGTATGCCGGGCGGGATTCTAGCGCTAGCGTAGAGTTTCTCTTCCACGCTTTGGAAACTTGGCAAGGCGTAGACATCCGTGCGGAGTTCGCGGGTTACTTTCGGGTTGGCGCGAGAGCAGAGAGTGATGGCGGGGACTGCCTGCGCCTCTTCAATCCGATCGATAAGGAGGGTGTCGATCTGTTCGGCGCCTGCTGCCGGAACTACCGAAAGAATTCGTGGACTCTCGCTCACACCCTGCTTTTCAACAGCGTGCTGGTGCATCGCAGGAACACCAAAGGCGGGCGACCCAACCCGCTCCGCCTGATCCGAAATCTGATTGAAGCATCGAAGGACGAGATCCGCACTGGCGAGCGCAACAGCATGCCGCGCATGCTGCAAGAGATCGACGGGATCGTGAATGACGGGGATCTTGCGAAAGTTGTCACGTTCAATCAGGCTCAGGTCAGGAGCGAGATCGCGAAAGCCGACATGCTGCGCGTCGCGCCGCAACTGGTAGCGACCCTTTACCACCTTGAGGATCACGATCTGTTACGCGGCGGCGTCACCGTGTTCGATCTCGATACCGCCCATTTTTGTGCGCGTGCGCAGGCGTTTCTTGTGATATTCGATAAGACGGTGCGAGGACAAAGCTGGATAGACGTCACCGCTGCGCTGCTTGCGAAAGGCGATTACTCGCGTAAGGAGTTGCGTGGTTCAAACCATACGTTGGCGGATTTCGGTGCACCCCGAAACGACGAACCTTGGCGTGAACTCTTCCGCGGGAAGAAGGGCGAATGTACTCACCCCGCTTTGAATCCATTGATGGATTTGGTTGATGACGTTGCCCGGAAACAACTCACTCTCGCGGCAATTCGCGACTCCTACCTGAACGCTAGCGGTACGGCTAAAGACTGGCGATACTATTTCGTCAAATACGAAGCAATGCGTGACGGCGCTTCCGGGCGCTACACCCTCAGCCCCGACGGCGGATATCAGGTCTGCATGCTGAACAAGACGCGATTGAGCAGCAACTATCGCGACCCCTACCTGCTCGCAATCGTTCTCAAAAGCGGTCTGGCGAGAAGCCGGATCGCCAACCCGAACTGGCCGAACAGTTTCTCCGGGTTCGAAACGGCGCGTCGCGCGCTACTACTCATCAATAGCGGTCTGGCAGTCCGCAGCGTTGCGGGGGGGTGGGAAATCGCGGGCGTGGCGAGTAGTTCTGCGCATAGTGAAGCTTGGGACGGCATCTGCGAGACGCTTGGTATCGATACGACTACGGATACCCGACTCTACGCGATTCCGCAAACCGGCGGCATCGACGACGAGGACCGAGTTGAGAAGGGCGCACAACTTCTGCGCCACATGGCGGAGTGCAACCTCTGATTCGCCTCTGAGGGGCCGGCGAAGGAATTCACCAAACCGCGCCGACTGGCCGTCCAATTTACAGAACATAAAGGACGCCCGGATTTCCATATCGAACGGTCGTTTTGGGGCCCGGTAAGGCCAATTCACGTTATCAGCTTGCGACCGCACAGAACCAGATCACGCGACTGTCTCAGTCCGTTACCCTCTCCGGTCATACGTGGTTGTGCCGCCACGACGGCCGTTTACAGAGGCGGATTCAACGGGTCGATGCAACACCTGGAATCTGAGAGCAGCCGAGGTGTCGCAAATGAAGCCGCGACCGAGAATTTACTACTCCGGGACCCAGAAGGCGCTGATGTGGGACCGATGGCGCAAGGGCGATACAATTCATCAGATTGCCTCGATCGAGGCCATTCTTCGGTTCAGCGGATACTATCGGAGACCGGCGGCATCCAGCCGCTGCAAAGGCCCGCGCGCCGCGGGCATTGACGCTCGCTGAGCGCGAGGAGATATCCCGCTCCCTGTTGTCCGGATTATCGATTCGGGCGATAGCAGCCAGGCTGGGACGCGCTCCTTCCACTATAAGTCGCGAGTTGCAGCGCAACGGAGGCAGCCAGGGCTATCGAGCAAGCCAGTCGGATGTGTTCGCCTGGGAGAGGGCGCGTCGGCCGAAGGTTTGCAATTGGTGCGAAACCAGACGCTGGCGCGAGTTGTCGGTGGTTCCGGGTCACCGGCAAGCTGGCTCGCCTCTACGGTTGCATCCGCCGTATCGCAGGCGGATTCGGTCCCGATACGCCCGCTGCGCGGCAACTGGTTTATGCGCCACATCTAGCGCTCTTGATGGATCTCTACTTCAAGCATTCCGTTCGACTGTGCGACGCGCGCAATAATGAGGTTGATGATGGCACCGGGCGCATTGGTGCTCAGGTTTATAACGATTTCGTCGCTGTATTCCGACAGGCATTGATGGTGAGGAATCTGCTGCGGCGGGAGCTTCATAACTGGGGCTGGAGTAGCGAACAAAATGCTGCGAACCTGCATGCCTACCTGGACGGCCTGTTCGCCAAACCCGGCAGCCTCACCGTGGTGCATCTTCGTCTGTTTCATACCCGTGAGCGGTCTGCTGTGAGCCTTGTTCCGGTTGAGGATCAGATGCGTGAGCTTAATGCGGCTTTGCGCAAGGTGCTCGACGACAAGAGGACGGAAGCCGAGCAGTTCGGCGCGGTCCAGCGGGATCACGCGGATCAGGTCGGCGAATATTGGGTGGAGCGTGCTACTGGCGGTCGCGGGCACTACCTGCGTGGCGACGCAACCCCACTGCTATATGGTCCGGATTGGGTGCATGGCGAGGTCAGCGTCGACGATGTCGGAAAGCGTGAAAAGCTCAAGGAAACGCGTGGCTATCTGACCATGCGCCGATCTCTGGTGCGCCTGCAGGGCGAGCCTCCGGGCGAGTATTTCGGCATGCGCAAGCGTGAGGCTCGCCGTACTCGTACAAACCCTTGGTGTTTCAAAGGTCGCTCGGCGACAACGGGACCCGACGGCCGCCGCTCGCCGGTTCAGGTGTCGACGACCAGTTTCAGCCCCGGCGCCGTTCAGAAGTCCGGGCGACGGCGCGGGCGAACGACTCTTCATGGCGTGCGCCGTGCAAAGGCGGCGCTTTCCCAGTGGGTGCAAGCCCCATCCGGCACCCGCTCCGGCCGGAAGCAACCTATAAGGCCGCAAATTTGTCGAAAGACGGTGGGCACATTTTTTTGCTTACTTTGCAGTCGATTGCTCCAAGTCGCCGATATACGGATGGACTCGCAGGTGAAAGCTTTGACATCGCAACCACGATGGATATTGCGCCGTGACTGAAGCCCGTTTTTTCTCGCTTGCGGTCTCCCCGGTGTCGGCTGAAGGCCGGTGGCCCGACGACGTTGAAGTCTGGCACGCAGGCGTTCCCGACGATCCAGAGGCGTGGATATTGCTCGCTCGATGCCTGAACCCTGACGAAGTCGAGCGCGCGCGACGCTATGTTCGGGCTGCAGACCGGCTTCGTTTCGCGACGGCACGCATCACCCTGCGTGCGCTGCTGGGCGCGCGGATAGGTGAAGCGTCGGCCGCGTTACGCTTCGATACCGGTCCGTTCGGACGGCCGACGCTGGAACGGCACCCGAATCGGTCGTTCAACGTCTCGCATGCGGGCCCGCATGTATTGATTGCGATGTCCGACACTCTGCGTGTCGGCGTCGACATAGAGGCGATCGAAAGCACGTACGATTTGAATTCACTGCGTGATCTTGTTTGCAGCGAAGACGAACGACTCAGGATCGATTCGGTGGTCGACGTGTCTCCGGTATGCGCATTCTTCCGCTGCTGGACGGCGAAAGAAGCGTTGCTGAAGGCGCTTGGCATGGGCATCGCCGAACACTTGCACGCGGTTTCGGTCGATCCGGGCGGCAGCGGCCGGCAGCGTTCGCGCGTCACGCACGAGTCGGTAGCCGCGGCTGGGGCGCTGCAGTTTCACTGGATCGACGACTTCGACGACTTTGTGGGCTGCGTTGCGTTCGGTGAGTAAGTGGTACCGACCGATCATTTCGCCGCGGATTCCCGGTCTTTTTTCCGAAGAATGAAATGCCCGTGTACTTGGCGCCGCACCGATCAGGTGCGGCTGTATGACTGGCCGGTGACTTGATCCACGCGTGTCGGCGCAATTGCGTGCAACTGCTCCGCTACCGGTCCTTCGGCCAGCCGGATGAGTTGGCGCCGCGGGTACGCGAAATCGCATGCGACGGCTAAAAAAATCACAAATCCGCTTGCAATAAAGCATGAATCTCGCCGGATAAAGTACGCGCGACGTTTCTTGCGGCTCGCACATCCACCGCCTAGTATAGGGAGACAATAATGCATCCGGAGGCGTCGTATGTCCGCTGCAAAGCAGATTGAACGCATCGCGTGTCCGAATGAAGAGACGTTTCGCCGACAGTTCGTCGAGCGCGGACGTCCGGTTGTGATCTCCGATGCGCTCGCGCCGGACGAACTGAATCAATGGACCTTCGAGAAGATTACCGATATCGCCGGTCGTATCGACGTGCCGGTATATGACTGGGGCGACTCGGGACCGACAATCGGCGACCAGTTCGTCATCCGACAGATGCACTTCAGCGATGCGATTACACGCGCGCGCAATGTCGTCAGTCCCGCCACGCAGCGATATTCGATTTGCCAGTTGCCGATAGAGGCGCTGACACCCGTCATGGAGCGCTGGCGTACACCGGACTTTCTCAAGCACTCCAGCGAGATCGATCGGCTGCCGGCCCTCTTCAGCGAACGTCCGCGCAAGGCTTTCTTCATCAGTTTCTTTCGCGGGATGCACTGGCACAACGGCCGTGAGGCCGTTGCCACTTTGCTGAGCGGCCGCAAGCGATTCGTGCTGTTCCATCCGAGCGATACGCGCTTTCTGTATCCTCGTCGTTTCATCGGCTCGGGACTGTCGTGGTTTGACGAGCGTGAAGCGGTTTTCTGCAGCGAAATTCCATTTGAACTCGGTATCGACGCGATTGACCGGAAGCGCTACCCGAAGTTCGCTCACGCCACGCCATACGAAGTCGAGTTGCGGCCCGGCGACTCGCTTTACATCCCGACACACTGGTGGCACTACACCGTCGCGCTCGAGCCTTGCGCGGTATTGGTCGAATTCTGGGACGCGCCTTTGTCGCGGTGGGGCTTCCCGATCGCGCGGCGTAGCTTGCTGATGAAGCCGTACCGCAAATACCTGTTCCAGCATGTACGCAAGTGGCGGAATTTCAGTCGTCACAGTGACCTGGCCTCGGCTTGACGCTCGAAAGACCGCAGACCGGACATGCGACGGGTACTGATCACGGGCGCGAGTCGCGGCATCGGATTCGCACTGGCCGAACGCTACGCGGAGGACGGCTGGCAGGTGTTCGCGACATGCCGCCAGCCGCAGCACGCAGTGGAACTCGCTCGACTGCAGTACCGCATCGGCCCGAACGTGCACGTGCTTGGGCTGGACGTCGCCGACGACCGCAGCATCGCGGACCTCGCAGCACACATGGCCGACACGCCGATCGACGTGCTCGTCAATAACGCGGGTGTTGCGCCGGTCGGCCTCGAGGATCTCAGTTACGAAGGCTGGGAAATGGCGATGCGCGTGAACGCCTACGCCACGCTCACGATGACCCGGCACTTCCTCGGGTCTCTGCTGAAGAGCGATCGGCGCACCATGATCGCGATCAGCAGCGAGATGGGCAGCATCGCACTCGCCGGCGCCGGGACGCGCTACTCGTATCGCGCATCGAAAGCCGCGGCGAACATGCTGGTGAGGACGTTGGCCGCCGATCTCGCCGAGTACGGCCTGATCTGCGCCGCGCTGCATCCGGGTTGGGTTCAAACCGCGATCGGCAGCGCGCAGGCGCCGCTGATCCCGGCCGAAAGCGCAGCCGCATTGGTACGCGTGATCGACGCACTGACGCCGGAGCATTCGGGCGGATTCTACGGACCGGAAGGCGCAATTATGCCATGGTAGAAAGCGATCTTCCCGATGCGCACTACAAGGTCCTGACGCGCGCGCATGCCGACAGCTTCGTGCGCGACGGTTATGTGATCGTGCGCGACGTCTTCAGCGCGAGCACGGCGCGCGCACTGCTGCCCGCCGTCTGGTCGCGCCTCGCGGAACGTCCCGACGATCCACGCACCTGGCAGCGCATGGGGGTGCAAGTGGAGGAAGTCATCGAGGAAGGTCCGATCGGAGAGATGTTCACCGATCGCTTCAAGGCCTCGGTCGACGATCTGGTCGGCGCGGGCCGCTGGAGCACGCGATGGGGCTATGGCTGGATCGCGCTGCGCTTTCCGGGCTTTCACGCACCGCCGTGGACACCGCCGACGACCGGATGGCATGCCGACGGCATTCATTTTCATCACCATCTGACTTCACGCGAACAGGGTTTAGTCGGCATCGAGATGCTGACCGACATCGCGCCAGGCGGAGGCGGCACGGCGTTGCGCGTCGGGTCACATCGGCTGGTGAGTCGTGCGCTGGCGGCGGCGGAGCCTGCCGGTCTGTCCTATGCGGAGTTGCGTGCGTTATCGGAGGGCATCGTCGGCCTTCCTGTCGAGGAAGCCACGGGCCGCGCCGGCGACGTGCTCTGGATGCACCCGCATCTCGTGCATGCGCGCAGTCCAAACGTGGGTAAATCGATTCGAATAGCCGCCAACCGTTGTATTGCGCTTAACGAACCGATGAATTTGCGCCGCAATTCGGCCGAACTATCGCTTGTCGAGCGTGCGATCTTAATGTCACTGAACGATCGCCAATTCGCCGTTAAATATTAAGCAGACGCTGTTTGCTATTGGTTAAACGGGTGTATATCCTCAATTCACCCACGATACGGCCGGTCCGTCAGGAGACAACAATGGGACACCAAAGTACGCGTTTTGCATCCACGATCGACATCATGGCGATTCGTGATCAACTCCGATATCTGCTCGGAAATCTCGAACGTTTTCGTGCGGGCGGCAAGCAGTCGTTCGGACGCGTGGTGGATATCGCAGCCGGCGGAAAGCAGAGATTCGGCCGGCCCGTCGACGTATTCGCAGCCGCCGCGGGCAAGCAGACTTTCGGCAGGCCCGTCAATGTGGCGGCAGGTGGGAAGCACATGTTCGGCTTCGCCGTCGACGTGATCCGTGTGCTGCAGGAACTGCATGCGCGTATCGATACGCTTGGCTCGCGCGCCGGCATGGTTCCCGGTGAACTGGATCTCGCCACGACGATGCGGCGCACGCTGCAGCAGTGCGCGGCTGAGAACATGGATCGCGATCTCGTCGAAAAAGTGTTCCAGGAGCAACTCGACATCGCATTCGCACCCAAAGAGAACGCTGGCAAGGCGTGAGCGCATCGCACTTGTGTACTGACGGACCGGCCGACGCTTTGCACGGTCGGACCCCAGGGGCGGGCACAGGGCTCGAACGCACTGCGTTGAGTTGCTGCGTGATCGGCGGCGCCGAACTGACGATTCAATGCGCTGAACGCTGGATTTCAAGGGGGCACCGGGTCGCGGCCGCGGTGGGGCGTGGTCCGGCCGTGGAACAGTGGGCTTTCAATCGAGGGTTGAGCTGTTTTCCCGATGTCGATTCGTTCGTCAGCATGGCAGGCGAAATCGGGCGATTCGACGTTCTGTTCAGCGTGATCAACGACAGCGTTCTTGATGCGAACGTGCTCGACCTACCTGACATATTGGCGATCAACTATCACAATGCGCCGCTGCCGCGTTATGCCGGCGTGTTCGCGACTTCGTGGGCGTTGCTCAATGGAGAGACGACGCATGGAATGACGTGGCACGTGATGACCGGCCGCATCGACGCCGGCGCCGTGCTCGCGTCGGCGTCGTTCGACATTGCGCCCGACGACACGGCGGCAACGCTCAACAGACGCTGCCAGAGCCTCGCGCTTGAGCGTTTCGACACGATCATCGACGATCTCGAAAGCGGACGTTTCACGCGCCAGCCTCAGGACGCATCGCAACGAACGTACTATCCGCTGCATCGCAAGCCGCCCGGCGGCGGGTTGATCCGCTGGGACAGACCGGCCGCGGAAATCGATCGGACCGTGCGGGCGTTGACTCGCGGGTCGATCGTGAATTCGTTCGAACTTCCGAAGATCGCGTGGCGCGAGCGCTTCCTGATACCCGGGGACTTGCGTATCGCCGGATCTTCATCCCGGGCGACGCCTGGAACCATACTCGCGTGCGACGAAATGGGGCTTCGCGTGGCAACGGGAACCGATGACATTGTGATCACGCACTTGCTGACTCCCGATGGGGTGCCGGTCGATATTGCGTGGGTTGCGGCTTCGATTGATGCGTGGCGCGTGGACTCGCGACGCAGTAGGGTCTGTGTCGGTGTTTTCGGATATCGGGACGCGATGGATGATTCCTCGATGCCTGCGGGTGGGGAGCGGCTGTCCGTCGCGTCAGTCGCGACCGCCGCGCGGCTCGAATCGATAGCATGCGAACTCGCGACGCACGAAGGCTTCTGCGTGACGGCGTGGAAGGAATCCGTGCCCACATTTGTCCGGACGATCAAACGTGTCCGAAGCACCGCGAACGGCAACGCGGACATTTGCAATGGCAATCGGCAAAGCAACAATGCGGTCGCCGGAAGGCAACGCAACTGGGCGCGGCAATCAGGCACCGGCTGGCGTTTCACGTGGTTGCACGCAACGCGATTCCGACCTGCGGGATTGAAAGTCCGATTACCCGTTCACGGAGTCAATCTTCGCCGGCACGACTTGACCGAATTGCTGCCTGACGGTTCGACATCGGAAGCACTCGCGTTGCTCGACGCATTGCTTTCGCAATTGCGTCCGCACGCAGGACAACGCACCGGTTCGGTGCTGGTTCGCACACCGGGGATGCGTGAGCGCGCGCGCGGCCTCGACGCGTTCATTGCCTCCGCGTTGCCGGTTACCGTTCCGCTGCCGTGGACGTGCGGGGATTCCCGGCGCCTCGCCAGTCTCGCTCGGACCGTTCGTCGCATCGACGCATGGGGCGCGCATGGCCACGATCTGCCACTGCGTCACAAGATCGCGCCGGTTGCGCCAATGCAGGCCGTTTTTGACGTGCTCGACGAAGACGCGCGTTACGCGATTGCGCCGTGGCCGATCGATCGCGTCGCCGCCGGCGCGATCACATTAAGTATCGGGCCGCGCGCACGCTGGTTCGAGTTGAGTCGCGCGGACGATATCCATGCCGGCGCGCAGAGTCGCGCAATGCTGCGTCGTCTGGCGGACAAACTGATCGACAGCGCCGAATGTCCGACCGGTGCGCGACGCGCCCACGGACGGTTCGGTACAAGGTCGCGAGGCACTCCATCGCGTAACGACGACCCGTAGTCGCGCGACATCGACATCGGGCTGACATCCGTCGCGCGACGTAGAAGACGCAGATCAAAGTGACTGGAGGATTCGATGGCGGACCGAGTTGACGAGGCGAACCGCGCGCAGGCGCTCGGCGCCGCTGACCATACCGTGATCTATCGCTGGTCGATACGCGACGTGTATCTGCTTGCCGCCCTCGCGCCGGGTCTGCGAGTCGTGGACGTGCGTCCCGCCGAGCCGGCACACGAAGCGTTCGAGCGGATACTCGCCTCGGGCGACGAACCGCGGCGCGTGATCGTCCATATCGACACGAGCATGCCCGCCGATTTCGTGCGGCCATTCGACGAATTGCGGGCCGCGCTGCACGCGCGCGGCATCGAGACGTGGAACGCCGCGATCACCGATATCCGCAAGACGGCGATTCAGGCGCACAACGAAAAGCTTGGCTTGCCGTCGACGCGCGCGACGCAAAACGGGCCCGGTCACGAAACGCTGATCGTCAAGACCAATCTGAACAGCCGCGGCTATCCGGAGTGGGCGCTGCCGCCGGACGTGCGCGTGGCGCTGGGCTGGTCACCGCCGGTAGAGTCGCCGCTGCACGGCAAGGACGGATATTTGGTGCTGCCGCGCGAACAGATTCCGGCCGCATGGTGGGACGATGATCAGGCGATGATCGAGCGATACGTCGACAATCGCTACGGTCTTTTCTATCGAACCTATTTGGCGGGCGAGGCGGTGGTGCTATGCGAGGGCACGGCGACGACGCCTGTGCGCCGAATGCGAGACGCCGGCGATCGCTACGACTATCTCCTCGCACGCGAGCTCGCGATCGACCCCGACGCGATGGCCGAGCTTCAGTCGCCCGCAGCCGAAGTGTTCGCCGCGGCGGTCGTGTATGCCGAAACGTTCGGTCTGGATTTCGGATCGATCGATTTCGTGATCGACGACAACGGCGTGCCGTACGTCGTCGACGTCAATACGACGCCGTACTGGGGCGCGACGCCCGGTGATGGCGAGATGTTGCAGCATCTGCGCAGTACCCTAGTTGGGTGAGCGGCATGCAACGCCCGGACGTCCTGCATGCCTGTGCCGCGGATCGCGACCCGCCACCCGGGAGCGAATCGGCGAGCCTGAACGCGCGGCTGCTCCCCATGCAGAGCGCGATGGCGTTCGACTGCGCGCGATCGGGCAACAACGCGTTGTACGTCGTCGAGGTGGACCTCGTGGGCGAAGGCCCGTTGGATGTGATCGCGCTGCAACTCGCGCTTCACAACGTCGCGCTCTGTCATCCGGCGATACAGGGCGTCGTCACGCCCTGGGACGGTTTGACATACGCGCCACGCTTGCCGGTGATCGATACGGTGCCCGTCACCGATGCGGGGCCGCAGTTTCGCGCGCATCCGCCTGTCGTGGACGCGCTTCGGCCCGGTCCGATGCGAATTCAGCTTGCGGTCATCGATCCGGAACGCTGGCACTTGCGTGTCAGCTTTCACCACTTGCTCGCTGACAGACAGTCGATCGAGCACATGCTCGACAGCCTCGCCACGTTCTACAACGGCGGGGACGAAACGCCGGTGCCCGATTATCGCGATCTCGATCGCGCGCTGTGCCCAGATGCTGAAGTGATTGCACGCTGCCGAAATTACTGGCGCGCAAAACTCGCGGATTGTTCGAGCGAGCATCGCTGGCGATTTCCTGCGCTGGGGCGCGTCGACGTTGGCAAGACGGGGGCCGAATGTGTTGGAGACTCCATAGACGGGCCCCACGATGCGAACGCACATCGGACGGGCGATCAGGATAACGCCGTCGGACGAGTCGAGGGCTTGCTTGCCGCGGAACCCTGGCGGTTACTCGAAGCGCGTGCGAGCAGGCTCGGCTGCACGCCGCATGCGTTGGCCTTGGCCGGATTCGCGGCATCGCTCGGAGCCGTCGACGACCGGCGGGACCAGGTCATCGGTGTGCCCGTCAGCCTGCATGACTTGGTGCCCGGCGACGTTGCCGCGATCGGGCCATTCATGGAAACGCTGCCTCTGCGCATCACGGTTCGCGGGGAGACCGACCTTGACGCGCTGGCTCGACAGGCGCAGCTCGAACTTGCCATGGCGTTCCAGCATCGCGAATTGCCGTTCGCGGAGATCGTTCGAGAAGCGGGGTTGGCAGGCACAAGCCGGTCTCCGCTGGTGCAGTCTGTGTTCGCGTGGGGCGGCGCGGCTCGGCCATGGACGTTCGGTTCCGCGTCGCTTCGGCTGTGTCCGCCGCGACCGTATCCGACCGCGCTCGATTTGACGGTGCTCGCGCATCCAGTCGCTGACGGCCTGTGGCTCGCGATCGACTTTGACGCGACGCGCTTCGGATCCACGGCGATGCGAGCGTTGCTCGATCATCTGCTGAGTGTTTTGGCTGCTTGGGCGAGCGCGCCGGAGCCCGACGATCGCGGCGTCGTCGATATACGCGTTGGGGTCTTGCCCACATGCGATGATGACATGCTACGCGAACATTGCGATGCTGCCGGTGATGTCGATGCGTCGACGGATGTGTCGGCTGACGCGGCAAGCGATTGGTCCGCGACGGCTGCCTGTGTGGGCTCGGAGCACCTCGACTCGACCGATGACGATCAATGGCTCGGTGCGGTGATCGACCGGCTGCACGCGGATCCGAAGGGCGTGGCATTGATCGACGACGATCGCGTTCTGTCGCGGACACAGTTCGGCGCACTGGTCAGTGCAATCGGCATTGGCCTGCGACAGCGCGTCGAGTCGGGAGCGACGATCGCTTTGTGTGTGAAACGCGGCCCGATGCATCTGGCTGCGCTTCTGGCCGGGCTTGCGGGCGGCTACACCGTCGTGCTTCTTGACCCCGACGAACCTTTGGTGCGTCAGTATCCGCTCGATGCGCTCGGCGTGGCGCTCGTGCTGACAGGTGAGCAAGCGCGGGAGCAATTCGCGTCGCACTTCGCGAAATGGCAGTTACCGTTGGACGACGCGCCGTCCCATGCCCTTCGCGCCGAGCATCCGCCGGCCATCGAATTTTCCAAGGGCATAGGCGGTCGTCTAGTTCTGTTCACTTCGGGAACGACCGGCACGCCTCGACCGGTACTGCTATCTCTGCGCGCGATCGGCGCTCACATGCGATGGTTCGCGTCTCGCGTGAAGTTAGCCGCCGACGACCGCGTATTGCAGTTCTGCTCGGTCGGCTTCGACGCATTTCTCGAGGAGGTATTTCCTGCGCTACTGTCGGGCGCGACGATCGTGTTCCGCAGTGCGCTCGCGTCGTCGTCGGCCGACGCGTTCGTCGAATACTGCGCGCGTCACCATGTGACGGTGGCCGATTTGCCGACAGGATTCTTCGGGCTGTTGGTTCAGGAGCGCGCGGCATGCGGTCGGACGCTACCAGAATCGATGCGCGTCGTGGTCATTGGAGGGGAAGCGATCAGTGCTTCGTCGCTGGAAGCATGGCGCCGCTGTGCGCCGGGTATCGAACTGCTCAATTCCTACGGACCGACCGAGACGACAGTCGTGGTGAGCGCCGGGCCGCCACCCTGCATCGGCGCGCCACGCGCTGGCGTGCGTCTCTATCTCCTCGATCCCTTGTTCCGGCCGGTGCCGCATGGAATCGTCGGCGAGCTTTTCATCGGCGGAGAGTCGCTTGCCGAAGGATATGCCGGTTGCGCGGTGGAGACCGCGACGCGATTCTTGCCGGATCCGTTCGCCGGCAAGCTCGGTGCGCGGATGTACCGAACTGGGGATCTCGTCGTGCGCGATCTGGATGGTCAGCTGTACTTTGTCGCAAGGTCCGATCGGCAGGTCAAGATTCGTGGCTTTCGCGTTGAGCCCACGGCGCTCGAGACGATTTGGTCGCGCCAGAACGGTATCGCGCAGGCGGCAATCGCCGTTGACGCGAGCCAGGGTCACGCGCGTCTCGTGGCTTTGCTGTCGTTGGTTCCGGGTGCGACCGTTGCATCACTTCAGTCGCAATGGCGCGATGCGTTTTCGCCGATTCAATGGCCGTCGCGCGTGATCGTTCTGCCGAGATTGCCGGTCACCGCGCGAGGCAAACTCGATCGAGTTGCGATCGCCCGACTCGTCGTGCAGCCCGCCGACGAGCACGGCGCGGCGATCAATCGCGGCAGTACCGAGCCGTTGCTCAAACTGATCGCCGAACTCGCGGGCGTCGCGACAATCGACGAGAACGACGACTTCCTATCGATCGGCGGACATTCGTTGCTGGCGATGCGCATCATCGGTGAGTCGAGGCGCCGTCTCGGATTGGCGCTGCCGGTCGCGTGGCTGCTTAGCAACATGCGCTTCGGGGAACTCGTACGGCGCGTTGCACTGCCCCCGGCGGTTACGCATTCGACACGCGACGACCGACGTATCGACGAAACGGAGCGCCACCCGACACCCATGCGCGACGCGATTGCGCCTGCTGATGGGCTTGCGAGCGCGTCATCGACGCGGTTCAAACTATGGCCGACGGAAACTGCGATACTGCTTGACGAGGCGCTCGCGGAAGGGCCATCGCCGTACGTGATCGCCGAGCGAATCGAGTTCGGCCATCTCTTCGACGCGGCGCAATGGCGCGCGGCCGTGCTGGCACTTGCCGCACGTCAGCCGATGTTGCGGGCGATTCTCGCCGATACAGACGTGAATCACTGGCAATTGATATCCGTGAACGCCGCGGTCGATCACGCGCTGCGCATCGACGCACTCGGCGGGCCGCAGCAATCCATCCGACAGAGCGATTCCACGACGTTCGACCTCACACACGAGCCTGGATGGCGACTCCGCATTCAAGCGAACGGTTCAGGCACCGCGCTTGAATTGCACGCGCATCACGCGGTGATGGACGGACGTGGCATCGCGCTCTTTTGGCGGCAACTGATCGACTTGGTCACGCAGCACGACGTTGAGGAGACCACGAAGGCCCACGCGATACCCGCTCAAATTCCGCCGTGGCCGATCGACCCGCACGCCGACGACTGGTGGAAGTTGCAGCTTGCCGAAGTCGATGCGTCCGGCGTTCTGCCGCCACAACGAAAGGGCGCGTCCGGTCTCGTGCGCACGACCGATGCTCATCGGATTCGCGTGCCGGTCGACGGGCGCGTGATCGGCGCGCTTCGGGACTCACTGCAAGTGACCGGCTTTTGCGCCGCGCTGAGCTGCTTGGAGGCGTGGCTGCATCGTGCGCTCGGATGCGACGACCTCGTGGTCGGTGTTCCGGTGTCGGTGTCCGGGATGCTCGACGCACCGGATTTCATTCGCAGCGCCGTTCGGCTGCTTCCGATCTGCACGCGACTTGCCCGCAACGCATCCCTGAAATCGTTCACGCTTCAATGCCGTGCGTTGCTCTCCGGCGTTCTCGATCATGCCGCCGTGTCGCCGTCGACGATCACTCGGGTGCTACGTGCTGCTGGCGCGGCGTCAGGCATGCCGGGCATCGTCGTCGATCTGGACGACCAGTTCGAGTGCGCGCGGCCGTACATACGACACGATGCGGCCGTGCAATCGACACGCGTGCCGCTCGAGTTGTCTCTGCGGCGCGATCGTAGCGGCGATTGGTCTGTAGAGCTGCGCGCGAGTGCGGCGCTTTACGAGCGAGGCGACGTCGAACACTGGGCCGCGTCGATTCAGTGGTTCCTTCATCGATGTGCCGATCAGCCGGAGTTGCCGCTATGGCAGCAGTCACTGATCGATCCGCTTTCACCGTCGGCTGCGAGAAGAAGTGGAGTCGAATCGACGTCGCAAATCGACATTGCCGCGTGTCTTGCGAACGTGTTCGAGGGAGATCCGCAAGCGCCCTCGGTCGACGACGGGTTGCGATGCTGGACACGTGCGGCGCTCGTCGCGCGGGTGATGGCGATCGCTGCGTCGTTGACGCGAGACGGTCGGGTAGCGGCTGGCGATACCGTGGGTGTGGCGCTGCCGCGTTCGGTCGCCCATCTCGCTGCGTTGCTCGCCGTATGGCGAATCGGCGCGACGCCGGTGCTGATAGATCCGGCGCTTCCCGCCGGGCGCCTCAATCTTATTGCCCGGAAGATGCCGGTGCGCTTCGTGCTGTTCGACGGGCTGGACGCGGAGCGCCTGGAGGCGCTGCGCACGGGCGACGCCGTCTTGCTCGACGTAAGAAATCTTCCCAGCGATGCGCACAACGTTGCCGCATCGCCGCTCGCGGCAACCGCATATATCGCCTTCACGTCGGGAAGCACTGGCACGCCGCGCGCGGTGATTTGTCCGTGGCGGGGACTCGCGAGCCTGCTGCAATGGTCTCGCTCGAACATAGCGCTCGGGCGTGACGATCGCTTTCTGCATCTGGCTGCGCCAGCGTTCGATATTGCGCTCTGGGAATTGCTTCATCCGTTGTTTAGCGGAGCGCTGCTGGTAATTTTTCCGGCCGATGCACACGGAGACGTCGGACGCATTGTCGAATGGGTCGAGCACCATCGCATCACGGTCGCGCACTTCGTGCCGAGCCTGCTCGCGCCGTTCGTCGACCTCGTGCGGTGCCCGTGCACGTTGCGTCACGTCGTTGCGGGCGGCGAAGCATTGTCGCCGTCGCTCTTTCGGGCCGTGCGCGAGCGTCTGAGTGCAACGCTTCACCACACCTACGGACCGACAGAAGCGTCTATTTTCATGCTGTGCTGGCGAAGTGATGGCGACAGCGATTCGATCGCGTCGGAACGATTGCCACTCGGCACGCCTGTCGCCGGCTGCACGGTTTCGGTCATCGATGCGGCCGGTAACGTGATGCCGCGCGGGCTGACCGGCGAACTATTGATCGAGGGGCTGCCGGTTTGCGATGGTTATTTCGGCGACGCACACACCACTGCACTACGTTTCATCCCGGCGGCGGGCGGAGGGCGTGCATTTCGCACGGGCGACCGTGTTCGCATGAGTACGGACGATACGCTCGTTTACTACGGCCGACGTGATCGCCAGGTCAAGCTAGCTGGCGTGCGCATCGAGCTTTCGGAAGTCGAAGCGGTGCTTCAGCGCGTGCCGGGCGTGCGTGACGCGCGTGCCGCGCTACGTCCGGGACCGGCAGGCGAAGTGACGCTGGTGGCGTGGATTGCGAGCGACGAACGCGAGACGGCCGTACGCAAAGCCGCAATCGGTTACGCGGCAAGATGGCTGCCGTTGGCGGCCCGCCCCCGGCAGTTGATTGTACTCCCGGCGTTGCCGGTCAACGTCAATGGAAAGATCGATGTCCGCAAGTTGCCGGACCCGGTCTGGCATCCGCAAGCCGCGACGCTCGAGCCCGCTTCCGCCAACGATCGTCAGCCAACCGATCATCTGCTCGGCATGACCTTGAAGATATGGGCCGAGGTATTCGGGCAATCGATGGTCAGCGCCGATGCCGATGCCGATCTCTTTGCGAGTGGCGGCGACTCGATCACGGCGATCCGGATTCTCGCCAGAATGCGAGCGCTCGGCATGCAGATCTCGCTACGCGACATATTCGAGCATTCGAGCCCGGCGTCGTTGGCGTGTTGCCTGCGCGAGCGATCACGCGTCGAGCCCGATGCGGGTGGTGGGTCCATGGCCCGGTCCACGGACGTCGCTCGTGTGCTGACACCGGCGGCCGAAGCATGGCTCCGGCAGTACGGTCCGGATACTGTTGCCGGTGTGCAGGCATGCTGTCTGTCGATCGACAGGTCGCTGGAGATCACTCGCCTTCGAGACGTGTGGACGGAGACTGTCGCGCAGCAATGCTCGTTGCGGTTGCGCGTAAACCAGGATGCCCATGGCAGGATGCAGGCGACCGTTTCGAGTGCGCGCGCGCCGCGCGTCTATCGGGTTGATGAATCGACTTCCGAGGAGGTGCTGCTAGCCGACGCTCGCGCGCGAGTTGCTTTGCGCGATGGATATGCTGCGGCGTTGTTGGTTGCAAGCGGAGCGCGGAACTCACGAATCGTCATTGCCGTTCACCATGCGGCGATTGATCAGGCGGGTTGGCGGATTCTGATCGATACGTTATATCGGTCGTACAGCGCGTGTCTGGGCAATCAGCCGGACGCTCAGCGTGGCCAAACAATTGATGCATCGTCGTTGGCGGAGCAATGGCGCTGGTCACTGCAAGCGGCTGCGCAATATGGCCCGTGGCTGGCCGACGATCACGAATCCTTCGGTGCGCGGCGTGGCGACGGCGGCAGGCGACGCCGGTCGGTGCGCGTTGATGCAACGACAGTTACCGCTTGGCGCATCAGGACCGCCGCAGCGAGCGCACCGCTTGGTGTGGCGCTTTGCTCGGTGACTGCCGAAGCCTTTTGCTCGACTTTTGAAGAAAACCGCGTGGCGATCGATACGGAAATCGATCTGCGTCACGAGACCGATCAAATCGATCCGCGCGTCCTTGGCTGGTTCACTGGGTTGCAGCGCATGACTGTCGAGCGTCCCTCGGCGCGAATGCAATGGTTGGACGCGGCGATCTCCGCCCATCGCCGTGGTGTTCTTCTTGCTCGTTCCCGGATCGCGCCGATGGCGGTCCAACTCGTTGCCGCCGAATCGCGTCGCGAGCGCGAACCTTCGTGGCAAGGCGCGCACGTGACCTGGAGTCACGATACCCCGCCGCTCCACGCGATCGCGATCGAAGCGGTTCATAACGGCGACGAATTTACCGTCGACGTCGACTTCGATGCACAGCGATTCAGCGAGGCCGTGTTCGAGCGCTTCGTCGACACACTGCAGACCGCCCTTCGATCGACCGGCGGGACGGAAACGCGGGCGATTCGAAGCGATCGTATAGGCGATACAGTTTGCGCGGGAAACGGCGAGGACGATTTCGTTGCGTATCCGCTGACGCCATTGCAGATAGGCATGCTTGCCGAGACGCTGCGAGATCCGCGCTGCTATCACACGCAGATCTGCTATTCGCTGCAAGGTCAGGTCGATACCGAGCGACTGCGTCGCGCGTGGGACGTGGTGGTCGCGGCGCACGACGTATTTGCGATCTCATTTGACTGCTATGGTGCCGACATGCCGCGGCAGCGATTGTTGCGCAACGTCGGAGGTACGGGCGCAAGCGCAACCATGGACGGCGGATTGAGCGTCGCGCGAACCGCCATCGACTGGCGGGTAGTCGTCGCGTGCGAAGACGAGTCGGCGGACGCCGCCCTGACGCGAGTGATGGCCGACGATCTGCGCGAATCGTTCGATTTGTCGCGCGCGCCGTTATCGCGCTGGCATCTCGTTTGCGCGGACGACTGCAAACGGTTGCTGTGGTCCCACCATCATTTGCTCTTCGACGGCTGGAGCCTGTCGCTGATCGCGCAAGCCGTCGGCGACGCGTATGCACGAGACGAGGCCGCGACGCTGGCGAGGCCGTCGCCGGCATTCGCGACGTTCGTACGGTGGCTCGCGAGCCAACCGGACGCGACGGCGCGCTGGACCGACAGGCTGTCCCGGCTCGAGCGACCGTGCCGGCTCTGGACCTCGACTTTGCCAGCGGCCGCGCAACCAACCAGTCTTACCTTCACGATCGATGCGCAGACTTCCGATGCGCTGCGTCGACTTGCGGTCGAGGAGCGCGCGACGCTGCATGGCATCGTACTGATGGCGTGGCTGCTCTGCCTGGCCCAACTGACTGGCGAGCGCTGGGTCGCTTGCGGCCTTGTCGTCTCGCAACGACCCGCCGACGTGCCGGCAAGCGAGCGGATCGTCGGCCTGTGCATGAACGCCGTGCCGTTCGTCGCGCGCGCCGACCTGACCCGTGGCGCGGCGGAGTTTCTTCAGTCGGTGCAATTGGCATTGCTCGATGCGATCGAGGATAGTCACGGTTCCTTCGCGGAAGCGATGTCGGCCGCGGCCCGGCAGCGTGCATCGCAAGGGCCGCTGTTCGATTCGATGCTCGTGTTCGAGAACACGCCTGGCGACCGGTGCGAGGTGCGGCTCGACGACACGGCGTGGCTGGAAATTTTGCCGTCGCGTGAGCATAGCGCGATGCCCTTCGTCCTCGTGTGTATACCGCAACGCGAACTGCAGTTCGAGTTTCTGCTGGCCGACCGCGCGCTCCTGGCGCGCGGCGCCCAGATCGAAGTGCAGATGCGCAAAATGCTTCAGTTGCTTGGCCGGAGGGCGCGCCATCGCTCGGAAGAAAATACGGGGGAGGCTGAGCATGAGCCTTGATCTGCCGTTGGCCCAATTGCTGGCCGACTCGACGGACGCTGCAGCAATCGGAGATGCGGAACTTGGTTGCGGAGCAGGCCGTCACGTGCCGTTGCCCGAGCGCCCGTTCGTCGACGAACTGATCGCGCAGGCCGCGCGGCGTTTCGGCGATCTCGTGGCGGTCGTTCACCGCGAGCAGAGCCTGGACTACCGGGCGTTCTGGCACCGCGTCGAAGCGGCGGAACAATTGCTGCGTGCGCTTGGCGCGCAACGCGCAACGGCCGTCGCAATCGCGCTCGAGCCTAGCATCGACAGACTCGTCGCGGTCGTTGCGACGTTGCGCACCGGCGCGTGCTTCGTTCCGCTGAATCCGGATTATCCTGCTGAACGCTTGCGGCGTCAGATCGCCGATTGCGGCGATCCGCTGCTGGTCGCCGATGCGAACATCGCCCGCTTTCTCGACGTCGGCACGTGGGTGGCGCTCGACCAGACCCCACCGGCAGAGGCGGCCGGTAGCCGGCGCGACGACCGCCGTGGGGACGATACGGCGTACGTCATGCACACGTCGGGGTCCACCGGTGTGCCGAAGGCGTGCGCGATCGATCACCGCGCGTTGTACAACCGGCTGACCTGGATGCGCGACTCGTTGCGGGTTGACGAGCAGGACACGATCCTTCACAGGACCGCATTCGGCTTCGACGTTTCGGTCTGGGAACAACTGCTGGCGCTGATGACGGGCGCGACGATCGTCATCGCCGACGGGGACGACGCACGCGATGGAGACCGGCTCGGCGCGCTGATCGAGCGGCACCGCATCAGCATATGTCACTTCGTTCCGACGCTGCTCGATGCGTTCCTCGAGCATGCCGTGGCCGAGCGCTGCGGCAGTTTACGCGCGATCGTGTGCAGCGGAGAGGCGTTGCCGCGGCCGACCGCGCTGCGTTGCACGCAGCGGCTGCAGGCGGCCGTCTACAACTATTACGGTCCGACCGAGGCGACGATCGACGTCACCGCGTGGCATTTCGATCCGGCCGATCCGTATGATTTCGTTCCGATCGGTCGCCAGATAGACAACGTCGATACCTATGTGCTCGGTTCCGACGGCGAGCCCGTCGCAGTGGGCAGCGTGGGCGAACTCTATCTTGGGGGTGTCGCGGTCGGCAACGGATATCTCGGGCGCGGACGCCAGTCGGCAGAACGCTTCGTTCCCGACGCGTTCTCGGATCGGCCCGGCGCCCGACTGTATCGCACGGGCGATTTCGTCAGACGCCATCCGGGCGGCGTGCTGGAATACATCGGCCGGCGCGACAAGCAGGTGAAGGTGCGAGGCTTCCGGATAGAACTCGGTGAGATCGAGGCCGTCGTCCGACATCACCCGAAGATCAGGCAGGTGGCGATCGTGCTTCAGGCCAAAGGGGTTGCCAGTCACCTCATTGCCTATGTGGTCACCGACGACGCGAGCGTGTCGCTCGCGGCGATCGAGGGCGAACTGCGAAACCTCGCAGCAACTGCGCTGCCGCCCTACATGGCGCCCTCCGCATGGGTCGGCCTCGACCGCATGCCGACGACAGTGAACGGCAAACTCGATCGCGATTCGCTGCCACGCTGGGAGCCGCCATCCGCGACGATCGAGCAGCAGAGTCTGCTCAGCGAGAGCGAGATGCGGCTCGCCGCCATCTGGCGCGACCTGTTGGGTGTGTCGGATGTGGCGGCCGATCAGAATTTCTTCTCGTTGGGCGGTGATTCGATCCTTGCGATCAGGGCGGTCGCGCGTGCGCGCGCTCAGGGCTGTTTGTTCGAAGTGGCCGACGTGTTCGCGTATCCGACGTTGCGCGCGCTGGCTTCGGTGATGCGCCACGACGTCGACACACATCCGTCCGTTGCGATCGCGCCGCTGCCGCCGGCGCGTCCGTGGTCTCGCGGTTTCGCGCGCGGGGACGTCGTGGCCGTGACGTTCGTTTGGCCATACGGGATGCCGTCGCCAGAAACGCAAGCGGCGCTCTCGAGGGTCGACGCGCTGTTCGGCATGCTCGCTGGCGTCCCGCATGCGGGTTGGCGTGTCGCGATGCCCGGCAAGGAGCCCGCTGCGGCACTCGACGAGCTTGCCGCACGATTGACGGATGAACCCGCGCGAAGCTTCGCGGCGGCGACCTGCGGCAATCCGGACGACTCGCGTCTGTTGCTCGTCTGTTCGCCGACGCTGATCGATTGGGAGAGCGTCGCCCGACTGGCGGACGTGATTGCCGGAGATGATCCCCAACGTATCGCACGCGCATATCAGGACTGGGCACGGACCGCTGCGAAGCTGTCCGCGCCCGATTCCGCGCGCGTGGCGATGCGTCGCATCGAACGCGCCGACCGCAATGAAGCGACGGCGGACGTCGAGGTCCACGCGCATGCGATTTCGCTCGACGGCAACGGCGAGTATCGCGCTCCGACGGCGGACGTCGTGCCTGATCTGGTCGTCGGCGCCGTCCTGACAGGCTTGGCGCGCGCGGGTGTCGACGCAGTGCAATGCCACGTGTCGGACGGCAGACGTTGGGCACGAGACGCCGGATGGGCGGTATCGCCGCTCATCGGGCGGCTGGCGTTCGAGCACGTGCTGACGATGAAGTTATCGGACTGGCATGGCAGCGATCAGGAACTGCGGGTGCTTCATCTCGCGAGAATCGGCCAGACTCCGCTCGCGACGGAAAATCAACCCGATTCGGTCCTGTGCCATTTCGTGATCGTGGATGCGCGCGAGATCGTGCAAGCCGTCGGTGAATCCGCCGCGCGCGCCGATTCTAATCGGCCCGCGATTGCGCCGGAATTTCCGGCGTCCGTTGTGCGCAGCTTTGCGAATGCGGAGAACCTATGGGTCGTCGCGACGGTGCACCGAGACAGAGTGTCGCTTGCGCTGGGCGGCGCGGTGCTGCAGGGCCGCATGGAGTGCGTGCGGACGGTGATGGAAACATTTGCTCAGTTATGCATGCGCGGTCCCGCGTTGCGGACGGCCGCGGATCTGCCTGAGCTCGCGGCGGCGACGCCGTCGCGGTTGCCGCTTCGTGCGCCGCTTGCCGACGCGTACGACGTGCATCGTCTCGCGCCGATGCAGGAGGGCATGTTGCTGCGCGCGCGATTCCGGCCGGATTCGGATGCTTATCTGAACCAGAACTTGATCGAGTTGCGCGGTCCACTGGATCGACACTCGCTTGTGCGCGCATGGATGCAGATCGTCGACCACTACGAAGCGCTTCGAACGGGATACTTGTCCGACGGGCTCGATCGGCCCGTGCAGTATGTCGCGCCGGGGGTCGAAGTAGGTATCGTCGAACTCGACTGGACGCACATGGCGTCGGCGGACGAACCGTCGCTCAATGCGCGCCTCGACGCATTCCTTGACGAAGATCGCGCACGTCGATTCGATCTGCACAAGGCCGGACTCTGGCGCTTCCTTCTGATCCGCGTTGCGTCGGACCGGCATTTCATCGTGTGGAGCCATCATCATCTGCTTCTCGATGGCTGGTGCCTGTCGCTGATCTGGGGCGATACGTTCAGATGCTACGCTGCGAATGTCGAAGGCCGGCCGCACGGCCTGAAGAGCCCGCGCCCATTTCGCGACTACCTCGCGTGGCTTGCAGAGCGTGGCGCGGGCGACGCGGATCGTCAATTCTGGCAGCAGCATCTGGGTGGGTTCGCGACACCCACGCTGTTTTCACGCTTCGGGCAAGACCGGGAGGGACGCTTTTCGACTCGCAGGATCGTCCTGTCCGCACAGCAGACGGATGCGCTCGTGGCATTGGCCCGCGAAATGGAAGTGACGGTCAATACCGTGATCCAGAGCGCATGGAGTCTCATGCTGGGCGCACGCACGGGGACGCTCGACGTCGTGCACGGCGTTGCCGTTTCAGGGCGGCCGCCGCAGCTCGATGGCGCCGAAACGATGGTCGGACTTTTCATCAATACGATTCCGTTGCGGCTGCGCCATCGTGCGTCCGACAGCGTGGCTGCGCTGCTTCGACAGACCCAGAAGGCACTCGCGGAAGCGGCACTGCATGCTCATGTCCCGCTGTCGGAAATCGTCGGGCAATGGCGCGGACGCAAGCGTGGCGAGGATCGCCTGTTCGACAGCCTGATCGCTTTCGAAAACTATCCCGATGACAATCTGCCTCATGGGGACGTCTGTGGCCTGCGGATCATCGATCGACAGTGCGACGAGAAAACGGAATATCCGTTCGGGCTGATTGTGCTTCCCGGGCGCGAACTCGAGTTGCATTTCAACTACGACACAGCGCACTTCGACGATGACGAGATCGGCGCGTTCATCGCGCACTACCGCGCATTGCTTGCTGCATTCGTCGACACGCCGCAGGCGCCGCTTGCGACTTTGCCCGCGCGCGCGGCGTCGGCTTCGCCGGTCACGATCGTGTCGGCGACTGCGCGCGACGAGGTGCGCTCGCCGCTAGAGCCGGCGGCGTCGCTCGACTGGCTGATTGCCGAACACGGATGCCTGATCCCGCAGCGCATCGCGATCGTAGACGACGAACGCGAATGGACCTACGCCGATCTGGAGCGAACGATCCGTCACGTGGCTAGGACCTGGCGCCGCGCGGGAGTATGTGCAGGCGATGTCGTGCTGTTGCAGATGAGGCGCAGCCGACACCTCGTCGCGGCGCTCCTTGCGATCTGGCGCATCGGCGCGACGCCTGCGGTAGTCAATCCTGCTCACCCGCGCGCATTGATCCGCAATTGCGCGATGACCGTCGGCGCGCGGCATATGGGCACGACGATCGACCACGGTTCGCAGGCCGAAGACCATGCCGATCTGCCCGGTGTGTCGGTACTGGACTGGCCGTCGCTCGACGATGGTGACGATGCGCCGCTGGCACCGGCCGCACACTGCGGACGAATCATACTGTTCACGTCCGGCAGTACCGGCACGCCCAAGGCGGTGTCGTGCATCGAGCGAGGGCTCGTCGCACGGATCCGCACGACTGCGGCGCTTTATCGCGACGATCACGGCGAGCGGCCCGTTCTTCTCGCGAATGCCGCGCCCGGCTTCGACATCGGTCTGTGGGAGTTCTTCTACCCGTTGACGTCCGGCGGCACGGTGGTGGTGGCGAACGATGCCGAAACGGCCGATCCGCTGCGGCTTTCGCGCGCGATCGAGCGACATCGTATCGGTGTATTGCACCTTATTCCTCCGCTGCTCGATCTGCTGCTACAGGCCGCCGATCCGTCGGCACTCGCGAGTTTGCGATGCGTGATAACCGGTGGCGAAACGCTGTCGCCGAACACATTGCGCCGCTTCTTTTCGACGGGCCTGATGGCGTCGTTATGGCAAGGCTACGGCCCCACGGAGGCATCGGTGAGCGTGACGGACAGGCGCTGTGAGCCTGGCGACGCAGAACACACTCGCGTGCCGCTAGGACGCGCAAGCGGCGGCGCGCGTCTTCATGTGCTCGACGACTGGCTTCGTCCCGTTGCCGATGGTGTCGAAGGCGAACTCTATATCGCGGGAGACGGGCTTTTTGAAGGTTATGTGGGCAACCCGAAAGCCACCGCGCTTGCGCGATTGCCCGATCCGTGGGGACCGGTAGGCTCCGTCATGTACCGGAGTGGCGATCGGGCCATTCGATGGCTCGACGGTCAACTGGAGTTTCGCGGCAGGACCGATCGTCAGGTCAAACTGAACGGCAGGCGAATCGACCTCGACATGATCGAGCATCTGTTCCGGCGGCATCCTGCGATCAGGGAGGCGGCAGTCGTGCTCGCCGGACCGTCTCGCTCTTCGCTACACCTGCACGTCAGCCTGCGCGACGACGCGCTCGGCGCGAACGGGGACGCGATTCGCGACTGGTCGGCCACCGCGTTGCCTTACGGCCTGACGCTGCCCGTGACGATCCACGGCGCGCTACCGATCAACGCGAACCGCAAGCTCGATCGGCAAGCGCTGTCGAGATTCCACGAGCCGGTGGCGATGCCATCGGTGGACACGGGAACGCGGTCTGCGCTCGATGAGACGCCGCAGGCAAATGTGTCGTCCAACTCGCTTGAAGCCGGCATCGCACAAGCCTGGCATGACGTGCTCGGCCGACCGCCCGGGAGCCGTGACGAAAGCTTCTTCGAGGCAGGTGGCCATTCGCTCGCGGCGATGAAGCTGGTGCTCGCGATTCGCCGGCGTCTGCCTGCCAAGACGCATGTCGAGGTCGGCCACGTCTTCAAGTTTCCTTCGATCGCGACAATGGCCGAAGCGATGCTCGCACCGTACGAAGGTTCCGGCCGTGACCACATCATCGATGTCGCGATGCCCGATGCGGCTTTGCGCGAGCCGCTTGTCCTGATCCATCCGGTAGAGGGGTTGAGCCTCTGTTATCACGGGATCGATCGATGGATTCCGAACCGGCGCATCGTCGCATTCAACAATCCGAGGCAGTTTGCCGCCGCGAAATTTTCGACGTTGACGAAAATGGCGCAGCTTTACGTTGAGTGGGTACGCGGGATAGCCGATGACGTGCCAGTCGCGCTCGGCGGATGGTCCTTCGGCGGCGTCGTCGCGCTCGAGATGGCGCGGCAGATGCGCGCGCACGGCGGCGACGTCACGAAGGTCGTGATGATCGACAGCTACAACCTGTGCGGCTACGATCCCGGCGACACATACCGGCGCATGCCGGAAATCGAAACCGATGTGGAACTCGCGCAAAGTCTGCGGAAGGAGATTGCGCACAACACGTATCTGTCGCTGTCCGCGACACCTCCTGCATTCGATGGCAACGTCGTGCTGCTTCAGGCGCAGGACGGCGGCGTGCCGGAGTTGGGCCCCTGCAATGGCTGGTCGGGGCAACGTTGGCCCAAGCTGCGTGTTTGCCCGGTGGCGGGCGATCATCATCAACTATTTGGCCGCCATCTGGCGACGACCGCGATCGCAATCGCGTCGGCGCTTGACGAGCGGACTGAATGGCGGTGAACGCGATGACACGAATCGCCCCAGATATCGAGTGTTCGGTGCGTGCGTTCACGGTTGCGTTCGACGCGAAACCGTTCGACATATTCGAACTGCAAACGCGGGGAGAGCGGCTGGTCGGCGTGAAGGTCGAGGCTTGCTGCGATCCGATGCAACCCGATGAGCGCCGAAAATGCTGCCTGATCGATGCGCCGATGATTCGTGGACGCATCGCCAGCACGCGCGTAACGGCGGGCGGCGTGACGGTCTACTACCGGCCCGTCAATGTGGCGTTCGCAAGCGAGTGGGTCGAGACTGCCGCAGATGATCCGGATGCATCGTTGAGTTATCCGTTCGCACGCATCGTGTCGCCGGGTGTGGAGCCGGTAGCCAGCGATGCCTACTGGAATCCGGACCCTGAATTCTGTGCGGCGCTCGATCGCGACGAGATTCATTTTCGTGCGGCGTCGGTGAAAACGCTGCGTGCGCTGGGCTGGCATTCGGGCGTGGCCTATGATCCGGCCTGTTCGACCGGTGCGTTCCTCGCCCATGTGAAAGCGTACTTTCCGGCGACGCAGACGATCGGTCAGGATCGCAACGCCGGCATGGCCGCGTTGGCGCGCACGCGCGTGGACGAGGTGCACGTCGGCGACAGCATTACGCCGGCGCGAATGCCGCGTACGGTCGATCTGCTCGTACTGAGACATCTGAACGTTGATGTCGTCACGTTCGCGCAGGCCGCGACTCTGTTTGATTCGGCGAGCGAAACGCTTCGTGCTGGCGGAATTTGTCTGGTCTTCGGGCACACGCCGGTGCAGTTGCCCGCCGCATTCTTCGAGATGCAGGGCTACGACGTGCTGTCGCGACTCGCGGCAACGCCTTCGCGCGATGCGCTGTTCGAGTACTACGTGTTACGCAAGCGGTCGGGGGCACGATAATGAGCACGCAAGGCGACCAAACGATGAACCTGCTGAACGAGGCGGCCCGACGATATCCGGAGGCGATTTCGTTTCTGGCGGGACGTCCGCCGCAGGCGCACGTGAGCGCCCTGCACGCGGGCGCATGGCTCGCGCATTTCATCGAGCGCACGGCGACATCGCCGAACGACGAAGCAATACGATGGACCGATGCCGGTCAGTACAGCGACACCAGCGGCACGATCCGCGAGACGGCGGCCGAATACCTGCGCCGCAGTGGACTTCCGATGGCTACCGCGCGTGCCTGTGCGGTGACCAACGGTGCGCAGGAAGCATTCGCGATGTGCCTCGCCGGGCTCGTGAGTCGCGATGGCGTCGCGTTCACGTCCGATCCGTGCTACATCGGTTTTTCCGGGGCGGCGCGTGTGTTGAGCATCGCGCTCGAGTGCACAGCGGACGACGGCAACTTCATCGACCGGTTGCATGAGCGTCTTGTCGCGGGCAGACCGCCGGTCGCCTGCGTCTATGTCATTCCGGATTTTTCGAACCCCGGCGCACAGGTGATGTCGCTCGCGGACCGCGAGCGGTTGCTTGCGCTCGCGTCGACGTATGAATTCACGATCATCGAAGATGCGGCTTACCGCTACTACCGGTTCAGCGGGACGGCGCTGCCGACGATCAAGTCGCTCGATCGCGACGGCCATGTCGTTTATGTGGAGTCGTTCGCGAAGACGGTGCTTCCGGGATTGCGCGTCGCCGTGATGTTCGCGGACCGGCAGGATGCGCAGGGCGTGACGCTCGCCGACCGACTTTCATGGATCAAGAGTTATCTCTCCGTCGCAACCTCGCCGATCACGCAAGGCATGCTGGCGGGTTTGCTGATGCAGCAGGACTATCGACTTGAGCATTGGGTTGCGCCGCGCGTCGATGAAGTCAGGCGCAATTGCGAGCGCATGTGCGAGGCGCTGGAGCGCGAGTTGGCTCCGCTGCGTGCGAGCGGCATCGCATGGCGCAAGCCCGAAGGCGGTTTCTTTCTGACCATCGATCTCCCGTTCGTATTCGACACCGAAGGATTTCTCGACTGCGCACGCGACGACGGTGTACTGGCGATGCCGATGCAATTGTTTTCAACGATGGGTCGCGGGTGCAACCAGATGAGACTTGCGTTCAGCAACGTGTCGCCAGCATCGATCGATGCCGGTGTCGCCCGGTTGTCCCGATTCATCGCCCGTCGTTGCGAAGCAACGCGGCCGGAGATGCGGGCGTCCCCATCGCCGAGTTGAGGCGCTCATGGCGGATCAACGAACACACCCAATAGAGGCAGGAGGCACCATGAAACCCGAAGAGCCGAAGCAGGACGACCGCGAAGACGACGATCCGTTCGAACACTGGCGCGTGGTGCGCAACGGGCGAGGCGATCATTCGATCTGGCCGAGCATCAAGGCATTGCCGGACGGATGGGAAGGATTGGGCGTCGAGGGCAGTCGTCACGCGTGTCTCGACTGGATCGAGCGGAATTGGAGCGGCCCGTCGCTGTGACCGGTGATGGCCCAGACTCCTCCAATGTCGCGGACCGACTCGCTGATCGCGGCACCGACTCCTCTCGTGACGGCTTCAGGGCCGGGTTTCGCGTTCTATCTGAAGCGCGACGATCTGCTCGCGCCGTGGGTCGGTTGCTCCAAGATGCGCTTTCTTTCGGCGCTGCATCCCGTGATCAGGGCTGAAGGTCACGATGCGTTGCTATTCCTCGCATCGGCCGGTTCGTCGCTGGTTGCATCGGCCGCTTGTGCCTGCAACGCGTGGGGAATCCAATGTCATGCGCTGGTGCAACCGCAAGCGGATACGCCGGGCGCCCGCGCCGCAATCGCGGCGGGGCTCGCGTTCGGCTGCCGCTATGAGCTGATGACGCATGGCGGGTCGCTGCGAATGGCTACCTCGGAGCCTCAACGCGCACTCGCGCGCCTGCGCTCGAGCGGGCTGTCGGTGCTGGTCATTCCGTTTGGCGGCGATCATCCTCAGGCACGTGTCGCGTACGTCGAAGCGGGATTGGAGCTGGCGCGCGGGCTCGACGCGTTACCGGACGCGACCCGGCCGTCACGCGTCTATCTCGCATGTGCGAGCGGCAGGCTTACGGCGGGCATTGCCACGGGGCTGGCGGTATGGAACCAGGCGCGGCAGGACGCGATGCGCGTGATGGCGGTTGCGGTGTCGCCGGCGGCGCCCATGACACGTGAGGCGTTCGCGCCGATGGTCGATGCGATGCTGGCGAGCGCGCGAACCGTGTGCGCAGGCGGCCTGCCGCAGCCGGAGACCGTGCTTGCGACGATCGAACCGGTCGACGGGCTCTTTGGCGGCGGCTACGGTGAAGCCGTGCCCGAAGCGATGGCGGCCGCGTCCTGGTTCGAGCGAGCGGTCGGCATCCGTCCGGACGAAACCTATACGAGCAAGGCGCTCGCCGTGATGCTGTCGCGTGAGCGCGAGGAGTTCAGGGCGCTGCTCTGGCTCTCGGGCGGTATCCAGCGTCCATCGGAGCGAGAGATCGACGAGCGCGATGCCGACCGTTTGTTGGTCCGGCAGCAGACGGCGGGAAATGGGCGATGAAGCGATTTCTGTTTCTCGCCGACGAACACATCGGCCACACGCATGCATCGATCGGCGTCGCGCGCCGGCTTCAACGGCGTGGGCATTCCGTCGCGTTCGTCGGTGCTCGATCCGCACAGGCGATCACCGATGCCGGATTCGCATGCGAGCGCGAGGATTGGATGGATGGACCGTGCGCGGCGATTGAGCATGCGTCCTGCCGCGCCGGCAGGCTCGCGGCACTGCAAGACTGGTTACGTGTCGCGGCCGGCGGCGCAACGCGCGTCATAGAGCGGCATGCACCGGATCTGCTTCTTTTTCAGCCGTTTCTCCTCGAGTTCTATCCGCTCTTTCATCGGCTCGGCGTCCCGGCGATCAGTTTCAGCACCAAGCCGCTGTTGAGTCCGGATCCGTTGGTTCCACCGTATACAAGCGCGATGGTGCCTAACGACGCCCTGTTCGAGCGCTGGAAGATCCGGTGCGAATGGTGGGGCGCGAGGGCGCGCTATGCGGCCTACCGCGCCGATTGTGTCTATCAGCAATGGCGAACAGGTGTGTCGCATCGTAGCGTGATGCTTGCCGCCGCGACCGATACTGGATTTCCGTTGCGCGCCGAGAACGTAACGCGACCGCTTCCGATCGATGTCGCGTTCCGATCGGTGCCGGAACTGGTGCTGCACGCGCGCGAGTTCGATCTTCCTCGCGTGAACACGCTGCCGGCGCGTATCGCATATCTCGGCCCGTGCGTCGACACGGACCCAGTCCGGACGAACGCCTGTGCAACGCCATCCGGGGCAGGACCACTTATCTATTGCCACTTGGGCACAGTCGGTCGTCAGCGCGGGCACATGAAGCGGGATCTGTACCGGCAGGTGCTTGCAGCGTCTCGCCTGGGAGCGGGTTGGCGATGGCTAATCTCGATCGGCGACGAAGATACCGTGCGATGGCTGCGCGGACTCGCGGATGTGAACGGCCCAGGCATCGACATTCGCGTCTGGGTGCCGCAGATGGCGGCATTGTCGCGCGCGGACGTCGCGATTACGCATGGCGGCGCCAACTCGGTGAAGGAAGCGCTCCATTACGGAATTCCGTTACTGGTGCTGCCGCAATCGGCGGATCAGCCGGGGCTGGGCGCGAGAGTTATGTACCACGGCGTGGGCATTGCCGAAGATGTGCGGCGTTGCACGCCTGAACGAATCGCGCAACACGTGAGCGACCTGCTTGAGAACCCTTCGTATCGTGCGCGCGCGCTCGAGTTCAGCCGGATCTTTGCGCGCTACGATCACGACGAGGTGGCCGAGAACATGCTCGAGCAATACGCGGTCGGGCGCCGCGCTGCGCGGTGACGGCAATCGATCGGGCGAGCGCCAACGTGGCCTGCGCTTGGGAGTATGTCCGCGGAAGCCGCGGTGTCGGGCCGATCACGCAAATGGCCGACGTCGATGCGAACGGCATCAACCGCCAACTGCCGGCCGTTCATGCTGCGCCGCGTCTCGTGCCGGAGCGAAAGAGAGGGCGATCAATACAGCCCGTCCCGCTCGAGGGCGAGAAACAGGCGGCGCACCGTTTGATCATTGAACGAACCGCCGCGCCGCTCGATCAATTCATACCGCACGTCGCTCGATGGATCGCGTTCTACGAAAACCTGACGGATGCCTTCGTCGGCGATCACGCCGGAGTCAATGACGACGTGACGGATGCGCAACCGCTCGATCGCGGCGTCGAGGTCCGACACGGCGAGCGCGATATGCTGGATGCCTTGACCATGTCGGGCGATGAACCGGCTGATATGCGAATCCGCGCCGATGCCTTGGACCAGCACCACAATCGAGCGTCCAGCCTGCAGGACGGCGGAACGCATTCCCGTTCGATCGCCGGCGGTGACACGACGCTCGACTTCGCGAAATCCAAGTGCACCGCAATGCCAACGTAGCGCCGAATCTAGATCTTCCACTGCAAGTGCCACGTGATCGATTTCTATCACCAGATCGTGCAGCACGTTCATGGGTAATTTTTCAGCTTCGGATAGCGAGTCGGTCTGCATTGTCACTGCCCCTGTCGTCGAGGTTTCAACGGCAGTCGATCGACGAGCCCTGCGGCGGACGCGGTCGCATCCACTGCTGGTCCCCGACATGACCGTCAATTGAAACGGCTACTGCAATGGCATTTCACACAACAATTTAGCTACTCTTAACGGAAAGAGATTACTCCAACAATCAGCGGCCACAAAGCAGATTTCAGAGGATTTATGCACGGAGAGCGCGTAACGGATCCGCGTCACTGAGCCTAGAAATCTTCGCGGATGTGGACGCTTCGAATGGCATAGATAGGCGAATTCAATGCGTTTCAGGAATGCGGTTTTTTTCCCTGGATTTCATAACCGCGCATTCGAATGACGACTCCTGGCCGGTTAGCGACGGCCTGACGCTGCCACATGTCCTCAAAAAAGATATGCCGCACGGGGCGGTCAGATGCGCCACCCGGTGCATCTGACCTTGATCGCAGCACTAAGGATCGGGGCCAGTGGCTGTGCAGCCAGGTAACGATCCCGTCAATAGTCGTCGGGAAGCAGAATCGTCGTGACCGAGCGGTCTGCCACGGTAATCACCCAAACCTTTCCACCATTCGAGAGCGCGTAGCTCGACAGCAGACGCTTACCAGGTCTGCAAAGGTAGCGCGTTTGCCGCCCGATCCTCGACGGACAGATCGCCCCAGTCGCCGTGAACGTGACGCGCGAGCAACTGTATCGGGTGAATGCCTGCCGCATTTAGTACAGCATCTGCCCCAGGCGTCCTGCGGTATTGCTCGTAGCACAGCGCGGCAGCAACGCTGATCGCTGCAACGCCCGCCACGACGCCTAGCCCCTTCAGCAGCGGGCCGGGGTGTGGTGGGTGATGAATGAAATCGGTTTGAGGCATGGACTTCTCCTGATCAAGGACGAGTGCGTGCCTCCGTGCGGACCGGACGCGCGACACGTGAAGGGTTGGGGAAAAACACGATTGCCGGGCGCAGGCCCGGCTTATGCCGTCCAGGAAAGTCCGGCGAGTTGGCGGCGTAGTGCCGCCGCCCTCGCCTGCGAGCAGCCCAAGTAAAGGCGGATGTCGGCGACGGTGGGCGTACGCGACCGGCCTCGACGTCGCGAACAAACTGGATCACATCGTCATCGGGCGAAGACTCGTCCGGTAACGGCGTGACGGGATCGTCGCGTGGAGCGTGACTGTCGGTCACCGCAGCATGACCGCCCGTGACTGTTTTGCGACTAACGGTTTCCTCGACGCGACCTGCCGCTAATCCTCGCTGCGGGCGCGGCGCTGGTGATGGACGAATTCGGTGATGCTGTTCACGAGGCCCCAGGCCGTACCAGACGCGGATGGCAGGGTGGCACCCATGCCGCGGCCCGCGTACAGGGACTGCGCCGCCTTGATTGCGCGATCGTTCGTCGCCGGCACCGGCGTGGTCGGCCCGCCGGTCGGGTACGTGAGCACACCATTCGTTCGAAGCCCGTGCGCGTCTGTGTTCCGGCCGCAGAGCGCCCCAGATCCTCGTCGATCACTTCGATCTCATTCCAGCCCAACTGGTGCAGACGATCCTGCATCGCATACTGCAGCTTCTGGCTCTCCAGATTGTGGCTGACCTGGTAGGCCGACGACTGGCGCACGTACAGCATGGCCTTGCGTGTCAGATGCTGTGCCCGAATCTTGTCACTCATCGCGCACCTCCGGCTCGTGTACGACGGCGAACAGCCCGCGACGGTGTTGCCGCAGCAGCTACGCCAGCAAACGCACCGTCTCCTGCCGAACCTCCTGCGGCAGGTGCGTCCACTTTGGCGTCTTCGGAAAAGGATGAACCAGGTCGAGTTGAGCGCCCGGTTGCGGGCTGGTCTGACGTCGCATCAGCACCTCCTGTACGGAGCGAAGGATGGTGCTCGGCTTGTACCACACCGCGTTGCCCGGCAGCAGGGGCCTGCGCCAGCAGGTGCTTCGGTTCTCTCAATGCTTCACAGCTGACGGCGGGAGACGTTGCCGATGTAATACGACAGCAGGCAACGGGATCGAACATCCATTGCGGCACTTCCAGCAAGCCCGCCGTGTCGAACGGCTCTCGCGCACAGCGCAGCACTGACTCGGCGTTCTGCCTTTCTATCGTGGTGAAAATCCATACCGTGTGCCCGTACCACGGGTGCGAACGATAGAGAACTTCCCTTGACTCGGTGATATGGGCGTTGTGTTGACGGCTTGTACAACCAGAGACGACCTCAGTCGAGTCTGGAAGACCGCACGCCCGATGAGTCATACTTCGCGACGCTGCCTGCGACCAAATTGGCAACATGATCGCCCCATATGTTCCGCTTAAAAATCTCAGAAGACTGTCCGAACGAGTGAGGCCACATCTGTGTCCCTCAACATCAGACGCCTTCAGGGTTGCGGACATAGCTTGCCCATAGTGATTGGAACTGCTGTCTCAACTAGACCATCAACCGAGAGCACATAGACTTTGACGAACCAGGTCCCAGGTCTGAGTCCACGTGCTTCCACGGAAATCGGAAGCAGCGGCACATCGTCACCGGTCCGTACAACTGCACGGTCAAGTTGGACGAGGTCACCGGATCCTTCAAGTCCGTTGATTGCCGCACAGACGAGTACCGGTGAGTATCCCGGGGGCAAAAACAGGGCTGTTTCAATGCGTGCCAAATCCCCGTCAATTGTGACTAGAGTCGGCCTGGCGAGCCTTATTGCGTTCCACTTAAGGGCAGCGGGAGTATCCGCGATTACGCCACACACGGAGCATGTGGCACGTTGCCTAGACAAAAACTTAAACCGATGGTGGTCCAAGCGGGCGGAGACTGCCGCGTTCCCGCATATCCAGCATTGACGTGCCATCTCACGCCCGGACAGAGCCGCGTAGCGGGTCGAAACCCAGAACGGCTGTCGCTCCGTAAGCTGCAGCAGTTCGATTCCTACAATTCCAAGAAGGGCGTTCACGGAGTCCATTGTTTCCGCCTCGTAAGTCTCAACGTTTCGAGGGGGGCTAGAGGTATAAAGTGCTTCGCTTGCCGATGTCACCACCGCCCGCACCGCCTCGATAGCGCTGCCCCCAAGTGAAAGGGCCTCAAGGGCGTCAATCGTATCTTGCGCTGCTGCCAATTTACCTAGGGCGGCACGACGAGTAGTCAATCCGACTGGTATTGGAGTCGTGCTAGCCACTTTTGAGGCAGACGCGCGGGCCGCCGGATCACCGAAGACGATGAACACGTCTTCCTCTCTAAAAAATCGCTTTTGCAGCCGGTTGGCGCGTAGCACTACGTCGCCAGCGCAAATGCCATTAGACAGGTCCGCCGCGACTTGCTCGACCAAGCCATGGGATAGGGTGAACAGCCTGCTCGCGGCAATGACCGTCGGGCTGTGCCGCGAAGCGCTCACGGCTAGCCGATGCATTGAGGGGAACAGCCCCGCACCTAGCCGACCCGAGTTACAACTTAGTAGTACCAATATGCCAGCCCTGACCAGGTCGATTTGAAACTTGGGGAAACGATAACTGCAGGACGAAGAGTTGCAGGCAAAATGGTGTCCTGAGCTGATGTCTTGCCCGCAAAACCCCCGCCCATCGAAGTACAACACGTCTTCCCGGCCATGCCCGACGAGGACGCCGTAGGGAGCATTGCGATGTGAGAGTTCAATCAGCATTGCCTTCTCTACGGTATCGCCAGGAATGACTTCGGCGCAAACATTCAGGTGCCGCGTCAGTGCCCGCTCGGCGATAACCCAAGGGCGCGACACGCCGTCCGCCCCGATCGCGGCCGCTGGTGAGTTTGCCCGTTGGACAAATTGTCCTGCTCGGCGCTTCAGGTCCTCATGATCGTATCCGAGAATTACACCTAGGCGATGCACTCGTCGTTGTCGAGTAACTATCCGGGACCACTGCTCGTATAGCGTATCGTTGTCAGTGCGATCCAAGAGAAGTAGTAGGGTTTGAGATGACTTGAGGGCCGTTGCTGGCAGGGCATCTGAGCGAGTCCATTCGATGCATAGTGCGCCACGGGCGTCAGCGAGGCGAGCGGCGAGCGCGGCAGTGTCATCCTCGGCGCAGAAAATGACTGTCTCGCGTTCAATATTGGACATCGATGCCGCGCTTGTTCAGGTCAAGAATCAGACTCGTCGCCAAACGCCGTACCAGTTCAGCCGTGCCCGAATGCTTACCGTCAACGTAGTCGTTGATCAGCAATTTGAATGCGGCGTCCGACCATTTCCCGGCAGCCAACTCCAAGCATTCACCAAAAAAGCAACGATTGAGGCCGCTCTGGATGGACCGCAGTTCCGAAAGATCCTGCTGCACAGACTCGAAGCGTTTCAACAAGTTTTCATCGAGCTTGTCAAGAATGCGACGAACGGCCATCAGAGCCAACTCGGCCGAGTGAATAGCCTCGCCGTCCCATCGATCAGCCGCGTCGTCGCGCGCCGTACGCATTGCTCGCGCAAAGGGCTCCACGCGCGGGTCCACAAAGCGATAGGCAAATGGATTGTTCCAGGGATCTCCTGTCAGTAGATTGAGGTTCTGCAGGCGCTGTACCTCTGCAGCGCCGGAGTAAAGCTCCAGTTGAGTAAACAAGTCTATCGTCGAGTGCAATAGGCCCAACGACTCAAGCTGGTCGACTTGGGCATCCAAGTCCTCTAGCGAAGTCTCCGGCGCAAACATAATCCAGCCTGCGCGGACAGCGATCTCGTGGGTCCGCAAGACACTCAGTGCTTGGACGTTGTGACGCGCCCTAGCCGCCTTGGCATACCGCCTCAGTCGGGTATCTGACGCTGATTCGATCCCTACAAACACGCGAAGTAACCCAGACCGTTTTAACAGCGGGAGCAGGCCCGTAAACTCCAATGTGCAGATAGTCTCAGCCCGAAAGAATACGAAATAGCTGACCCCTAGCTTGGCTTCAATTAGCAAGTTCGCAAAAGTCTTTAGCCGTTCGTGCGAAGCTGGCCAAGGATCCTCGAAACTTGAGTCCACGATCCAAAAACTTCGAGCACCGAGGCGATAGTGCAGTTCACGCATCTCACCAACAACACTCTGCGGCGATCGCCCACGCCATCCGCCCCCGTGCTGGCGGGTCCAAGCGGGTACGTTGCAAAACGTACAATGAGCCAAACATCCGCGGCTGGTTGAGATCGACCTTACCGAGGGATCGGTAAGCCCCTCTATGTCACGCGCCGCCCAAGGCAGGTCATCCAAGGCACGTACTGGGTGTCGGGGCATGAATGCCTTGGTGCGAACCATTAATCCTAGACAGTTTCCCACCTCGGACCTGTCGCGCAGGTGGCGCGCGAGATCAACAATTGTCAACTCTCCTTCACCGACGACCACAGAATCAAGTTCCGGCCACTCTTGCAGCAGGCGGCGCGCATTGAATGTCGCGAAATAGCCTCCCGCCGTCACATGCACGTGCGGACAACTGCTTCGAACGCTGTCTGTCACGGCTCGGAGCTGGCTGATAGGGGTAGAGGCGTGCGAGCATGAGAGGCCCACAAGGCGAGGGCGATTGTTGCCTAGCGTTTTCGAGAGCGCTCGGATACTCTCCGGGTCACGGGGATCAACCGTGTGCATCCCCCCGCTGAACCCTGCGGTACGCAGTGCAGAGCACACGTGCCCGACACCAAGCTCCTCACGGCTTCCCCAGCGCGCGGAGGTAAGCGTTATCAGGGCAAAAAAGGTGTCCGGGTTCACGTAGCCACTCGCCTAGACCGTGCTAAGGACACAAATATCTAACAGGCGGTGAAGACAGGGGCAACGTAGCCGTCATAAGGTGAGCTCCCTTCACGTCTGCCACGTACCTCGCCAAGGATGTATCAAAAGGCCCGCAGTGGTGAGTGAACCCAAGCCCTTGGTAAAATTTCGACTCGCGAATAGTGTACAAGCACGTGGTCGTCGCGCCCAGATTGTGGGCTGCATCGCAGAACTGCCCCATCAGGGCGCGCCCTATCCCATGTTTGCGTATGCTCTCTTCCACAAAGAGGTAGTGTACGTATGCATGACTGCTCCCTGCCGGCACAAAGCCCAGCACGAAACCGACAGCGCGTTGGCTCTCGCTGTCATATGCCACGAAACTAGTATCGCGGAAGTGAACGCAGAAGAATAGATAGATCGAGTCGCGCTCGATGGTAAGCGGGGCGCAGTCGAAATCCTTAAGCCAGTGAAAATCCCTTGGCTGAATCTGCCGCACTTCAAATCGACGGCGCGCCTTGGTCACGATCCGAGCACTCAGATGGCAGCGACCACATCCCTTAGGATGCCGCTGATTTCTCCATCTAGCTCCCCAATGCGCCTGCGAATCTGCTCAGCCTTCGCCTCAAGCTTTAACCGCTCCGCGTGTAACTTCTGCGCCTTGGTAGCCAACTTCTGTGATGGCTTCAAACTCTTGGCTGGGGATTTTTCCTTGGATGTCATGGAAACTCCTCGTAAGCTCGAAAGATATGGTCGCACGCCAAGGGATTCTATGAAGGTGCCCTTCAGCCACTATGCCATGGACGGACACACAATACAATTGTAGTTGCGTGCGCATTGACGATTGCAAGGACGTACCTCAAACGCTGATGAAATTGGCGTATGGTTTCCCTTAACCAATCGCGTCTAACGAGGATTAGCGTCTATTCGGTTGCATCGAATTTATGCATATCGCTCCGCAAATCTGATCTGTAAGGATTGCCTTGTTAGCTTTAATCGGCTCGCGATGGCTCTTTTCGACTGTTGATGGAACAGGTCGGTAACCCGGATCTCCACTACTACACGATTGAACTGAACACAGCGCTTTGTGCGATAGCGCACATTCGCGCAAATATTTACACCTTCGTCTCCTGAGCACTCGAAAATTGACAAATCTGGAATCAGACAGACGAGGCTCCCCGTCGATGTACGTTCCGCGCAGGCAGACTCCGCAGAATCGAGGTGTTGTTTCTGTCCTGATTGGACTTGCGTCGACGAGACCGTCCGCTACCGCATAGACTCGTCGCTTTCAATTTGCTCAGTGTCGATCCACATTTGACTTGAATGCGTACGCACCGTCTAGATTGACTTGGTTTCCCAGAGAGGACTCCATGAAATGCAGTGTTATTTTTTAATAAATGATCGTTTAAAAGTCCCCGCACTTAACGAATCTGTAAATACGTTGATAATATAATCATTGGCAGATTTCCCGCTTCGATACGAGCCGGAAGGCTCGGCTTGGTGATGGGCGTTGGTCGAGGTGGGGCTGCGCTTAGCCCGATCATCGCGGGCGTTCTGCTCAACCTCGGATTTCCACTGTGGGTCGTGACGTCTACGCCGCCCGCACCGGTTCTTGTGACGGGAAGCGTTATTCTTGCTATCCGCGCGAGATCGCGAACAGTCCCTGGGATTGAGCACATGGCATGAACTGAAATGCGATGGAGGTGATACTCTGCTCGATAACCTTCCAGCGTACCTCGATAATCTGTCCGCCGGTGGCCCGCATCAGTCTCTTCTTTCCATTTTCTTATTTATACGAAGGCCGAGATATGTGGCGTAAATCAATCTGGCGCTGAAAATTAAAATATTTGTGCATCAAAAGTTTCGAACGATGTTTTTTGTTCCCGATATCCATTTTTAAATTATCTGTGTCCGCCGCCAGACCGCGTTGCCTTTAGATGCGGGGTCACTATCCTTGCCACTTCCTCCATAACTGGAACAACCACACTGTTGCCGAACTGACGATAAGCTTGTGTATCGCTCACGGGAATCAAAAATTCGTCTGGAAATCCCATAAGCCGCGCACACTCTCGCGGTGTTAAACGACGCGGTCGCTTGCCATGACCCTGAAAACATAATATCTCGCTTCCATCTTTATGGTATCTAGCTGATAAAGTGCGAGTCACGCTGTCAGGTGTGACCAACCCGAATCCAAAACCATTTCCAGCAGCGCGATGCTTTTCTGCATACGCCTGAAGGTATTCCCAGAGCGTAGGAGATAAAGTGTAGTTGGCTTGCACTTTTCGCGCTTTATGATCGAAGAATCGATCGCCGTCGTGTTCAAGGACTGGCTCAGTTCCGTCGGTTTTGTGAAGGATCGACGCTAATCGAGGTCCTTTGGGCGGCAACCGAAGATCATCAAAGGAGAAGTCGGTTTTCCGACGGAAGCCCACAATGACAATGCGTTCGCGGTGCTGGGGCGTGAAATGTCGTCCGTCGATGACGGTATGGTGAATTTCGTAACCAAGTTCATCGCGCAAGACATTGACGATCGTCTTGAAAGTGTTGCCTTTGTCGTGCGAGAGTAGGTTCTTTACATTTTCTAGTACAAATGCGGCTGGCTGCTTTGCATCGATGACGCGGGCGACGTCATAAAAGAGCGTGCCTTGAGTTGTACACTCAAATCCGTGTGGCCGACCGAGTGAATTCTTTTTGCTAACACCAGCGATGCTAAAGGGTTGACAGGGAAACCCGGCTAGCAGCAGATCATGAGACGGAATAGCGTCGGCCGGGAACGGCACTATATCGCCAACAAACAGATGATCGTTAGTGTCCGAGTAATTTTTTTGATAAGTTTTCTTTGAGAAATCATTCCATTCGCTTGTGAACACGCATTGGCCGCCATACGTTTCAAAACCGCGGCGAATACCCCCGATCCCTGCAAACAGATCGATAAAGCGAAATTTGGAGGCTCCGCGTAGGGATGGTCTCTGAACTTTTGCCTGAAGCATTTCTCTGAGTGCGGCTTCCGCGATAACGGGAAAACTTTTGTTGGTCTCCCAGCGGCGGATCGTTCTGACATTTTTGCCACAGTACTCAGCAATTTCGGCTTGACTATAGTGCTGCAGGGCTTGTGTAAGAAGGTTATCGGATTTCGCCAGTAACACGTTATTTCCTGATATATGGGCTGCGATTGTTTCTCGGACGTTTTTCAGACGCGTGAGAACTTGTCAGTGCGTGACTGGCCACCGAGCAACGCTTTGTTTGTCCATTTGCACCCGTGGCGTATGGACACGCCGATAATTTTCTAGTGCATTGATTTTATTTAAAAAAACGATGTCCATCTCGGGTTTTGTTGTGAGTACGCTTCCGTCCTTGTGATAACGCGCGGACAGCGTGCGTGTGACGCTGCCCGGCGTGACGAGGCCGAAGCCGAAGCCGTTTCCGGCCGCGCGATGTTTCTCCGCGTAAGCCTGCAGGTAGGCCCACAGATTCGGTGTCAGCGTGTACTTCGGCTGCACCTTGCGGCGGACGTGGTCGAAGAAACGCTCGCCGTCGTGCGGCAACACCGGCTCGGTGCCGTCCGTCTTGTGCAGAATCGACGCCAGACGCGGCCCCGTTGCCGGCACGCGCAGATCGTCGAAAGAAAACCCGGTTGGCTCGCGAAAACCTACGATGACGATCCGCTCGCGATGCTGTGGCGTGAAGTGTTGCCCGTCTATAACTTTGTAGTGGACGTCATATTTCAGCTCGTCGCGCAGTACGTCGAGAATCGTTCTGAACGTGTTGCCTTTATCGTGCGAGAGCAGGTTCTTGACGTTTTCCAGCACGAAAGCGGCCGGGCGTTTAGCGTCGATGATGCGCGCGACATCGTAGAAAAGCGTGCCTTGCGTCGTGCACTCGAAACCGTGCGGACGGCCGAGCGAATTCTTCTTGCTTACGCCTGCGATGCTGAAAGGCTGGCAGGGAAAGCCGGCCAGCAGCAGGTCATGCGACGGCACCGAATCTTCCGCGTAGGACACGATGTCGCCGACGAACTGGTGTACGTGGCTGGCGTCCTGGTGATTCTGCTGGTACGTCTTTTTGGAAAACTCGTTCCATTCGCTCGTGAACACGCACTGACCGCCGTGCGCCTCGAAGCCGCGACGAATTCCGCCGATTCCCGCAAAAAGGTCGATGAACTGGAAATCCGCCCGGCTTTCCGGGTGCGTATTTCGCGCGCTCGTATGCAGCATTTCACGCAAAGCGGCTTCGGCGATGCGGGGACAGCTCTGGTCCGTTTTCCAGCGTCGAATGGTTCGGACGTCTTTTCCGCAGCGCGCCGCGATTTCGGCCTGACTGTAGACCTGCAGCGCTTGTAGGAGCAGGTCGTGCCTGGTGGCCATTGTCATGTCGCTTGTTCTCGCTGGGAATTTTGGCGGACATTTTGACCGTTCGATCACCGCCTGTCCAGGAATTTTGGGGCGCGATATGCCACGCCGGAGCCTTGAGCGGCGAAATGCGCTTGTCACAGTTGGATGTGTACGCTTGCAGCGTGACGCGAGGTCCCTGCGTTGCGACGTGTTAAGGCCGCGGCATAGTTCGCGGCCTTTTTTTATATCGACACCGACATCTCGCGCCTGCTCCCCCGCTTCGTTCCGCACCAGCGGAGCTGCGAAGCAACAACAGCGGGCGACCGCCGCGCTAGGCGAGATGTCCGGCGCCGGTTTCGTGCGTAGGTGGAAATAGTGCAGCGGTGGCGGGCGCGAGTTCGTCCCATGCCAGAGGCGGCTCGGCCTCGAACTGGTCGAGCTGCAACAGAAGACTGTCCACCGCGCACAGCTGCGGGTGCGTCAGGCTGCCCGTGTCGAGCAACTTGTAAAGACGCTCGCGCCAGTAGGTCGGGGGCAGAATAGGGCCAGCAAGGTCGCCTTGCAACGACAACCGCATCGCGCGCGCGATATGGGTGATGTCGCCGTCGATCAAACCGGCTTTCGATGATGCCGACAGGGTGATGGGTTTGCGGTCCATGGCTCCTCCATGGCACCTATTACGGCAGGCTGGAGGGAAACTTTAGCCTTTTGATGAAAAAATTTCCGGGGGCTTGATGGAAAGCCCGTCGCGCGGCACCGCGTTTTGCGACGCGGTCAGCGACGGCCCTCAGGCATGGCCGTTGCTCGATCAGGTTACTGGCGCAATTTCGCGTCGGCATTCAAGTAAGTGGAGCCGAACATGAACAAGGACCAGGTAAAAGGTGTGGGCGAACAGGTCAAGGGAAAGATCAACGAAGCCGTGGGTAAGGCGACGGATAATCCCGCCAAGGAACTGAAGGGCGATCTCCAGCAGGGCGCGGGCAAGGTGCAGAAGAGCTACGGCGACGCAAAGGAAGACGCGAAGGACCAAGCCAAGCGCAACACCCCGTAATCTGGCTTGATGCGGTCGTAGGGAAAGGCGCTTCGGCGCCTTTTTCTCATTGGCGGCGTCATTTGGGGTCGCCGGCACGAGGCGCGCCGGGCTGCCGTCGGCGTGTCCGGTTTCCGGCTGCATCGGCAGCCGGGCCTGGGAGTAACCCGGCTTTGACGCGCCGAACGTGCGCTGCGGGCTGTCGGGCCTTTAGACTGGCTGCATCCAACATGGAGGCCGCGACAATGACACCGGAAAAAGTGCTTTCGATGTTCGAACGGCAGTATCTGGAGGGCAAAGCGCCCGTCGATCTGGACGAGACTTGCGCAAGCTTTGCAGCCTGGCTCGCGTCGATGTGGGAGCAACTCGACGTCGAACGCAGGGCTTTGCTGTTGACGGTGGGTGCCGCGCTGTGGCGCGAAGGCTATGACCTGAGCGCGGGCGGCGCGACGAAGGACTTGTGGTGAGCGCAACCTGAATCGCGGACTTGCCGGCGTCCCGCACCCGTTGCGCCGACTCGGTTTATATTTGGCGCTCCGCATTGGCACAGCCGAGGCCGGTCGCCCCGTCGATCTCTGCCGCTCAATGCGATTTCCGCCATTCCGCACAGGGTTTACACCATCACATGACAGATCTGTCCGCTTTCCCGATCACGAAGAAATGGCCTGCTGAGCATCCGGACCGCCTTCAGCTGTATTCGCTGCCTACGCCGAACGGCGTCAAAGTGTCGATCATGCTTGAAGAAGCCGGCTTGCCTTACGAGCCGCATCTGGTGCGCTTCGACGCGAACGATCAGATGACGCCGGAATTTCTCTCGGTCAACCCCAACAACAAGATTCCCGCGATCATCGATCCCAACGGACCTGACGGCAAACCGCTGCCGCTCTTCGAGTCCGGCGCGATCCTGATTTATCTCGCGGACAAAACCGGCCAGCTGATTCCAAAGGACGCCGCCGGCCGCTACGAGGCGATTCAGTGGGTCATGTTTCAGATGGGCGGCATCGGCCCGATGTTCGGCCAGCTTGGCTTCTTCCATAAATTCGCAGGCAAGGAATACGAAGACAAGCGTCCGCGCGATCGCTACGTCGCCGAATCGAAAAGGCTGCTCGGCGTGCTGGAGCAGCGTCTCGAAGGGCGCGAGTGGATTCTCGGCGATCAGTATTCGATCGCGGACATCGCGACGTTCCCGTGGGTGCGCAATCTGATCGGTTTCTACGAAGCGGGCGAGCTCGTCGGCATAGAGGATTTTCCGAACGTGAAGCGCGTCCTGGCCGCGTTCGTCGCGCGTCCGGCTGTTGTTCGGGGACTGGATAGTCCGAAGCGGGTGTAGGTGTCCGTTGGTACGACGGCGGTCCGCGCCGGACCGCGCGTCGTTTTGATAACGTATAGCGGAGCGTATGGCAGAACGCATGGCGGACCGCATTGCAGACCGTGTGGGCGGCATACGGCAGTTCAGGTCCATTCAGACTTTGCGCGCGTTGGCCGCGTTGGGCGTGGTCGCATTTCATGCCGAAGGGAATGTGGCCACATACGGCTGGGCGACGCATTTCTTTCACCAGATTTCGCGTTTTGGCGAAATCGGCGTCGATGTCTTTTTCGTCATTTCCGGCTTTGTCATGGTGCTGGTTACGCATGGCAAGCCGCCCGGCGTGGCTTCCGCAAGGGCATTCATCGTTGCTCGCATTGCCCGCGTTGTTCCTCTTTATTGGGCGCTCACGTCGCTTTTCATTGTCTTGCTTCTCGTCGTGCCGGGCGCATTCGGAAATGCGTCGCTGAATGTCGGGCATGCGGTGGCCTCCTATCTGTTTTTCCCCTGGCTGAACTGGATCCACGTGACGGCGCCGGTAGTCGGCGTCGGGTGGACGCTCAACTACGAGATGTGGTTTTACGGCGTGTTCGCCGTTTCGATGTGTTTAACGCGTTATCGGCTACTGGCTGTCGCGGCGTTCCTGGCGGTTATGTCCGCGCTGCATTTCGTTCACACAGGCGGAGTCGCATTTTCGTTTTATACAAACCCGATCGTGATGGAGTTTGTATTTGGCACTCTCGTCGGCTGGGTTTATGCGACGGGACGCGCGGTGCCGATAGCAGTGGCGGCAGCGATCGTCGTGTCGATCCTGGCCGCCGGCAAAGTGTTCGCGCCGGCCCTTACTGAAACGAACCGCTTTCTGGTGTTTGGGTTGCCGGCGTTCGCCGTAGTTGTGGCCGGGTTGTCGGTGGAGAACATGGTGCGCTGGAACGCGTTGCTGGAACTCGTTGGCGACTCTTCTTATTCGCTGTATCTGACGCACGTTTTTTCGGTGCCGGTCTGCGTCAAGCTGCTGCAGATATTCGACCGGCAGCATCGTATGCCTGGCGATCTGGTCTGTGTAGTCGTGGTGCTGGCGTCGGTCGCCGTCGGGCTCGCTTCGTACCAATGGCTCGAAGGACCGATGAACAGAATGGGCAAGCGCCTGATCGGGCGGACTCGTGCGACGGCAGAGCCTGCGCGCAACTGAGGCGTTGCGTGGGGCGGCGTGAGAGATGTGAAACGCCGTGCGAGGCTGTGAGGCGGGTGGTCCCCCTGGCAGGAATCGAACCTGCATCTAGCGCTTAGGAGGCACTTGTTCTATCCATTGAACTACAGGGAGATGGATAACTTTGCGGGGCGGACCGGGCCCCTGATTTTTGCTCACTGCGCCCACATTCGGCGGCAGCGGCTCACATGTCCAGCTATGCAAGCGAGGGCAAGAGTATAGCAAAAACGTTGGAAACGAATGCCGCCTTCAAAGCCCGCCAATACACGGTCGGAGCCCGCCGACGCGCCACTATCGCCGACGTTTCGCCTGACGACCGCACAGGCGAAGAAGAGTATCAGACCCGGCTCGCTCCCCGAGCCCGCCTCAAAAAACAAGCGGCCCAGCAGGCAAGACCTGCTGGGCCGCGCAAACTACCGACGCCTTATCTCAACGTCCGGCCGGTCAAGGCTGGCTCGACACCGCCAAGCCGCTCGGCCTCAAAATTCGACCACCGCGAATTCCGCTTTGCCGACGTCGCACAGCGGGCAGCGCCAGTCGTCCGGAATCGCGGCGAAGCGGGTGCCCGCGGCGATGCCTTCTTCGGGCAGACCTTCTTCCTCGTTGTAGATCCAGCCGCAAATGAGACACACCCAGCTTTTATATTCTGTCACTTCCGTTACTTCGCTCACGACGCACTCATCTCTCTTCAATGCAATGATCCGCCCAGTCTGCCCCTTTTTTGGGCACGGCGGCGACCCGCAATACTACAGGAATTCGTCCGATGCCCCGAGTTACCGACGTTCCGCGCAGGGCTTGCGCGAGGGCGTGTCACGTAGAGCGTGTATCCTCGGACTCGCAGCGGCTCGGCGTTTCCACGCGGTTTATGTTTCCAACCAGGAGAGAAGCCATGTTCAGAAGCAGATGGTTGAGCGGCGCGGCACTGGCCGCGTTGCTGGCGGCGTCGGGTGCAGCGCAGGCTGCAAGCGTGTCGTTCGTGCAGCCGACGGACGGCGCGAGCGTCAGCAATCCGGTCCACGTGGTGTTCCGCGTCGAGGGCATGAAGATCGCGCCCGCCGGCACAATGACGGACGGCACCGGCCATCATCATCTGCTGGTGGACGGCAAGCCGCTGCCCAAAGGCGAGGTGATTCCCGCCAACGACAAATCGCTCCACTTCGGCAAAGGGCAGACCGCAACGGATCTGACACTGCCGCCGGGCAATCACACGCTGACGCTGCAGTTTGGCGACGGTGCGCATCGTTCTTATGGTCCCGACCTCAGCAAGACGATCACGGTGCATGTGAAGTGATGGGTGCGCCCCTGCGAACGGGCAAGGGCGGGCATGCGCGGCCCGGTGATTCGTCCTATGTCTTCAGGCTTACAGGCACCAGCCCGCGCGCCCGGTACAATGAGCAGTTCCGACTCATTCATCGCTGTCTTCTCCAATTCTCCATGTCGCTTTACACCATTACCGGAGCCCAACTGGCATTCGGTCACGTCGCGTTGCTCGATCACGCGGACTTCTCTCTCGAATCGGGCGAGCGCGTCGGGCTGATCGGCCGCAATGGCGCGGGCAAGTCGTCGCTGCTGAAAATCGTCGCCGAACTTGCCAAGCCCGACGACGGACTCGTCACGCGCCAGCAGAATCTGACCACGGTGTACGTGCCTCAGGAGCCGGAGTTCGATACGGACGACACGGTGTTCGACGCAGTCGCCGCTGGCCTCACGCACGCCCGCGCGCTGCTCGACGAATACGACGCGGTCGCCAACCAGCTTGCGGACGAACCGGAAGGCGCACAGCACGACGCGCTGATGGCACGCATGAACACGCTGCAATCGTCGCTGGACGCGGCGGACGCCTGGAACTGGAGCACGCGCGTCGCCACCACGCTGCAGCAGATCGGCCTGAACGGCGAGGCGCGCGTCGGTTCGCTGTCGGGCGGCATGCAAAAGCGCGTGGCGCTCGCCCGTGCGCTCGTCGTGCAGCCTGACGTACTGCTGCTCGACGAGCCGACCAACCACCTGGATTTCGACGGCATCCGCTGGCTCGAAGATCTGCTCGTGTCGCAGCGGGCGGCGCTCCTCTTCATCACGCACGACCGGGCGTTCCTCGACCGTGTCGCCACGCGCATCGTCGAACTGGATCGCGGGCGTCTGCTTTCGTATCCCGGCAATTTCTCGGCTTACCAGACGCGCAAGGCGCAGCAGCTGGAAATTGAACGCGTTGAAAACGAGAAGGCCGACAAGCTCCTCGCGCAGGAAGAGGTGTGGATTCGCAAGGGTGTCGAGGCGCGCCGCACGCGCAGCGTCGGCCGGATCGCACGGCTCGTCGAAATGCGCAACCAGCGCGCAGAACGCCGCAACGTGCAAGGCAACGTCAAGCTCGACGTGGGCCAGGGCGAGAAGTCGGGCAAGATCGTTGCCGAACTGACGGACGTCACGAAGCGCTACGGCTCGCGCACCGTGATCGACAGTTTCACGGCGACCGTCATGCGCGGCGACAAGATCGGTTTTGTCGGTCCGAACGGTGCGGGCAAGACTACGCTGCTGAAGATCATCCTCGGCGAATTGCAGCCTGACGAAGGCACGGTGCGCGTCGGCACCAATCTGCAAGTGGCTTATTTCGACCAGATGCGCGCGCAGCTGGACCTGGACAAAAGTCTTGCCGATACGATTAGCCCCGGCAGCGAGTGGGTGGAAGTCAACGGTCAGAAAAAGCACGTCATGAGCTACCTGGGCGACTTCCTGTTCGCACCGGAGCGCGCCCGTTCGCCGGTCAAATCGTTGTCGGGCGGCGAGCGTAACCGTCTGCTGCTCGCGCGGCTCTTTGCGCGGCCAGCCAACGTGCTGGTGCTCGACGAACCCACCAACGACCTCGACATTCCCACGCTCGAACTGCTGGAAGAACTGCTCACCGACTACGACGGCACGGTGCTGCTCGTCAGCCACGACCGCGCGTTTCTCGATAACGTCGCGACGTCGGTGATCGCGTCGGAAGGCGGGGGCAAGTGGCGCGAATACGTAGGCGGCTTCACGGACTGGCAGATCCAGAGCCAGCGCTCGCAGCAAATGGCGCAGGAAGCACAGAAAGAGGCGAGTAGGGACGCGGCCAAAGACAGCGCGAAAGACAGCGCAGCTTCCAAGGACAATTCCGCTGGCCGCAACACCCAACGCGCGGCCAAGTTGTCGTTCAAGGAACAGCGCGAACTGGAAGCGTTGCCGGAGAAAATTGCCGCTCTCGAAGCGGAGCAGAAAGCCATTGGTGCTCAGCTTGAAGACGGCTCGATATTCGCGAAAGACGCGCAGGAGGGCAAGCGCCTTTCCGAACGCTACGCCGCGATCGACGAAGAGCTGCTGCTCGCGCTCGAGCGCTGGGACGAACTGGAAAAGCGCCGCAAATAGAGCGGCGAGCGCCGACGTGTTGCGTCGTCGGCGCATTTGCTTTTGCATGGGCGACGCCTTGTCCGGAAGGCCGATCGCTTGAGCAGTGAATTGCCGCCAGGTTTGAAATCAGTAAAATACCCCGCGAACAGGCTTCCCCGGCGTTCGCACCGGCGGCAACGATGCGCGGCAATAGTGCCGTGCGTCGGGCCGTTATCCTGCGTGTCGATAAGAGCCCGCGCACAAAAGCGCGTGGCCGTCGCGTGGAATGCGCGCGGAAGCCATGCGGCAAAACAGTTTGCCCGCGCTGCGGGCACCCCACCTAACCACGTTGTTTCGTTTCGCTTTTTTTGAAAACTCAACGCATTTTCCACGGACCTGTCCACAGGACCTGTGGACAACGATGAACCGACGCACCCGAGTCAACCATGTCCACGAAAAAGCCAAACGCCGCGTATAGCGAAGCGTCGATCAAGGTGTTGAAGGGTCTCGAGCCGGTCAAGCAACGGCCCGGCATGTACACCCGCACCGAGAATCCGCTGCACATCATTCAGGAAGTTATAGACAACGCGTCGGACGAAGCCCTCGGCGGCCACGGCCGGCAAATCACGGTCACGCTGCACGCGGACCATTCGGTGTCGGTCGAAGACGACGGCCGCGGTATTCCGTTCGGCCTGCATCCGGAAGAAGGCGTGCCGGTCGTGGAAATCGTGTTCACGCGGCTGCACGCGGGCGGCAAGTTCGATAAAGCCGCCGGCGGCGCCTACACGTTCTCGGGCGGCTTGCACGGCGTCGGCGTGTCCGTCACCAACGCGCTGTCCACTCGCCTCGACGTCACCGTGTGGCGCGACGGCAAGGTCGCCGCGCTGAGCTTTGCGCATGGCGACGTGGCGAAGCCGCTCGAAGTGCGCGCCGCAGCGAAGGGCGAAAAGAAGTCCGGCACGCGCGTTACCGCGTGGGCAGACCCGAAGTACTTCGACTCGCCCAATCTGCCGCTCGGCGAATTGCAACGGCTGCTGCGCTCGAAGGCAGTGTTGTTGCCGGGCGTCGAAGTCACGCTTATCAACGAGAAAACCGGCGAACAGCAAAGCTGGAAATACGAAGACGGTTTGCGCGGCTATCTGCTCGAAGGCATGAACGGCAGTGACCTGCTCATCCCGCTTTTCGAAGGCGAGCGTTACGCCGAAAACTCGCGATCGAGCGAAGAAACCTTTGCCGAAGGCGAGGGTGCCGCGTGGGTCGTCGCATGGAGCGAGGAAGGGTCGCTCACGCGCGAGTCGTACGTCAACCTGATCCCGACGCCCGCAGGGGGCACGCACGAATCGGGCTTGCGCGACGGCTTGTATCAGGCGGTGAAGAGCTTTGTCGAATTGCACAACCTTCAGCCGAAGGGCGTGAAGCTTCTCGCTGAAGACGTGTTTGCGCGCGTGTCGTTCGTGCTGTCGGCAAAGGTGCTCGATCCGCAATTCCAAGGGCAGATCAAGGAGCGTCTGAATAGCCGCGACGCGGTGAAGCTCGTGTCGTCGTTTGCGCGCCCGGCGCTCGAATTGTGGCTGAACCAGCATGTGGAGCACGGCAAGAAGCTTGCGGACCTCGTCATCAAGCAGGCGCAGGCGCGTACGCGAGCAGGGCAGAAGGTCGAGAAGCGCAAGAGCTCCGGCGTGGCTGTGCTGCCAGGCAAGCTGACCGACTGCGAGTCGACGGAAATCGGCCGCAATGAGTTGTTCCTCGTCGAGGGCGATTCGGCCGGCGGCTCCGCGAAGATGGGCCGCGACAAGGAATATCAGGCGATCCTGCCGCTGCGCGGCAAGGTGCTGAACACGTGGGAGACCGAGCGCGACCGCCTCTTTGCGAATAACGAAGTGCACGACATTTCGGTGGCGATCGGCGTCGATCCGCATAGTCCGGACGACAAGGTCGATCTGTCGAACCTGCGCTATGGAAAGATCTGCATTCTGTCGGACGCGGACGTGGACGGCTCGCACATTCAGGTGTTGCTGCTCACGCTGTTCTTCAAACATTTCCCGCAGTTGATCGAACGCGGTCATGTGTGCGTCGCGCGCCCGCCGCTCTTTCGCGTCGACGCGCCCGCGCGCGGCAAGAAACCGGCGCAAAAGCTCTATGCACTCGACGAAGGCGAACTCGAAGCGATTCTCGACAAGCTGCGCAAAGACGGCGTGCGCGACACGCAATGGTCGATCAGCCGCTTCAAAGGCCTCGGCGAAATGAGCGCCGAGCAACTGTGGGATACGACGATGAACCCGGACACACGTCGACTCACGCCGGTCGCGCTCGGCGAGCTCGATTACGACGCCACGGTCGCGCGCATGACCATGCTGATGGGCAAGGGCGAAGCGGCATCGCGGCGCAGCTGGCTGGAAGAAAAGGGCAATGAAGTGGAAGCGGATATCTGAGCGGTTTTACAGCGCTCGCATGTCGCACGGAAGCACGAAACTTCACGCCAAACACGATACGGAATCTAGATGGACGACGATAACACTCTCGACCTGTTCACCGAGCCACCGCCGCCGGAAGGCGATTTTTTGACGCTCGGCAATTACGCTGAACGTGCGTACCTCGACTACGCGGTCAGCGTGGTCAAGGGCCGCGCGCTGCCGGATGTGTGCGACGGCCAGAAGCCGGTGCAACGCCGCATCCTGTTCGCAATGAACGACATGGGTCTGTCCGACAACGCGAAGCCGGTCAAGTCGGCGCGCGTGGTTGGCGACGTGCTCGGTAAATATCATCCGCACGGCGACCAGTCGGCCTATGACGCGCTGGTGCGTCTCGCGCAAGACTTTTCGATGCGCTACCCGCTGATCGACGGCCAGGGCAACTTCGGTTCTCGCGACGGTGACGGCGCGGCGGCCATGCGCTACACCGAAGCGCGTCTGACGCCGATCGCCAAGCTGCTGCTCGATGAAATCGATCAGGGCACGGTCGACTTCATGAAGAACTACGACGGCGAGTTCGACGAGCCGAGGCTCTTGCCCGCGCGTCTGCCGTTCGTCCTGCTCAACGGCGCCTCGGGCATTGCCGTGGGCCTCGCCACCGAAATTCCGTCGCACAACCTGCGAGAAGTCGCAGGCGCCGCGGTCGCGATGATCCGCAACCCGAAGATTGCGCATGCCGAATTGATGCAGCACATTCCGGGTCCGGATTTCCCAGGCGGCGGCCAGATCATTTCGAGCGAAGCGGAAATTTCGGCGGCCTACGAAACCGGTCGCGGTAGCCTGAAGGTCCGAGCACGCTGGAAGATCGAAGACCTCGCGCGCGGCCAGTGGCAACTGGTCATCACCGAATTGCCGCCGAACACGGCCGCGCAAAAGGTGCTCGAAGAAATCGAGGAACAGACCAATCCGAAGATCAAGCTTGGCAAGAAGGCGCTAACGCCCGAACAGTTGCAAGGCAAGCAGACCATGCTGGCCTTGCTCGACGCGGTGCGCGACGAGTCCGGTAAGGACGCGCCCGTGCGCCTCGTGTTCGAGCCGAAGTCGAGCCGCATCGATCAGACGGAGTTCGTCACCACGCTGCTCGCGCATACGAGTCTCGAATCGAATGCGTCGCTGAATCTCGTGATGGTCGGCGGCGACGGCCGGCCGCGTCAGAAGGGCTTGAGCGAAATCCTGCACGAGTGGATCGCGTTCCGCTTCGCGACGGTCACGCGCCGCACGCGTCACCGTTTGACGAAGGTGGACGACCGGATCCACATCCTCGAAGGCCGGATGATCGTCTTTTTGAATATCGACGAAGTCATCCGCATCATTCGCGAGTCCGACGAACCGAAGGTCGCGTTGATGGCCGCGTTCGGTCTGTCCGATCGCCAGGCCGAGGACATCCTCGAAATCCGGCTGCGTCAGTTGGCGCGTCTCGAGAAGATCAAGATCGAGAAAGAGCTCGCTGAACTGCGCGACGAAAAAGCGAAGCTCGAAGAACTGCTCGGCAGCGAATCGGCGATGAAGCGCCTGCTCATCAAGGAGATCGAAGGCGACGCGAAGCAATACGGCGACGAGCGCCGCACGCTGATCCAGCAGGAAAAGCGCGCGACGTACGAAGCGCGCGTGGTCGATGAACCTGTCACGGTCGTGGTCTCGCAAAAGGGCTGGGTGCGGGCATTGAAGGGGCACGGGCTGGACACGGCTGGCTTCACGTTCAAGGCCGGCGACGGTCTCTACGCCGCGTTCCAGTGCCGCACGCCCGATACGCTCGTCGCGTGGGGCAGCAACGGTCGCGTCTATTCGGTCGCGGTGGCGTCGCTGCCGGGCGGCCGTGGCGACGGCGTGCCGGTGACGTCGCTGATCGAACTCGAATCGGGCAGCCACCTGATGCATTACTACGCGGCTTCGGCTGACCAGGCATTGTTGCTCGCGTCGAGCAACGGCTTTGGCTTCATCGCGAAAGTCGGCGACATGGTGAGCCGCCTGAAGGCGGGCAAGTCGTTCATGACGATCGACGTCGGCGCTGTGCCTCTCGCGCCCATGCCGATGCTGCCGGACGCGACGCAGGTCGCGTGTCTGTCGTCGAGCGGGCGCCTGCTGGTATTCGGTCTCGACGAAATGAAGACGCTCTCTGGCGGCGGTCGCGGCGTCACGCTAATGGCGCTCGACGACAAGGAAACGCTGGTTCAGGCGCTCGCGATCAACCCGGCGGGGGTCATGCTGATCGGCGCGCGTCGCGGCGGACGTCTGGACGAAGAAAAGCTGAGCGGCGCCGCTTTAGCGTCGCATGTCGGCAAGCGGGCGCGCAAAGGGCGCACGCCTGAAACCAGGCTGAAGCTCGAAGGTATGCGCCCCGTGCTGGCCGCTTGACGAAGATTGACGTTCCAATACGGCCGGCGTCTGCTAGCATGCGAGGCGCTGGCCGTGCGTGGTGAAGTGTGCCGCAGTGGCTCGCGGCAACCACGCAGTTACCACGCAGTTGCCACGCCGTAACTGCGGAGCACGTTGCAGAAAATTCGGGGGCGGCGTTACGGTGTCGAAGTGCGGTATTCCGTCGAGATACAGGCGCGCTGCAATAACAACAAGAAAAACGACGAGAAAGCCTTGGGCCTGCTGGAACTGCACGCATGGCGTGCGGTCGAACGCGCTCAATAGCCGCTGCTCATATCATTCGTCATAAGCGGTGTGGCGTCGTCGGAGAGGAATACAACATGAACAAGGCTATCGAACTCGCGCTGTTTCTACACCTGCTCGCAGTCGCGATATGGATCGGCGGGATGGTCTTCGCGCATTTCTGCTTGCGCCCGGCAATTGCCGATCTTTCGCCGCAATTGCGTTTGCCGTTGTGGGAGTCGGTGTTTGGCCGCTTCTTCAATTGGGTTGCTGCTTCGGTGCTGGTCATTCTGCTGACGGGCGGCTTCCTTCTGATGCAATTCGGCGGTGGCCACGCCACGTGGCCGTTGCATGCAATGGCCGGCCTTGGCATCGTCATGATGCTGATTTTCGGACATATCCGCTTCGCGGTGTTTCCGCGCATTCGCCGTGCTGTGCAGGCGCAGAAGTGGCCTGACGGCGCACAGGCAGTCGGCACGATCCGGCGTCTGGTGCTGATCAATATCGTGCTTGGCGTGGTGACCGTCGGGTTCGCCGTGCTGTCGCGCGGGTTTTGACAGACGCTTGCCGGCTCGCTGAACGGTCGATGCACGGTCGCTGACCTGACGCTGCACAGCGCCGGAGAATCTCCGGGCGCGCGGCTAAAGCAATGCGCCGTACGCGAGCCACAGCCCGCATACGACCGCGACGGTGCCGTACACCACGTACACAGGCACCTTCAGCTTCGCGAAACACATCGCCGAGAATAGCGCGGTGATCAGATAGACCGGTTGCAACGGCACGCGTCCGGCGATACGCAGCACGGCCACCGCAAGGAAGGCCGTGGTGACCGCGCGCAGAATCCGCATGCCGTGCTCGAATTGCTGGTTCATCTTCAATTGATGCAGGTGCTGCTGCGCCAGCACCACGAGGCATCCGGACGGCACGAACAACGCCAGCGTGGCGATCAACGCGCCAGCCCACCCGTCGACGAGATAGCCGAAGAACGGCACGACATTCAGAAGCGGTCCCGGCGATAACGGCGACAGTGAAAACGCCAGCGTGAAGTCGTTGTCCGATATGCCGATCGTCGGCGTGACGAACAATGTCTTGAGCACCGGCAATGCGGAAAAGCCGCCGCCGAACAGCGTCATGCCCGCGCCCGCGAGCCGCGGCCATAGCAGCGCGAGATCGTAGCGATGCGGCAGTGGTAGCGCGAACAGCAGCACGAACACGCACAGCATCGTGAGGATCTGCCAGTCGACGCGCGCGAACGACACGGCAAAGCGCGTGTCGCGCACGGGGCTGACCACCCAGCCCGCACCGAACGCCGCGCTTAGCATCAGCACATAAGCGGCAGGGCTGTGCGCATAGAAAAGCGCGATACAGCCGACGACCGCCGCGGTCCATTCGAGCTTACCGCGCACGAGCGCACGTGTCTGCTTGTACCACGTGATGCCGATCAACGTGGCGAGTACGACACTGAAGTGATTCAGCAGAGTCTGCGACGCGGCGGCGCGCACGATCGGCGTGCGATAGAAGATCGCGAAGAGCGTCATCAGCATGAAAAAGGGCAGCACGCTGGCAATGCCCGCGACCCATGCGCCGGCGCGTCCGCGCAGCGCGTGTCCGAGTTGCACGGCGACATTGCAGCCCACCGGCCCCGGCACCATCCACGCAAGCGCGATCAGATCGGAGAACGCGACCCGCGAGAGCCGCCCTTCACGTTCGACATAGTGATTCTCGAGCTGGGCCATCAGCGCGAGGCCGCCCCATGACAATGCCGACAGGCCGAACACGACCCGAAACAGCGTCCATAGCGGTTCCCGTTCCCCTCGTCTTGCCGCATCGTGGCTTGTTATGGTCTGCATGGCGCCACGGCGCCCGCTGAGCGGGCGTCCGTCCTGTGGATCGTGTGGGTGTTGCGCGAGGCCGACCGGTCCGGCGGTCCCGCGCGAGATTGCAATACAGCGAGAATGTAGCCCGTTTTGTGTGACTGCGGTATGGGCGGGCTTCTCGATTGCAGCATCGAAAGTCAAAGCCTTGCAAGCGACGCCTTCGGCGCGACTGCCTAGCCGTTCGTGCTGGTGCTGGCGCTCGTATTCGTTTCCTGAACGGGATGCCGGCCCGTCATGCCGCACACGCCGAAACGTTCGAGCAACGCCGGAATTGCGTCGACAGGAACTGGGCGCGAAAACAGAAAACCCTGCGCCTCGATATGACCGAGCGCGGCGAGCCACGCAATCTGCTCTTCCGTTTCCGTTCCTTCGACAACCACCGTCAGCCCGAGCGAGCGCGCCAGATTGACGATCGCGGTGACCATCACGCAAACGCTGCGGTCGCCCGGAATAGCCTGAACGAACGAGCGGTCCACCTTCAGCGTATCCACGGAAAAACGGTTCAGATACGACAGCGACGAATAGCCAGTGCCGAAGTCGTCGAGTGCGATCCGCACGCCAAGGCGCTTGAGCGCAAAGATCTTTTCGGAGACGAGTTCCGGATATTCCATCATCGCCGTTTCCGTGATTTCGAGTTCCAGGCGGCGTGCCGAAATGCCGCTTTCCTCGATCGCGTGCGACACCGTTTCGTACAGATCGCCGCGCCAGAATTGCACGGCCGAAATGTTCACGGCGAGCGACAGCGTGTCGTAGCCTTGCTGCTGCCACACGGCCAGTTGCCTGCACGCGGTCTCGATCACGAAGTCGCCGATCGGCACGATGAGGCCGGTGGACTCCGCGACCGGAATAAATTCGTTGGCCGGAATCAGACCGTGCTGCGGATGGTTCCAGCGCACCAGCGCCTCGAAGCCGGTGATGCAGCGGCGCGTGAGGTCGATCTTCGGCTGGTAGGCGAGAAACAGTTGCCCTTCGGCAAGCGCGACGCGCAACTGCTGCTCCCACTTCATCAGATGGTCGGCGCGATGCGACAGTTGCGGCGAATAGAACTGGTAGCAGTTCTTGCCCGCATCCTTCGCGCTGTACATCGCGAGGTCGGCCTTTTTCAGCAGGTCGATCTCGCTCTCGTTGGCGACCGAATAAAGCGCGATGCCGATGCTCGCATGCAGCACGAACGAACTGCCGCGCACTTCGAACGGTTTCGCGAAGGCTTCCGCTGCCGCTTCGGCGAGCGCGACCGCGCGCTTCTCGACGTCCTCGCCCTTGATGACGACGACGAACTCGTCGCCGCCGATGCGGCTTAGCGTGCCGTCGTCCGCGACCGCGGTGGAGAGCCGCGAGGCCGTCATTTGCAGCACGATGTCGCCGGCGTTGTGACCGAGCGTGTCGTTGACCGTCTTGAAGTTGTCGAGGTCGATAAACAGAATCGCGAGGCGGCCCAGGTTGGCCGGTTGCGCGACTTCGTGGCGCAGCGTCCGCAAGGTTGCATAGCGATTGCGCAAGCCGGTGAGCAGGTCGTATTCGACCAGATGCGTCATTTCGCGCTCACGGCCGAGCAGCTTGCCGATCAGGCCGGTTGCCACGGCGAAGAAGCTCAGCATGGCGAGCGAGATGAACCCCGCCATCAGCAGATAGACGTTGCGCGTATGGTTGTAGTCGGCGAACTCCTCGGCTTGCGACAGACCGACCAGCACGCCGAGCGGATAACCGTCGATATGCCGGTACGACACGATGCGCGTGACGTTGTCGATCGAATCGACATAGGTGCCCGAGACGTGTTCCGACGTCGGATACGAGCCGCTCGCCGAGAACGAGCCGTTCGCATTCACGGCGCTGCCGGTGCGGCGCGCGAGCACCCTGCCGTTGTCGGAGATGACCGCGATCACGCCTTCGCGGCCGATCGCCGCGTTGTTGTAGAAGTCGCTCGTGAAATAGCTCGGGTCTTCGGAGACCACGACGACACCCGCAAACGTGCCGTCCGGATGATTCAGGCGCCGCGTCATCTGCAACGTCCAGTGGCCCGACACGCGGCCGAGCACCGGCTTGCTGATATACAACTGGTCGTCGTTTTCGTGCTCGTGGACTTTGAAGTGTTCGCGGTCCGACAGATCGATGCGCTTGGGATTCAACTCGGCCGTATTGGCGATCAACTGCCCGCGTTCATCGATCAGCGATACCTGCACGAGCGTCTCGCTTTGCACGACGCCTTTTTCAACCGTGCTGGCAAGATCGAAACGTCCCGGTGTCTTCTCGAACTCGTATTTGACGAACCGCGTGATCTGATCGACCTGGTGAATCGCCTTGATCGTATGCTGTTCGAGCGCTGCCGAGAGAATCGCGGCAGACGCCATGGCCTCGCGATAAGTGGCTTCTTTCTCGACGGAAAGACGCGCGAAGATCACGGTCCACAGAAGCACCAGCACCAGTACGCCGAGCGCGGGAATCGCGAACAGCGCGCGCCGTCTGGACGCAGCGGGATCGCGGCGGCTTTTGGCTTCGCGCTGATCGGAGAAGCGGGTTTTGCTCATCAGGCGGCCCGTACCCGACTGGGGGCCGGTTGCGAACGCGCGAGGGTCGTCGGCGCTGTTTTCATGGATGGCTGCATGGTGACCAAGTTGCCGGAACTACTGCGCAAGAAAGGGCGTGGCCTAGCGCCTGATCGTTCGCACTTTGTCGAGTACGTTTCGATATTACTTAATGCCACTGGATTAAGGAAGGGTCCCGGCATCGGGTATACGCTGGCGCGGTCCGCGCCTGTATCGAGGCTGTTTTGCGGTCCGTCCGGGCTGCGGTTTTCCGCCTGGTTCCCTGGCGCGCTCCATAGTCCGCCGGTCCGCGAGTCGGAGCATGAGCGGGATAGAACGGCGTTGGAACTGGTATTCAGATGCTGCATCGAGGTTCGGCGTTCCGGCATGGCGGCTGTCACGTGCGTGGTCTTTTCGGGCGGTCTTTATGCGAATTGCATCGGCTCAGCACAGCGAGCGGCTTTTTGTGGCTAAACGTGGTTAAGCGTGGCGAATGGGGCAAGTTGCGTGCGTTTGCTTCTTCACTGCCTTGCAGGAGCCTTGCGATTGCTCCATTCAATGCGGTGAGATGTAAGCAAACGATGGGCCGGTCACGGCATCCGGAACGTACCGTCGACGACAGTCACCGACGAGCCGCCGATCCACGTCTTGCTGTTCGTGTCGTCGTAGCGCACGAAGACCTGGCCGGCGCGTCCGAGCGCGGTGCCTTGGCGCGCGGTGTAGCTCGCGCCCGGCCGTAGATTCTGCGCACTCAACAAACCCGCGAGCGCCGCATTGGCACTGCCGGTAACAGGGTCTTCGCCGACGCCGAACGCGCCGCCCGCCATCAGGCAGCGCACTTCGAACGTGGCAGGACCGCCGGCCTCGTGCGGACCATAAACGGCGAGACCGTGCGTGCCGACCGATTGCACGATGCGCGCGAGCGCTGCAGCGTCGGGTTGCAGTGCGAGACAATCGCGCGCCGAATTCACGCGCACGACGAGCCACGGCGCGCCATTGTCGACGGCGCTCGGCGTGGCGCCGAAGTCTATCGCGTCGCTACGCAAAGCCGTAGACAGTGCGGCGTATTGCCGTTCCGGCAGCGGCGAAATTCGCGCAGGCGGTGCGGCGAAGGCCCACGCGCCATGCATGTCGCCGGAGTCCTCACGAACGGACTGCAATTCGACGAGCCCCACGCCGCACTGCTGAACGAGCTTGCCCGGTTGTTTCGGCTGATAGCCGCTTTCGAGCAGGGCGTGCGCGGTGCCGAGCGTCGGATGACCGGCAAAGGGCAATTCCCCTTGAGTCGTGAAAATGCGCACGCGATAGTCGGCGGCCAAGTCCGTCGGCTTCAACAGGAAGGTTGTTTCGGACAGATTGGTCCAGTGCGCGATCGCCTGCATGTGATCGGCGCTGAGGGTGTCGGCGTCGAATATGACGGCAAGCGGATTGCCTTTGAACGGCACCGACGTGAACACGTCGACCTGTTTGAAACGAACTGTGTTAGCGGGCATCGGGGGCGGTCCGGCGATTCCTGCGGTTGATAGGGTTCGCGGATTCTATCTGCTGCTGCGGGAACGGGCTACCTCGCCACAAATGCAAAACGCGCCGCGGGTGATCGACACCTCGCGACGCGTTCAATGCGACAGGCCGGACGAGCCGGCCTCAAATCGCGATGCGTTACTCGACTTCCGCGATCATTTCGATTTCGACGCATGCGCCGAGCGGAATCTGCGCGACGCCGAATGCCGAGCGTGCGTGCTTGCCGCGCTCGCCGAACACGTCGGCGACGAGTTCCGACGCACCGTTCGTAACCAGATGCTGCTCGGTGAATTCGTGCGTGGAATTGACGAGACTCATCAGCTTGACGATGCGCGTGACGCGGTTGAGGTCGCCCACATGCGCGTGCAGCGTGGCAAGCAGGTCGATGGCGATGGATCGCGCCGCGGCCTTGCCGTCTTCGGTGCTGAGCTCGGCGCCGAGCTTGCCCGCCCACACCTTGCCGTCCTTCTTCGCGATGTGGCCGGACAGGTACACGGTATTGCCGCTTTGCGCGCTCATCACATACGCGGCCGCCGGCGCGCCGGCGTTGGGCAATTCGATGCCCAGTTCCTTCAGCTTGTCATAAACGTTAGTTTGAGCCATGTTGTGTCCTTGGTCGGTAATGAGAGGTGGTTGCGGCGAACGGGCCGGCTAGTTTCAGAGCTTGGCGCGGACCAGCGTCGCGAGTCGCGACACGCCTTCGTCGATCTTCGCCGGCGGCACCGTGACGAACGACAGGCGCAATGTGTTGTACTGCGCTTCGTTGGCGAAGAACGGACCGCCCGGCACGAACGCGACATTCTGGGCAACCGCTTCCTCGAGCAGCTTCATGGTGTCGATTTGCGCAGGCAGGCTCACCCAGATGAACATGCCGCCTTCCGGACGGTTCCACTGCACGCCTTCGGGCATGTAACGCTCAAGCGCGGCGAGCATTGCCGCGCACTGGTCGCGGTAAAGCTCGCGGATGGTCGGCACATGCGTGTCGAGAAAGCCGTCCTTGATCACTTCATGAACGATGCGCTGGGTAAAGCTCGGCGTGTGCAGGTCGGTGGCCTGCTTGGCCTGCACGAGTTTGAAGATCAACTCTTCGGGCGCGATGATGTAGCCGACCCGCAGACCCGGCGCGAGCACCTTGGAGAAAGAACCCAGATGCACGATATGGTCGGGCGCCATCGACAGCATGGTCGGCAGCGGTTCTCCCGCGTAGTCCAGCGCGCCGTAGGGATCGTCTTCGATTACCGGGAACGGCGCGGTCTTCGCGAATTCGGCGAGCGCGCGGCGCCGCTCGACCGGCAGGCGGCGGCCGGTCGGGTTCTGGAAATTCGGTTGTGCGTACAACAGGCGGGCGCCGGCGGTGAGTTCGGGCGTGAGTCCTTCGGGAATCAGCCCTTGTTCGTCAGTCGGCACCTGGATGTAGTGCGGCTCGTACATGGAGAACGATTGCAGCGCGCCGAGGTAGGTCGGCGTTTCGACCAGTACGGGGCTTTGCGGACAGACCAGCACCTTGCCGAGCAGATCGAGCGCCTGCTGCGAGCCGGTCGTGATGAGCACCTGACTCGGGCGAATCTGCGCGCCGTTCACCGAGTAGCGCTTCGCGACCCACTCGCGCAGCGGCGCATAGCCTTCTGTTGCGCTGTACTGAAGCGCGGCGGCGGGCGAGTCGCGCAAAATGCGGTCGGACGCTTCGCGCATGCGTTCGGCCGGGAAGGTGGCCGGCGAGGGCAGGCCGCCCGCGAACGAAATGACTTCGGGCCGCTCCGTGACCTTCAGGATCTCGCGGATCGCCGAGCTGGTGAGCTTGCGTGCGCGTTCGGACAATTGCCACGTGGGGGCTTTCAAGTCGCTTTGGTCCATGGTCTCCTCTGCTGGTATCTCTGGAACCTGTCAAAACTTCGATTATCGCGCGAGTCGGCGACCCGCGCGCGCTGGCTATTTAAGGGTCCGTAGACCGTTGGGTGTTTCGAACTCGGCGGTGAGCGCGGCCGGGGCCGCTGCGTCTTCCGTCGGATGCAGCTTTATCAGATGCGCGGCGCCTAGCCACTGCAATTGCGCGGCCACCGTCTCGGCTTGCGGATGCTGGCCGTTCAGCGCTTTTAGCGCGATGCCGGTTTCCGGAAGTGACTCCGACGGATGCCGCGCCGTGTCCCACTGGATGAGCGAGGGCAGCACGCCGTCGCCGGCGCCTTGCCAGGAGGGAAATGCGCCGTCGTCCGCGATGGACAGCCCCCAGCTGAACTCGCCGCGCGTGAGAGGCACGATCGGCGGGATGCGCTGCGGGTACTGGGCCTGCCACGTCGGCAGATACTTCGGGCGCTCGACGCGGACGACCCAATGCGACAGATACGGCCCGTTCTCGAGGCGCGCGTGCGTGGCGGGGTCGTCGAGCGCGAAGAGCCGCGCGCGCGGCGCGGCGGCGGCCGATTCCTGCGCGGCGTCGGCCTGCGGATCGATTGCGATCACTTCCAGATACGCGCCGTCCCACAGGTTCAGCAGGCGGTTGTGAGTCCGCATCAACGGATGCGCACCGCCCCCGACGGGTGCCACGCCGAGAACGTCGGCGACGTACTGCGTACCCTCGTCGAGCGTGCGGGCGGAAACAACGAGATGATCGAGACGAAGCAAATGTGCGGTCATTGCGGATCGGGAAAACGGGTTTCACATCGGGCCGGACCCGCACCACGCGCAGCGTATGCGGGGGCCCGGGCACGTAAGCATAACCGGTCACGGGGCGACGACGACCCGCGAGCGTGCGCTTGACGGGCGATCAACGTGCGGTGCGAGGTCTTTGCGGCGGCTTCACGGCAACTTTACGGCGACTGGCCGTGAGTCTGTCTGGGGGCGCCTGCCGGTTAGCTTGCCGGCTTGCCCTTATCGGTTCGCTCGCCGCTGCAAAACGGCGCTCGCGCATCCGATAGCCTGCTCGGCGGGATCGCCGCCAGGCTCGGCACTTCGACGACGCCGCGAATCCGGCCGGCGCGCTTCTTCTGTCTCAAATGTAGCGGCGGCGACCTGCACAGTAACGGTACAATCGATTCGATACCGTTCGGTACAGTTGGAGTGCGTCTATGTCCGTCCCGCTTACACAAATTCCCGCCCCGCACGACACGGCGTCGCTGACGCTGGTCGAGCAGCTCGTGCAATGGGCCCGCCGCCGCATCGAAGAACGCGTGTTTCGCCCCGGCATGCGTATGCCGTCGATCCGCAAGCTGGCGCTCGACAAAGGCGTGTCGCGTTTCACGGTGGTCGAGGCGTACGAGCGGCTAGTCGCACAGGGTTACCTAGAGTCGCGGCGCGGCTCGGGTTTCTTCGTGCGCGAGCGTCTGGCGGGCGCGGCGGTTTCGGAAATGCGTCCGGTCACGCAGGCGCCTGCGCCGGCGACCATCGACGTGGTCTGGCTGCTGCGCAACATGCTGCATACNGGGGCGCGCCCGGAGCGCAGTCCNGGTCTCGGCTATCTGCCGGCGCGCTGGCTCGACGGCGAGTTGATCACCAACGCGCTTCGCACGCTGGGCCGGCAAAGCGGCGCGCAGATGCTGGGGATCGGCACGCCGCTCGGTTTTCTGCCGCTGCGCCAGCAGTTGCAGACGCGGCTCGAGGAACTGGAGATTGGCGCGTCGCCCGAGCAGATCGTGATGGTGTCGGGCATCACGCAGGCGATCGACCTGATTTCGCGCATTTATGTGAAGGCGGGCGATTCGGTGATCGTCGGCGATCCTGCGTGGTTCCAGATGTTCGGGCGCTTCGCGTCGCAAGGCGCACGGCTTGTCGGCATGCCCTATACGCCGGACGGCCCGGATCTCGACGCGCTCGAATCGCTCGTGCAGACGTGGCGGCCCAAGATGCTGGTGATCAATTCGGTGCTGCAGAATCCGACCGGCACGTCGCTGACGGCGGCGCAGGCGTTCCGCATCTTGCGGCTTGCCGAGGCGTACGACTTCATCGTGGTCGAAGACGACATTTACGGTGATCTCTGCCCGCCGAGCTATGCCGGCACGCGCCTGGCGAGTCTCGATCAGCTCAAGCGTGTGATCTATCTGGGCAGTTTTTCGAAGACGCTCGCGCCGAATCTGCGCGTCGGTTTCATCGCGTGCGCGCCGGAAGTCGCGAAGGCGGTCAGCGACCAGAAAATGCTGGTCGGCATGACGAGCCCGGAATTGAACGAGCGGGTGCTGTACAAAATCCTCACCGAGGGTCATTACCGACGCCACGTCGAGCGGTTGCGTGCGCGGCTCGACGGCGTACGCGAAAAATCCGTACGGATGCTGGAAAAGACCGGCCTGAAGCTGTTCCTGACACCCACGGCCGGTATGTTCGTGTGGGCCGACACCGGAGTCGACGCCGACGGCCTCGCGGCCGCCGGCCACGAAGCCGGTTTTCTGCTGACGCCCGGCAGCCTTTTTTCGCCGCAGCAGTCGCCCACCACGTGGATGCGCTTCAACATCGCCAATTGCGGGGATCCGGAACTGGCGACGTTCCTCTGCCGTTACCTGGACGGCGTTGCGCGCCGCGCCTCTTGAAACGGCGCCGCATCGCCCTTATTTAGGCGGACGATCCGGCGGCACGGCACCGCACGTCGGCAACCCGGCCCCGTGCCACGCCTGACCCGAAGCGCATCTGCAACACCCGATTCGCAAAAACCGATTCGCAACAGAGAGGAAGTTCGACCATGGCACAAGAAACCATGAGCTTTCAGGCAGAAGTGAAACAGCTTCTGCAACTGATGATCCATTCGCTGTACAGCAACAAGGAAATCTTTTTGCGCGAGCTGATTTCCAATGCGTCCGACGCGGCCGACAAGCTGCGTTTCGAAGCGATTGAAAACAGCGGGTTGTACGAGAACGACCCGAATCTGCGCATTCGCGTGTCGTATGACAAGGACGCGCGCACCATCACGATCGACGATAACGGCATCGGCATGAGCCGTGACGAAGCTATCGCGAACCTCGGCACGATCGCGCGCTCGGGCACCAAGGAATTCTTCGGCAAGCTGTCGGGCGATCAGCAGAAAGACGCTGCGCTGATCGGGCAGTTCGGCGTGGGCTTCTACTCGGGCTTCATCGTCGCGGACAAGATCACGGTCGAAACGCGCCGCGCCGGATTGCCGGCGTCGGAAGGCGTGCGCTGGGAAAGCGCCGGCGAGGGCGATTTCGCCGTCGAGCAGATCGAGCGCGCCGCGCGCGGCACGACCATCACGCTGCATCTGCGTGCAGATGAAGACGAACTCCTGTCGTCGCATCGGCTCAAGTCGATCATTCAGCGGTATTCCGATCACGTCGCGCTGCCCATTCTGATGAAAAAGGAAGAGTGGGACGCGGAAAAGAGCGCGATGGTCACGAAAGACGAGGACGAGACCGTCAATCAGGCCAGCGCGCTGTGGACCCGTGCGAAGAACGACATCACCGAAGAGCAGTACAAGCAGTTTTATCAGCATCTGTCGCACGATCATCAGGATCCGCTTACGTGGACGCATAACCGCGTCGAAGGCCGGAGCGAATACACGCAGTTGCTCTACGTGCCGAGCCACGCGCCGTTCGACCTGTGGAACCGCGATCATCGCGGCGGGCTGAAGCTGTACGTAAAGCGCGTGTTCATCATGGACGACGCCGAGCAACTGCTGCCCGCGTACCTGCGCTTCGTCAAGGGTGTGGTCGATTCGAGCGATCTGCCGCTTAACGTCTCGCGTGAGATCCTGCAGGAAAGCCGCGACGTCAAGGCGATCCGCGAGGGCGTGACCAAGCGCGCGCTGTCGATGCTGGAAGATCTGGCCAACTCGGATAACGACGCCGACAAGGAGAAGTACGCCGGCTTCTGGAAGGAGTTCGGCCAGGTGCTGAAGGAAGGCATCGGCGAAGATTTTGCGAATCGCGAGCGCATTGCCAAGCTCGTGCGCTTTGCTTCCACGCATACGGAAACGCCGGAGCAGAACGTGTCGCTCGCCGATTACGTCGCGCGCATGAAGCCGGAGCAAAGCAAGATTTACTACGTGACTGCCGACACCTGGCAGGCCGCGACGCACAGCCCGCATCTCGAAGTGTTCCGCAAGAAGGGTGTGGAAGTGCTGCTGCTGACCGACCGCGTGGACGAATGGATGCTGTCGTTCCTGAACGAATTCGACGGCAAGCCGCTGCAAAGCGTGGCGCGCGGCGATCTGGATCTGGGCGCGCTGAACGACGAGGAAAAAGAGGCGCAGGAAAAGGTGAGCGAGGAGCTCAAGCCGCTCGTCGACAAGATGAAGGAAGCGCTGAAGGACAAGGCAAAAGACGTGCGCCTCACGTTCCGCCTGACCGATTCGCCCTCGTGCCTCGTTGCCGACGACGGCGAAATGAGCGGTTACCTGCAGCGCATGCTGAAGGCCGCAGGACAGCAGGCGCCTTCGTTCCATCCGATTCTGGAAGTGAATCCGGAGCACGCACTCGTCAAGGGCTTGCATGCCGATAGCGCGAACTTCGACGACTGGTGCCACCTGCTGTTCGACCAGGCGTTGCTGGCCGAGGGCGGCGCGCTTGAAGATCCGGCGAGCTTCGTGAAGCGTACGAACGCGTTGTTGCTTGCGCGCGCGAACTGAGCCTGATCGTTTAGCGTCGAACCGACGCTAAAACCTAGTGAAAGAGAAATGCGCTGCTTCGGCAGCGCATTTTTTTTGCCGCGCGCTTTGTGGTGTCATGGACCGACCGAGAGAAATCCGGATCGGTCACTGCGTGTGCATTAATGGGCGAATGTTAGCCCGTGCAGGTGACGCACTTGCGCAAGCACGCTCCCGGCCAGCTCCTTCGCCTCGAAACTGGAATGATGATCGCCGAGCACCTGCGCCGCGAGGCTGCCGATTGCCGCGCTCGTCTGTTTAGCAGTGTGGTGTTGCGCGAGCGCGGAGCCGGCTAGCTCTTTCTCGATATGGGTAGCGCCCTGACGAGCCAATACGACCGACGCAAGATGCGCGATACGGTCAGAAGTTTCCTTTACGTTTGTAGTATTCAAGCTGACTCCCTGCTGCTAGTTATAGATTTGCTCGACGCCTTGGGTTTGTTTCGACGTCGTGCAAAATTAATTATGGTTAACTAACTAAAACTAATCAACGACCATAAATTGAGATTAGTTTATGAGACACAGGGCACGGCATTATCTTGACCGTCGCGCTTCGAAACTGGGCGGCTCGAAGATCGGGCACGTTCTTCGAGCCACTTTTCGTACAAGCCGTGCGCGTGGAATCTCTTTGGCGATTGAAGCGCCTGCGCGTTGCGGCACTTTCTGAGTTTTCATGTCCGATTCCGCTTTGGCCGCTCCGGCGGCACTGATCAATGTCACAACGCCTCTCGAGACGGTTCATCTTCTTTGGTCGGTTCTGCGCGAGGAGGGCCACCACGCGGCAGTGCTGCGTGCGGCCGAACTGGCCGCCGCTGGCGTGACATGGCAGTTGCATGCCGATCTGCACGCGAGCGCCGGGCGTTTCGAAGAGGCGTATCACAGCGCATCGCAGGCACAAGCTGAAGCCGGCGGCGCGCGCCATGCTCGCCTTGCGCTGTTCGCCGACGCGCTCGCCCGCGCCGAGGTCGCGCGGCATCACAGCGAGATCGCGGTCGCCGCGCAGCCGCTTGCCACCACGCTCGAATGGATCGTCTGGCTCATCAACGGGTGTGGCGCGCATTCCGCGGCGGCGCATATGTTGCGCGCCTATCGGCAGCGAGCGCCGCACGACGCGCGCGCGCCGTGGTGGCTGGCTATTTCGCTCGGTGCGCTGGGTGCGGCGGGTGGGGCGGGCGGGGCCAGCGGTCCGGGCGCGCGCGAGGAGCGGCGTGCCGCGCTCGCGAGCGCATATTCGCTCGATCCGGCCGTCGATCCGGCGTTGCCGTTGCAGTTCGTGCTGGCATTGCGCGAGGTTCGCGACTGGACTGCGGTCGAGCACGTGTGCCGCGAGGCGCTGGCGCGCAATCCCGCAGACGCGGAAATGGCGTGGCAGCTCAGCCACGCGCAATGGCAGTGCAACGACGCTGCGGCGGCCGAGGCGACCATGCGCGCCGCGAATGCTGCGTCGCCAGGCAATGCGGACGTGCTCGCCGCGATTGGCTTCTATCTATGCGAACAGGCGCGCTACGAGGACAGTGCCGCGATGTTGCGCGAAGCACTCGCGGTCAATCCGCACGCGGTGACGCCGGCAGTCGATCTTGCAGACCTGGATTTGCGGCACGGCGCATGGGCAAGCGGCTGGAAGCGTTTCGAGGCACGCCTCGCACGCGACGACCGCGAGCCGAACAATATCGTTTCGGTTATGGCTCGCCTGTGTCCGCGCTGGCAAGGGGAGGCGCTCGCCGGCAAGACGCTTGTCGTGCACAGCGAACTGGGCAACGGCGACGACATTCACATGGTGCGCTATGTCCCGCAACTTGCCGACCGCGTGCGTCAGGAAGGCGGCAGGCTCGTGCTCTGCGTGCGCAAGTCGTTGCACGCGCTGCTCACGCGCTTTTACGCGGACTGCGTGTCCATCGAAGACGGCCCGCTCGGCGCGCCGGATTACAGCCTGCCCATCATGAGTTTGCCGCTTGTGCTGGACCTGCAGCCGGAGCAGGTCCGGGGCGATGCGTATCTTCACGCAGATCCGGACAAGGTGAGCGCGTGGCGTGAGCAGCTACGCAGACAGGCGCCGCAGGCGAGACTGCATGTTGGGCTCGTGTGGGCGGGAAGCCCTACGCATCGTCGCGACGAAAAGCGTTCGATTGCGCGGGCAACGCTTGAACCGTTGCTGTCGCTTGCCGATGTCATCTTCTATTCGCTTACGCCAGGACGTGCGGCCGATGTCGCGGTGCTGACCGCGCAGGGTTACAGCGTGTGCGACATGACGGCGCAATATCACGCCGGCTTCGACGACGTTGCCGCCCATCTCGGTGCGCTCGACGCGCTAGTCACGGTCGACAGTGCACCGTTGCATCTTGGCGGCGCGTTAGGGCGGCCGGTGTTGGCGATGCTCGACCACGTGTCGCACTGGGCGTGGGGCAACGAGGAAGCGCAACCCTGGTACGACTCGGTGGAGCTCTTCAGGCAGCCGGAGCCGGGGCACTGGGCTCCCGTCATCGAGCGTGTGACGGCGCGCCTTCAAGCGCTGATGGCGGCCGGTGCGACCAGCAAGGAATCGAGCCACGCAGCGCATCCGGCAGTAACCGGCTGATGGCAACTGACACGGGCGATTCGGATTTATTACGCGGCGAAGCGCCGCCAGCCCACTTAAACGCAGACGCAGACGCACTGCATCAACTCGGGCTTGCATATTTTCGCGACGGCGCGCTCGAGCGTGCCTGCGAGCAACTGGATCGCGCGCTAAACCTCGCGCCCGATCGTGCTGATATCTGGGAGCATCGCGGGCTGCTTGCGGTACTGGGCGGCAATCGGATCGCGGCCGAGGCGTTCTACCATCGCGCGCTGAACCTAAGTGGTGGGAGTGCCAGCGTTCATCGGAATCTTGCTGATTGCCTGAAGCTCTCCGCGCGATTCGCCGAGGCGCGCCAACACTATCAGACCGCGATCGGCTTCGAGCCCACTTTGCACCATGCGGTTCGCGCGCTCGCGCAGATCTGCACGGAACAGGAGCAGCACGCCGATGCAGCGAACTATTGGGCGCGAGCATGGGCGCTCGACTCCGCGAACATTGCAGATGCGTTCATGCTGATCGCGGCTTTGTCGAAGGCGCAGCGCGATGCCGAGATCGGCGATCTGTTGCCGGCCCTGCGCGCACGCTGCAGTTCCGACGCAGCAGCTCTGCAGCAACTCGCATTCACTCTGAACAGCGCGCATCGTTTTGCGGACGCGGTCAGCGTCGCGAGGCAGGGAATCAGCGTTGAACCGAACAACGCCTGGCTGCATCACAACGCGTCGTTCGCGCTCAATATGCTCGGCGACTTCGAGCACATGCAGATGCATACCGCCGAGGCCGCCCGGCTCATGCCGGACAACCCGTCGATGCAGTTCAATCTGGCGGCATCACAGCTCCGCGCGGGCGATTTCGAACGAGGCTGGAAGCAATACCGGTGGCATGACGCACTAGCGGAAAATCACGATCTGGTTCGCCCGGATTTCCCGGAGTGGCAAGGCGAGCGCGTGCTCGGTTGCCGTTTCCTGCTGATCGGCGAACAGGGTCTTGGCGATCAGATCCAGTTTCTGCGTATGGCCGACTGGCTGCATCGGCGTGGCGCGCAGGTGGACGTCTGGGTCGAAGAGCCGCTTGGCAATGTGGCGCGCCATGCGGCGGGCGTGCATGCGGCATGGACCACAACGCCGCCCGGCCCGTACGACTACTGGTGCCGCATGTTGAGCATGCCTGCGCACATGAAACTCGAATTGCCGATGTTGCCGCTTGCCACGGCTTACCTGCAGGCAAAGCCCGCAGCGATGCAGCGCTGGCGTGACCGCATGGACGCACTCGGTCCTGTCGCGGGGCAAGGGCCGTTCACGAAGCGCGTCGGGATCGTTTGGGCGGGCAATCCCGCATATGCGCTCGACCGCTATCGGTCCATTGGGCTTCAGCAATGGCGGCCGTTTCTGCAGCAGCCGGGCGTGCGTTGGTTCTCGCTGCAAAAAGGAGAGGCGCAGTACGACGCGGCGGCTTTATCCGAGGGGATCGACATGCATGATCTCGGACCGGAGATTCACGACTTCATGGATACGCTGGCGATCATTCAGTCGCTCGATCTGGTCGTTACCGTAGACACTGCGGTCGCGCATCTTGCCGGCGCCTGCGGCACGCCGGTGTGGGTACTGGTGCCCACCTTTACAGACTGGCGCTGGATGGCCGGACGCGCCGATAGTCCGTGGTATCCGTCAATGCGTCTTTTCAGACAGCGTGAGTTGAATCAGTGGGAAGCGGTGCTCGCTGAGGTCGCGCAGGCGCTGCAGGAGTACGTCGGCAGCTGAGTCTGCAGCTGAGTTGGCAAATGAATCGGCAGATGAGCCGGGCGCGCGCGGCGCAGCCGGCCCTGGGTGTGACTAGCGTAATCCGCCTGAAGAGGCTGGTGCCTACTTCTTGCCCATCAACGTTTCCATGGTTTCGCCGCGCACCACGATCTCAGTGCGGCGATTGAGCGCGCGTCCTTCGGGCGTGTCGTTGCTTGCAACCGGATTGTTGTACGCGTTGCCCTTGGTGCGAATGCGCTCCATCGTCACGCCGCGCGCCACGAGCGCGTAACCCACGGCGGTCGCGCGCGCTTCCGAGAGTTGCTGGTTGTAGTCGAGCGTGCCGACATTGTCCGTGTAGCCTTCGACGATGACCGGCTTCTTGCTGCGCTTGAGCAGCACCGCGGACCGGTCGACCACCGCGCTCGCATCGCCGCGCACTTCCGATTTGTTGAAATCGAACAGCGCTTTTTCGGGCAGCTTCACGGCGACGCCATCCGCGACCGGTGCAACCTCGACGCCCACGGCCTTGTTCAACGACGTCTCAGTATCGCGGTTCAACGGCGCGGCGCAGCCAGCCATCAGCAGCACCGACATTGCGCAGGCGCTCATGCTCAGAATTTTCTTCATGTTTGCTCTCTCGTTCGTTTGCACATCGGATGGCGCGCCCGTCGACAGCGGACGAATCGCCGGTTCGTAAAGCACGGAGGTTTTATCGTGGGTCGCGGCGTTGGAGAATCGGACCTTTCCGAAATCGGCGACCCGATTGGGCATTTCGATACCGATGCGGCAGTGCAGCCGGATCGTCGGAAAAGACGCGTGCGGGCCGGGCAATCGTCCGACAGTCGCGCCGTTATAATCCGAACCCATGCCTATCCGTTTCGATGCCGCCGACGCGCAATGGCGCGTCGCTCCCTCGCCTGGCCTCGGCGCCGCGCAGAAAGACTGGTTGACCCGTGGCGGTTCGCTGACCGCGCATCTGCGCGCGCTCGGCGCAGTCGCGGTGCGTGTCACGCGTGAAGGCGTGGCGTTGGCCTGGGCCGACGAGCATGCCGCGTTGGGTCTGCCCGCGCGCGCGCCAGTGTGGGTGCGCGAGGTCGTCTTGTCGGTCGATGCCGTGCCCTTCGTCGCCGCGCACAGTGTTGCGCCTCTGGCCGCGAGCGTCGGCGTATGGCAAGCCACGCGACGCCTGCGCACGCGGCCGCTTGCCGAGTTGCTGTATAGCGATAGCAGCGTCGCGCGATCGGCGCTTGTCAGCCGCCGCGTGACCGCGCGGCATCCGCTGTACCGGCTGGCGGCGCGTGAAGTCGGCGGGGTGCCGCCGCACGCACTGTCGGCGCGCCGCTCGGTGTTCGAGCGGCATGGCGAGCCGCTGATGGTCACCGAATGTTTCCTGCCGGCCCTGTGGACGCATCTCGCGTCATTAGCGAATGCAGGCGGCGCTCGCCGCTCACTCGCTCCCTCCGTCGACTCCACGCCCGCAGGTCACCCGCGCATGCGCGAACATGGCCGGCCGATCGAGCACACGGCATCGCGCGCGCATCCCGTGTCGCGTGCCGCCAGCGAGCGGAGCAGATAATGCTGATCGGCTTTCCTCCGGTTGTCGCCGCCGACACACATACGCTGATTCTCGGCAGCTTTCCCGGCGAGGCGTCGCTCGCCGCGACCCAGTACTACGCGCATCCGCGCAACCAGTTCTGGCGTCTGCTTGGCGCCGTGCTCGACGACCCACTCGCGGAACTCGCCTACGAAGAGCGGCTGCGGCGTGTGCTTTCTCACGGGATCGGCGTATGGGACGTGCTCGCCGCGTGCCATCGCGAGGGCAGTCTCGATGCGGCCATCCGCAACGCGCAGCCGAACGACTTTGCATCGCTGCGCGAACACGCGCCGAAGCTGCGCAAGGTCTGCTTCAACGGCAAGACGGCGGGCCGCTTCGCGCCGGTGATCGGTGAGGCGGGCTACACGACCCTCGTATTGCCTTCGTCCAGTCCGGCCAATGCTATGCTCTCGTTCGATCAAAAATTGCGCCTGTGGCGCGACATCCTGACATGACGAAACTCATCAAGCGCGCTTCGGCTGAAGCGCGTGCATTCCGCAACCGCAATGCAGACGGTGCGGGCAAGCGCGAGGTGGCGCGCAACAAGAAAAAGTCGTCGCACGACGACGATCTGCGCGACGCGCCGCAAATCGAAACGCCGCGCAAGCCGCGTTTTGCGCCCGTCACGTTTTCGGAAGAAGGCGGCGTGCGTTATCTGCATTTCGGCACGGAATGGGTGCAAGGCGCGATGCGTCTGCGCAAGCCGGACCACATCGAACTCGAATACGCTCAGCAAATGATGGCGTGGCTGCTGTTCATCGAAACGCCCAGACGCATCGTCCAGCTCGGCCTCGGCGCGGCTGCGCTCACCAAGTTCGCCCATCGCTTCCTGAAGCGCGCCAAAGTCGAGGCGGTCGAAGTAAACCCGGCGGTGGTCATCGCCGCTCGCGCAATGTTCGAGTTGCCGCCGGACGACGCACGCCTCACCGTGCATGAGACGGACGCGTGGGACTTCGTCAACGACCGCGCGAACCACGGCACGATCGGCGCATTGCAGATCGACATTTACGATGCAACGGCGCGCGGCCCGGTGCTCGACAGCGTCGGCTTCTACCGTGCGGCTCGCGCGTGTCTGACCGATGCGGGTGTCGCAACGGTGAATCTGTTCGGCGATCACCCGAGCTTCGTGCGCAACATGAAGCGTCTGAACGAAGCGTTCGACGGTCGCGTCGTCGCGCTGCCGGAAGTGCACGACGGCAACCGCATCGCGATTGCGTTTTCCGGCCCCGCGCTCGACGTGCCGTTCACGGCGCTGCAAACACGCGCGAAACTGATCGAAGCGGAACTCGGCTTGCCCGCCCGCAAATGGATCAAGGGTCTGCAGGAGTCGACCGGACAGACGGGCGCGTCGTTCGTCATCTGATCGCATAGCGCCGCAAGGGGCCGGGCCATAACGGACCGGCCTCACCCTGACGAGCGTCGCATCCGCGCGACGGAATTCAGATCTGCTATCTATCCGGCATTGCGCCGAAAATCCGCTGTTTTCTCCTCCGCACGCCAACGCTCCGAGGCCGCAAGACCCGCGCTGCGCGTGGGTCCTGACCAGGTTCTCGCCAAGGCACTTCTCCCGCCCGACATCCGCTGAAACACCGTCCTGTCGGCTCTTGCGGCAGTGTCAATGCCTCGGGTCCTCCCTGCTTGACCGCACGTTCGCGGCTCCTATACTCTTTCGAGGCTTTCGGGGCACTCGTGTCCCACGCGGGGCGATCCTCCGCGGGCTTGCTGCCGCGAGGCGGTTTTCCGCGTGGCGGTCCAGCACCCGTCGAACACGGGCCAACATTTCAATAATAGGGAAGAGGAGACGTCATGGCTCACGACGCCGACGCGAATAAAGCCAGCAAGCACTGGCTCTGGCTGTTGCTGTTGCCCTGGATCGCCATGGTCTGGGTGCCGTCGTACAACAAGGTCGAACCGGTGTTGTTCGACTTTCCGTTTTTCTACTGGTATCAGTTCCTCTGGGTGCTGATCAGCGCAGTCATTACGGCGCTCGTCTATATTAAGACCAAGGCGCGCTCGTCGGGCCGTCCTCAGGGGGACGCACAATAATGAACGCCATCGCGACTTTCGTCTTCGTTCTATTTTTTATCGGCGTCACCATTCTCGGTTTTATCGCGGCGCACTGGCGGCGCGGCGATCTTGCTCATCTGGAAGAGTGGGGTCTCGGCGGCCGGCGCTTCGGCACCATCGTCACCTGGTTTCTGCTGGGCGGCGACCTCTACACCGCGTACACCTTCATCGCGGTGCCGGCGCTGGTATTCGGTGCGGGCGCAACCGGTTTCTTCGCGCTGCCGTACACCATTCTGATCTACCCGTTCGCGTTCGTCGTCTTCCCGAAACTGTGGAGTATCGCGAAACGTCAGGGCTACGTGACGTCGGCGGACTTCGTATCGGCACGCTACGGCAGCCGTATGCTCGCTCTCGCAATCGCGGTGACGGGTATCGTCGCGACCATGCCGTACATCGCGTTGCAACTGGTCGGGATCGAGGTGGTGATCGGTGCGCTCGGCTTCGACACGAAGGGCTTCGTCGGCGATCTGCCGCTCATCATCGCGTTCGCGATCCTGGCCGCTTACACGTACACGTCGGGCTTGCGCGCGCCGGCCATGATCGCCGTGGTCAAGGACGTCCTGATCTACATCACGATCTTCGCTGCGATCATTGTGATTCCGCCGCAACTGGGCGGCTTCGGCCACATCTTCGCAACGGTGCCGCCGGCCAAGCTGCTGCTGAAGGCACCGGACGTGTCGAGTCTGAACGGCTATAGCGCGTATGCGACGCTCGCGGTGGGTTCGGCCCTCGCGCTGTTCCTGTACCCGCACTCGATCACGGCGGTGTTGTCGTCGAAATCGGGCAATACGATCCGCCGCAATATGGCGATGCTGCCGGCTTACTCGCTGGTGCTCGGTTTGCTCGCGCTGCTCGGGTTCATGGCGCTTGCCTCGGGCGTGAAGGACATGCCGGAATTCGCCCCGTACTTCAAGGCGTTCGGTCCGAACTTCGCGGTGCCGGCGCTGTTCCTGCACTTCTTCCCGTCGTGGTTCGTCGGCGTGGCGTTCGCTGCCATCGGTATCGGCGCGCTGGTGCCGGCGGCGATCATGTCGATTGCGGCAGCGAACCTGTACACGCGGAACATCCACAAGGAGTTCGTGAATCGCAACATGACGCACGAACAGGAGACCAACGTCGCGAAGCTGGTGTCGCTGATCGTGAAGGTCGGCGCAGTGGCGTTCATTCTCGGCCTGCCGCTCACGTATGCGATCCAGTTGCAGTTGCTCGGCGGCATCTGGATCATCCAGACGCTGCCCGCGATCGTGCTCGGTCTGTACACGCGAGTGCTCGACTATCGCGGCTTGCTGCTCGGCTGGGCAGTCGGCATCGCGACCGGCACGTGGATGGCCGTTTCGCTGAAGCTCGCCGGTTCGATCTTTACGATCCACCTGTTCGGCATGGCGATTCCGGGTTACGCGGCTGTCTGGTCGCTGATCGTGAACCTGGTGGTGGCCGTGGTGGTGAGCCTGCTGGTGCGCGCGTTCGGCATGCAGCGCGCCGAAGACCGCACGCGTCCGGAAGACTATCTGGACGTGGTCGAAAGCTAAGCGTCGCAAGCTTGTCGGCGGCCGGGCATGCCGGCCGGCAAGCGAAACGGTGCAACTTAAACGCAGCGCCCGCAGATGAAAGTCTGCGGGCGTTTGTGTTTGCGGCGCACTCCAGGGCACGATAGCGGGACCGTCTCTCACAAGCGTCGCTAACTCCGCCATGGCTCCAGCCGATTCCCGCACCGTGATTCCGCGCCGTTCGGCGGTGAGCCGGATGGTTCGCGCGATCACGTCGCCGTATTACCGCTATCGACACGCGAAGGTCCTGCACAGCCTGCGCGTAGGCCTGGCAATGCTGTTCTCGATTCTCGCGACAACCGGTATCGACATTCCGCACGGCATCTGGTCGTCGGTGACGCTGCTCGTGGTGATCGGCGGTTTGCAGCACCACGGCAATATCCGCAAGAAAGCGGCCGAGCGGGCCGCGGGCACCTTGCTCGGAGCGTCGATCGGGCTGCTGCTGATCGTGCAGCAGAATCTGCTTGGCTCGCTGCCGCTCACCTATGTGTTGATGTCGATCTTCGCCGCGATCTGCGCGTGGTTCGCAATCGGCTCGTCCGGCTATATCGGGCTGTTGACGGCCATCACGATGTGCATCGTCGCGGGGCATGGCGACAATCTGATCGACGTCGGACTGTGGCGCACGCTGAACGTGCTGATCGGAATTGTGATTGCGTTGGCTTTTTCATTCGCGCTGCCGCTGCACGCCACTTATTCGTGGCGCTACGGTATTGCGGCCAATCTGCGCGAGTGCGCGCAAATCTATACGCGTTTGCTGGAGGGCGAGACGATTGGCGAGGAAGAGCAGGTGAAGCGGTTTCTCGCGATCAACCGGCGGCTCGTGCAATTGCGTTCGCTGATGCCTTCGGTGGCAAAGGAGATCGACGTGCCGCAGGCGAAGCTCGAGGAGATTCAGCGGCTGCATCGCTCGGTGCTGAGTTCGCTCGAACTGCTTGCCACCGGTCCCTTGATGCAGGCCAGCGCGGCCGCGCGCACCGCGTATGCCGAACAGTGCGGCGCGGAGGTGCGGGCGGTGCGCGCCATGCTGCTGGCGATTGCGCGCGGCCTGCGCTTTGGCCGCGCGACGCATTTTGGGATCCCGGCGGCCGGCGATCCGGCGGGCGGCGGGCCGGTGGACTGCACTCCGGCGGCCGGCGATCCGGTGGCCGGCAATCCGGTGGCCGGCAATCCGGCCGCGTCGCCGCTCGTGCGAACCGCGAGCAATGTCGCGTCTAAACTCCCGCCCGACCTGCAAGGGCCGTATTGGCTCGGGCAGCGGCTCGCGGAACAGGTGGACCGCCTGCGCGCAGCGTTACTCGAGATAGAGGTGAACTGGAACATCGAGCGACGCTCGCGGGTTTTGCAGAAGGCCTAGTTAGAGAAGCTGCCGGTGAACTCCGGTCATGGTGCCTGGCAAGGGCTCGGGCCGATCACTCTTGCGGCAGCGTAACCATCCACATCAGGCCGAAGCGGTCCACCGTCATGCCGAAGCCTTTGCTCCAGAAGGTCTCGCCCCATGGCATCACGATCTGGCCGCCGTCGGCGAGGGCGTTGAAGTATTTTTGCGCCGATGCCGTGTCGTCCGCCGTCAGCGACAGGCTGAAGCCGCTCATGGGCTTCGCGTCCTGGTCGCAATTGCCGTCGGACGCCATCCACTGTGTCGAGCCCATCTGAACGTTCGCNTGCATGATCTTGTCTTCGACGCCGGCACGCGGCTGGTTCTGCGAGTCGGGCGGGGCGTCCTTGAAGCGCATCATGAACGTGACNTCGGCACCGAGGTGCTGNCGATAATAATCGAGCGCTTCTTCGCAGCGTCCGTTGAAAAAAACGTAGGGTTGAACTTCCATCATCGTCTCCCGAAATGTGGATATGAACGCCTTCGCGCCGTATGGCGGGCAAAGCGGCAGGCGTGCAGACCATTTTAGGCAACGGTTTTCGGGCGTTTGTGACTTTGTGTCGTGAGGAAAGGACGGCTCGCCGAAAACGGCCGAAGGCCGTCGTCAGCGGATGAGCGGATGAGCGAATACCCGGATTCCCGGTAAACGGAACGCGGCCCCGAACCATGAGCTTCGGGGCCGCGAGTTGTGATCGCCTGCGTGTTCGCCGTGTCTTGCCGACGTACGACGACCGCCGCGACTGGCGCGGACGTTTAACGCAGCGCTTCGATGAGCTTTTCCAGCTTCACTGCGTCGGCCGCAAACGCGCGGATGCCTTCGGCGAGCTTTTCGGTTGCCATGGCCTCGTCGTTGACGAGGAAGCGGAACGACGCTTCATCGACCGGCACGCGTTCAATGTCGGCGTCTTTCGCGCTGTCCGGCGAGAGCTTGCGCTCGACCTTCTCGGTGCTTTCGTGCAGCTTTTGCAGCAGATCCGGGCTGATGGTCAGCAAGTCGCAGCCCGCCAGTTCCAGAATCTGGCCCGTGGTTCGGAAGCTCGCGCCCATGACCTCGGTCTTGTAGCCNAATTTCTTGTAGTACGCGTAAATGCGGCGCACGGACTGCACNCCCGGGTCGTTCGCGCCGCCGTCCTTCGCTTCGTCCCACGCACTGCCGGCGTTTTTCTTGTACCAGTCGTANATGCGGCCGACGAACGGCGAGATCAGCTTCGCCCCGGCGTCGGCNCAGGCGGCGGCCTGGGCGAGCGAGAACAGCAGCGTCATGTTGCAGTTGATGCCTTCTTTCTGCAGCACTTCGGCCGCGCGCACGCCTTCCCACGTGGAAGCCAGTTTGACCAGCACGCGTTCGCGGTCGATGCCGTGGTCCTTGTAGAGCGCAATGATTTCGCGGCCCTTGGCGATCGAACCTTGCACGTCGAACGACAGGCGCGCATCCACTTCGGTCGACACGCGCCCGGGGATGATTTTCAGGATTTCGGTGCCGAAAGCGATCAGCAACTGGTCGATGATCGCGCCCATCGGCTTCGACGCATGATCTTTCACCGTTTTTTCGAGCAGCGGCCGGTAGTCGTCTTTCTGGACGGCCTTCAGAATCAGCGACGGATTGGTGGTCGCGTCCTGCGGCTTGTACTGCGCGAGTTGCTGGAAGTCACCGGTATCGGCCACGACCGTGGTGTATTGCTTGAGTTGCTCGAGTGCGGTTGTCATATTCGTGCCTTCAGAGGGCGCATGCGCCGTGGTTCAGGAGAACGAGGTCGCCGCCGGAATGAAAGACCGGGCCCGGCGGCCGCGAGTCACGCTGCAGCATTTGCCCGATGTTGCCGGGAAACGCTGCCGGATGCTTCTATTTTATGGCGGATCGTCGGATGTAGTGTTGACAGTTGCCAGCGGCGATCCGTTCACAGCTATTTCACTGGCATTCACCGCAATTGCGGGCGAGCTAAGGTGCCGCTATGCGCCGCATGCAGGAACACCCGCAACGCGCGGGCCATCGCACGTACTCATGCGCGCCGCGCATTCAGGACGACCTGGGTGAGCACGCCCGCCACCAGCCCCCAGAAGGCCGATCCGATAGACAACAACGTCAGCCCCGACGCCGTCACCATGAAGGTCACGAGTGCCGCTTCGCGCTGCCTGACGTCCTGCATTGCGTTGGTGAGTCCGCTCATGATCGAGCCGAACAGCGCCAGCGCCGCGACCGACACGACGAGTTCGCGCGGAAACGCCGCGAACAGTGCCGCGATGGTCGCGCCGAAAACGCCGGCGATCAGATAGAAGATACCGCACCACACCGCGGCCATGTAACGCTTGCCATGGTTTTCGTGCGCTTCGGGGCCGGTACAGATCGCCGCCGTGATCGCGGCAAGGTTGACGCCGTGCGAGCCGAACGGCGCGAGCAGCAGCGACGCGATTCCCGTCGCGGAAATCAGCGGCGCCGACGGCGTCGTATAGCCGTCCGCGCGCAGCACCGCGATGCCGGGCACGTTCTGTGACGCCATGGCGACGACGAAAAGCGGAATCCCGATACTGACGCTCGCGGCGAGCGAAAACGCCGGCATCGTAAAGACGGGATGCGCGAGCGCCACCTGGAAGTGACTGAAGTCGAGCAGGCCAAGGGCGCCCGCAGCAATCGTGCCGGCAATCAGCGTCATTGGAATCGCGTAACGCGGCGCGATGCGTTTGACGACCAGGTAGGTCAGAAACATCGTCAGAACGAGCGCCGTCTGGAACTGCGCGGCGCGAAAAATCTCGATGCCGATCTCGAACAGGATGCCCGCCAGCAGTGCGGCCGCAATGCCAGCGGGAATTTTCTTCATGAGCGTGTCGAACCAGCCCGTCAGTCCGACAATGGTCAGCAGCAGCGCGCAGACGATAAACGCGCCGATCGCCTGCCCGTAAGGCACATGCGGCAGCGACGACACCAGAAGCGCCGCGCCGGGCGTCGACCACGCAATCACAATCGGGGCGCGAAACCGCAACGACAGTCCGATCGTGCAGAGGGCCATGCCGATCGACAACGCCCAGATCCACGACGAAATCTGCGCATTCGTCAGATGTGCGGCCTGACCCGCCTGGAACATGAGCACGAGCGAACTGGTGTAGCCCGTCATCATCGCGACGAAGCCCGCGACGATCGCCGACAGCGAGGTGTCGGCCAATGGGTTGAAGCGCCCGGGCGGAATGCCGGCAGGCGCGAGATCAGNCGATGACGAGCGACTCATGCAAAAACTTTCTTGTCGTTGGANGGTGGAGCGGTCGGTTCTATTTGCTCAGCATCCGCATGGCGGACTCGAGCCCGGCGAGCGTGAGCGGATACATCCGCTGGCCGAGCACTTCGCGGATCGCGCTGACGGACTGGCGGTACGCCCACAGGCCTTCAGGTTCCGGATTGAGCCACGCATAATGCGGGAAGTGGTCGGCGAGGCGTCGCAGCCACACGGCGCCGGCTTCGGCGTTGTTGTATTCGACGGAGCCGCCCGGCTGCAGCACTTCGTAGGGGCTCATGGTTGCGTCGCCGACGAAGATCAGCTTGTAATCGGGCGTGAATTTGTGCAGCACGTCCCACGTCGGCATGCGCTCGGTGTGGCGGCGACGGTTGTTCTTCCACAGGAAGTCGTACACGCAGTTGTGGAAGTAGTAGAACTCGAGGTGCTTGAATTCGGCCTTCGCGGCGGAGAACAGTTCTTCCGTGCGCTTGATGTGATCGTCCATGGAGCCGCCGACATCGAGCAGCATCAGCACTTTCACCTTGTTGTGCCTCTCGGGCACCATCTTGAGATCGAGCCAGCCGGCGTTCGCGGCCGTGCTGCGGATCGTGTCGGGCAGATCGAGTTCTTCGGCCGCGCCTTCGCGCGCGAAGCGGCGCAAGCGGCGTAACGCCACCTTGATGTTGCGCGTGCCGATTTCGACCTGGTCGTCGTAGTCGCGATAGGCGCGCGCTTCCCAGACTTTCACGGCAGTGCGATTGCCCGCCGCGTCGCCGCCGATGCGCACGCCTTCCGGGTTGTAGCCGCCATTGCCGAACGGCGACGTGCCGCCCGTGCCGATCCACTTGCTGCCGCCTTCGTGGCGCTCTTTCTGTTCGTCGAACAGCTGCTTCAGGCGTTCCATCAGTTTGTCGATGCCGCCCATCGCCTCGATTTGCGCCTTTTCTTCCGGCGACAGATCGCGTTGCAGCTTTTTCTTCAGCCAGTCGAGCGGGACGTCGAAGGCAAGTTCCGAGGTCTGCGCGACGCCGTTGAAATACGCGCCGAACGCCTGGTCGAACTTGTCGAAATACTGTTCGTCCTTCACGAGCGTCATGCGCGCGAGGTAATAAAACTCGTCGAGCGACGGCGCGATCACGTTGGCTTTGAGCGCCTCGAGCAGCGTGAGGTATTCCTTCACCGACACGGGCAGTTTCGCGGCGCGCAGCGAGTAGAAGAAGTCGATCAGCATGCTGGGTTCTCCGCGGCGCGGGCACTCATTAGAAATTCAACGATTATTGCGGTTCATGAAAATGAGCCGCTCGAACAGGCTTACGTCCTGTTCGTTCTTCAGAAGCGCGCCGTGCAGCGGCGGGATGATCTGCTTCTGATCCGACGAGCGCAGCGCTTCCGGTGGGATGTCCTCGGCGAGCAGCAGCTTGAGCCAGTCGAGCAGTTCGGACGTGGACGGCTTTTTCTTCAGCCCGGCCACGTTGCGCAGCTCGAAAAAGCTCTGCATGGCCGCGGCCAGCAGATCCTTCTTGATGCCGGGATAGTGCACCTCCACGATCTGCTGCATCGTGGCCGGGTCCGGAAACTTGATGTAATGGAAAAAGCAGCGGCGCAGGAACGCGTCGGGCAGCTCCTTCTCATTGTTCGACGTGATGATGACGAGCGGACGCTGTTTCGCGCGGATCAACTCGTGCGTCTCGTACACGTAGAACTCCATGCGGTCGAGTTCACGCAGCAGGTCGTTCGGAAATTCGATGTCGGCCTTGTCGATCTCGTCGATCAGCAGCACCGTTTGTTCGTCCGACTCGAACGCCTGCCACAGCACGCCCTTGACGATGTAGTTGCGGATGTCCTTCACCCGCTCGTCGCCGAGTTGCGAATCGCGCAGGCGCGACACCGCGTCGTATTCGTAGAGGCCTTGCTGGGCCTTGGTGGTGGACTTGATATGCCACTGCAGCAGCGGCATGCCGAGCGCGGCGGCGACTTCTTCGGCCAGCATGGTCTTGCCGGTGCCGGGCTCGCCCTTGATCAGCAGCGGGCGCTTGAGCGTCATCGCGGCGTTGACCGCGAGCTTGAGGTCGTCGGTGGCGACGTACTGCGATGAGCCTTCGAAACGCATGGCGAGATGCTCTTTGGGCGGAAAAAACCCAGTATAAGTCAGAAGCCCTGTTGGCCTGAAACGGGCTCGCGTAAGGTTTCAGCCGCGGCGCGGCCCGGCCGCAATGCAGGCCCGCCGGCCGGCGCGCCCCGCGCGGTGGACGTTCGGCGCGGCGTCGCGGTACAATTAGCCCGATTTTTTTGGCCTGCGTGGCTCCCTATAAGAATAACGGCGCGGGCCGTTGCCTTTTTGGGCGCCCGTTTCCCCTCAAGCCAGGTTACATGCTATGAATAAATTCGTCGGCAAACACGTCGTGATCGCAGCGCTGTCGGTGCTCGCGGGCTATGCGGCCAGTGCGCAGGCAGCGGATGTCGTCGGCAACGCGAAAGCGGGCCAAGGCAAGGTCGCGATGTGTATTGGCTGCCACGGCATCCCTGAATATCGCACGGCTTA
>Ga0055533_1000152_pt1 | contig 69971 bp, 56 predicted proteins | sample AraplaCvi_mMS_r2_FD_54991 | JGI IMG/M metagenome (GOLD analysis project Ga0055533, IMG submission 54991) | Arabidopsis root microbial communities from North Carolina, USA - plate scrape CL_Cvi_mMS_r2 | ecosystem: Host-associated > Plants > Roots > Endosphere | place: USA: North Carolina...
TGTCCTGCGCCGCCGTGTGCAGATTCGCCGCGCTGGACACTGCAATGTCAGGCTGCCCGAACTCGGGGAAGTCATGGGCACCGTCCGACGCCCTGCCACGTAGCGCGGCGTTTGCATCGCTGAGCGCCTTCGCAACGTCCCGTTGCGCCCCTGTGGCTTGCTGGGCGCCGTGCTGCTGTGCGGACAGCGCAAGTTCTTCGTGGATGCTGCGCGCCTCGGTCAGCCGGGCATGTGTCTCGTCCATGTCCTTGACCTTGCCCGCGGCCCCCGAGCGCCCCCATGAAGTGAATAGCAATCCCATCGAAGCGCGCAGAACGCCCCAGCGATCACTACGCAATTCGAAGCCTTCGCCGCGTGCGTCCTGTCGTCCCTTGTTACCGTCGATCCGTGTGATATGCCCCAGGCTAAGACTCGACTTGGCGTGGTCGCTCGCAAGTTGAGCCTGAAGTTTTCCCGCTGTATCGTCCAGCGCCAGGTGGTTCGACTGCGCGCCGTGGTCAAGGCTCTTACTTCGTATGCCGCTTAAGGCAGCGTTCGCGGGCAGTTCCCACGGTGGCGTATTGAAACGGTCAGCGACGAAGCCCGCCACAACGGGCCGGTCCGGGTCGCCGTGAACGTGTGAAACCACGACCATCTGCCCGGCGCGTCCCGGCGTCACAACGCCGAGTTCGCCCCCTTGCCATTGCGTGACGACCCGNACCCAGATCGACGTTGCGCCGTCGAACCGGGCCTCGCGGTNCCAGTCAAACTGTATTAGCAGCCGGTTCCGGCTGTCGATCCACATTTCCCGGTCTTGGGGCGCGACGATCACCGCATACTCGTAACCCTCCACGCGCGGTTTCGGCGTCAGTTGCGGCAGGCGGTAATACTCGCCAACCGGATGGAGTTCGAACTCTGCCGCTACCGCATAGGTGCGCCATGCGCTCGTTGACGTGCCGACTTCGCTTATATCCAGTTCGCAGGCGAGCACCAGATACTCGCGGTTTGCGCTGTCCTGCGGATAATTGACAAGCCTGAATGTGCGACCCGGCTGTAGCCCCCGCAGACGACCCGTGCCCTTCGCACGCAATCCCTTGCAGCGCGCTGCTTCCACCTTCACGCGCGCCAGATACTGGCCTTCCTCCCTCGCGTCGTGGGGGTAGGACGATGGGAACGTATCGGGCTGCGCGAACTCGGCCGGCGCGTAAATTTCGATGTTCGGGTCGGCTGTGCCGCCAGCCGCTTCGTATGTGTGCCGGTTCGGCGCATTGGACCGGCGCAGACGTGGCTGCATGTAGTCATGGTCATTGACGCACGCCTTCCCCGCCGTCACGGTATGCGTTACGGCCAGGCTGCTGATGTGTTCCTCGTCAATCCGGCCACCCGTGTGAAAACGCAGTTCCTCATAGGCAATGCCGTGCCGGTGGAACCCGCCTGACGTGTCGGAAACGACGAGAGTATGCCGGTCCTTCGCGTGTTCGAACCAGAACACCAGACCCCACTCTTCCATGAGTCGGAGTGCGAAAGTCCAGTCCGACTCCCACGCCTGCCGCACCATATCGCGCATCGGGTAGCGACGCATGCCGTTCCACGGGCCACCAATCCGCCAGTCGACCGAGCCCAGATATCGCCCGAACACCTTTTGCAGAATGTCCACGACAGTGCCGCTAAAAATTCGAGAGTCGGAATTCTGCGTAGCCCGCCACACGAAAGGGCGCAATACGAACTCATAAACGGCCGCGCGATCTTCCACGCACTGGATGCGCGCCGAGACGATTTCACCGTTGATGTAACGGACATCGGCACCGATGTTCGAGCGCCCGATGTCGCCCGGCTGGCCCGCTATAAAAGTGCCAATGCCTGAAATTTCGATTGCAACAGTGCCGTCAGTGCCGACAATCTGCGTCAGATCGATCTGCGTCGCATCAGTGGCGTTTAGCAGAAGAGCAGCTTGGCTTTCCGCGACGACCACATACTCAAACAGTTCTCCCACCGCTTCACGCCCGCGCACACTACGCACGGCGAGCATCGGCTCGCGCACCTCATTGCGGGCGCTGGCAATGCCGACTATTTCAGGAAGGGCGCGTCCGCTGAACGTGATACTTCGCGTGTTGACATGCCAGATCATAAGTTCGTCACGCCCGGATCAGTGTGGCTCCGCATGCAGTCCTGTCGCCAATGAGCGCGACGCGACGACCTGCATGCGTGGTTCTGCCGGTAGCGATGATTGGCCAGGCGCCGCCGCAGTCCGGGCACTTCACAAGGTGTCCGTCCAGTGCGACGCCCACGCCGAGATGTGTGAGGTTTGATGCTGCCTCGATGACTTCGCCGCCGTGGTCCGTCGAGTCCCCAAGGCGGCCCATTTCTCTACCGGTCGTTGCATCCTTCATCCGCGATTCCTGTTTTTATCAAGTGACCGACAGTCGAGAGCAGCGTGTCCTGCCGTGTCGAGGTGGTTGTCTTACTGGACAGAGCCCGTTTAAGACACGCGCAGCCGCGATCGTCGGCTCATGCCGCAATGATGTTGGACGTAGTGGCGGACCGCGACTATCAGACGAGGATTAAATAGGGGCGGTACATATGCGCGTGGCATATTCCGTTGGGGAATGTGGTTCGAACGCCGCTCGCGGCTCGGCGTTTAATGCCTTTGATGAGAGACGAAGGCGTCAAGATATCTTCGATAGGCTCGCATCCGTCGGACCGCTCGCCTGAGCACATTGCGCTGACGCGTGACGACGGTTCGCACGTCGAAGAGTTCTGGTGTGGGACAGAGGCGGATCGTCGCTCGCCGAGTGGCTCAGGAAGGCGCTAGAACGCGCGTCCATGAACACTGGAGTAGGGCAGTTGATGCCGACGATAACTCTTGGGGGGCGCGAGCCTGCCAGATGCCGCGTGGCTGCTGCAAGAGTTGTTAGCACGACGATGTTTAACTATCGTCCTTGCCCCTCCCGCTGACGGTCTCTGATGCGTAAGACCAGACTTGCGTGCGAGGAGCCCTGTGTTTCCCAGAAAGCGGGAAGGCCGCCGATGCGTGACAAGCGACGACGTTCCACGCCTACTCACTGTCCGGTTTTGACCGACTCTCCATTGCCGTCAGGCGACATGCTTTGCTTGTCCTTATCGGACCTTTTCGGCTGATTTGCCATGTCACCGGGAACGCGGTTCCATGGACTCGAGACGGGCTCGCTGTGATAAGTCATGCCTGCAGTCGCTGCTCCATGAGAGCCACCGCTGCCGTTGCCGCCATTGCCATTGCCCCCCGCCTGAGCAAAAGCGGCGTTGCACGCGCAGACCGTGGCGACAGTGATGCTGGCCCAGACCAGGTTTTGCCTTAACTTTTCCATGATTTCTCTCCATTGAAACCCGGCGCGGGCGGTGCCAGCGTCTGAGCCTTTTGTGCCGCTACGAAACGCCCGGTTGCCACGCGGCGAGGTGCAACCAGGTGCGCGTCGACGAGCAACGCCTTGTCTTCCGGCTTTAGGACTGTATCGACGAGGCCGGCCGGCAACGCGGCCCCATGACGGATATACGGTCAGACCTCCGCTCCGGATGCGCGGTGTTATCGCGGGCGTGTCAGAGCTTGCTATGCAATATTGCGCTGCGATGACGCATCGGGTGCGGAGGTTCGGACAGCCACCTCGCAGAAGTGGAGACGACACCAGGCGTTATGCGTTCCCCTGCTAAGCATAGTTAAAACGCTCGCTTATCCGTGCGATCCGTCGTTGCTACGATCGCAGTTTGATCGTATCGACCTCATCGGAATTTCGAGCCGTGACACTTTCTATCTTTCGATTGCTCGCCCGTGTGGCGTTGAGCACGTTGCTCGCTGTCAGCGCAGCCCAGGCGCAAACCACAGGGAGTGGTCCGGCTCCGCTGAAGTTGCGGATCGGCTATCAGAAGTCTTCGACGCTCATTACCATCCTGAAAGCGCGCGGCTCGCTCGAGCAGGCACTGGCGCCGTTGGGCGTGAGCATTAGCTGGAACGAGTTTGCGAGCGGCCTGCCGTTGACCGAGGCGCTCAATGCCGACGCGGTCGACTTCAGCGCCGACGTTGCCGACACGGTTCCCGTGTTCGCGCAGGCGGCTCACGCGCGCTTCGTATATGTCGCACAAGAAGCGCCGTCGCCAGGCGCGCAGGCGATCATCGTGAAGCGCAACGGCCCCGTGCGCACGCTCGTCGACCTGAAAGGCCGGCGCATCGCGGTGACCAAGGCCGCCGGCAGTCATTACCTGCTTCTCGCCGCGCTCGCCAAGGCGGGCCTCGCACCCGCCGACGTGCGCATCAGCTATCTCACGCCCGCCGACGGACGCGCCGCATTCGAGCGCGGCAGCGTGGACGCGTGGGTCACCTGGGATCCGTATGTCGCGTCTGTCGATCAGGCACCGGACGTACGCATCCTCGCCAANGGNGCCGGCCTTGCCTCGTATCAGCGGTACTACCTCGCGTCGAGTAGCTTTGCCGCAGCCCACCCGGANGTGATCAGCACNGTGTTCGCGCAGTTGTCGTCGGCGGGAGCCTGGGTGCGCAGCCATCCCGACGATGCAGCANAGCTGCTCGCGCCCATCTGGGGATTGGATGCTGCGACGATCGAGCGCGCGAACGCACGCCGCAGTTACGCGGTGCGCGCAGTGGAAACGCAAAACTTCGGTGAACAGCAAAAGATCGCCGACACGTTCTACCGGGCGGGGCTTCTGCCGGCGCCCGTGGAGACATCCACTGCGCTGCGCTGGAATTTTGTCGCGAAGCGCGCGGAGGTGGCGGGGGTGGCGCTTACTGCCCGGTGAATTGAGCCGTCACATTAGAAGCGGGCGTGGCCCGTACAATCCTGCTCCAGACATAGCGGTGACCTCTGCGGTCAGAAGCCGTGCTCTGCTGACTCGCAAGCAACGTAATGGGAAAGGCAGGTCTTGGCAGTCGATTAGCACATTGCGAGGCTCCACCATCGCGTCGCATTTCCGCTAACGCGCGACTGAACAATGCATCGGGCATGCGTTGAAACGGCATGCCAGCACCGCTCCAGACAAACCCTGATTGCTGCGTCAAAGAGGCCACTGATATTGTTCGCGAGCGCTGTGTGGAAGCGCTTCCACTTCCGCCTGCGCGGATGTCAACGCAGTCGCTCCTCGTATCTCGCCGTACCCGGTTCACTCAACTCAGCCGAGCATTCGCTTGCATGGAGAATCCGTGGCACACGACGCACTTTCCTCTCATTCGTCCGCCGATCCGTTCACGCCTGCCGCCGACTCGGCACTGTGGCGCAAGAACTTTTTGTTGGGTGCAGCCACCGCTTCGTATCAGATCGAAGGCGCGGTCGACGAAGACGGCCGCCTGCCATCCATTTGGGACACCTTCTGCGCGACGCCCGGCAAAGTGCTCGCCGGCGACAGCGGCGCCGTGGCATGCGATCACTATCATCGTTGGGAATCCGACGTTGATATGCTCGTTGACCTTGGCCTCGAAGGCTACCGCTTGTCGATTGCGTGGCCGCGTGTGATGGACGCCAACGGCGCGCCGAATCGCAAGGGGCTCGACTTCTACAAGCGCCTGCTGACGCGTCTGAAAGAGAAGGGCATTACCACCTTCGTGACGCTTTATCACTGGGACTTGCCGCAGCATCTGGAAGATCGCGGCGGCTGGCTCAATCGCGAAACCGCATACCGTTTCGCGGATTACGCGGATCTGATGAGCCGCGAGCTGGCCGGCACCGTCGATGCATGGGCGACGCTCAACGAGCCGTGGTGTTCCGCATATCTCGGCTATGGCAACGGCCATCATGCGCCCGGTCTCGCCAATGGACGCTTCGCCACGCAGGCAATGCACCACCTGCTGCTTGCGCATGGGCTCGCGTTGCCTGTGCTGCGCGAGAACGATCCCTCTTCGCAAAAGGGCATCGTCGCGAATGTCGGGCGCGGCACGCCCAACAGCGACAGTGCCGAGGACCAGCGCGCCGCGCAACTGTTCGAGATCCAGCACAATGCGTGGATTCTCGATCCGTTGCTGAAAGGTGCTTATCCTGAGGCGCTTTTCGAATTGTGGCCGGGCACCGAGCCGTTGAAAGTCGGCGGTGACATGCAGATCATTTCTGCACCGCTCGATTTTCTCGGCATCAACTATTACTTCCGCACCAATGTCGCGAGCGACGGCGCACACGGCTTCACGGAAGTGCCGCTCGAAGGCGTCGAGCGCACGCAGATGGGATGGGAAGTGTATCCGGACGGCTTGCGCGATCTGCTGATTGGCTTCAACCGCGAGTATGCGAACCTGCCACCGGTGTACATCACCGAGAACGGCATGGCCTCCGACGACACGGTGATCGACGGACGCGTGAACGACACGCAACGCATTTCGTTTCTGAAGCGCCATCTCGCGGCGGTGGACGAAGCGATCAAGGCCGGCGTCGATATACGCGGCTATTTCCTGTGGTCGCTGATGGACAACTTCGAGTGGGCATTCGGCTATGAGCGCCGTTTCGGTATCGTACATGTCGATTACGTCACGCAAAAACGCACGATGAAGCGCAGCGCCGAACTGGTGTCGCAATTCCTCGAGGAGCGCAAAGAGAGAAGCCAACGCGCGTAAGAGTGAACGAAAAAGCAAAGGAAAGAGCAACGATAGAGCAACGAAGAAGAAACAGAAGCCGATTTGCATGTCGACCTGAAACACGGGCGCGAGCCTTTGGAGGAGACGGGATGAACAGCAGAAAAACGGTCTTGCGAGCCATGGTTGCGGCATTGGCGATGCATGGAGTGCTCGCTTATGCGGAGCCTTTGAAAGCCAACGTCATTCACTGGTGGACGTCGGGCGGCGAGTCCGCCGCGATCCGCCAGTTNGCCGATGCCTATAACAAGGCCGGCGGTCAGTGGATCGACAACGCAGTNGCAGGCGCGGATCAGGCGCGCTCNACCGCGATCAACCGNATCGTCGGCGGCGATCCGCCCACGGCAGCGCAGTTCAATACGTCGAAACAGTTTCATGATCTGATCGATCAGGGGCTGCTCAACAATGTGGACGACGTCGCCGCGAAAGAGAACTGGAGCGGCGTGTTCCCGCAGTCGATACTCGACAGTATCAAGGTGAAAGGGCACTACTATGCGGCGCCCGTCGACATTCACATGCCGGCCTGGTTTTTCTACTCGAAACCCGCGTTTCAGAAAGCCGGCATTACCGCTGAGCCGCAAAGCTACGACGAGTTCATCGCCGATCTCGGCAAGCTGAAAGCCGCAGGCGTGATTCCGCTCGCATTCGGCGGTCAGCCGTGGCAGGAAAAAATCACGTTCGATGCCGTGCTCGCCGATGTCGGCGGCCCTGATCTATATCTGAAGGTGTATCGCGACCACGACGCGAATGCGGTGAAATCCGACGCGTTCAAAAAGGTGTTGATTGCATTCAAGCGCTTGCACGATTTTGTGGACGCCGGTTCTCCGGGCCGCAACTGGAACGATGCGACTGCACTCGTCATTTCCGGCAAGGCCGGTGTGCAGATCATGGGCGACTGGGCGAAGGGCGAATTCTCGGCGGCGAAGCAGAGCGCGGGCAAGGAATTTGGCTGCTTCCCTGGCTTCGGCCCGCATTCGCCATACCTCGTTGCGGGCGACGTATTCGTGTTTCCAAAGAGCGATAACGCCAGCACTGTAAAAGCACAGAACCTTCTTGCCACGGTGATGACCTCGCCGCCCGCGCAGGTCGCATTCAGCGCGAAGAAAGGCTCGATTCCGATTCGCCCCGATGTGGATGCGGGCAGTCTCGACATCTGCGCGAAGGAGGGCATTGCAATCATGAAGGACAAGTCGCGTCAGCTGCCGAATCCGGAAATGCTGCTTTCACCCGATACGCAAGGCGCATTGATCGACGTCGTCACCAACTTCTGGAACAAGAACCAGTCGGTCGACGACGCGCAGAAAGCGTTTGCCGGCGCGTTGAAGAGCTAGGCGCAATATGCTCGCGCTCAAGCTGCATGCGTCGCGGTCCGGAGCCGGGTCCGGGTCCGGGTCGCCGAAAAAGCCCTTGAAAAAGCCGCTAAAGAAGCGTTTTTCGATTGCGGCATGGCTCGCATTGCTGCCGATGATCCTGACCGTCGTGTTCGCCTATTTAGGCACGATGGTCTGGACCGCGCGTGTTTCGCTTAGCAATTCGCGCACGTTTCCCTCGGGCGACTTCGCGGGGCTGACGCAATACGTGAGGCTCTTCAACAACGCCCGGTGGTTGTTGTCGCTGCAAAACATCGTGATTTACGGTGCATGTTTCATTGTCGCGTGCATGGTGATCGGTTTGCTGCTCGCCATCTTCATCGATCAGCGTGTCGTCGCTGAAGGTGCATTGCGCACTGTGTTTCTGTATCCGTATGCGATGTCGTTCGTGGCTACGGGCCTTGTCTGGCAGTGGATTCTGAATCCGGAGCTCGGCGCGCAGGCAGTGCTGCACAAGCTCGGTTTCGTTCATGCGCGCTTCGACTGGATCGTCGATCAGGACTGGGCGATCTACACAATCGTCATTGCCACCGTATGGCAGGCGTCGGGTCTCGTGATGGCGTTGCTGCTGGCGGGCTTGCGCGGAATAGACGATGAACTGTGGAAGGCCGCCCGTATCGACGGCATTCCGCGCTGGCGGGTCTATGCGAGCATCGTCGTGCCCATGCTCGGACCGTCGATCTCCACCGCGTTCGTGCTGCTCTTCGTAATGGTCGTCAAGCTCTACGACGCGGTCGTGGCGATGACTCAAGGCGGCCCCGGCACCGCGAGCGAGGTGCCGGCGAAGTTCATCATGGACTATCTGTTTGGCCGCGCGAACATTGGCCTCGCGTCGGCGGCTTCGATCGTTCTGCTCGCAACCGTGCTCGCGATTCTCACGCCGTTCTTCTATGCCCGCAGCCGCGCGGCGTTGCGCAAGGAAGTGTGATGAACACCCTCAGTTCTCCGCTGAAAAGCGCCGCGCCGCATANCGCGNCAAAGCGGCGCCGCNGTACGGCATTCACACCGGCGCNCGTCGGCGTCTATCTGTTTCTACTCAGTGCGGCACTATTTTTTCTGCTGCCGCTCTACGTGATGCTAGTCACGTCCTTCAAACCGATGAGCGAGATCCGCCTCGGCAATCTGCTCGCTCTCCCAGCGCATTTCACACTACATGCGTGGAGCGCCGCGTGGGAGTCNGCGTGNACGGGGCTCGATTGCAATGGCATTCAGGTCGGCTTCTGGAACTCCGTGCGTATCGTCGTGCCGAGCACNGTGTTCTCNATTGCGATTGGCGCGGTGAACGGTTACGCGCTGTCTTTNTGGCGTCCGCGCGGCGCAGGCGTGCTGTTCGGCGTGTTGTTGATGGGCGCATTCATCCCTGTGCAAGTGATGGTCTATCCGCTCGTGCGAGTGCTGGCGAGCGTGCATCTGTTCAGTTCGCTGCCGGGTATCGTCGTGATTCATACGATCTTCGGCATGCCCGTGATGACGTTGCTGTTCCGAAACTACTACGCGTCGATTCCGCAAGAGCTTTTCAAGGCGGCGCGCATCGANGGCGGCGGTTTCTGGCGTATCTTTGTTCANCTGATGCTGCCTATGTCGACNCCGATCATTGTNGTGGCGGTCATCATGCAGGTGACGGGCATCTGGAACGACTTCATTCTCGGCCTCGTGTTCGCCGGCACGAAGAATCTGCCGATGACCGTGCAACTGAACAACATCATCAATACGACGACCGGCGAGCGGCTTTATAACGTCAACATGGCGGCGACGATCCTGACTTCGCTGGTGCCGCTTGCTGTGTACTTCATTTCGGGCCGCTGGTTTGTCCGCGGCATTGCGTCCGGTGCGGTCAAAGGATAATGCGATGACCTACGTGGGTAAACAGGCGAACACGCTCGCAAGTCCACTGACAGGCGCGGCTGACATGACAGAATCCGCGGACACGGCACGAACAGACAACATGCCTGGCGTCGCAGACGCCGCCGACACCGCGCATGCGGCGAACGTTGCGGTGCGCAATCTGACCATCCGGCTCGGTGGCAACACGGTGATCGAAAATCTCGATCTCGACGTGCAACCCGGCGAATTCGTCGTGCTTCTCGGACCCTCGGGCTGCGGCAAGTCCACGTTGCTGCACAGTATCGCCGGGCTGATCGACGTGACCGACGGCAGCATTGAAATCGCCGGCGAAGACATGACGTGGGCCGATCCGAAAGATCGGCGCATTGCACTCGTATTCCAGTCATACGCGTTGTATCCGACGATGAGCGTGGAGCGCAATCTGTCGTTTGCGTTGCGCATCAACGGTACGCCGAAGGCAGAAATCGCGCGGCGTGTGGCGCGTGCCGCCGAGATGCTGCAACTCGGCCCGCTGCTCAAACGCAAGCCGGCGCAACTGTCGGGCGGCCAACGGCAACGCGTGGCGATCGGCCGCGCAATCGTGCGCGAAGCCGACGTGTTTTTATTCGACGAGCCGCTGTCGAATCTCGACGCCAAACTGCGGACCGAACTGCGCCGCGAGTTGAAGCAATTGCACCAGCGTCTCGGCGCAACGATGATCTACGTGACGCACGACCAGGTCGAAGCGATGACGCTCGCCACGCGCATGGCCGTGATGCGAGGCGGCGCGATCCAGCAGTTCGGCACACCTGCCGAGGTCTATGCGCGGCCCAGCAATCTCTTTGTCGCGACGTTTCTCGGCACGCCCGCGATGAACCTGGTCAACGGCACGCTGGAGCGGCGCGACGGCGCGCTGCATTTCTGCACCGAGCAGTGGCGGCTCGACGTGTCGAACTACGCGTTCGTCGATCGATCCGGCGAGTCACAGCCGCAATCACAACCGCAATCGTCTCCCCGCCCATGCGTGCTAGGTGTTCGCGCAGAAGACGTGCGCATTGGTCCGACGCAGGGCGAAGGCGCTGGCGAGCACGCGAAAATTTCACTCGTTGAGCCGATGGGCAACCACCGCGTCGTCTGGCTCGACTATCATGGTGTGCAGATCGCGTCGATCGATCAAAGCAAGACGCCGGTAATGCCCGGCGATACGCTGGCGTTCTCGCTCGACAGCACACATGTCTCGCTCTTCGACGCGGCGAGCGGCGCGCGGTTTTAGCGCGCCGGTGTGAGAGTCGTTGAAAACGGCAAGGTGTGACGGAGAACCGTGTGGCAACACTGAAAGATGTCGCGGCGCTGGCTGGTGTCGGCATGTCGACCGCGTCGCGCGTTATATCCGGTAAGGGCCCGGTCTCAGCCGACGCCGCGTCGCGCGTGCGGGCTGCAATCGAGCAGTTGAACTTCCGCCCGTCGTCCATCGGCCGCGCGATGGCCACGCAGTCGCTGGGCATGATCGGGATTTTCGTGCCGACGTTTTTTGGCTCCTATTACGGCACCATCCTCAAACAGACCGATACTGAGTTGCGCGCCGTGCGCCGGCATGTGGTGGTCGCAACCGGCTGCGGAGAAGTGTCGCCGCGCGAGCAGGCTATCGAGGCGGTGCGTTTTCTGATTGGCCGCGATTGCGACGGCGTCGTGGTGATCAGCCATGATCTGCATGATGAAGACCTGATCATGCTGCATCGAATGCATCCGAAAATGGTGTTCCTCAATCGAGCGTTCGACCAGGTCCCGGAGGCGTCGTTTTGCGCGGATCATCGGTACGGCGGGGAACTGGCGGCGCGCACGCTGCTTGAGCACGGGCACCGCGATATCGCCGTGATTTCCGGGCCTTTTACGGCTTCTGACAACCTGACGCGGCTCGAAGGCTTCTTCGCGGAACTCGAACGCGCGGGCATTTCGCGCAGCGACGTGACCTTGATCGAATCAGACTTCTCGCCGGAAGGCGGCTACGCTGCCGCGCAGAAACTGCTCGATTCGAAGCGGCGCTACACGGGTCTATTCTGCGCGAACGACACAATGGCGGTCAGCGCGCTCGCGCGTTTTCACGAAGCCGGCATTTCGGTGCCGGAGGAATTATCGGTGATCGGTTACGACGACGACTATTCCGCCGCTTACACGGCGCCCGGCCTCACGTCTGTGCACATTCCAACGGCAGAACTGACGCAAAACGCGGTGCGCTGGCTTCTCAACCAGTGTTATCGAACGACGTGGGAGATCTTCCGCGAGTTTCCGGTGAGCGTCACAATGCGCGAGTCGGTGGGGCCGGCGCCGGGCGCCAAGCCCGCTTCGATTAGTGCGTCGTGCTTCGGCGGCGCTTGATCGTCTCTTCCGGAAGGCCGCCGGCAGCCCTTGCTGAGCGTTAGGCGCCGCTGCGCAGCGCTTCTTCATGGCGCTGGCGCGCCTCTTCTTCAAGCCGCGTGTCTTCGAGCTCCTGCAGCACAGCTTCCAGATCGACCGGCGTCGTATCGGCTTCGACGTGACCCGTCAACTGCGCATCCACGTGCAACGCGCCGGCTTCATAAAGCGACCAGATTTCCTTGCCGTAGTTCGTTTTCAGCAACGCCGGCGCGAACTGGCCGAAATACGTGGCGAGGTTGTTCACATCGCGTTCCAGCATCGCGGGCGCTTCCAGGTTGCCGGCGGCGTCTACCGCCTGCGGCAGGTCGATGATCACGGGGCCGTCGGCGGCAAGCAGAATGTTGTATTCGGACAGATCGCCGTGAATCATGCCGGCACACAGCATACGCACGACCTGATTGACGAGCAGCGCATGCAGTTCGAGCGCGCGCACCTCGCTCATATCGACATCGTTCAGACGCGGCGCCACATTGCCATCCGCGTCGGTCACGAGTTCCATCAGCAATACGCCGTCGCTGCAAATGAAGGGTTGCGGCACGCGCACGCCGGCGCTGGCCAACTGGAAAAGCGCACTGACTTCGGCGTTCTGCCAGGCCTGTTCCTGTACTTCGCGGCCGTAACGGCTGCCTTTTTCCATCGCGCGTTGCTGACGGCTGTTCTTGACCTTGCGACCTTCGCGATACGAGGCAGCCTGACGAAAACTGCGCTGTTTGACATCCTTATAGACCTTCGCGCAGCGCGTGGAGTCGCCGCTGCGCACCACGTACACGGTGGCTTCCTTACCGCTCATCAATTGGGATATGACTTCGTCGATCAGGCCTTCCTCGACTAGCGGGAGCAAACGTTTCGGCGTTTTCATGCGACCGCCCGGATGTGGCGGCAAGCGTGGCAGCCGTGCGCGGCGGGAGGCGGGGAGAAGTGGTGCGGGATTCGAGTCATGCCGGATTATAAACGCTGCGCCCGCGCGGCTCTTTATTGACGCGAGCCGCTGCTGCCACACGTTTCAGCACGATTCGCGGATGCCCGCGTCAAAAACACCTTCCTCGCGCACTGAACTGGAATGTTGGCGCTCCTTGCGACGCGGTAGTCGCGACAACGTTTGCGCGAGCCCACTAACACCGCCGGCATCTGCTCCTGCGAAACGCTTTGCATTTCTAGCCGCTATTTCACGGGCTAAAATGCGCCGCGGCCTGGCACTGGTGTAATAGTCCGCAACAGTGCTGTGCGGTTTTCGCGCATTGTCTCCGCGAGCTTATCGCGTAGACTCGTGAGCAACGAAAACTGGTTACGGGGTGTGAGATGTTGGCGGTTTTCTTTATCGCCTGTCCGATCTGCATTGCGGCGCTGTTCGGTTTCGCGCGGCATGTCGATCCGCGCACGGGTCACTTCAAACGTTGATTCTCAACGCTGCGATTTTCGCCGACACCGGCAGGTAAGTGCCGTTGCCGGCGTTCAGTTGTGGCCGCTCCTGTCTGCGGGCCTTGCCTTCAGGTACCGAATCGCGGCACGATGCGCGATAACCTGAGTTTGGGGCGGCATCGCGTATGCAAGACTTTCTGGGGAATCTGGCGACACGCGCAGGCGTGCTCAAGGGCGTGCTTCCATTGAGCCGCGCGGCGGCGTTGCGCGATGCGCTGGCGGGCGTGCAACTCGCGTCGATGGACATCCCACAGGTGCTCGGCTACGCGCGCATTGCGGGCATGCCTGCTGTTACCGGCCTTTACACCGTCTTTCTGCCGCTTATCGCGTTTGCGTTCTTCGGCGCATCGCGGCATCTCGTCGTCGCGGCGGATTCAGCCACCGCCACCATCTTTGCGAGCCGCCTGTCGACCATGGCGCCGGTTTCGAGCGTGGAATACGCGTCGCTCGCCGCAATGGTCGCATTGCTCACCGCTGCCTTGTTGTTCGTCGCGCGCATTTTCAAACTTGGCTTTCTAGCCGACTTCCTGTCGCGCACTGTGCTCGTAGGCTTTCTTGCCGGAGTCGGCGTTCAAGTGGGCATTGCGATGCTGGGCGACATGCTCGGCCTGACAGGACACGCGGCGCGCAGTGTGGATCAGCTTGTTCTCGTCGCGCGTGACTGGGCGCGACTCGATGTTCCGACGCTTGCGATTTCCGTGCTGGTCGTCGTGGCAGTTCTATTCTTCAAACGTGTCTGGCCGCGTTTGCCAGTGCCGTTGATTGCGGTCGTGGCGGGAATCGCCGCGAGCGATATGTACGGCTTCGCCGCGCGTGGCATCGCAGTGCTTGGCCCGGTTGCCGGAGGCTTGCCGCCGCTGCGTATGCCGTCGGTGACGTGGGAGCAGATGCTCGATCTCGTGCCGGTCGCCGCCTCGTGTTTCGTGATGATCGTCGCGCAAAGCGCCGCGGCGAGCCGCGTGTTCGCCGAGCGTCACCACGAAGCGACCGACACGAATGCCGACCTGCTCGGCATCGCCGCGGCCAACGCAGCCGCTGCGTTTTCCGGGGCGTTCGTGGTGAACGGCAGTCCGACGCAGACCGCAATGGCCGATCGAGCCGGCACGCGCAGCCAGTTCGCGCAGATCGTATTCGCGGCCGTCGTAGTAGTTGTTCTGCTGTTTTTCAGCCGGTTCTTGCAGTATCTGCCGCGCTGCATTCTGGCAAGCATCGTATTTACGATCGCGGTCGGGTTGATCGACCTGAAGACCTTGCTCGCGATTCGCCGCGAGAGTCCGGGCGAGTTCGCGCTCGCGGTGTTCACGGCCGCGGCCGTGGTACTGATCGGCGTGGAACACGGCATTCTGGTGGCGGTCGCGTTGTCGTTANTGCGCCATGTGCGCCACAGCTACCGTCCGCATACGATGATTCTCGCNCCCGGCGACGACGGCGTCTGGGTGCCGGTGCCCGCGATTCCNGGCTCACAGACNGCGCCNGGNTTGATCGTTTATCGCTTCGGCGCCGACCTGTTCTATGCGAATGACCACTTTTTCGTCGACGACGCCCGGCGCCTGATCGACCACGCGCCGAGCACAGTGCGCTGGTTCGTGGTGGATGCGAGCGCGATTACCGACCTCGATTATTCGGCGTCGCGCTCNGTGGGCGAGCTATGCGCGCTGCTNAAACGAAGCGGCATCANCGTGATTTTCGCTCGTGTGAACCCCTATTTACGCTCGGATATGGACCGGCACGGTATCACGCCGATCATCGACGGAAGCTGTATTTTCGGCACGTTGCACGAAGCACTGCGCGCGGCAGGCGTGGACCAGCCCGTGGCGAAATGAACGCGTTAGCTTTTCGACGTCAGCATCTTCAGGCCCGCAATGCCGAACATGATCGCAAGAGAGCCGTCCAGCCAGCGCCGGATTGCAACATAGACGCGCCGCGCGGATGCCGTTGAAAACAGCAGCGCATAACTGCTGAACACGGACGCGCCAATGTACATGCAGCCGAGCACGATTGGCGCGATGTGCGACGTACCGCCCGCGGGCGACATGGCGAGCGACACGATAGACATCCACACGAGAACGGCCTTCGGATTGGTCAGATGCAGCAGCAGGCCACGCAGATAGAGCCGCGTGAGCGGCTCGTTGCGGCGAGCCTCGCTCGCGGGCATTGCACGGGGAGCGAAGGCCGAGCGCGNCGATTTAACGCCTANCCACAGCAGATAAATGCCACCGGCGACCTTGATCGCGGCGAGGCATTCCGAGCATGTNGCAAGTACCGCCGACAAACCGAGCGAAGCCAGCANCGCCCAGAAGAACGATCCCGACACCACGCCCAACGCGAAGGTGAGCGCCGAGCGGCGCCCNGCGCTCATAGCGAGAGACATGATCGCCAGATTGCTCGGGCCGGGGCTTGCCGTGCCGACGAAGTAGGCGCTATAGGCGATCAGGACATCGGCGGTGAGAAAAGCGGTAGGCGTCATGGGCTGCGGCTCGGGGGCGGACAGTGGGAACGACGATTCTGCGCGCCGAAGCATGCAGCGCACAGGTACAGTTGAACGCACGTCGATCGGCACACTCGTGCGCAATGCTTAATCTACGCGGCGTATTATTGGTTCGCCGCCGTGCCGATGCACTCGGCGAGCGCACCCGCTACAGCCTGCCGGCTATGCCGCGGACGCTGTACGAGGCCGATCTCGCGGTGAAACGTAGATTCTTCGAGCGATAGGGCGACCACGCCGGCGGGCCACTTGCCGAGGCCCGCAGTGTCAGGGATCAATGCGACGCCGATGCCGCGCGCGACCAGTTGCACGATAGCCTGCAATTCGTCGAGTTCCAGCACGTCTTGTACATTCAGNCGCGAGCGCCGCAGAAAGCGGTCGACCANGCGCCCGCCGAACGAGGTGCGGTCGTAGCGGATAAACGGCTCGCTTTTCAACAACTCNNGCCACGATCGCTTGCCGCGCGCAAGCGCTTTCGGTACGAGCAGCACGAACGGTTCAGTGACNAGCGTGCGCCATTCCAGTTCCGAGGGCAGTGCAAACGGCGGCTTGATGATGACGGCCAGATCCAGTTCGCCCGAGTCNACCTGCCCGAGCAGATTGAGCGATACGCCGGGCACGACGCGAATTCGCCAGCCTGGACGGTCCACCCTGAAGTGCGACAGTGCATCCGCGAGAAATGACACTTGCGCCGACGCAATGGCGCCTATCCGCAGCATGCCGCTCTCCGCTGCGACCGCGCCCCGTTCGGACAGACGCGCGTAGAGCGTCATCATTTCTTCGGCGAGGGCGAGCGTTTCGCGTCCCGCATCGTTAAGCGTGGCCGAGCGGCCCGTGCGATCGAACAGCGCAAAGCCAAGCTCTTCTTCGAGCCGCTGCATCTGCGCGCTGACGGCCGACTGCGTGAGCCCGATGCGAGCACCCGCGCCGGAAAAGGTGCCGTACTGGCTCACGGCAATGAAAGTTTTGAGTTCGGAAAGCATGCTTCGATTGATCGATTCTGGTGTTGGTCAGATCAAATATATATCGTTTTTCACCAATTTTAATTGTGGTTAAGCTAATGGCAACTCAGGCACCTCGCGCATGCGGGTTGCTCAGGCAGGTTGCCGTCGAAATCATCAACCGTAATACCCACTCAACCAGCGAGCCTCACATCATGAGCGTTGCCGACACCGTCTTGCCGCCGTTTCACCTGGCGTTTCCTGTTCATAGTCTCGCCGCTGCGCGCGAGTTTTATGGCGAGTTGCTCGGCTGCCCCGAAGGACGCAGTTCCGAGCAGTGGGTCGATTTCAATTTTTACGGGCATCAGATAGTCGCGCATTTGGCGCCCGAAGAAACTGGCCACCGCCAGACCAGCAAGGTGGACGGCGACGCCGTGCCGGTGCGCCACTTCGGCGCCGTGCTTTCAATGGAGCAATGGCAGGCCGCCGCGGACAAGCTGCAGAAAGCGGGCATCGACTTCATCATCGAACCGCATGTGCGTTTCAAGGGCGAGGTCGGCGAACAGGCGACCATGTTCTTTCTCGATCCGTCGGGCAACGCGCTCGAATTCAAGGCGTTCGCCGACATGTCGTCGCTGTTCGCGAAGTGAAGGTATGAAAAAAAGCGTAGGCTGACTGAAATATGACGGCGGCCGGCCCTAACGGACGGCCGTCCGTCCTTGGCTTTTCCTTACGATTAGCTTCCTGACATTCTCGCCATTTTCGCGTCATGCAGGTGTTGGTGCTAGCGATCTAGCATAAGCGCCAGTTCCCCATCCTTACCTGCTCCCGGCAGTCACCTGCACTTTACTCAGGCGCGTTTCATGTGGATTGTCAACGTTGCGCTTAAGCGGCCGTACACGTTCATCGTGATGGCCATTCTGATCGTGCTGGCGACGCCTTTCGTGCTGTTCACCACGCCGGTCGACGTGCTCCCGGAAATCAACATTCCGGTAGTCAGCATCATCTGGACATACAACGGCTTGTCCGCCGAGGACATGGCCCACCGGATCGCCTCGGTCAACGAACGCAGTTTGACCACCACCGTCAACGACATCGAGCATATCGAGTCGCAATCGCTCGCGGGTATCACGATCCTGAAGGTGTTTCTGCAGCCGACCGCGAACATACAGACCGCGATTGCGCAGACGGTGGCCGTTGAACAGGCGCAGCTCAAGCAGATGCCGCCGGGCGCCACGCCGCCGCTGGTGATCAGTTATTCGGCCTCCAGCATTCCGGTGATTCAGCTGGGCCTGTCGAGCACCAAGCTTTCCGAGCAACAGCTCAACGATACCGCGCTGAACTTCCTGCGGCCGCAACTGGTGACGATCCCCGGCGCGGCCGTGCCGTATCCGTATGGCGGCAAATCGCGGCTGATCTCCGTCGACCTCAATACACGCGCGTTGCTCTCCAAAGGTCTGACGCCGCTGGACGTGGTCAGCGCGTTCAACGCGCAAAACCTGATTCTGCCCACCGGCACGGCGAAGATCGGACCGAAGGAATACACGATCAACATGAACGGCTCGCCGGCCACGCTCGAAGGGCTCAACGATATTCCGGTGCGCACGGTCAACGGCGCGACGACCTATCTGCGCGAAGTCGCTCACGTGCGCGACGGCTTTTCGCCGCAAACCAATATTGTTCGTGAGAACGGCCATCGCGGCGTGTTGATGTCGGTGCTAAAAAACGGCAGTGCGTCGACGCTCTCGATCGTCAACACGCTGCATGGCTTGCTGCCGGCCGCGCGCGCGGCGCTTCCGCCGGATCTGAAGATCACCGCGCTGTTCGACCAGTCCGTGTTCGTGAAGGCGGCAGTGCAGGGCGTAGTCCGCGAGGCGGTGGTAGCCGCGGCGCTGACCGCCGCGATGATTCTGCTTTTTCTCGGCAACTGGCGCAGCACCTGCATCATCGCAATTTCGATTCCGTTGTCGATCCTGTCGTCGCTGATCGCCTTGCATGCGCTCGGGCAGACCATCAACATCATGACGCTCGGCGGCCTCGCGCTCGCGGTGGGTATCCTCGTCGACGATGCGACCGTAACGATCGAGAACATCGAACGGCATCTGCATATGGGCACCAACCTGCATGATGCGATTCTGGAAGGCGCAGGCGAAATCGCCATTCCGGCACTCGTCTCGACGCTATGTATCTGCATCGTCTTCGTGCCCATGTTCTTTCTGACAGGCGTTGCGCGCTACCTGTTCGTGCCGCTCGCCGAAGCGGTGGTCTTCGCGATGCTTGCGTCGTACGTTCTGTCGCGCACGCTCGTGCCCACGCTGGCCATGCTGCTGATGGGCCACGCGCACAAGCCGAAGTCCGATACGAAGCCGAGTTTGTTCGCACGTCTTTATCGGCGCTTCGATAACGGCTTCGAGCGCATGCGGGCCGCCTACATTGTGATTCTCAGCAGTCTGCTCGTGCGCCGCGCCCGCTTCGGCAGCATTTTTCTCGGCTTTTGCGTGGTGTCGATGGGACTTGCGTTCGTGCTGGGCGAAGACTTCTTCCCGAGTGTCGACGCAGGCAATATCCGCTTGCACATGCGCGCGCCGACGGGCACACGGATCGAGGAAACCGCACGTCTTGCCGACGAAGTCGAAAAGGTGATCCGCGAAGTCGTACCCGAAAAAGAACTCGGCACGATCCTCGACAACCTTGGTTTGCCGTACAGCGGTATCAACCTTTCATACAGCAATGCGGGGACGATAGGCACGCTCGACGGCGAAATACAGATCGCGTTGAAAGAAGGTCACGAGCCGACACAACTCTATGTGGACAAGCTGCGCGCCATGCTGCCGCAACGTTTTCCGGGCGTGGAATTTTTCTTCCAGCCGGCGGACATCGTCACCCAGATTCTCAACTTCGGGCTTCCGGCGGCCGTGGATATACAGATCGCCGGCGCGGATCAACAGGGCAACTTCGACGTCGCGCGCAAGCTGCTCAAACAGGTGCGCATGATTCCAGGCACTGTCGACACGCACATTCAGCAGAAACTCGACGAGCCTGCCATCAACCTGCAAATGGACCGCACCCGTTTGCAGCAACTCAATCTCACGGCCAGCAATGTCGCGCAAAACGTGCTGATTTCTCTATCGGGAAGTTCGCAGACGTCGCCGGGCTTCTGGTACAACGACCGCAATGGGGTCGAGTACAACGTTGCAGTGCAAACGCCGCAGTACAGCATTTCCTCGATCGACGACCTGTTGCGCACGCCAGTGTCGGCCTCCGCAACGGGGCCGACGCAATTGCTCGGCAACCTCGTGCGCGTGCAGCCGCAAAACCAGTTCGCGGTAGTCACACACTACAACATCAGGCCGGTCATCGACCTCTATGTGAGCGTCGATAAACGAGACCTGGGCAGCGTCGCGGATCAGGTGGACAAGCTCGTCGAACAGGCGCGCGCGTCGCTTCCGCGCGGCAGCCAGATCACCGTGCGCGGCCAGGTACAGACGATGCGCAGTTCCTATTTCGGGCTCGGCCTCGGCGTGGCGATGGCGATCGTGCTCGTGTACCTGCTGATCGTCGTGAATTTTCAGTCGTGGGTCGATCCTCTCATTATCGTGAGCGCTTTGCCTGCGGCTCTCGCCGGCATTGTTTGGATGCTGTTCCTGACCGGCACGCATCTGAGTGTGCCGGCGCTCACGGGCGCGATCATGACGATGGGCGTCGCCACTGCCAACAGTATTCTGATGGTTGCGTTCGCGCGTCAGCGGCTTTCCGCCGGCGCGCCACCGCTGACCGCGGCACTCGAAGCGGGAGCGAGCCGCATCCGCCCGGTGCTGATGACCGCGTTCGCAATGATCATCGGCATGATTCCGATGGCGCTCGGTCTCGGCGAAGGCGCCGAGCAGAACGCGCCGCTCGGCCGCGCGGTGATCGGCGGATTGCTGTTTGCGACCGTGTCCACGCTTTTTTTCGTGCCGCTGGTGTTCGCTGGCATTCATACGCGCCTCGCGCGTCGCCATCGCAACGATCACGAAGAGAGTGGCAACGACGGCGCCGGACAACCGGCCTGAAGTCGGGCGGGCGAAAACAGACACATTGCCGAAACGCGAAGAAAACGGCTACCCAGGCTAACGGAGCTAGCTAACCGAGATGGCTAACTGAGATGACCGAAAAAACTCATGCATCGCTGGCGATTCCGTCGCGAGAGACCGAAGGCGGCCATGCACTGCCGCCGCGCAATCGCGAATGGAAGCGCGCGAAGATCGCCATCTGGATCGTGCTGGCATTGCTCGCATTGGGAGCCTTGCGCACCGTGATTGCAAACCTCATGCAAAACCGCACCGTCGAGCAAACGACGAAGCAGAACGCCACGCAATACGTGACCGTGACGAGCCCAACGCGGGCCGAAGGCGGTGGCAGCACCACGTTGCCGGGCACGCTGCGCGGCAGTGTCGAATCGCCGATCTTTGCGCGCTCGACCGGCTATTTACTGCGCTGGTATGCCGACATCGGCACGCGCGTCAAGCAGGGGCAGTTGCTCGCCGAACTCGATACGCCGGAAATCGATCAGGAACTCGCGCAGGCACTCGCGCAGCGCCAGCAAACCAGTTCGAGTCTTGCGCTTGCGAAGAGCTCGCTCGAACGCTGGCAGCAATTGCGTCAGCGCGATGCGGTCTCGCAACAGGAGCTCGACGAACGGCAGAGCACGTANACGCAGGACGTGGCGAACCTGGCCGCCGCCGACGCCAACGTGCAGCGCTTGCGCCAGCTCGAATCGTTCAAGCGGATCGTCGCNCCGTTTGCGGGCGTGGTCACGCAACGCAACGTCGANGTAGGCGATCTGATCGATGCGGGTAGCGGTACGAGCCGGGCGCTGTTCGCGCTTGCGCAGTCGGACCCGCTGCGGGTTTATGTGCAACTGCCGCAGGCGTATGCGCAGAACGTNGCGGTCGGGCAGAANGTGGTGGTCACGCAGGCNGAACTTCCCGGNCAGCAGTTTCATGGGACCGTCACGCATATCTCGGGCGCGATCGACGTGCCGACTCGCTCGNTGCAAGTCGAAGTGACATTGCCGAATCCCGACAGCAAGCTGCGTCCGGGCGCNTATGTGCAAGTGGCGCTGCCGTCGGCTGCCCGCGCGCAATGGATGGTGCCTGGCAACGCATTGCTGTTTCGCGCCGAGGGTCCGCGGGTTGCAGTCGTCGACGCGCAAGGCATTGTGCAGTTGCGCAAGATCGTGATTGCGCAGGATCTCGGGCAGACGCTCGAAATAGAAAGCGGGATCGACGGAAACGACAGAGTGATCATCAACCCGAGTGATTCGATCGCGGACGGCGATCATGTCCAGATCGCGCAACCGCAGAAGAACACGAAGGGGGCGTCGTGAAACTCACACGCGGCAGCAGGGGCGTCGTCAGGGTTGCCGCGGCGGTCGGTGCGGCTGCCAGTGCGGCCATGCTCGCCGCGTGCACGGTCGGTCCGGATTACAAGCGGCCGCAGGCAGAGGTGCCGCCCGAATGGAAGACCGATTCGTACTGGCGTGTCGCGGCTCCGTCGCATGCGCCGATGGACCCTGACTGGTGGAACGTCTATCGCGACTCCACGCTCGCCACGCTGGAAACGCAGGCACTCGCACAGAATCAGACGCTNGTGGCCGCGAGCGCGCACTACGCTCAGGCGAAGGCGACNCTNGCGAATACGCGTGCGCAGCAGGTTCCTGAGGTGGACCTCGCCGCAACGGCGTCACGCTTCCGGATTTCTCGCGACAGACCGCGCACGAACTACGGCGTGCCGACCACGTCGACGGTGCAGAACAATCTGCAGATCGGTCCCACGATCAGCTACGACACCGATCTCTTTGGCCGCATACGCCGTCAGGTGGAAGGCGCGACGGCGTCCGCCGAACAATCTGCAGACGACCTCGCCAACGCGCGGCTCGTGCTCACAACCGAAGTGGCAACCGACTACTTCTCATTGCGCGAGCTCGACACCGAAATCGACGTGCTGAACCAATCGGTCACGCTGCAGCAGAAAGCACTCGATTATGTGAACTCCGAACATGAGCTCGGCGCCGTGTCGGGGCTCGACGTCTTGCAGCAAAAGTCGCTGCTCGACACGACACGGGTACAGGCGCAGTTGCTGCTGAACCAGCGCGCGCAATTCGAGCACGCGCTCGCGGCGCTCGTCGGCGTGCCCGCGCCTCAATTCGCNATCGAACCGAAGGTACTGAACTTCCAGGTGCCCNCGATTGCGCTCGGCGTGCCGAGCGACGTNTTGCAACGGCGGCCCGACATTGCCTCGGCNGAGCGCGCAATGGCAGCGGCCAATGCGCAGATCGGCGTTGCCAAGGCGGCGTTTTTTCCGAGCCTCACGCTGACGCCNGGCATCGGCTGGGAAAGCACGCAGTTCGCGAGCTTGCTGAGCGCGCCCACGCTAATGTGGACGCTCGGTGCGGCAGCGAGCCAGGTCCTGTTCGACGGCGGGCGGCGCGCGGCCAACGTGCAGTTCGCAAGCGAAGGTTATAAAGCGACCGAGGCCAACTATCGGCAAACGGTGCTCAACGCATTCCAGCAGGTGCAGGACGGCATTACGGGTCTCGCCGTGCTCGACGGCGCGGCGAAGCAATCGGAGCAGGCGGTCGCGGATTCGCAACGTCTGCTTGCGCTTGCCAACGACCGTTATTCGGGCGGCCTCGTTGCGTATCTGGATGTCATCACCGCACAGCAATCGTTGCTCAACAGCAAGCGTCAGGACGCGCAGATTCGCGGCCAGCAGATGACGCTTTCGGTCTCGCTCGTCAAGGCGCTGGGCGGCGGCTGGGACGCGAGCACGGGACCGGCGAGCGGCGAATCGAGGGTTGGGCAACAGGACATGCAGCCGGAGGGCGCCGGGCCCGTCCAGACACGTGCCGCTGCGCAGTGAGGCGGCATAGTGCACGGGGAGCAATACGAGGCGTTTCGTATAATGCAGACACTAGGGGACGCGCATGAAATTGCTGATTGTTGAAGACGAGCACAAGGTGGTGGACTACCTGCGCTCCGGTTTGACAGAGCAGGGCTGGGTCGTGGACGTCGCGCTTGATGGCGAAGAGGGCATGCATCTGGCCACCGAGTTCGATTACGACGTGATCGTGCTCGACGTAATGCTGCCGAAACGCGACGGCTTCAGCGTGCTGAAGGCGCTGCGCATGCGCAAGTCGACGCCCGTCATCATGCTGACGGCACGCGATCATGTGAACGACCGCGTGCGCGGTCTGCGCGAAGGCGCCGACGACTATCTGACCAAGCCATTCTCATTTCTCGAACTCGTCGAGCGTCTGCACGCGTTGGCGCGCCGTACGCGCTCGCAGGAATCCACGCTCATTTCAGTCGGCGATCTGTTCGTCGATCTGATCGGAAGGCGCGCGACGCGAGAGGGCGTGCGTCTCGATCTCACCGCGAAAGAATTCCAGTTGCTAAGCGTTTTGGCCCGCAGGCAAGGCGATATTCTGTCAAAGACCGCGATTACCGAACTCGTCTGGGATGTCAACTTCGATAGTCATACTAACGTCGTGGAAACGGCGATCAAGCGATTGCGCGCGAAGCTCGACGGCCCGTTTTCTTCCAAACTGCTGCATACCGTGCGCGGCATGGGCTATGTGCTCGAAGTGCGCGAAGAGGCGGAACAGCCATGAACCGTTCAATAGCACGGCGCCTCGCACTGATGTTCGCGCTCGTCGCGCTGTTCGTATTTACGCTCGTCGGCGCGGGGCTGTTTGCGGTGTTGCGCTCGCAACTCGAGAACCACTTGCGCGAGTCGCTCGACGACCGTGCCCAGATCGCGCGGCTCATCTGCAATCACGGGCTGACACCTGAAAAATGGCGCATGTCGCGCGAGAAGCTTACCGACATGACGCCTCATGACCGCAGCACCGTATATGCGGTAACGAGCATCGAGCCGTCCTACAACTATGGCAAGCCCATCGAGGGTTCGACCGTGAAGACATGGCCCGGCGGCTACGCGCGCGTAAGGCCGGTGGGCGGTGGTGAAGACATGCTCACCACCACGGTGTCCATTCCCGGCTATTCGACGCGGCCCCCCATGCAGTTGCAGGTTGCATCGAGCTATTCGCCGAACATTCGCACGATGCGCGTATTCGGTTTCGCGCTTGCGGCGCTGTCGGCGCTTGGCAGCCTCGCGGTGCTGCTGCTCAGTTATTCGGTGACGCGCATCGGCCTCGCACCGTTGACGCGTCTCACCCGCGACGCATCCGCCGTCAGTCCGAACAATCGCTCGCAACGGCTGAATACCACGTCGTTGCCGCATGAATTGAATGACCTTGCTAATTCTTTTAACGGCGCGCTTGAACGCCTCGACGGTGCGTACTGCCGCCTCGAATCGTTCAATGCGGACGTCGCGCACGAATTGCGTACACCTGTCACGATCCTGATCGGGCAGACGGAAGTGGCGTTGACACGCAACCGCTCCGTGGACGATTTGCGTCATACGCTGCAGTCGAATCTCGAGGAATTCGAACGCATGCGCGCGATCATCAACGACATGCTGTTCCTCGCGCGAGCCGATCAGGGCGAGCGGGCAACGGGCCTGGTAGAAGTATCGCTCGCGGCTGAAGTTGCGCACACGCTGGAGTTTCTGGAGATTCCGCTCGAAGAAGCGCGTGTGCATGCGCGCTTGCATGGCGACGCCGCAGCGCATGTGAACCGCTCGCTGTTCGGTCGCGCCTGCACGAATCTGTTGATGAACGCGATCCAGCATTGCCAGCCTGGTGCACAGATCAACGTGCGCATTGTGCGGGACGGGCAACAGGTGCGCATTGAAGTTGCCAATCCCGGCGAGCCGATCGAGCCCGGCGTGCTCGAACATCTGTTCGACCGTTTTTATCGTGCTGAAGCGTCGCGCACCAATAGCCGAGAGAACCACGGCCTGGGTCTCGCAATCGTTAAGGCGATTGCGGAGATGCATCGCGGCAGCGTGTCGGTGCAAAGCGCGAACGGCGTCAATACGTTTGCATTTTCGATTGCTGCTTCGCTTGGGGACAGCGTCACGCCGTCAGTACGTTCGAATGCGGCGAAACTGCCGGGGAATGGTGTCGGGAATGGTGCGGCGAACGCAAACACGCCACCGGCACCGGCTTCATATTCGTCACTGGTAAAAGGAAAGTCCGCCTGAACGGGTAGACACCGCTTCGGCGCTCCGTGTCACGCTGCATGGAGCCGGGCGCACGAACTAGAAATCAAGCGTGAACTGAGCCGGCTCGTCACGCGGAACCTGTCCGGCGGGTTGCAGGTTGCCGGCCTTGACTCCGAGCAGCCTGATGGATTTAACGAGCTCCACTCTTTTCAGGCAGTCGGTCGCCGCGCGACGCAACGCTTCTGCATTGGCAATGGGTTCGGGAAGCGTGATGTCGCGCGTGACTGTTTTGAAGTCGTTGAAGCGAAGCTTGATGCCGATCTTCTTCGCCAGATAGCCTTTTCTCTGCAGATCGGCTGCCACCTGTTCGCACAGACGGGTGAATGCGGCGCCCAGTTCCTGCCGATGCCGTACGGCATGAAGGTCCCGTTCGAATGTGGTCTCGCGGCTCATCGAGACCGGTTCGCTGTATGTCACCACGGGCCTCTCGTCAAGACCGTGGGACACTCTGCGAAGCCACGCACCGTAGCTTCGGCCAAAGTGCTCTATGAGCCACGACTCGTCGCGCTCAGCGATTCCGCCGATGGTCGTTATGCCCAATGACGCAAGTTTCGCGGTGGCTTTGGGGCCAATACCGTTGATCTTATTCGCGGCCATTGGCCAGATCCTCGACTGCACGTCTTCGAACTTCAGGATCGTGATGCCGTCGGGTTTTTGCATATCGGAGCACAGCTTTGCAAGCAGCTTGTTGGGTGCGATGCCCACGGAGCACGTGAGATTCGTTGCTTCCAACACCGCCGACTTCAGCTTGCGCGCTACTTCCTCTGAACTGCCGCTCGTGAGCGAGACGTCTGCGTACACTTCGTCGATACCGACGTCTTCTATGCTCGAAGTGACCGACCGCACTGCATCTTTGAACAGTCGCGAATACGTTCGGTAGAGGTCGAAGTTCACCGGAAGGATAATCGCATCCGGCGCTAGCCGGGCGGCCTTCATGGTGGGCATGCCGGAGTGAACTCCGAACGCGCGCGCTTCGTAAGTGGCGGTGGTCAAGACGCCTCTGCCTACGTAGTCGCGTAAGCGCGAAAATTCGCGTGTGCCGTCCGGGTTGGTTCGCGGCGCGTCCGTGCGACGACCGGCAACCACCATGGCCTCGCCTCGTAGTTCTGGATACTGCGACAGTTCACAAGACGCAAAGAATGCGTCCATGTCGATGTGGGCTATGCGCCGTTCATCTGGCATGCCGTGTTTGCTCGATAGTGGCGTTCGGTGGTGCCGCCCGGCCAAAGGGGCGCTCGTCCGCACCTTCGGAAAGTAGCGGGCGGACGAAGGTACGTGCGTTTGACGCGTATTTTACCGGGACTGTACGTTTGTACAGTATTTTTTGTCAGGGTCTTTGGAATTCGACCGACGGATTTGTCGGGAAGGTGGACTCGTTGGACGGAGGCGTCAAGCGAGTGCCGGAGGCGTGGTCATGCGGCGAGACCTATCTCCAGGTTGGCCCGCCGCCTTCCGATCTACTGATGTGCGCGCCGGCAGATGCCACGCAAGTGAAGCCCGCAGCACTGCCGCGCCTCATCTGGCGGCGAATACCGACACCCCGCCGTTGACGAACCCATTCGCCGCGCAACCCGGACATCCCGCCGGCGATGTCGCGGAAGAATATGGAACGAAAATGAGCCCGGTTGCCGGGTCGATCGCAACCGAATGCGCGTTATTGCCCGTGTTAAGACGGGCGACGACACTGCGATTGCCGGCGTCGACGATCGTCAACACGGGCGTGCATGGCGACGCGGCCGAGCAGGCGCCGTTCGTCGACGCATTGCCAGAAGACGTCCACCGGCTCGCCGCGTTGTAGTAGCGATTGGTGGGCGCATCATATTCAAGCTGATCGCCGCCGCCAGCGTTCAGGGAGGCCACGAGTGCACCGCTCGAACGGTTGAAGATCTGCATGAGCAACGGAGCGCCAGTCGTACCTTCGCGACACCCGACCGCAATATCGTTGCCGGGGCCCAGTGCCAGCCCTGTGGGATCGCAATTGCCTTCCGGGTACATCGCTACGCCCGCAAGCGACGTGTAGTTTTGACTGCCACCGGTCGGAATTGCTCGAATGGACGCTCCCGGCAATTTCACCAGTTCGCCATGAGGATTCGCTGTGCTGCCGTCAACGTTCACATAGAAGTTGTCGCTGGCGGCGTCGTACCGGCACGCTTCGAGGCCCGCAGTGGGCTTGCCCGAGAGATCCGTGAACGTCACCTTGGCGACGACGGTCTGCGTGGACGTGTTGATGAATGTGGCGAACGGGGGCGTCTCCTCCGGGCTGGAGATCATGAAGATGCCATGCGTGGGATCCAGACAACCTTCATCTGCGCGAACGCCCGTCGTGCTAACCGTGATTTTGTTCGTCACGGCGCCCACAGCGGGATCGACCACCTTCACAGAGTTCACGTCGCCCACGTAGATAAAGTTGCCGACAGCCGTCGCGCCGTCCGGACCCGCCTGCGAATTCGGCCCGGGGCCAAGCCCNGTGAACGCGAGAGGCCCGCTTCCCTGAATGGCTTTGACGAAGGTCTTCGACGGTATGTCGATCTGATCCANAGATGCGTTATTCCTGTCGGTGAAATAGTATCGGCTACCCGAGACGACGCCGATGTCGAATGAGAAGTTTACGCCTGCCTTGATGTTNGGNACCGCGATGTCCGATACATAGTGCGGGCCGCTAATGCTGAGTTCGTCCCCGCCACAACCCGCAATCGCAATAGCCGCACACGCCACCAATGCATTCGCCAACAGGTGCTTCGGCATCGTACACCTCCCATCATCGTCGTTGGAGTGGACCTATCTCAACGGCGCGCCGGAAGAGATAGTAGACGTTGCTATAGCTTATGCATTCCCGTAAGCAGTTGTCCTTATCGTTTTCCCAGGTAGGCGGTACTGTGCTTAAGATTCCCATAAGGTTTGATATTTTATCTGTGCATACCTGACGCTTGAATGCCATCTGGAATTAGAAAACCATGGCTGTTTGCTATCGGTGAATATGTGGGCTTTAGGGGGAATCTCTTTGGCTTTCAATGTGCCCAGTCTGAGTATCGGCCGCGTGCCACAGATGCGACCGTATCACTGCGCACCAATCCGTTCACGCTTTCGAAACGGAGCGCTGATTCGATACTACGCAACCAGGCATCTGCACGTGGTTCAATGATCGACTGGCTCTGACGATGGCACGAGACAGCCTTGCCACCTCGTTGAAATGCTCGATCATGTCATTCGCCAGACGGAAAATGACTGCGCCTTCCTGACTCTGTAGTTGCGACTTCGATCAGGTTCAGATTGGCACCGGGCTGCATGGCGATACGGACCCCTCACATTGGAATCATTCCCCAATTGTACGAGGTTCCATCACCGATACCAGTAATCAAGGCGTCGCTTGAACGGCGGGATGGCGGCAACCTGATTACTTGTCCTTCGGCGCAGTCAACGGATCACGGATCCCACACGCGTTCCTGATGAATATCAGAGCTCGCTCGCAACCGGGTATCAAGAGAACCAGTCGAAGTCGAATCATGATCACCATTAGCATTGCAGAGAGCGTTGTCTCGCCAATCACCCGGGCGAAAGCGAGTCCAACGGCGCCGTAGTGGGGAGCGAGCACAAGCGCGAGGATTATATTCACGAACGCGGATGCGATTCCGACCGTGGCAAGCAGGCGATCCTTTTTCCGCGGCAAAAACACGTAACCGGCGATGAACTCGTTGAATGCAGCAAACGGGAACATCAAAGCAAAGATTTGAAGTATGTGAGCGCTATGCGCGAAAGAATCACCGAGTATGAGAGGCAATACAAGAGGGGACAGGGTAAGCGCGGCGCAACATACTAGCAATCCGTATCCGATAAGCAGCATAGCGCCGCGCCGGGTCGTCTGGTTCGCGCCTTCCTTGTCGCCGTGGGCGAGTTGGCGCGTGATGGTAGGAATGAACACTTGGGCCGCCGGCCCCATCAATCCAAGGCTTAATGCTGCGAAACGTTCTGCCGCGCCGAAATAGCCCACCTGGGCGGGCGTAGATAGCAGCGTCAAAAGATAAGTGGATGAAGCTGTCAGAACCCTCGACGCGGAAGAGTAGATGAACAGCATCGTTGATTTCCGTATCAGGGAAATGGTGCCTGTCCATCGGAGGCGTGGCCACCCCAGTTGTGAGATTGCGAGCCCATAAGAAATAANCGATGACGCTACACCTGAGATGAGTAGACTCGCGACGACCCATACTGCGTCGCGNGGGCCTCNTACGATNGTCAGCACCAGAACCAGGCTCAACGCGAAACCGAAGACTTCGATGATGATGGGCGTTCGAAACTGGTGACGGCCCTGAAAAAGCCAACCGAGGTTGGCCCCGGACACAATTCCCAACAGCGTGGCCATCACACCGATCAGAGGTGTTTGGGACAGTACAGGAGAGCACATGGTGGCGACGAGCCCCGCGCAGCCACCCACGATTGCATGCACCAGACGCGCGCTCAAGTGCAAAGACAGAATCTCATTACATTCTTCGGTCGTTTGGGCTTTCGATATGTCCCGCATGCCGACGGGCTCGAAGCCATAGGCGACCAGCATCCAGATCACGCTCATCAGCGACATGGACGCCAGCACGCGGCTGTATCCGTCAACACCAAGCGTCCTGCTGTAAAAAGGTACGACGATGATGAGGTACAGATACCGCAACACATAGCCGCCGTACACGAACCCAACGGTACGGATGCTGTTTCGTCTATCCATTCTGCTTCTCCGGCTGGAGGGTGCCTTCTCAGCGCAATACGGCGCGACGGCGGATCTGACGGGTTACTGCCTGTGGCAGGAAGCTAACAACGGGCCGCACGTCTGCTTGTCTTGGTCCGCGTTGTTGACATCGTTGAATCGCGGAAGTACTGCATGCGCCGCATGTACTCCGTTGGTCCGGCTTTGTGAGCTAGATGTTGATGGGCCCGGAAGTGCCGCGCTAAAACCACGCGAAGGCTGTCTGAACGCGCGCAACCGCCTCCAGATGTCCCTTCTCTGCACGGTGCATGCCCACGACAGCCTGGCTGTGTCTCGGCATTATTACCGCATACTTGAATGCAGCGTGGGGCGGCACTATCGGGCCATCGCCCGGGTGCGCAACCATCTTGCCACGCCAAGACTTCCCAGCATTAACCCGGCTCCGAGAGCGGGCACCGCCCGGACTACGCTGGCCTCGGGCCATTCTGAAATTAAGGGTTTTCCATCTTTGGCGCCCAGCCTCGACATCCACTTGCGGGCGCTGAGCGGCAGGGGTGGCGCGACCTCCTCGAACACTCTGTGCAACTGATCGCTCGCATGAGGAAAGGAGCCTAATGCGCTCGCCTCACTACGGGTGGGTGAGCCTATGACGAGTCTGGTTACGATGGCGGCTCCCTGCGTGATCCCTTGCAAAGAATCAAGTATGTCGATATCGGCCTCGCTGAGAACGGCCAATACGTCATCGACATACGCATTGATCACATTATGTTGAAGTCTCAAGCCCCACGCCATGGCCTGCGGATTGTCCTGAGTAAGGAGCTCTGCGTAAACGATGCCATCGTCTCCTCGTTTATAACCCGTCGTCGTGCCGTGGTCCGCTGCGCAAAGGGCCTCAAATATTGGTCCTCGGACAAAGGGCCGTAGAGGCGCCGCGAAGGGTTCGCTCAGATAGTCGTCGAGACTACCGCAGTTTTCCGGGCGACGATGAAGCCCAAAGTAAAAGCCCGATAGACGCCGACTGAAACCTGCTTCGCGGGTGGACGCCACCATTGCCAGCGACCGCTGTAGATTCCCCCGCCATCCAATATCCACGACACCGACGTTCCCGTCGGCGAGAAATCCCTTTTGTTCCAGATAGTCGAGAAGCAGTTGCCGAGCAGAAGATGCGGTCGCATTGATGAGATTCACCACCTCGTCGTCCGCCTGCATATGCTGCATTAGTTGCTCCAGATCAGAGGCGCTCAGCGGCGCATCAGGGGAGCTAATGTGAAGACGTTGTCGCAAACCGGAAATGGCCGGATGCCCGATATCCACGTCGAACTTTTCCAATATGTCAGAAAGAGAACTTCCCGGCGTAAAGCCGAAATGACTCAGATCTCCGTCGGACACGTTGACGAGTGCGGGTAAGTGGAGCGATTGCCGCGATACGTGCAGATAGTGCAGCTCGATCGGAATGCCATATAGCGCCACGATCTTCTTTGCAATGGACATAAGGATCTGGCCGTCACGCGCCAGAAAAAACAGCTTGTCGACTTTCCTGCTTTGGGCCTGTTTCAGTATCCACACAACGAACGCGAGGAGCAACGGGCCCATGAAGCCCGCCGATATTTCGGCAATCGACTGATCGTGGCTAGTAATAGCCGTAAAACGCAGCCGGGCGGTACGCGCGCTGCCCGACAGCGCAGATCCGAGCAGGTGCGGCTCAATCGCGCCTTTGCCGAGTTCGCGCTCCAGGCGACTAGGTGCCCCGCGGAAGAACGGTGCTACGCGAGCGCCTGCACGCCACGCCTGGAAGACATCGGAAAATACGCTGTCGCCAACGTGCAGATGGCTCTTGCTACTGCCCTTTGCAAGCGGAAAGAGGGACCCTGTCCTTTTTGCGCGGCCCCTCTCGCATGAAACAAAAAGTTCACCCTCGCTGATATACACGCCGCAACTGCTCAACATCGTTTCCAGGTCCCGATTGGAAAAGTAGATGTCCGAAATAATTGCCGTTCTGCCGAGTGACGCAAAACGATTGAGAGTCTCAACCATACCGGCGATGGGTCGCATCAAACGCTTCTCGAGCTCGACTTCAATGGCCTGCGCTGCTTCCAGTAAATCGTGCGACAAGCCCGACGACGCTGCGATGGCCGCGTAGATGTCGTCGAGCGTCACTTCACGTTCAACTCCTGCCTTGCGGGCCCTGAACTCCGCTGCTTGCCGGATTTTCAGCCATTCGCTGGGATCGATAAGCGAGCCAAATTCGCGTTGCAGTCGATACCCCGTTAGCAGGAACATGTCGGATGGCNTGTGCAAAGGCCTCGTTATCAGGGTGTCGAAGGCGTCGAAAGAGACCAGNCCATTCCCGGTCCANATTCGCCGCGCATCGACCTCCTCCAAGGGAGGCTTGGCCGAGAAGAGCCGATGGATGCCCGCTGACACGAATCGTTGATTGATGACCCGTTCGAGCACAAGGTTCGTAGCATTCATCAGTGTCTTCCACCCTTCAGAAAGGAAATGGTTTTCGCCAACACCGCTTTCCTGTCGGCTACTCGATGTCGTCTTCTGGAACTTGAAACGTTGGAGGCAGCGTCAAAGGAGAGCTTACGCGGTGCACGACTGCCGTTGTCGCGTCGCTCGGTTCATAGGCCAAATGTTCTAGCGCGGCGCTTGCTCCGGGATATGAGGAGGGAAAGCCGTTTGTTGAAGAACTGCATAACGCAACTGAGAACTCCCGGGTGATCGATCACGTGTCTAACGGCGGTCACGAAACGCTTTTCACGAATCGCTTCGGTCACATCGACCCAGTGAAGAGACGCCTTGAGAGACCGATGCCGGCGCGCACACGCGNCGGCCAAACNTGCAGANAGTGTGTGCGATGCGCGGAAACGNGCATTTGCGTCAAGCATGCCTCGTAGCGTCTGCCGGTCCGCTGACTTGTCAGAGGAGAGCGAACCACCACGGCGCCGGTAGCGGTAACCCATTGCCGGATAGACAATTATTCTTGCATCGTGCTTGGCCAGTAAGCGCAACAGGATATCGAAGTCTTCTCCGGAACGAAGCCGCTCTTCATACCGAAGTCCAGTCAGGAGCTCGGCATTGATCATAGGCTTAAGATACGCCAGGCGTGGCGCTTTGATCAAAGAGACGGCATCGAAACTTTTGAAGTTTTCAAGGCCCAGCAGGGAATGTCCGGTGAGCGAGCCCTCCTCGTCCACGATAAGTAAATCGTCCGCTACGATGCCTGCACCAGAACTCTCCGCGCGCTGCAGCAGCGATTCGAGGCGTCCTTCCGCGAGGACGTCATCACTGTCCAAAAACGTAATCCAGTGTCCTCGTGCGCATTCCAGCGCACGATTACGAACAGTGGACGGCCCCGCGTTGAACGATGCGGTCAGAAGCTTGATTCGGGAATCGTTATCGGCAAAGGCGCGAACGATTTCCACGCTAGCGTCAGTTGACGCGTCATCCGCGACGATCAGTTCCCAGTCTTCAAGGCTCTGTCTCTGGACCGACTGAATGGCTTCGCCGATCCAGCGTTCACCGTTGAAGTTCGCCATGACGACAGTGACAGATGGGGCCGCTGCATCCGTTATCCGTGCGACGGGTTTCTCTGTCTGCGCGCGATCCTCCACAGATCGCGCCAAGGAGAGGTCTTCGCCGGCCATGTATTCGTTGCTCGACAGACCTACGGTTGACTGTGACTGGTGATGAGGCATATCAGCGCCGTTTGAAGTTAGACAAGCTTAGTGAACGTCACAGGATGGCTTTGGTTCGAGCCTTCGTCATGCGTGAATCTTGCATAACGGGTGAACGCCGTTCTTGTTCCTAACGGGCGGCGCTGCAGCGGGCCAGGGGATTGCAGATGTAGCGAACCGCATAGTCTGCGACAGGGGAGTATGGAAACAGACACAAACTGGATAGCGCGAGCGTCCCCAACTTCTTCTTCAGGCTCCAGAAAGGGTTCGCCACAATGGCATGCAGATACCGGTGCGAATCTGTTAGCATCCAACGCCAACGGGTCGTCAACGGAGCATGGTAGACGCTTGAATAGAAATGAGCTCGTTCGTATGCGAAATCGTGGAAGTCGGCCGGCAGTTGCATTCCCATGCGACACCAGGCCAGTTCCCGAAGGGTCACCCAGCGGGACGGGAATGCCTTCGGGGCCTTTTCCTGCTGATCAGAGTTAGCAAACAATGCGTCTCTCCCTGCGCTTGCATATACGCGGTATCCGCCGAGCGACACCGGGATACTCGATACAGGTCCAACTAGAGCCGACCCATAAATTGCATAGAAATCTGCGCCATACCGGTCCTTGATCGTTTCGGGTACAGGAAAGATCTTTCTAAGAGCACTGACGCTGTAGGCGTTTCCAGACGCCGGCGGTGACGGATAGAGCCACCCATCGAGCAAAAGCTTTCGACAATCGCCATCGATTCGAGAATGAGGTACATACGCGCCCATCTGCTTGCTCGTGTGATCGATCACGTCTAGCTGAAACTGCACTTTTGCAAGATTTCCGTTCTCGAAGCGCTGCATCACTTCGGACACGGCGCCCTGATAAAGGACGTCGTCAGCATCGAGGAACAGCACGTAATCCGTTCTGGCAAGATGCAGCCCTAAATTGTAGGCAGACACCTGGCCGCCGTTGTCCTTGAAGACGGAGCTAACGCGAGCACCATAGCCTTCGATGATTGCGCGCGAGCCGTCTGTTGATCCGTCGTCGATCACTATGACGTAAGTGCTCATGTAGTCCTGTGCAAGCGCCGAATCGATTGCCTCCGCCAGGAACTGTTCGTAATTGTGATTGCAGATGATGACTGTCATGTCCTTCATGATGTGTCACGCGCGAAGGTAAGGAGGGATCTGACGGCCTGCGACCGCTTTCATATGAACCGTCGGCGGATTAGCGTGCTGGCAATGTTTTTCGGCGCGAGCAACGTGGCAATGCTCCAACCGGCGATAAGACAGCGGAAAGCAGGGCGCTCGAAACTTGCGCGAAAAGGAATGGAAAGGGCGTCGCGCAGGGCTCTAATTCTGCTGTCGCCGGGCAAGGGATGCTGTCGCGGTGTGAGCCGTAGAGAGGCGACGCGCAATTGCAACAAGTGAGGTGCACAAAACAGGGTGCTGAGCGGCGGTGCAGGCCGGCCGGTCATCGCGCAGGCCTTGCAGGCAGCGCTGTGACGCTTGAGTGCACGCGCGATCTCTCGTCCGAAGTTGCTCGTGCTCGCGCTCATGGCGCTGTCATTCGCGCCGTGCATGCGATAGAGCACTAAGGGCGCAGCAATCGTTTCTACATCGCCGAGGTAGGGCGCCATGGCGATGCACGTTGAGTCCGTGAATGAATCGTAACTCGCATCCAGTGGAAAGATCTTTTCCAGAAAACTGCGTGCGTAGGCATTTCCCGATCCAGGCGGCGTTGGGTATTCGGACGTTTCATAAGCCCAGTGACGGATCGCTTCCGACGATAGACCGGGCGGGATCTTCGGGATCACATTTCGAATCTTTGGAATCGCATTCTCGTTCTGTATGCGACGGCCCTGCGCGTCGACGCGCTCCATCAGTACCTGTACCTTGCTCAGGCCGGTCCGCCATACTGAAGCAATGGCGCGCAACGCACCGGGCATTAGCACGTCGTCCGCATCAAGGAAGATGACGACGTCGCCTGTACTTCTCGCGAAGCCTACGTTGTTGGCGTCCCGCTGCCCGCCGTTCTTTTTAAAGATCGCGGTGATTTTTTCACCAAACGAGTGAATGACGTCGGCCGAGTTGTCTGTCGATCCGTCGTCCACAACGATGATTTCCAGCCGGTCCCAATCTTGCGTCAAGGCGCTTTCAATAGCCTGTCGAAGAAAATGCCCATAGTTGTAGTTGGCGATGACGATCGAGAAAAAGAGGCCCTTTTTAGCCATAGATTCGCTCCGTCCTGCGTTCATCGACTGCCTCCGGCTTCTCAAATGAATCAAGCGTCCTGAACCTGCGAGATGCGCCGCACCGACCAGCGCTAGGGGCCAACCTGATTGATGTCGCCGGAAAAATGGCGCGGCCAACGGTGCCGCGTGTGGCACCCTGGATGCAACTATTTAAGAACAAAGGTTTCGGAGTATGCGATTGCGGCCTAAAATCGGGCGATAAAGGCGCAAAAAGTTGAAACGGCGGGGGTTTCGGCAGAGGATAAGTACTGCTTTCCAATCGCAAAACGCGAATTGCACATGCCGCGCGATAACGCGAATCTCGTATCTATTTGCAACTTGCTTCTTGAGATTCGGACACCGATATTGCTAACCGATACTCAAAGGCAGTTACGTCAGACGACTAATCGTTAGATCTGCGCCGGGCAGCGGCACGACGGTAGCCACCTGGATTGATCTACGGGCTTCATAGAAGGCAGAGCATCGGAGAGTGAAAATCGATCACGCAGCGGTGAATGTCACATTCGCGCAAGAAAGAATCAGCAGCTAGTGTTTCGGTTTAATTGACGACGATCGGCCGCGCGTGCGAGCTGACACTTGGAGCTAATCGATGAAGGTTGCTTTTTACAAGGGAACGCGTCCCGGCCTGGCCGGGAAATTAAACCGCCTGATCCGGTGGTGGACAAACAGTCCCTATTCGCATTGCGAACTTGTCGTCGCTCCAATCATCGACGCGCATTTGTGCGCATCGTCGTCGTTCGAGGATGGCAGCGTGCGCTTCATCACTACGAAGCTCGATCCAGCGCGATGGGATGTTGTCGGACTCGCGGCCGATCCGGTGACGGAGCGGGCTGCGGTGGAGTGGTTCAACGATCATTTCGGCGAACCGTACGACTTCGCACCTGTCTTCGCTTTCCTGCGGCGCGGCGGCCGTCATCGAGGTCGCTGGCACTGTTCGGAGTCGATCGGGGCAGCGCTGGGTATGCCGGAGTCCTGGCGGTTCGATCCCGCTACGCTGCACGCTGCGCTGTCTTCCGATTCGGTGCAGTCGCCGCCCGACGACATGCCGCCACTGGTGTCGGCGTGATTTCGGGCGAGTCTCACTGACTGATGGTTGATCTTCGTTGCGAAGCCGGTAGGGGAAACTGGAAAGATTCGGTGGCGCGAAACCTCGATCGATCCTGTCGGAGAGCCTCGCCGTTCGCCTTTGATCTCTCAGCGCGCGCATTCCGCACCAATCAAGCTCAACGACATACTTCGCTGTCCAAATCAATGTGTTAATCGGACTTTGCACGTGTGTCGGCGTGGCGAACCAGTTCCTCCCATCCAGCCATCGTCATCTCAGCGACGGCTTGGAGTTCTGCTCTTTCGGCGCCGTCCCGCGCTCGGATCGCCATACCGCTTTGAACTGTTTGCAGGAACCTCGCGAGTTGCGCTATATCAAGGGATTCCGGCAACTCACCCTCAGCAACGGCCTTTTCCAGGCGCGAGACGAGCACATCAAACGCTCCACCTCGCGTGGCCCGCATCAAGTCGTCAAGCTCGGCATGGCCATCGCTTCCGACGGTGGCCAGTGTGACCATGCAGCCGTGTGGCAAACCGCAATCTGCCCCGGTCATCGCCATGGCTGAGTCCCACAGATAGGCAAACGCCGCTTCGCGTGCTGTGACAGCGTGGCGAAACCTCCCTAGGACCAGATGCTCGTAGGTCGTCGAGTAAAGCCGCATCGCTTCGGCATATAGCTCGTCTTTCGATCCGAAAGCGGCATAGAGGCTGGTCGAGCCGACGCCGAGCGCGTTGGTCAGGTCTGCAATTGAGGTCGCCTCATAACCCTTCGTCCAGAAAAGCCTCATGGCTTGCGCCAGTGCTGCTTCGCGATCGAAAGCGCGTGGCCTGCCGCGGCCACGAGGTGGGCGTGCAATGGTCATGGAAGTGTTCTCTGATTTTTTCTGCATCGATCACTACATAACTATCTTGACTGTCCGTGCCGCCGATCCTACCATTTGTGCATCGATCACTACATAAAAGGCGGACAATGAACAACAATCTAGTCGGAAAACGGGCATTGGTCACCGGCGGCTCCCGAGGCATCGGCGCCGCGATCGCACTTGCGCTTGCAGAAGAGGGCGCGGACGTTGCGGTAACGTTCCAGAACTCAGCCGAGCGGGCGCAGGCAGTTGTGGCCTCGATCGAGAAACTGGGCCGCCGCGGTGTCGCGATCAAAGCCGACAGTGCTGATCCGTCCGCCATCAGGCGATCGGTCGATGAGGCCGTCGGCGCGTTGGGTGGACTCGATATTCTCGTCAACAACGCTGCCATCGCTCGCTACAACACGATCGCCGACTTCGACCATGCGGACATCGACGCCCTCCTTGCGGTCAACGTCCGCGGTCCCATTCTCGCGACGCAGGCAGCCATCCCTCACCTCAAAGCGGGCGGTCGCATAATCACGATTGGCTCCGCCGGAGCCGATCGCATCGTGGGTTCAGCGGGAACGGTCTACTACATGACCAAGTCCGCGCTGCAGTCGTTCACACGGGGGCTGGCTCAGGAGTTGGGCCCGAAGGACATCACTGCCAATCTGGTTCAACCGGGCTCGACTGATACCGAAATGAATCCGGCTAACGGCGAGAGCGCGGAATTCCAACGCAGCCTTACGCCGTTGGGACGCTTCGCCGCACCGGCTGACATCTCCGCGGCCGTCACTTTTCTTGCAAGCCCGGCGGCAAGGCATGTCACTGGAACAATTCTCACGGTCGACGGGGGCTTGCTGACATAGGTCGGTAGTGCGGTTTGGTTATGACGCGAAGAAGGCGTGGAAATGGCCGATACCGGGCGGTTTGTGGGCTGAAACGCGGCTCATATAACCGTTGACGTGTGCTTGATTGCCTGGCCGCTTACCGGGCGTCATGGGCATCACGATTCGAGGCTCTCGGCAGACATGAGTCTTCCTGTGAGTCGCTTTCCTCGTTGTCGTGCAGTTGCCGGTTAAGTAGATCAGGGATCTACGAGGTCTCACCACCAAGGCGAAGAAACCAAGATCCATTTCACACGCTGACTTCCCTCTGAACTGGTCAACAGATCGATGGGACGTTGATTGTCCAACATCGGCACTTCGCTATACAGCCATCGGATCGCATCTGACTTCAGGCAACCCCAAAGAGCCGTGGCAATGGTGTCGTCCGCAACCAAGCTCATCAGTTCGTCGGTAATCCTGTTCACCCTCCACTCTGGGGCCAACGCTTTGACAAACCCGTCCCAACCGTTAAGCTCCGGACTCACCTGCCTCCTGCAGTCCATAAATTCAGCTCTTGGTTGTAATTGTCGGCAATTTACCTGAGATGCTCGACTGACGGAGAGTGGCCGATTGCCAAGACCACGCGTGAAACGCACGCATGCCCAAGGACTTCGGCCCTAGCTAGCTTTCGGCCCCGACCGAACTCGGCCGCCCGCATGGGGCGCGGGCCGACTGCTCTCAGTACACATCAAAGCAGACGTAGTAGTGGCAAGCCTCGCCCCGATGCCTCCTTAGCCATCCTGCTTAGCGTGCAGTGTCGTCACGATGGTCCGTTTAATTCCGGGCCAATCCAAGCGGCGCCCGATCTTCGGCAAAAACGCCACGTACGTTTGTTTAGCGATGCATTCTTCGAGAAGCGCGCGCCCTTGACCTCCTAGAATGCCATTTGGTGCACGGGCAATTGTCGTACATACAAGCTTGCGGTTGGCATTGAAGCGGAATTCGTCATCCGAGGCGTAAGCGGCCAACTCCTCGAAAGAGAACTACATATCCAAAGGAGCGATCATGCAGCAACTGGTGAGACACCCATTTGTCCTCTTTGTCATCTCTTTCGTGCTGATGTCGATTGCGGCCCGGCTGGGTAGCCGCACTCTGCGCTCGCGGATACAAATCGACGAAGACACGCGTGATGACTTCAAGATCGTTCAGTCCGCAACGTTGACTCTACTCGCGCTGGTCATCGGATTTAGTCTGTCCATGGCAGTGGGCCGGTATGACCAGCGAAAAAACCTCGAAGAGGAAGAAGCCAACGCGATCGGAACTGAGTTCGTCCGCGCTGAACTGCTGGCCGACGCCGAGGCGGCCGTGGTCCGCTCGCTCCTCGTGCAGTATCTCGCATTGCGTGTCGAGTTTTACCAGACCCGAGACCTTCAACGTGTCCAGCAAATCGATGCCGCGACCGCGGACCTGCAGGCCAAACTGTGGACTGCAGCCAAGGCCGGCGCAGTTAAACAGCCGAGCCCGCTTAGCGCGCTAGCCATCGCGGGCATGAACGATGTGATCAACACACAAGGCTACACGCAGGCTGCATGGTGGAATCGAATCCCTGTAGCCGCATGGATATTAATGATCGTCATTGGCCTGTTCAGCAATCTGCTAGTGGGCTATGGCGTCAAAAATGCAAACGCTAAAAACCGCTTCCTCGTGATTATGCCTTTGACAGTGTCTCTCTCGTTTCTGTTGATCGCAGACATCGATAGTCCGCGCAACGGCATCATTCGGATTGTGCCGCAAAACCTCATTAGCACCGCGCAATCACTCCCGAAACCGTAGTGCCCGGAAACAGGACTATTGGACCCGAACGCATGTCAGTTAGCTGCAACGTCAAGCCGGATACCAGATCGTTCGAGCGCCTGACAACAGCCGGTTTGTCGACGTTCAAACGCCTATGTACTGCCGTCGACAAATGAACGCTGATGGCCGGTTTTCTGCCTGACGGCGATTGGCCGCACGCGACCCGTTTCGGTCAGTTGACCTTCTCCGAACCGGTCAGTCGGCTGCAAGCAGTCTTTGAGAACCGGAGTGCTCATAAGCGGACGTTCGCGACTTCACACAATCGGCCAGGAAGCGCCGTTCGCCTGTAGCCTTACCCCGACATTCAGGCGTCGGCTTCGCTCCTGGAGGCTGCCATTCGTCCCTGAGCTCCGCACCCCGCATCCGGCGTTTGCATTTGCGCGATTGGCCAGCCATACTGTGTTCGATTCACCTTCCCCGGGACGAACGCCGATGAGCCACGACGATCATCATGGAGGCGGGCCAGCCGGTGCCGACGATCACGAGGGCAGCGCCCTGTCGGAGATGGACTTGCGCGTACGCGCGCTCGAATCTCTTCTGGTGGAAAAGGGGTATGTCGATCCCGCAGCGCTCGACATCCTCATCGAGACGTACGAGCACAAGGTCGGGCCGCACAACGGTGCGCGCGTTGTAGCAAAGGCCTGGAACGATCCCGCGTACAAGCAATGGCTCCTGGATGACGCCACTGCTGCCATTGCGTCCCTTGGCTACACGGGACGGCAGGGCGAACACTTGGTGGCTCTGGAGAACACGCCGGCTGTGCACAACATGGTGGTGTGTACGCTTTGTTCGTGCTATCCGTGGCCCGTGCTCGGGCTCCCGCCTGTCTGGTACAAAGCGGCTCCGTACCGATCGCGCGCGGTCATCGACCCGCGCGGCGTACTGAAGGAATTTGGCTTCGAACTGCCCGCCGACGTGGAAATTCGCGTGTGGGATTCCACTGCCGAGGTCCGATATCTGGTGTTGCCAATGCGTCCGCCAGGCACCGAAGGCATGGGCGAGGATGCGCTCGCTGCACTCGTCACGCGTGATTCGATGATTGGCACCGGGTTGCCGAACGGCCTCGGCTATCCGAATCAGGAGCACATATGAATGGCGCACAAGACCTTGGAGGCATGCAGGCCTTCGGTCCGGTCCAGCCCGAGGCCGATGAGCCGCCATTTCACGCCAACTGGGAACGTCGGGTCCACGCGCTGACGCTCGCCATGGGGGCGACAGGCAAATGGAACCTCGACATGTCCCGCGCCGCGCGCGAAAGCTTGGCGCCGGCGCAATACCTCGCGAGCAGCTACTACGAGATCTGGTTTGAGGGCCTCAGGAAACTGCTTCTGGCGACCGGCCTCGTCAATGCCGAAGAAATCGATACAGGCGCATCGATGTCCGCGGCGGTACCTGTTGCGCGCGTGTTGATGGCGGACCAGGTGTCAGCCGCGCTTTTGCGAGGCAATCCGGTTGATCGTCCGGCACCCGGCGAGGCGCGCTTCGCGCTTGGGGACAGCGTGCAGACCCGTCAGTTGCATCCGCTCACGCACACGCGGCTGCCACGATATTGCCGCGGCAAACGCGGCCAGGTCATCGCACTGCATGGAGCGCATGTCTTTCCCGACACCCATTCAACAGGCCAAGGCGAACAGCCTCAATGGCTGTATACGGTGCGCTTCGAAGCCAGCGAGCTGTGGGGCGCGGATACGACCGCGTCGTCGGTATGCGTTGACTGCTGGGAACCGTATCTCGAGATGGCGAACGCGCCGGCAGCCTGACATGACCTCGGCCGAAAAACCTTCGTCGGAATATCGCTCCAGCTTGCCGGAAACGACTCGCGAAGATGCCGAACCTGTCTTCGACGCACCTTGGCAGGCGGCGGCTTTCGCGATGACGCTTGCGTTGCATGAGCGCGGCTTGGTCACGTGGACCGAATGGACGGCCTATCTGAGCAGTGTGATCAGGGACGCACAAGCGTCGGGTGATCCGGACCGCGGCGATACGTATTACGCGTACTGGCTGACCGCACTCGAACGGATCGCGACGGCGAAAGGGTGGGTGACAACGGACGCGTTGTTGAAATGCCGGAACGCATGGGATGAGGCTGCCCGGCGAACACCGCATGGCAAGCCGATCGAACTGCGGTGAGCGTGGCCCGCGCCCCCACTTGCACGAGCTTCGACTGGTCGCGGCCGTTCAAACGTCGGACCTTGAGCGCCCCCTGGCTCCAGGCGATAACCACGTTGAGTTCATCGCCGCTACTTGCACGTCTCACCACCGACTGCGCGCCCGACAACTGCGTCAATCGAAAGTCTCTTTGCCCCTTGGAGAGGGCCATACGCGTCTTACACAGTCGAATGGCCGACGTGGGTCGCGTGCCGCAGATCCTGAGCGGGCGAGAGTCGAGTCTCCTATGCCGGTTGCGTGAGGCAGTGACCGGCCACATCCAGACGTTCGGGGAGCGGTGAAACTTGCCATCGGAATGGCTGTATTGATCCGGAACCTGAGGGACGAGGTACGCGCACGATTCGGCCTCAGCAGCCGCTGGCGCGACCATTCGCCGACGGCCGTGACGGGCTTTGCTGACTTCAGTCCGGCAACTAGATGAATCGCAGGTTTCGATGCCAGATTTTCCCTCATCGAGTTTCGTGAGTCTGAACTGCCCTAGGTCCAACGGTTTGGAGTATGTGGCGTGAGGCGTGGAATGACGATCTCCCTCAGCCGTCGGCAACTCAGGTGACGGGATGAAGCTTCACTGGCATTCTGTTCGGCACCATCGTAAAGGCAGAAATCTCTTCGATTTCCTCCGGGTCGATTGCCAGTTCTATTCTGAAATGCTTCATCAACATTGATATCACGAGTCTCATTTCGACGCCTGCCAGATAACGGCCCGGACATACTCGTGGGCCTGCGCCGAATGTCAGGTACGCCTTCTGTTCATGCGCACCGTTAGACGGGTCCCTGGGGTGCTTCCAGCGGTCAGGGTTGAATACCTCCGGATGCGCGAAATGCTTCGGATCCAGCATGCCAGGGCGCGTCAGCAAGAGCATGCGCGTTCCCGCCGGTATGGCAACGCCACCCAGGCACACATCGGCTAGCGGCTCGAATGTCTGTATGGCGGCAACGGGCCGCAGCCGTAGGGCCTCGCTGCACGCCGCCTCGCAAAGATCGAGGTGCTTTAATGCATCGTAGTCCGGACAGACCCGGGATTCACCGAGTGCTGCCGATGATTGTTCGAAGAGCTGATATTGCAAAGGTGAATCCGCGGCAATGTACATTAGCGCCCACGCAATCGCATTTGCCGTCGTATCTTCGCCCGCGACCAGCAGCGTCAGGACGTTGGCCGAGATCAGTTCGTCGGTCACCGTTGAATCGGGCTCGTTGCGCGCCACAAGCATCGCTTCGAGCAGATTGTGCGGTGACGGATCAGCGGACTGTTGCATGCGGTCATGTGCTCGTTCAATCATTTTTTTAATGTAACGATGCACTTCCACCATTGCACGCGCGAGTCGCCGGTCTTCCGGTAGCGAGACATAGCGCCAGTAAGGAAATAACGCTGTGACACGTCTCATGAGCGCCGGCAGTATCAGTGCAAGCTGTTCCTGTATCACCCCGCGCTCCTGTTCGAGCGTGTGCGGATCCTCGCCGAAGGCGAGTGTACTTGTCACGTCCACGGTATAGCGCTTAAGTTCGTCCGTCATCTCCAGCGTTCTATTCTCCTTTGCAGCGCTCTGAAGGCGAACGAGGAAACGCTCGGTAATCGACGATAGCGACGGATAGAAAGCCTTGATATTGGAAAAGGACAGCGCACGCATGATCAGCCGGCGCTGCGGCTCCCACGCGGCGCCTTCGGCAGAGAAGAGTCCGTTTCCGCCGAGTTCTGTCATTGCGGATTCTATCGGCGAAAAACGTCGATACAGGTTCGGGCGCTCACGCATGACAGTCTGAAACAGGTCTGGCTGCGTCCACACTGTTATCGGAATGGTGCCGAGTTGGACCCTGAAGGGGGAACCGTACTGCCGGGCCCACCGCTCCAAGGTCAAGTGGAGTTTTGCGGGCGCCATCTGAAACAGGTTTCCAAGCAAGGGCAAGCCGGGTGGGCCAGGCAAATCTGCGACCTTTCGCGAAATCGCATTCGTGTTGAGATGAAGGTCAGCCATGCTTTCCTCCGTTTGCCCGTCACGCCCCCATCAGGTCGGCGGCCGGATGTTCTGATTCATGTGGAAAAAGTTTGTCGGATCGTACCTGGCCTTGATCTGCTGAAGCGGTCGGTAGTTGGGACCGTATGCTGCAATCGGCTCGCCGGTGTCATCGTCGTCCAGATAGTTGACATAGCGACCCGCGGCAAAAAAAGGCTGCATCTCTTCGTACATTTCGCGAGCCCACGCGACACATGCATCAGACTCCTCCGGTCGCATCCATTGAACGAGCACGAGGAAGTTATAGCCCTCACGACGGTGCGGGAAGGCGGTATCGCTCACTTCAATGCGCGTGACTGCGCCGTGGAAATTTTCGAGCAGCAGTTGAGCTTTCGTCGACGGGCGCCGTGCGAAGCATCTGATCATGGCATCAATCGCAGCGTCATTTAGCTCGGTGAGGAAGCTGGACTTCCAATAGTTCAGAGCGCCCTTCGGGAAATTGGCGTCGAGCATCTGATTGAGCTTGCAATAAGGTATCGGCCCAACGGCGTCCACGATGGGATGCGCAAACTGTTTCAGCGGCTGCATGGCTTTTTCGGCACCTTCCAGCGGCCCACACTGGCTAGTGACCAGCGCCGCCACTTCCTTGCCGGAGCCCTCGGGCGCATGCGTCAGTGTTGCGTACAACGTCTGCTCGTCAGCTAACGATGGCGCAATGTCGCGAAAGAATTCGACCACGGCGCGAGCGCTTTCGATCGGGTGGGTTGGGCCGCCCATAATGATCGGTCCAACCGGGTGAAGTTCATACTCAAGGCTCGTGGCGACGCCGAAGTTTCCGCCGCCACCTCGAAGCGCCCAGAACAGTTCGGGCTCCTGGTTCTTGCTCGCTCGCAACACCTTGCCGTCCGCTGTGACGAGATTTACCGCACGCAGATTGTCGAGTGCGAGGCCGTATTTGCCCATCAGCCAGCCCATCCCGCCCCCGAGCGTCAGCCCGGCAATGCCCGTGCTCGAGACCACGCCACCGGTGACGGCCAGGCCATGCAACTGCGTCTCGCGATTAAGCTCGCCCCAAGTGACACCGCCTTGCGCCCAGACGGTTCTGCTTTCTGGATCGACGTGTATGCCCTTCATCGGGGAAAGATCGATTACCACCCCATCATCAATCGTGGCCCGTCCCGCCAGGTTGTGCCCGCCGCCGCGAACGGCAACCTCAAGACCAAGCCTACGGGCGACGTCGAGAGCCTCGACAACGTCGGCTACGCCGTGACATCTGGCGATCAACGCGGGGCGCTTGTCGACCAGGCCGTTGTGGACCCTTCCCGCATCTTCGTAGGCTGCGTCCGTGGGTTTTAGAATCTGCCCCCGGAAGTTTGCAGCAAGCTCGCCCGCTGCGTCGGCCAGGGATACGATCGGCAGCATCGGTTCTCTCCTTGAAGGCGCCCCAGTCAAATGCGTTCGCACTGAACTTTGTGCAGGTTGGTTTGTTATAGGGCGCCGCCGACTGTACGTAAAGACTAATGCGAGGCGCAATTCGCCATGCGTTTCTCCGCTTTTCTGAAACAGTCGCTAGATGGAGTATTTCCTGGAGCGTGTAGTCCGCATCGTGCAGATCGACCACGGTACCGATCGATGGTTGCGGCTCAAAATCGAAGAGAAACTGTTCTGTCTCAGCAGCCAGCACACAGCTAGTCACTCGTCGGTTCACGCTGCCATTGAAAGCGGCATGCAAGGGAAAAAGGTTCAGAAACCATGCTTACGCCAATGTTCGCTCTCGCGCCGATTGTTGCCGCGAGGAGACCGCTCCGTTTGCGGATGCAGCAGGGCCGGCTCGCAAGGACTTTGGTTTCGCGGCGGCCGTACTCGCGTGTCCGGTACTCGGCCAATCCGCGAGCGGCCGTTGAACGCTGGAAGCCGCCGTTATCGTCGCGGTGAGTCGCTCGGCCGAAGTGGGTCGACGAGCGACTGCCGCGTTCGGCACAGAACTACCATGAACGCGCAATGTCTTAGCTCACGCTGACCGCAGCTGACTCGCCAAGTGTGGACATTTAAGCCGCATCGAGCGCTCGCGCTCCGAAGTACCAGTTACTGCCTTTCTGCGTCGAAGGCATGTCCGGGTCACGGCGTCCCGGCGTTGTTCGTCGTTGAACGTGGACTGAATCAACGTGGCGTCGACCACCGAACCGACTTTCAGCATCAGGCCCTTCGCAATCAGGACCTAGTTGACTGGTGCGAGCACCTGCGTCGCCAGGCCGTGCGTTTCGAGCAGCTGGCAAAACCGCAGGATGGCCCTCTCATCAGGCAAACGTGCCATGCCGCTGCCCGCGATCGTCAAGCATGACTCCCATGGCGTGGCCACGACGATAGCAGCCCTCGGTAAGCTCGATCATCCCGTCGGTCGCGCGTACCTTTTGGGCGAGGTCTTAGTTGCCGGAAACAGGCGCAACGAACGACCTCCCGGCGATTTACTGTGACGCGACGGTTGGCCTCAGCAGGGTTTACGAGATTGAAGCTGCGTCCAGCCGCAGCACTAAAATCAGTCATAAGACGACGACCGATGCGGCTGCGTCCGTTGAAGTAACTACCTTGTGTGATTCCGCTTCAGCAGCCGGTTCAAGATGGCTCGCCTAGTGTCACTCCGATGAACCGTGACTCGAGAAAAACGGCGACTGGATTCGCAATGCCGCAAACCAACAACGAAGAGGCCCATTGCATATCGGGTCCCCTTTTCCTTGATCACTCGATCGAGGAACCGATATGTCGAATCTCAAAGCATCACCTCGTCTACGCGGGATCCCGCATCGCGCGATCCGCATCGCATGTGAAAGCGCCATTTCCGTTGCCGCGTTGGTTTCGCTGTCAGCGGGTGCGCCGCAAGCCGCAAGTGGGCCGCCGTGGATGAATACGGCTCTTGCTCCCGAGCAGCGAGCGGCATTGCTGGTTGGTGCGATGACATTGGATCAGAAAGCCGCCCAGTTGCATGGTCAAAGCGGCACGATAGCCGAGGTGCCGGCGTGTGGAAACAGTATCCGTCACATCCCGGGGATACCGGCACTGAGCATCCCGACGTTCCGGATTACGAATGGCCCGGTTGGCATTGGGGCGGGCGACTGCGTGCCGCAGGACCGGGCGACCGCATTGCCGATGTCGATGGCGCTGGCCGCGAGCTTCGATCCCACCCTTGCCCGAGCGTACGGCGACGTGTTGGGCCGTGAAGCACGCATGCTGGGCCTGCACGTGGTCGAAGCGCCCGGCATGAACGCGGTCCGCGTTGGACAAGGTGGCCGAAACTTCGAGTACCTCAGTGAAGACCCCGTACTCGCCGGTGTCATGGCCGAAAACGAGATCCGCGGTGCGCAGGCGACCGGCGTCATTGCGATGGCCAAGCATTTCATACTCAACGAACAGGAGGCGGATCGGAATACCGTGAGTGTGGTCGTCGATGACCGTACGCTTCACGAAATCTATCTGCTGCCATTCGGCGTGTCCGTCAGAAGGGGCAATGTCGCTTCGGTGATGTGTTCTTATAACCGGATCGGCTCGACGTACGCGTGTGAAACGCCGCGAGCGCTAAATGCAATCTTGCGCGGTGAACTGGGTTTCATGGGCTACGTCCAGTCTGACTTCGGCGCAACGCATTCGACTGCACCGGCGCTGAATGCCGGTCTGGACCTCGAGATGCAGTCGGGTATCTGGTTCACGCCGCCAAACCTCAACGCGGCCTTGGCGACAGGCCAGTTGACCATGGCGACGGTCAACCAGGCGCTGACCCGTCGTTACACGCAGATGTTCAAAGCCGGTATTTTCGATCGTCCGGTAGCCCGTACGCCGCTCGATTCCACGACGATCCAGAATGACGGAACCGAGGCCCGTGTGATTGGAGAACAGTCCGCGGTGCTATTGAAGAACAGCGGCAATCTGCTGCCGCTGTCGGGCGCGGTCAAATCGATCGCGATTGTTGGCCACAATACCTATGTGGATGATGCTATCGCTGGCGGAAGCGGTAGCTCGCGAGTAGTGCCTACCTACACCGTCGGCCCACAGCAAGGGATCACGAACGTACTTCGGCAGCTAGGCTCCAGTGCGACCGTGAAGACGCTCGCCGCGCCGAACGACGGCAGCATGGACGCTGCGGTCGCCGCGGCTGCGGCGACGGCCGACGTCGCGATCGTCATGGCGGGCGTCGTGACTGGAGAGGGGAGCGACCGTCCCGATCTGTCGTTGCCGAAAGGGCAGGACAAGTTGATCGCGGCTGTCGCAAACCGCAATGAGCGAACGATCGTCGTTCTAAAGGACGGCGACCCGGTTCTGATGCCGTGGGTCGATCAGGTTCCGGCAATTCTGGAGACATGGTACTCAGGACAGGAAGACGGCAACGTCGTCGCGCGATTGCTGTTTGGACTGGCCAATCCTTCCGGCAAGCTGCCGGTGACGTATCCACGACTGGCTACGGATACTCCTACCAGCATGCCGGACCGGTACCCCGGAACGTCCGGGTCGGATCCCGTTGTGCAATATTCGGAGGGTCTACTGGTCGGGTACAGGTGGTATGACGCGCGACAGGTCAAACCGTTGTTCGCGTTTGGTCACGGCTTGTCGTATACCTCTTTCAAGATTTCCGACGTCCAGGTTTCGCCGCGTGGCTATACCGGCAACGGCCCGATTCTGGTCGCGCTGACCGTGGAGAATACTGGGCTGCGGGAAGGCGCGGAGGTCGCGCAGGTCTACCTGGGCTTGCCGCCGAACCTCGGCGAGCCCACGAAGCGGCTGATTGCATTCCAGAAAGTGCTGCTCAAACCGGGCGAGAAGAGGGCGCTTTCGATGTACATCTATCCGATTAACGGTTTTCACGCGCTTAGCTATTGGGACAATGCAGCGCAGAGTTGGAAAATCGCCGCGGGGACTTATACGGTTTATGTCGGCAATGCATCCGACAACATAGTTGCACAGAGCACCTTTACGGTTAACGTGGCGATGCGCGACACCGGCGATGGCGATGACAACGTCAGCCGTGATCCCGCTCCGTTCGGATGGGACTGGGCTAGATGACCATAGATCGGCATGGTCGGCGCGATGGGTCGGAGGTCGCTTAATCGTCCGTCAAGTATGGCTTCCGCGGACTCGCGCCGATCCCGCTTTTCCCGCCGCAAGCAAGCGGCCACCTGGATCTATACTTGGGCAGTTGGAGACACCCATGGCTAATCACGACAGGCTGCATCCGCTACGTCCGCTCCTGAAGAATTGGGTTTGGCAGCATGGTCGAATCGGTACTCGCTGTCTGGACTGCATCGATGGCGAAATCAAGTTTGACGAAGGCAGGAAGTCGCGCTTCGCGGCCGAAGAATACATTTTCGTGCCGCTCGACAAGGATGCTGACGACGATGCGTCTGTGGAGGGGCCGCCGATCCAGGAGGCGGGTCTTGCCCGGTTTTTGCGGGCAGCGCAGTTGGGCAAGCCGGAGGAAGCCGGCTCTATGGCGGAGGTCCAGCGCGCAGTGCAGGACTGCGTGGAACTTGGCCTGTTCAGCTCATATCAGATTGACGCTCAGGGAGCCTCTGCACGCTATGCGCAGGAGCCCATGTTCGACGATGAAATCCGCGCCGCGGTTGTCGGCGATATCCGGCGTATTTACGCGGGCGCGCGCGAGCAACTGTCGTTGTACGATTTCAGTGTGCTTTACGGCTTGCCCACTCCGTTGCTCATCAGCGAGGCGCCGTTCATCGACTGGCGCGTGCGCGTTAGTCCGGCCCTTCCGTTCGTCTCGCTTCCTCTTGGACCTTACTGCCTGCTGGCGGGTGCGCCGTCGGGCCGGAGCAGCCGAATTGGCCCAGTGGCCTGGAAATCCGCTGCCACAATGGGACCGTTGAAGGACCACAACCGCCAGATCGCCGAGCACTCACGTTTGTGGCTGGTGGCGACCACCGATGACCAACTCGTCGCTGTACAAAGCCGCTTGGCTGCAGCCTGGAGCCCCAAGCCGGAGGATGCGAAACCTTGACGAAGCGGCGGAAACGCGCGGCCGGCAGTGGCCGAATCATGTGGCCCGGGCGTTAGCGAGACAACAACCTTGCTGTAGGAAGACCCATGAACAAAGGAAAGACAAAACTTACCCGCCATGATGCTGAGCGCCTTTTCGAGGGATTGCCCCGCGGCAACGTGAAAGCATCGGGCCGGCCCGAGAACCCATTCGAAGCAGGAGCATTCGACGTGGTCGAGCGCGTCGACGACGAAACCAAACTCTGGAAAGACAACCTCATTACGCTTCCGATGGCGATCGAGTTGCCTGTTGGCTCCGAGTCGGTGTCTCGCATGCGCGAGGCGATGGTCCGGGCATGGCGCGTGAAGTGGGTGAGGGAAGGTAAAAACGAGGTTGTCACCGAGTTTCCCGAAGGATGGACAGCCGTTCGCCCGGAAAGCGGCCCCATAGAGCTTAGAGATCCGTCTGGCGTGGTCCGCGCCTTATACGGTTGGGCTGCGGATGCTGAACTCAAAATTCTGCCGCGGTATCTTATTGAGTCACAAGCAAACAGTTCAAGCGGACTAGGCAGCCTGCTTGTCCGTGATCGCGGGAACGGTCAGATACTTGAGCGGTCATCGATCTGGTCCGCTCAGACGGGTACCAATCATCCAGATTGGACCAGGCTGTCAGCGTGGCTCAACTTACGCTATCCACAATATCGCGACCCCCTGCGGTACTGGAACGATTGCGAGGAAAACATTCAGAATTGAGCCGCTTTGGCGGCGCTGTCGATAGGAGCCAGTGGACGATTCCAGCGGGTTCGCGAAGCATCCCGCTGACAGGGAAGCCCTTGATGAGCCTACACCGAGATGGCGGGTGTTCGGTCGGCACAAACTCTGCCGCGAGTGGCGGTTGTACCCTCGGAATCGGCCGTTCTGGCTAGATGAGGCGGAAGGGCGGCTGAGGCCGGCACCTGACCTCGGCGTCCACGGCCTCCGACGATGCGGTGCGACCTTCGTCGCCGGGCCGGGTTCGGCCCACAACCGGACGTTCGACGTCGGCTCGGAGATCGACGACAATCAAGCTGATGACACTAGCGTTGATAGACCATTTTAGAAAGCGTATGCCGAATAGCAAGTTCGCCTCGAAGATTGGAGTATTTGCCGTCGCATTCGCATTCGCATTCGCATTCGCATGTGCATCTACCGTATTCGCCGAAGGACAAATCCCAAGCGTCGACATGAACGGCGTCGCGTTTCCAGTGGCACTCTGCAATGAGCATCCTTTCCCCTCTGAGATCACGGGAAGTCTGCAGTTCCAAGTATTGCTGCATCAAATTGTGATGGATCCCAATCTGCCACGATGGGCTGTGTCCAGGCTTTCAATTGAGCGTGCATGCACATTGAGCGATATCGTATGGCTCAACCTCCAATGGTGGGTCGCCTATAGCATTCCAAACGTTGCCAGGGATGCGAAGACTAATCATCGAGAAAATCTTGTACTAGTCTATAGCCCAGACTTCAGGCGATGGGCAGGTATGGTCGAGATTTTCGACTACTCCAAGCAGAACGGTTGGAGTCTAACGCGGCGGAAGTGGTTGAACGATGCACCGCCGGGCTATCAGGCAGTCCTGTTGACGCAGTCGGAAGAGACCGTATCTGCCGACCTTTTTCCAGTGCCTTGATAGCCAGCGGACGTCGGAGGCAGGATTGCTGACTTGACCACGGGCGGCATCCAGCAAGTACCGTCGGCGGCACGGATTCGACGGCCGCTTTCGGCAAATCTGGCAGTCCGCTCCGGGTCGGGCTGAGTCCATCCGCGCTTCGAACTCATCGTCGCAAACCGGTCATTGGTGTTTCGCTTCCCGTTAACGGCCGGTCGCCAACGCGCACTCCCGACCCAGAAGAGACGTTCGCGATCGCGTAAGCGGACACTCGACGGTCAAGCTAGCCCTAGCTCCTCGCATTTAGCGCGCGCATCCTCGCTGTCGGCAATCTAGCGAGATAAGTCGATTGGCCGCTCCTGGCCTTACGCAGAAGACCAGCCCCTACCCGTTTTCGCATTCTTCGAGACCACTGTATTTTCGACGCGCAGGGATACCGCCAGGAACAGATGATTTGATCATCGCAAAAGCACCTGCCGCGTCGCAGGCTAGATACGCGGAAAGCGGTATTCCTCGAAAAAATGACCCGTCCCCATAGGCAGGTGGAGCAGCCGCGCGTGATATTCGACATCCATGCTGCGCCGAACGATCAGATCACCATTGCTATCGATCTGCAAAGTATCGTCTGTTGTCACGTGATTCGGCCCATAGTCGGACCGTGTTTCTTCAGGTGCGAAAGTAAGATGCATCACCCCACTTTTGCAAGTGACACGCTTCGCTTTCATGAAGCCAGTCCGATACTCGCCGATCTTGACATCGCCGTAGAACGTAGCGACCACGTACTGATTCTCGCTCGACGGCGTCAGGGTGGCGTAGTCGGGAACCCTAACGATGCTGTGATCATCCGTCTTGTAACGGCCGACCATTGCTTTCCATGCATCTATGTCCTCGATAGGGAATATCAAACTGATCGGCAATCTCGTCCCGATCTGCTGAGTCGGATCGCCGCGCACCATGCGACCTGCACCGGCGTACTGGCCGCTCAAATTGGGGCATCCAGCCAGCGATGCATTCGCTAAAGACTGCGACTGAACGTCGACCACCGTGTGCTGCACGCATCCTCCGGCGCATAGGAGTAACGCGAGCGACATGGCGAGAAGCATTTGCTTCATTGGTCACCTTTATTCGAGTATCTAGTCATGGGGGGCTGGAAGCGTGAGCATTGAACCGAGGGCTCATTGTCAACGATCTACATCGCTTCGTCGACCGTCTCTTTGTGGCCGCGTCGAGGCAGTGCCCTCTGTAATTTGCTCGCCGGAAACCGGCCATTGAGCGAGGCCGGACTAGACCTCGGTCAGCCAAACTAGGGGACGGGCTCAACCGACCGCTTCTGGCCGCTACAGGCGGCCTGGATGAGCCAACTTCGCGAAGCGCTCAAATCCTGACCGCATTCATTTAGCAAGATCGCGAACTCGGAAACGCGCAGCAAACCAATCCGCGAGCTTTCAGATCCACACCGCCACCTGCAGCCAGCGATATCCACCCCACCTCCCACCCGCGCGAAGTCCAAAACGCCGTCGCTCCCATGGGCACAACGCTTGCGCACTCCCCCAGATGCTTACCGGAGGACCAGAAAATGAGCAAGCGGGATGTACCAGGAGTCGGGCCCTATGGCGGCCCGGCTGGCGGCTGGGGAGCGTTGCAGGCAGTGGCTCGCGCCGTGCGCCAGCAGATGGGTGTGGCGCGCGAGGCGACGATGCTGTTGAAGGTTAATCAACCGGCCGGTTTCGATTGCCCAGGGTGCGCATGGCCGGACCCGCGCAGCACGTCGTCGTTCGAGTTCTGTGAAAACGGGGCGAAGGCTGTGTCCTGGGAAGCAACGAGCAAACGTACGACACCCGATTTTTTCGCACGGCATTCACTCAGCGAACTGTGGCATTGGAGCGACTTCGCGCTTGAGGACGAGGGGCGGCTGACTCATCCAATGCGCTACGACGCTGCCACCGACCGTTATGTGCCGATCGAGTGGGACGAGGCGTTTGCACGTATCGGCGCCGCGCTGCGCGCCTTACCCGATCCGAACATGGCGGAGTTTTACACGTCCGGCAGGGCGTCGAATGAGGCGGCGTTTCTGTTCCAGCTGCTCGCGCGCCGGTTCGGCACGAATAACTTCCCCGATTGTTCGAACATGTGCCACGAGCCCACGAGTGTGGGTCTTCCCGAATCGATCGGCGTCGGCAAGGGTACGGTCACTCTCGCCGACTTCGATCATTGCGACGCGATATTCTGCATCGGACACAATCCCGGCACCAACCATCCGCGTATGCTCGCGACGCTGCGCGCCGCCGCGCGGCGCGGGGCGAAAATCGTGGCGCTCAATCCGTTGCGCGAACGCGGACTGGAGCGTTTCACTTCGCCACAAGACGCTATGGAAATGGCGACCGGGCGCTCTACGCCCATCGCCACCGACTATGTGCAGCTCAAGATCGGCGGCGATGTCGCGGTCCTGAAAGGGATGATGAGAACGCTGCTCGACATGGACCGCGAGAACCGCGAGAACGGAGGCGAGGGCGTAGTGGATCGCGCGTTCATCGACGAACACACGACCGGGTTCGACGAGCTGGTGCGCGATCTGGAAGCCACGCCGTGGGAGCAGATCGTGTCGACGTCGGGCGTTGCGCGCGACGAGATCGAAAAGCTTGCTCGCATTTATGCGGAGTCGCGCGCGGTGATCGTATGTTATGGCATGGGCATCACACAGCATCGCAGCGGGACCGCGAACGTCCAGCAGATTGCGAATCTGTTGCTCATGCGAGGAAACATTGGACGCGATGGCGCAGGCATCTGTCCGCTGCGCGGCCATTCCAACGTGCAAGGCGATCGCACGGTGGGCATCACCGAAGTGCCGCCGCCTGCGTTCCTCGATTCGCTCAAGCGCGTGTTCGGCTTCGAGCCTCCGCGCGAGCACGGGCACGGCGCGATCGCCGCGATGCAGTCAATGCGCGACGGCCACGCGAAGGCGCTGATCTGTCTGGGCGGCAATCTGCCCGTCGCGATGTCGGACCCCGGCGTCTGCTTTGACGCCATCCGCAAGCTCGACCTGGCTGTGCATATCGCCACGAAGCTGAACCGCTCGCATCTGCTGGCCGCAAAAGAGACGCTGTTGCTGCCGTGTCTCGGGCGCACCGAACTGGATGTCCAGGCAAGCGGGCCTCAGTCTGTCACCGTCGAAGACTCCATGTCGATGGTGCATGCGTCGCAAGGATCGCTGCCGCCGGCGTCGGAGCATCTGCGTTCGGAACCGGCGATCGTCGCGGGCATTGCCAAAGCATCGCTCGACGATCCGACGCTCGACTGGGATGGCTGGGTCGCGGACTACAGCCGCATTCGCGACCTGATCGAAGCGGTCTTTCCGCAATTCGAGCGCTACAACGAGCGCATACGCGAACCGGGCGGCTTCCGGCTTTACAACGCCGCGTCTGCGCGCCGCTGGGACACGCCCGACGGCCGCGCGCGTTTCATCGCCCATAGCGGCGTCATGGAAGATCCGCGCGTGAATCGCAGCGACGCGCTACTGCTCGCCACGATACGCAGCCACGATCAATACAACACGACCATTTACGGCTACAACGACCGCTATCGGGGCATATCGGGTCGTCGCGATGTGATTTTCGTCAACGAGCAGGATCTCGACTCGCGCGGCCTGCAGCATGGCGATCTCGTCGATGTCGAAGCGATCGAAGACACCGTGAGCCTCGGCGGATCGCGCCGTCTGTGCGGGCTGACGGCGGTCGCTTACGACATTCCCCGCGGATCGATGGCCGCCTACTATCCCGAGGCGAACGGGCTCATCGCATTACACGACTGCGACGCGCGTAGCGGGACGCCGTCGTACAAGTCGGTGCCCGTGCTGCTCTCGCTCAGCACGGGAGATTGCTTGCCGGACGACCAGGCGTCGACGTGGCAGCAAGGCGACGTTCGCAACGACCGCACAGGAGCGGCCATCGCAGGCGAGACTCCCCATCGTCCGAACGATGGAGCGATGCCGACGTGATTGCTGGTGACTGCTACTGATGTCGTGCGCGGCATGTCGATTGCGCAGCCAGGTCCCATCAACTTGATCAACGGAGAGTCGCAATGAGCAAGGATCTCAAACCGAAGGATCGCGTCAGCTGGAACACACCGCAGGGCGAGACGCACGGGCACGTCAAACGCGTCATTACTGAGCGCGCGAAGGTCGAGGGACATGTCGTTGCGGCATCGCCGTCCAGTCCGTCGTATGAAGTGGAGAGCGAGAAGAGCGGCAAGCGCGCGGTTCATAAAGGCGAGGCGCTGCGCAAGCCGCGTGGCTAGCGCGCACGCCCGGTATAAAACTTCCTAAGCGCCAGCGGCCGAAGGCGGTTGGCGGCCTTGTCCTCGTCGCATCGTCTGTGCAGTTTTTGCGTCAGGCGTGCGGCTTCTCTGACGCAACTAACGGTCTGTCGCGGTCGCCGTCGCCGAAGGTGGTCGACCTCTTGCGCAAGTTGAACCAAGAAACGGCATGCTTGCATCGGAATTCCCGACCGCACGTGCCGGTGACAAGCGCGTACGCAATTTTTGCGCGTGCGGGACGCTCACTATCCAGGCAACGGGACAAGTGACCGACGCCTGAAACGCCGTGATCTGGCACGCGGAAATTTTGCTCTCACGCGCGTCTTTTGCACTGTCTGCCACCCCGATGCAAGGGCCGCGAAAGGGCCAAAGAGTCACCAGGGAGGCAACGACAATCGTCCGACATGACCACACAACGAACCGCATTATTTGAAGGATAATGTCTGCCTTTTTGTCCCGTTGAGGTGGCCGTGAGCGACCAGACATCATCCGACGCAAAACGTGCAGCAGTGTCTGTGGCTCATGATTTCCTTTATGGCGGCGGCGAAATGGGCGCGCTGTTGCGCGCGCATAACTGGAGCGCCACGCCTCTAGGCGAACCGGATACGTGGCCACAAAGCTTGCGGTCCGCGTTGAGCATTTGTCTGGAAGCCAACTTCCCCATCGCCATCTACTGGGGACCGGAACTGGCGCTGCTCTACAACGATGCGTGGAGTTCGATTCCCGGCAAGAAGCACCCTGGTGCCTTGGGTCGGCCGGGCAGGGAAGTGTGGCCCGAGATCTGGGACACGATCGGTCCGCTATTTCACCAAGTGCAGGAGACCGGAGCCGGGGTTTGGCAGCATGACCAATTGCTTCCCATGCACCGCCATGGATACACCGAAGAATGCTATTTCAATTTCACGTTCAGCCCGATCCGGGGTGAAGGTGGACAGGTAGAGGGCATCTTCAATGCCGTCCTCGAAACGACGTCCTCGGTTCTGGCAGAGCGGCGTGAGCGTGCGCTGCGCGAACTTGCCGAGGCCCTGGCGGCGAGGCGTGATGAGCTAGAGGTATTTGCAGTCGCGGCGACGCTGCTCGCCACGAAAAGCGTCGATGTGCCATTCAGTCTGCTTTACCGGATCGACGACCAGGCACAGCAGGCGCACCTGATGGGACTCACCGGCGTCGACCGGGACAGTGCGGCTGCGCCGGCGGTGATCGACCTTGGCGACGCCGACACGCCGTGGCCTCTGGCCAGCGTGCTGCGCACAGGGCAGAAACGCCTCGTGGAAGATCTTGCCGAACGTTTCACGAAGCCGCTCCCGGGCGGTCCGTGGCCCGAGCCGTGTACTCAGGCGCTCATCCTTCCGATTCAGGCGACGGCGCACCCGGGAACGGTTGCCGCCATTCTTGTCGCGGGGATAAGCCCACGCGGCGCCGCCGACGACGACTACCAGGCCTTCCTTGAGCGAGCCGCCTCACATATCGCGGCCAGCCTGGCGAGCGCTCGCGCCTACGAGGAAGAACGGCGACGTGCCGAAGCGTTGGCCGAGATCGATCGCGCGAAGACGACGTTTTTTTCCAATGTCAGTCATGAGTTTCGTACGCCTTTGACCCTGATGCTAGGGCCGATAGAAGAGTTGCTCGCCGATCCGGAGCAACTTGGCGAGGAAGGGCTTCGGCAGATTCAGCTCGCCCACCGCAACGGCTTGCGGCTCCTGAAACTCGTCAATTCCCTGCTGGATTTTTCGCGGATCGAGGCAGGTCGCCTGAAGGCCAGCTTTCAAGCCACGGATCTTGCGCAACTGACCACGGACCTCGCCAGCAATTTCCGCTCGGCCATGGAGCGTGCGGGGCTGACCCTGACCGTCAATTGCGAGACGCTCACGGAGCCGGTCTATGTCGACCGTGACATGTGGGAAAAAATCGTTCTGAACCTGCTCTCCAACGCGTTCAAGTTCACGTTCGAAGGCGGGGTATCGGTCGAATTGAGGCAGCGCGACACGGCTGAACTGGTTGTTCGCGATACCGGGACCGGTATTCCCGAGGCGGAGCTGCCACGGATCTTCGAGCGGTTTCACCGTATCGAGGGAGCCCGCGGTCGCTCATTCGAGGGCAGCGGCATTGGTCTCGCGCTCGTCGAGGAACTCGTCAGGCTGCATGGCGGCACCGTTCGCGTAGAAAGCGAGATCGGCAAAGGGACGGTATTCACCGTTGCGATTCCTTTTGGCGCGAAGCACCTGGCGACTCCGCTGATTGAACATGAAGGACCGGTCGGCTCGAGCGCCTTACGTGTCGAAGCCTACGTCGGCGAGGCTGAGCGCTGGTTGCCAGACGCGGAGGCGCCTCACGAGACTTCGAGCAGAGACAGAAGCGGCGAGTCTGTTACGGCTGCGGCGCGGCCCGCTACCGATGGCGCCCACATTCTTCTGGCCGACGACAACGCCGACATGCGGGCCTACGTGCAACGTCTGCTGGGCGGTTCTCATCGCGTGGAAGTCGTCGCGGATGGGCAGGCTGCACTGGAGACGATTCGCCGCCGCCGTCCCGATCTTTTGCTCACCGACATCATGATGCCGAGGCTCGATGGCTTTGGCTTGATACGTTCCATCCGCGGCGACGCGACGCTGAAGGACCTGCCCGTCATCGCGTTGTCGGCGCGTGCGGGGGAGGAGGCGAGCCTCGATGGCTTGGCTGCCGGCGCCGACGACTACCTCGTCAAACCATTTTCTGCGCGCGAACTCGTCGCGCGGGTCGACTCAGCGCTGGCCATGGCGACACTTCGCAGGCAGATGAGCCACGCTCTGCGCGACGAGGCCAACCTGCTCGAGATCCTCAATAAAATCGGCGCGACGATCGCGGCCGAACTGGATCTGGACCAGGCGGTGCAGGTCGTCACCGATGCCGCGAAAGAACTCACGGGCGCCGCGTTTGGCGCGTTTTTCTACAATGTGCTCGACGAGCGCGGCGAGCGCTATACGCTCTATTCGATCTCGGGCGTGCCGCGCGAAGCGTTTTCCAGATTTCCAATGCCGCGCAACACGAAGGTGTTTGCGCCGACGTTCAACGGCGAGGCTATCGTGCGCTCCGCCGACATCAAGCGGGACCCGCGCTACGGCAATAGCGCGCCGTATTTCGGCATGCCTGAAGGGCATCTGCCCGTGTGCAGCTATCTGGCGGCTCCGGTCGTGTCGCGCTCCGGCGAAGTGCTGGGCGGGCTCTTCTTCGGTCATCCCGAACCCGATGTATTTACCGAGCGCGCCGAGCGTCTGCTGCTCGGCGTCGCGGCCCAGGCGGCGATCGCCATCGACAATGCACGGTTGTATCAGGCGGCTCAGACTGAGATCGCGCAACGAACGCTGACCGAGCAGGCTTTGCGTGAAAGCGAGGAACGGCAGCTACGCNTGAACGAGACGCTGGAAGCGAAGGTCGTCGAAAGGACGTTGGAACTGCAGGCCGCGAACGAACAGCTACTTACCGCGGCCGAGGAGCGTGAGCGCGTCGAAGAGGCGCTGCGCCACGCACAGAAAATGGAAGCCATCGGCAAACTGACCGGTGGCGTGGCTCATGATTTCAACAACCTACTGCAGGTGATAGCGGGCAACCTCCAGTTGCTGGCGAGAGATATCAATGGTCATGAAGCCGGGGAAAGGCGCTTACGTAACGCGCTGGCCGGGGTCACGCGCGGCTCGAAGCTTGCCTCGCAATTGCTCGCTTTCGGGCGACGCCAGCCGATGCGGCCCAAGGTGGTCAACCTTGGCCGGTTCGTCCGCGACATGGACGATATGCTGCGTCGCGCTCTGGGCGAGGAAATAGAGATCGAGACCGTCATCTCCGGCGGTCTTTGGAACACCATGGTCGATCCGAGCCAGGTTGAGAACGCGTTGCTCAATCTCGCCATTAACGCGCGCGATGCAATGAAAGGCCGTGGCAAGCTGACGATCGAGGCTGGCAATGCGTCGCTCGATGCCGTCTATGCCGCTGCCCACCCCGACGTCCGGCCAGGCCAGTACGTGATGCTTGCCGTCACCGACACGGGCTCCGGAATGTCGGGAGAAGTCATGGAGCACGCGTTCGAGCCGTTCTTCACCACGAAGCCGGAGGGGCAGGGAACCGGCCTTGGCCTGAGCATGGTGTGGGGCGTCGTCAAGCAGTCGGAAGGCCACATAAAAATCTACAGTGAGGTGGGCGAAGGCACCACCATCCGTATCTACTTGCCGCGGTCCCGCCAGGAGGAGGACCGCACGCCAGAGGCTGAAACTGCACCGGCGGTCGGGGGAACGGAAACTATCCTGGTCGTGGAGGATGACGAAGACGTGCGCAATACGGTCGTCGATATGCTCACGGACCTCGGATACAGAGTGCTGAAAGCGCGAGATGCGCAAAGCGGATGGGCCATCATAGAAAGCGGCGTGCCGATCGATCTGCTCTTCACCGATGTGGTNATGCCTGGCCCGCTACGCAGTCCCGAACTCGCTCGAAAGGCGAGGGAGCGGTTGCCGGACATTGCAGTGCTTTTCACGTCGGGNTATACGGAAAACGCGATCGTGCATGGCGGCCGCCTCGANGAAGGCATCGAGTTGCTGAGTAAGCCGTACACNCGGGAGGCTTTGGCNCGAAGGCTCCGTCACGTGTTGGCAAATCAACGGCANCTGAACAGCCAGCGTCCGGCCCCGGCGGTCCGTGCGCGGCCTGCCCGTGAACGGCCTGTCATCGAAGTTGCGTCCCCCGCGCTGCGGGTGCTGCTGGTCGAGGACGAGGAATTGATCCTGATGTCCACCGGAGACATGCTCGAAAGCTTGGGGCACCGGGTGTTCACCGCGGCAAGTGGGGAACAGGCGCTGCCGATTCTGGACGCCCATCCTGTGGACGTGCTGGTCGTGGACCTGGGCTTGCCCGGTATGTCGGGCAGCGAGCTTGCAGTTCAGGCGCGCAAGAAGTACCCGAAGCTGCATGTCGTGATTGCATCGGGCAATCCAGACCCGAGCGTGTTGAGCAACGAATGGCTTGCCGGGGCGGTAGTTCTGGCCAAACCCTATGACGAGCAAGGCTTGACGCGAGCCATCAGGGGAAAACAGTAGCAGTCGCAGTAGCAGGAGCGGGCGCCGTTGTTGTTTGGGCGGGCGTCGCGAGCTGCGCGGCGACGTGAGCTACCTACGCGGCAGTGTCGCCAGGTTCGGTCGCCGGTTACCGGGTTCTCGTTTGCAGCAACTCGCGCACGGAGTTCAGTGCGCCGTCGGCGATCTTGCCCGAATCGATCTTGTAGGTGCCTTGACGCAACTCGGCNTTGATCGACTCGACCTTCGCGGTGTCGATATCCGGATCACTGAACGAGCGTAGCGCGGACATNGACGTNAGACTCACCTCGGCATTCTGCGCACCGGAAGTGCCGGCGGGGNTTACGGATTCGATCGCGCCATTCGTGTCGCTGTTGTTCGTTGCGCGCTGCGTNGTGTTGCGCGGCGCCGCGAGCGGGTAGTTGCTGGGTTCAATCTTCATGGTGTGTGTCCCTCACTTGTTAAGTTCTTTAACGGTATGGCGTTTGAAATCTTCACCCTGCCGCGGCGAGCCTGGCCGCGCGCGAGCTGTTCCGTTGGGCGAAAACCGTTGCCAGGCGGGGACTTCGGCGGATTGAAACAAAGTGCAACAATTTGTGAGCAATACCACATAAGGGCTCGAACGTACTTCGGAGAGCGTCCCGGACGCGCGTGACAAAGCGGTGCCCGCGCGGTTGTCGAGCGCGCGTGAACCTAAGCCGGCAGTCCGATTCACCAGCGCGCGAAGCGCTGACGGCGTGTTACCCGCGGATGGGTGGCGGCGCCTGCACAATCGGAGCCGCCGCCGCGAAAAGATCCGCGCGGCTGCCGGTGCGGGGCGGATAGATCCGCTCAGTGTTGATGACCCGTTTGACGTTCTTCGCCTGCTGACCCTGTGCGGCGAGCCTGCGCTCCCAGCCTTCCGTGTAGACCGCGCCCCAAGCGCCAAGGTCGAGAATGGTCGTGTACCAGTCGATGTCGAGCGGCAGCATCGGCAGACCNAGCAGATCGCAGACGACGTTGTGCCCNGCGAAACGCCCCATCGGTCTGCTNTGCTGGCAGGACATGACGGATTCATGCTTGCCGTCTTCGAACAGCGCGCGCGCCACGTCGCCGGCTGCGAAAACGTCGGAGACACCTTTCACGCGCAGGTTCTCGTCGACCGGCACCCGCCCGAGCGCATCGCGCTCGACAGGAATGCAGCGCGTCAACGGACTCGCATGCATGCCGCCACACCAGATAATCGTCGATGCGTCGACGCGCTTGCCGTCCGCCAGCGTCATCCCCGTGTCGTCGATCTGCTCGATCTCGACATCGGTCATCATCTCGACGCCGAGTTGCGTCAATGCCTGCTCGATGACCGGTTGTGCACCGCCCATCGCCATCGCGATCCGTGGCGCACGCTCGATCAGCATGACGCGAACCTCGCTCTCACGCAGGCGCTCACCGCTCGCGGCCAGGAGGTCGCGCACACGATGCGGCAACTCGGAGGCGACTTCCACGCCCGTGAGGCCTGAGCCGATAACAACGAAGGTCAGACTTCCAGCAGCGTGTGAATGCACCATTTTCAGAAGCCGTCGTTCGAGGCGTTCGGCGCCTTCGTATGTATCGACGTTGAATGCATGGTCCGCGAGCCCACCAATCGGCGCGTCGACAAGGCGGCTGCCCGAGGCCAGCACGAGCTTGTCGTAAGTCAGCGGCGTAGTGCGTCCGCGGACGCTCAACGTGACCTGTTTGCCGGCGACATCGATGTCCGTAACTGCGCCCTGGATCCATTGCACGCCGACGGGGCCAAGCACATCGCTCAGCGGTACGAGCGTCGCCGCGAGATCCGCTTCGTAGTTGCGCACCCGGATGCTGTGATGCGCGTGCGGGTTGATCATGACGACTTCGACCTGATTGCTCGCGCCTTGCTCATCGAGCTTGCGGGCCGCGCCGATGGCGCTCCACAACCCAGCAAAGCCGCCGCCGATCACGACGATCCGTTTCATGGCCGCTCCTGTTCAGAGATGTGTGCGCGGCCAATCTGCCCGATGTGCGGCGCGGCAACGCGGAGGAGATGCGCAAAACGCGACGGGACACGAAGCAAGGCTTGAAGACGAGGCGCAGCCCGTTGCGTGCAAACCTACCGTAGTTGATATGGTAGGACAACGAAACGCAAAGGCGAAGAACGTGGCCGAGCGGCGGCGACTATTCGCGACTCCATGCAAATGCGATCCGCGCTTCTCGTGCTTTTAGCGCTTCTCGCGGTTCCCGAATCATGGACTCGTGATTGTTTGTTTGATTTGAGTCTGCAGGTCCACCAACGGTGTCGCAGTCACTGTGGCGGCGACGCTTTCGGATTGGGGCAATAACCCGGCGAACGCAGCAATTCCGGTCGCGCATACCGCAACGAATGCGATAGCGCCAATGACGACGATTGCGTTGCTGTACGTCGGTTTCGATTGCACTGAGTTTGCAAAGAGCCGCATCATGACTGTCTCCTGGTGGCGCAGCTACCGTTTGCAACTAGTGTGCCGACACCGCTTCGAAACCGCTGACGCGCCTGCGAAGCCCGCCGGTAAAGCAACGAACGACCAGAGCGGTTCCGCAGCAGCGGCCCGTTGTTGGACCCGATCAAACACGGCGAGGTGTTGTTGCGCGCCAAAAACCAACACAACCGTTCACTGTGCTCAGTCAACGGCGAAAGGGTCGCCCCAGCAACCATCGCCGGCTAAAACGTGGCCAACAATTTCTCTGCGGTTTTCCGCAGGCGAGACGTCGAATAATCACTAACGAATCGTCATCGCACGCGCTATAACGTAGTTGCAGGGCGACTATTCGTGCCGAGGGGTCCACAAAATCCATCGGCATTGCCAATGCGCACGCCAACTTGTGTCCCCGTCTCGGCCGGGCGCACTGCACTTCGTATCTTCCCAACTTTCCTGGATCACGGTCTCGGGCGATTCGACCCGCAGGCCGCAGGCGCGTTTCCCGAATCTGAAAATCGCGTGTTGGTTTTCGACTTCGCCGCGCGAATAACGAAACGGCATGAATGGATAATCCAACGCGGATCAGGAGGCAATATGAAACTAGGACGGATGGTTGGATCGGTTGCTGGGCTGCTTTTGATCGCCGGGCTGGCGCATTCGCAAGGCACGCCCCAGGCGCCTCAGGCCGCTCCGCAAGACAGCGGTCAGGTGCAGGTTTCCAACCCAAGTGCGGGGATGGAAGCGTACGGTGGCACCTCCGATACGATGGTACAAAGCGGCTCGAAACATGCCCGGCCGTGCAGAGTGAACCCGCAATGCAACATCTTCTTTGGCGGAAGCTGACAATACACTGACGGCGCGCGAGCAAACGGTGAAACACCAGGTGCTCGCGCAAAACCATCGCCGACGAGGCTGGCCGCAATGGCTCAGTCCTGTTTGATGTCTATGTTCTGGGGACCCCGATATTGGAGTCTCTCGACTTACCCGATGCGAACCATTCCAACCGCAGCAGGCCCGCGAATCCGCCATGGCCTTGCAGCGAGGCATTGTTCGGTCTGCAGCAATTGTGATTTCACCCTATGGGTATAGAAAAAGGATAGGCGCCGTCTACACTGACTCTTGTCAACGGCGCGTGTCTCACCGATTCGCGCTGCCTCAGAATCGCATCGGAGAGTCATCATGAAAAGCAAACTTCTTGCAACTGTGCTCGTCGCCGTCACTACTTCGTTTGCCGCTCCTGTGTTTGCCAGCGGCTATGGTCCTGCGCCTTCTTACCGCCCGTCAGTGGGGGCGCCTGCTTCCCAACGGGGCCCAAGTGCTCAAACGGTTGCAGCGGAACGCAACAGTGCGGCCGGTTCCGTCAATGATTCGTATGGCGGCGTGGCTGCGTCCTCTTCGGAATCCGGCGGCCGTCAAACCGCCGACTCTGTCGGCCATGTGTACTCGGGCCATTAATCTGCAAGCCGTCTGCTAAGCGAAGCTGTCACGAGGTGTCGAAATGTTGAAAATTATCGAAGGTGCATTGTTTGTCGGCGCGCTGATGCTGTATCTGGTACCCGCAATGATCGCCGACGCCAGAGAACGCGAGGACGCGTTCGCGGTGACCATGGTGAACATTCTGCTGGGATGGACGGTTATCGGTTGGTTCGCAGCGTTGGTATGGGCGAGGCATCCCGTCAGTAACCGGCAACTGAAGCAGTTCGCGAGACGGGCGCAACGCGCGGTCGCACGAGTCACCATCGATGCAATCGTCGCGCGGGCGAGCGGTCGCGCCAGTTCGATACCCATGTTCAATCCTCGCCTGGTACCGGTTGTCGCGCGCATCGCCGCAAGCACTAATCGCCGCGAAAGGCACTAACGATTGCGGCGGATCATGCATCGTCCGCCGAATTCTTTCGAAGCCGGACGGCGGTCCGACCGCTGCCGGATTTCGTGTCAGCAAGGAGCCCGCTAGCGCCGTAGGCGGGCATTGCGTCGGCTCGAATTATTTCGAGTGCCATCACGGCGATCATACTGACGCCTCAAGCCAGTCGCCCGTTAGTGCATCGGTTTTTGGGCAGTCGCCGCAAATGTCCAGCCGCTGAACGATCACTTGACTCGCGGCAATCCCTGCTGGGCCAAAAATCTGATTCTAGCCATCACTCCGCAGTTTCGAGCGTAGGACCTTCGTCCGATATGCTCACGCCGCCTTCGCTCGCAACAATTTGAGGAAGGGCTCCGCGCAAAGACGGGACAGCGAGCACTCATCAGCGATGGGAGAAGTTCATGAATAGTCAGATCAGATGTGCGTCGATTTGCGCGCTGATATCCGGGCTCATGGGCTGCGTGCAACCTCATCAGCAGGTGGAAGCCGGCGCGGATCAGTCGACGGCGATTGCGCGGCTCGGCCCGCCCAAGGAGACCTACAAGCTGCCGGACGGCGGCCAGCGCCTGATGTGGCCGACGCAACCGATGGGCACCACGACGATCGTCGCGGATATCGACGCGTCCGGCAAAGTGGTGAGCATGCGTCAGGTGCTGCAGGAGAGCGAGTTCTATCGCGCGGAGGTCGGCAAGTGGACGCGCGACGATGTGCTCATCAACTTCGGGCGCCCGTTCGAAACCGCGCGCTTTCAGAGAATGCAGCGCGACGTGTGGTCGTATCGCTATCTGGAGAACAATATTAATCACATGATCTTCCACTTCTATTTCGACGACGCAGGCATTTTGCGGCAAACGCAGAAGGCACCCGATCCTATGTACGACAACACGCGACGCGGACGGTTTTAGGCGTCGATCGACTCGCGGCTCGCGAAGTCAAGCTGCGGGAGATCGGTCCAAAGTCCTATTGCCGCGGCTGAGCGCGGCGGCGATAGTCGTTCTGGACGGGCTATGACCAGCGTTGCCGGCGTCGCCGCGCGCGGCACACCGACTGTCGCAATGCACGGGAGGAATCGTGGAGCGTACGCACGAGAAGTATCAACGGCTTATCGCGTTTTGCCAAAGCCAGCCGCCGCTAACGACTGCCGTGGCGCATCCATGCGATCGCGCATCGCTCGAAGGCGCCGTGGAGGCGGCGCAGATGGGGCTGATTGCGCCGCTTCTCGTAGGACCGCGCGAGCGCATTGGCGCCGTTGCCGAAGAATGCGGGCTGCAGATAGCCGGCTATCCGCTGATCGACGTGCCGCACAGTCACGCGGCGGCGGCGAAAGCCGTCGAACTGGTGCGCGAAGGCAAGGCTGAGGCGATCATGAAGGGCAGCCTTCACACAGACGAGTTGATGGCCGCCGTCGTCCACCGCGAGGGCGGCTTGCGCACCGAACGGCGTGTGAGCCACTGCTTCGTGATGGACGTGCCGGGGCACGCAAACGCGCTGATCATCACCGATGCCGCGATCAACATAGCACCGACGCTCGCCGAAAAAGCCGACATACTGCAAAACGCGATTGATCTCGGCCATGCGCTTCGCGTGGACGAAGTGCGGGTCGCGATTCTCTCGGCAATGGAGATCGTGAACCCGAAGGTCCCGTCGACGATCGAAGCCGCGGCGCTCTGCAAGATGGTTGATCGTCATCAGATCACAGGGGCGCTCGTCGACGGGCCGCTCGCGCTCGACAACGCAATCGACCTCGAAGCGGCGCGCATGAAGAAGATCGATTCGCCGGTTGCGGGGCGCGCCAATGTTCTAATGGTGCCCAATCTCGAAGCCGGCAACATGCTGGCAAAAAGCCTTTCGTTTCTAGCCGGCGCGGACGCGGCGGGCATCGTTCTCGGCGCGCGCGTGCCGATCATCCTGACGAGCCGCGCCGATTCGATTATCACGCGGCTCGCGTCGTGCGCGGTCGCGGCGCTGGTGGCGAGCAAGGGCCGCGAAGATCGGCTCGTGGTGTAGATCATGGCCGACGTCATCCTGGTACTCAACGCTGGATCGTCGAGCATCAAGTTCAGCGCCTTCGATGCGCAAACTGCCGAGCTCGCCTGTGTGCTGCGAGGTCAGATTGACGGGCTTTTCAGTTCACCGCACTTCGCTGCCTTCGATGCGGCCGGCGCGCAGGCCGGCGCTCACGCGTGGAGCGACGGCACGAGCCTGGACCACGCCGGGGCGATCGCGCATATCGCCGACTTCTTGCGCGGACATCGCGAAGGCCATCGCCTCACGGCGGTCGGGCATCGCGTCGTGCACGGCGGCGCGCGTTTCATTGCACCGGTGCTCGTCGATGCAAGCGTGCTCGCGGAACTCCACACGCTGACGCCGCTTGCGCCGCTGCACCAGCCACATAACCTGAAGCCGATCGCGATCATCGCGGAACGCAATCCGGCGATGCCGCAAATCGCCTGTTTCGACACGGCCTTTCACGCGGCGCAACCCGAACAGGCGAAGGCCTTCGCGCTGCCCGCTGCAGTTACCGAACGCGGTGTACGCCGATATGGCTTTCACGGACTGTCGTATGAGTTCATCGCCAGCAGGCTGCCGGAGATCTCGCCGGCAGCCGCGGCCGGCCGCACGGTGGTCGCGCATCTCGGCAATGGGGCGAGCCTGTGTGCGCTGTCGGCATGCCGCAGTGTCGCGACCACGATGGGTTTCACGGCGCTCGACGGCCTGATGATGGGTACGCGCTCAGGCAGCCTCGACCCCGGCGTGATCCTGTATCTGCTCAACGAACTGAACATGACCACGCGCGAAGTGGAAAACCTGCTGTACTCGCAGTCTGGTTTGCTCGGCGTTTCCGGCATTTCCGGCGACATGCGCGTGCTCCTCGCGAGCGACGATCCTCGTGCCCGCTTCGCCGTCGAACTGTATGTGTATCGGATCTGCCGCGAGCTTGGCTCGCTGATCGCGGCGCTCAAGGGCATCGATGCATTGGTGTTCACGGCAGGCATCGGAGAGCATGCGACACAGGTTCGGCAGCGTATCGGCGAATACGCGCAGTGGTGCGGTATCGACATCGACTCCGACGCAAATCAGGCGAACGACTCGTGCATCAGTACGCCCGCGAGCCGGGTCGGCGTGTGGATCGTCCCGACCAACGAGGAACTGATGATCGCCCGTCACACTCGCGCCCTGATCGGCA